>Ga0256841_1003136_pt1 | contig 12573 bp, 10 predicted proteins | sample 356308metaG_FD_185971 | JGI IMG/M metagenome (GOLD analysis project Ga0256841, IMG submission 185971) | Hydrothermal vent microbial communities from Mid Atlantic Ridge, Atlantic Ocean - 356-308 | ecosystem: Environmental > Aquatic > Marine > Hydrothermal vents | place: Atlantic Ocean: Mid...
ATATATCAGCTGCGCAAAACCCTTCTCTCATTGATCGCTCTAATAGAGAGGGTTTGATTAAAAATTCCTCATCAGAGTTGATGATTAGGCTTATTAAAGAGCTAGTGATATCACCATTCAGAGAACATATACAAAATGAAGAATCAAAAGGAAAAGAAAGAAAAATATCAGAACTAGCAAAAACTGGTACTGACAAAATCGCTGATAAGGTGATGGTTGCCACGAAAAATATCAACGCAATAAAAAAGAAAGTTTCCCCAGATTTAAAAAAGGAAGTTCAGGAGATAAGTGATAACCTGCAATATATAAACACGCATGTTAAGACATACAATGCCGCCATAAAAATGCTTAAGGAGGATAGGGATAATATTCTACAGCTTGCCGCAGTCGGTACTGTCATGAATAGTGTTATGCATGAATTGGTTCGAGCGACAAGCCAAACAATGGATGTCATGAAAAAGCTTGAGAAAAGCACAGATGAAACCACAAGCGCTTGGTTGAGCAAGTTACAAAACGAAATTAAGGCGATCAATACTAGGATACGGCAATTTGAGCCGCACTCCACTTCAGGTAGACAGCGGAAAACCACGTTCGATGCCTATGCTCAAATACAAACGATTGTAGATGGGTATAAAGCAAGACTTGAAAGGCATAATATCAAGGTAGAAATCACGGTGTATTCCTCAAGGGAAGATAAAGTGGTTAATGTAAAAATGGTGCGGGGATTCTTTATCTTTGTTATTGAAAATTTAATGACAAATTCAGTGTTTTGGCTACAGGATCGGTTGATGCCTGGAGAAGTTCAAAGACGAATTAGTATTGATATTGATCCAGTGAGTCATACTATTTCGTTTACAGATAATGGCCCTGGAATATCACCATCTGATCGTGAGCGAGTCTTTGATCCTGGTTTCTCACTTAAGAAAGGTGGAAACGGTTATGGTCTGTACATTGTTCGAGAAGTAGCAAAGCATCATGGGCTTAATATCTACCTCGAACCAAGTGCTAATAGCGACGGGCGATTAAGAACGTTTACGTTTGAGTATCTGGAGCCTTAAAAATAATGTCGTTAAAAGAAAGCTTTCATGAATCGAAAATTGAAAAAATTCTGGTAATTGACGATGATTTCAGTCAGCAGATTTCATTAGAAGACCTTAGAAAGTATGACAGTGAAGATGTCATCAACAAGTTTGATGATGAGGATGATCCTGACTATATCTCAATGCTGGAACTGCTAGAGGAATGCGGATTAAACTGCGCTTCCCCAAATGATCTAGCAAATTCACTTTCTAATTCTGATGTCCGGTCAAAAGCCCCAGAAAACTTTAGTGCACTTGCCGAAGCAGTCTTAGCGTCAAGGAGTTCTAGTGCGCAACGGGTAGAGACTGTTATTGGTTGGCTTCAGAACGAAGGAATAAGCGATGATCAAATAACAATCGTTTCCTCAACTGAGGAAATAGAAGATGCCGATTCCTATGATCTCATATTAATAGACTATCTTTTAGTCGAATCCTTGCCGCAGGCATCTGTTACTTTTATTAAGCACAGAATTGAGCGTGCAGATAATACGACATTTTCACAGCTATTCATTTTGATGTCATCGTACGGCACTCAGTTGCGTGAACAATTCGAGAGCCTTAAACAAGAAGTGCAGGCTTCTAGTAGTCGTCTAAGGATATTAGAAAAACCTAGCGGGGACCCTTCAGAAAAGCTTAGATGGTTGTGTACATTCCAGCAATTGTCAAAGGAGCGTAGTCTGATTAATCCAATTGAATCTTTCATAACAAGTTGGAGGGATAAGATTCAAACATCGGCTACCATACTGTCCAATGAGCTATGGGGACTGGATGCACATTGTTTTGATGTACTGCGGCGGACTTCTAAACTTGATGGTATGTCTTTTGAAGAGTATATGGCACAGATATTTAGTCGTGGGTTATTAGCGCACATTGAGAAGAGTGAATATCCAAAAGATCAAACGAGCGCACTAGTTGAGTGCTTAGATAACAATACGACGATACGTCAAGGATCAGAAATCGAAGATTCAAGTATAGTGCTTAAAAGATTTATGAATTTTGTGAATTGGCACCGCGAGGAATGGTATACAGCTGATAAACCACTAGATCACAAAAACTCTACTGAGGACGAAAGATTCGAATGGTTTGTTAATAATGTTCAATATGGCACTGTCTTTCGTAGCTTAAGTAAACCAGAAAGATACCTTGTTAATGTAACCCAACCATGTGATATGGCGAGACTCCAAGCGGAAGAGATTGATGATAAGCAAATGCTGCTATTCCCTGGTGTATTGAGTCCTACACCACTAGCAAGTGATCAACAATCGGCGCATGTGGAAACTGACCATTATGATGAGGGAGGTGTACGTTGCGGAAATATGCATTGGTCTATTAAGAAACCGAAAACACCAAGTATTCGTTGTTTCATTTGTAAGTATTTGACAGATTATGAGATAAGTGGACAGATTCGACAGGACCGTGGTCATCATATAGTGAATACATATGCGGCACTTACATCTCGCGTCGCTAGCATCAAGATGCCTACTGTTACGAGCATGAATGGCTGCCTTGTTGTTAGAGAGGGAAGAAAAAATGCGTCATGGCTGTTACACGATCAGTTGATCACTGGAGTAAAATATTTAAAAAACCAAAGTCGAAAGAGTGACTCAATTGAGCTTGAGCCAGATCAGGTTGTTAAGATTATTCAATCGCTAAAAAAAGATGAAAATAATATTAACCTTATGAGTGAGTTGTTGTGTTTTCAGGCGGCGGGTGAACTAACCAGTGATAAGGATATACAGGTATTTGAATCAAAGAGTAGACCGGACTTCGATAAGGTTCCTGCAGAAAATCATAGTCTCGAAAAAGCTGTAAACAAAGTAATAAATAATAATAAGGTACTGTTGCTAATCTGGCCAGAATAGCGCTAATCGTTAATGCTCGCTTGTATTTGAGCAAATGTCGATCCTTTTGTAATACCCAAAATTTATTAGGTTCTTCCTCTATTGTTCTGTATTGGTCATACAAAATAGTAAATATGACCGTACCCCTGAACCCGAGCATGGTGGCATGTGGGAGATTAAGCATATCAGGCCGCCTCGCGGGCGAAAACCGCAGGCGGTTTCTTGCCCACTGACCGGTATGGCCTGACACAGTTGCAATGCTCTCGCCATGTATCGATTGTTGAGCGGGCATCCTCCAGGCTAGCGAACCAGTGCAGGTTCAGGCAGTAGTCCCGCAACTCCCGCAACCCGCTTGGCCTCGGAGCCCTCCATGCCCCCGTACTTCGACTTCCAACGGTAAATGGTGTTCTCTGCCACGCCATGACGGCGGGACAGCTCAGGCACCGAGGCGCCGGCCTCGTGCTCCTTCAGGATCGAAATGATCTGCTCTTCGGTGTAGCGCTTGCGCTTCATATCGGGACCTCCCTGGGTCAGAATTATAGGGAAATCCCACTTACCGCATGGCTCGAATTACGGGTTACGGTCAAATATACATAATATATTTAGTATATATTGAAAATATACGAAATATATGTTTATTATATTTGCCATGAAAAAGAGGGAAACAGATCGAGAGAAATTTGTTCGCCTGGCTAATAAGCGAGTGAACAACGCCATAAAAGCCATAGAACTCATAGGGAACTTATCGAATCGTTCCAATTACGACTACACGCAGGAAGACGCGGAAAAGATTCTCATTGCGCTGAACAAAGAGTTAAAAGCCTGTCGAGAGCGGTTCGTTACTGCCGGTGGTAAGCGAGAAACAAAATTTTCTCTTGAGTGAGCCTTGTTGATCATTGCCTAATTTGAGAGTGGGAAGACCTAATGGACCTGGAACAACTGTTCGGACAATTTTACAACGCTGATACAGAAAACGAGATAGATAAGATCGTTCAAGGCATATCCGGTGATCAGCGGGTTTCCTGGACCCCATACGGCGAAAACGAAAGTTTTTTCGGAGTGATCGAAAATCAGCAAGCCTCTCCTGTTCCCGCCCTTGTTGAAAAGATCACCAATTCGATTGACGCTATTCTCATGCGTCGCTGTTATGAAGAGGGTATTGATCCAAAAGATTCTGCTGCTCCAAGGTCCGTCAATGACGCGATAAAGACATTCTTTAAATCCTCCCAAAGCTGGGACTTGCCTGGTAAAAGAGCGATTCAAGCCGAATCCATACAAATTTTGGCCTGTGGGCCGCGTAATGATACGTCACTGGTCATTTACGATGATGGTGAAGGACAGCACCCCGAGGATTTTGGTAACACCTTCCTTTCATTATTGCGCGGCAATAAAAATGAAATCCCGTTTGTTCAGGGAAAATACAATATGGGCGGGGCCGGGGCCGTCGTATTTTGCGGTAAGAAAAGATACCAACTTGTTGCATCAAAGCGGTTCGATAAAACTGGTAAATTCGGATTTACCATCATGCGCAAGCATCCCTTGAGCGCAGAGGAAGAAAAGACCAGAAAGAATACTTGGTATGAGTATCTTCTGATTGATGGAAATATCCCGTGCTTCGAAATTGATACGCTCGATCTAGGGCTTCACAATCGCGTTTTTACCACAGGTACGATTATCAAACTCTATTCCTACAACCTGCCATCCGGATCACGATCAGTTATATCAAGAGACCTAAACCAAAGTGTCAACGAGTTCCTGTTCGAGCCAGCTCTGCCTGTTTACACGATTGACACCAAGGAGCGTTATCCCAAAGACCGAAATCTTGAGCGACACTTATACGGTCTGAAGAGAAGGCTGGAAGAAGACGGCAGCAAGTATATTCGCACTTTTTTTTCTGAGTCACACAACGACAGTGATATAGGGTCACTGAAAATTACGGTCTATGTCTTCAACCCGCGCATCGACGGAAAATCTGCTAAGGAAACAAAGGAGACGATCAAGAGAGAGTTTTTCAAGAACAATATGTCCGTAATGTTCTCCCTGAACGGGCAGGTACATGGAAGTTTTACCTCCGAGTTTATTACCCGCTCGCTCAAATTCAATCTTCTGAAAGATTATTTGCTCATACATGTGGATTGCACGAATCTCAAGAATAGTTTTCGGACCGAACTTTTCATGGGATCACGGGACCGTTTGAAGAATGGTGAGGAATGTACGCAGCTTCGAAGATTGGTGACCGATATACTTACAAAAGGTCGCTTGAAGGAAATCTACAAGGAGTGGAAAGACTCGATCACCACCCAGTCGGATAGTGCTGAGGACCTATTGAAGGATTTCAGCAATCATTTGCCGATGAATCAGGATTTGATGAAACTGCTGAGCAATACCTTTACGCTTGATATCAAAGACAAGAAAAAGGAAAAGAAAAAAGAGCAGAAAAAACCGAAGGAAAGTCCGAAACAGGAAATTCCATTCAATCCAAAACGCTTCCCCTCGATCTTCAATATTGATCTTAAATCAAAGGATAAGGACCAGATTCCACTGACAAAGATTCCGCTTGGTGGTGAAAAGACCCTGTCGTTCTCAACTGACGTTGAAGATCAGTATTTCGACAGAATAGAAGAACCGGGTGATCTCAAAATAACAGTCCTGTCTCAGTCTACCAATGAAGCAGAAGGCGGTAAGCAGCCCGGAGAGCCAAAAGACCCCGGAGCGTTGATTGACGTTTCCGTATCCAGCCCAAGCAAAGGAAAAATACGCGTAAATATCAATCCAACCGAAAAGGTCAACGTTGGCGATGCAGTAAAAATAAATGCCTCTCTTACGTCTCCGGAAGGCGATCTGGAGCAGGTGTTTATTGTTCAAATATCCGATAAGGAAAGTAAGCCAAAGGCGACCCAAGAGAAGAAAAATGAAGAAGACAATATAGGCTTGCCTCGGTTGCAGGAGGTTTTTGAAACTCCCAAAGAGGGGTTCAAGAGCTGGGGTGATCTCGACTTTGTTGAGATGGACTACTCAGTAGTGATGCATCCCTTCGTCGAAGGAGACAAGCTCGATACGATATTCATCAATATGGATAGCAGTGTGCTCAAGACCTATAAGTCAAAATTGCGATCAGAAGAACAACTGATTGTTGCTGATAAGCGTTACGTTTCCGCTGTATATTTCCATACGTTGTTCTTATACATGATCAGCAAAAATCGAAAATATCAAATCATGAAGCCGAAATCGGATACTGATGACGATCTTGACGATGTCGATCTCTCTGAATATCTGAAAGATATTTTCGACAGCTATTATTCAGAGTTTCTGCTCAATTTTGAAATGAGCACGCTCATGGAAACCCTTGCAGACTAGCAGCGATTGTTGATCGCCGTTTCGCTAGCCTTTCTGTACGAGGGGCAGTCAATCTTCGGCCTGTAGCATTCAAACCATCAAACTTACGTCGGCCCCTTCGGCCCATCCGTCAAGGCCAGGCCCACTGGGGCACAAATCGCGGGACCGGGTCCTCGCGCCTCGCTGTGGCTTCGGCGCTTGCGGGCCGCACCACTCCCGAAGATGCGATTTGCGGCCTGTGACGGCTTTCTGCCTGTATGAGTTTTTGTCAAGATGTTTAAAAAATCTTTCTATAACAATGGAGTGAACAAAGCATTGTAGTTCTTTGTGCTGTTTCTCTTTCAGAAATTTGGCTGCATTTATCAGAGCCGTTGTGATTTCATCACAACGGATAGATATATATAAAAATCCATCCAGCGGGTCTTTCCTGCCTACGTGCTCTACTCTGAAACGGCACTCGATACGGTTCGAGATAGCTTGGATGTTTGCTTCCCTTTTGGGATGCAGTAAGTAAATGATAGGTGTTCCAGGTCGCACGGGATACGGCGCAATAAAAATTGAAGCGGAGCCATCCTCCCGACGTGCTTTGCGTATAAACAAGCACTAAAGCCGTCTCGCTCTCAGCTTCAGCCATCGTCCTTGCTGAACGAACTTTCATTGCGCACGATCAAGAGACATGAACTATATCTATTTCTTTCAAAGCACCATGATCAAGTTCATGCTGATCTCCCCAGTTAAACTCAGTTCCATCAATCCACATCCTGTGCATTATGATTGACAATCTTCGTGCAACTGCAACTGCAACGCAAGCGTTTTTGTATGAACTGCGCTTATAGAGATTTCTGCCCCAAGTCTTGAGGGTGCAAGGTCTGGTTGATTTTCTCAATACAGTTGTTGCAGCGACGTAAAGGTGATTCCTCATCATGGCATCACCAGATTTTGTAATTCCACTGTTGAAATCAACCTGGCCGGAAGCATATTTCTTGGGAGTTAGCCCAAGATGCGTTGGAACATCCCTTGAGCGCTTAAATCGCGTTGGATCGTCAATGACAGATTTATATAAGAGCGCTGTAAGCGGGCCGACACCGGGAGCAGTTATTAATAACTGACAAACTGGATCATGTTTTTCTGCTGCCCTCAAAACTTTATCAAGAATATTTATTTGATTGATTCCTGTGGTGCGTTGTTCTAACAGCGGAACGACCGCAGCTTCAAGCTCGCCATCACCTCAAACTAGCTTTCGTACTCTTTCGTCATAACGATATTCTCTGGTTTCACCGATTTTCAAACCAAAGGTTTTTAAACTTCCTCTGATTTGATTTTCTATATCAACACGCTGTGTTACAAGAAACTTGCGGTTATTGAGTAGTAGTTTTAATCGTTGACTTTGATCACTTTTTATATGGACCTTTGTATAAAAACTGCCGCGCATCATGTGCGCAATGCCTCTGGCATCATTACGGTCAGTTTTGACTTTCTGCGCTGACATAAAAGCAGCAGCTCGCCTCACTTCAATTGAAATGATATTGTACTGGCGCTCTTTCAACGTCCAATATAACCAGATTGTGAGATTGCTGGATTCTACGCCAATTTTATCCAAGGTAATTCCTGTTGATTTAAAGAAATTGTCGATACTATCCGGGTCCGTATTCACCATCTTTTCTTTGATGATGTCACCGTCATAGTTGACTATGCAAATTGCGGTTTTTTCCAGAGAAACATCTAAACCGGCATAAAATTGTTGAGTGCTTTTCATCTTGGATACTTTCTTTTGATTAAGGTTTTAATTTCGTGGCCTGTCCGACACAGACAGATTGAGGTTAAAACTGTAAGTCAATTATTTCTATGAACTCAAAAAAACTCATACACAGTATCCTCCCGCTTTTGTTTTTTCGCCCCCATCGGGGTGCATGCACACCCCTTCTTTTCATTTCTTTTTGTTTCAGAAGGGAACAAGGGTGGCAAGCGGTTTGCTGCCCCGCGCTTGACCTCAAACGAAAAGGACTTCGTTATGACATTTCAACACGTATCTTTATCCCAACTCGTTCCTTCCAAAGCCAACCCCCGCAAAACGTTCGACGACAGCGCCATCGACGGACTCGCCGCCAGCATCAAAGAAGACGGATTGTTGCAAAACCTTGTCGTGCGTCCCGCAGGGGGCAAAGGTAAACGCTATGCGATTATCAGCGGGGAGCGGCGCTATCGTGCCCTGAAACTTCTCGAAGAACGCGGCGACCTGCCGGACGCTTTCACCGTTCCCGTCGAACTCCGTACCCGTCTGACCAAGGATGAGCGCTTGCGTCTTGCCACAGTCGAAAACCTCCAACGTGCCGATCTTTCGCCGCTGGAAGAAACCGCCGCCCTGACCAAACTCATACATCAAGGCACAACTCTTGACGATGTGGCGGCGCAGACAGGGTTATCAGCCACTACGATCAAGCGCAGGCTGGCGCTGAATTGCCTTTGCGGCGAGGCCAAGGCGGCGCTGGACGAGGGGACACTCTCTATGGCGCAGGCCGAAGCTTTGACGCTCGGCAACGATGAGGCGCAGCACAGCATTCTTGAAGATGTGGAGCGCGGCTATAACGACTGGTCTGCCAGCGGCATCAAGTCGATGCTTCTGGACAACCGTCCTTGCGTGGCCGATGCCATTTTTCCCTTGGAGCAATACACCGGAACGATCACCACCGATCTCTTTGCCGAAGGTGAAACCAGCTATTTCGACGACGAGGGGCAATTCTACGATCTCCAGAAAGAAGCGGTGATCGCACTGGCCAAACGCTATGAAGAAACAGCCGCATGGGTCGAGATCACCGACCACTGGCGCATATCCACATGGCAGTACGAGAAGGCCGAAGACGGTGAGCAGGGCGGCGTGATCATCAACCTCGCGCCGGACGGCACGGTCGAGATTGCCGAAAACCTGATCAAGCCGGAAATCGACGAGGACACGCTGGAACAGACCGCAGAGAACGCGCTCGCGTCCCCACGGAAAAAAGCGACATACTCCGCACCTGTGCGGCAATATCTCGCTCACCACAAATCGGTCGCCGTGCAGGAGCTTTTGCTCTCTTCTCCGCGAAAAGCAAAAGAGGTAGCGGTTGTCCAGATGTTCATGGGGTTCAAACCGCATGAAGGACTGGTGATGCTTGCCAAAGAATATGACCGTCAACCGTCCTATGCCGTCATCGAACAGGCTGCGCGGCGCTGTGCGCTCTTGCTCGGTCTTCCGTTAGAGGACGAGCAGCACGGCTGGGAAGCCTTCGCCCGTTATGAATATGATGATGTGCTGTACCGTGCCGTGAAGGGACTCTCCGATCCCGAGCTTGATGAAATGCAGACGCTTCTGACGGCCATGAGTTTCGGTCAGAAATTTTGCAACCAACTCGATTGCGAGGAGAGTTTTTTCAATCTGGTGGCGATTGATCTTGAGGCTGATATGCGCAACCACTGGCGGCCTGACCGGAGTTTTCTTTCCCGCCGCAACCGCGCCCAGTTGATCGACGTGTCCAAGGGATGCGGCCATGCGGACGGGCGCAGTGCTATCGGTTCTTACAAGAAGTCCGAACTGGTCGAGGGGATTTTGTATCACATTGCCAATGCGCAGATGGCGAGTACGCCAACCGAAGCCCAGCACAAGGCGCTGACATGGCTCCCCGAAGCCATGCAGTTTCCGGCGGTTGACCCCGATGATGCGGATGATGATCTGCCCGATGCGAATGCGGAGCAGGACGTGGAAGAGCATATATCCGAGAGCGTTCCAGACGACGAGATCGCGTTAGCCGCATAGCAAAAAGCAGGCGTTGTCTTGACTATCGTCCGGCGGTCTTGAATCCGCCGGACGTTTCGTGCCTAAAAGAGTTTGATCCTGCGCGCCAGTCGTCGCGCTCATTCCCCGTCGATGGGTAAAGCGTGATTTCGATGCCCCGCGCGTGGTTTGTCCAAATCCTGCGGTCTGCGATCCAGTCGTTTATGTATCCGGTGTTGGCCGGACGAGGGAGGATGTGCTGTTTGCCCCGTCTGATCTGGTTTTCCCCTGATGGCTCGATGTGAATTCCTATGCTATGGCGACCCTGACGCCGACCGCCGCGATGCGCAAGTCTTCCCTTCGGCCTTAAAGCCCGTCCCCGTGTCCTCGATGTCCTGCGGGCCGCGCCAAGGACGGGCATCGGGACTTGCGATCCCGGCTTGTTGATCGGCGTTTCCTGTGACGCCCGCGAATTCACAAGCGAGCAATCAGGAGAGATCAGACATGGCAACTTTTTACGCACAACCTTATTCCCTCGACCACACCGGATTTTACTTTGAAGACATGGACGAGTTTGAAACCGGTATGGACAAGCTCAACGCTCAGGGCTGCGAGGAAGTCGAAATCCAGTTCATCGACGGCGACGATCATCAGGCCGATCTGGCTAAGGCCGCAGAGATCAATCAGGCAACCGTCAACGTCTGGTTCGAGACACTCGAAGACCTCGACGAACAGGAGACAACGCAACTCTGCTATCTGCTGGATCGAGGCTTTGACCTCGATGAAGCCTTGCGCCGCTACTACGAGGTCTACATCTTCCATGGCAAAGCTGCCGATTACGCGCAAGAGTTGATGGAAGACATCACCGACATCCCCGAAAACCTTCGCTACTACATCGACTACGAGGCCATTGCCCGCGACATGGGCTATAACGGTGAGATCGAAGAGATCGCCCATGACGTGATTGTCACCAACGCCCATGACTTCTAGGGCGTTGACCGTTCGGCCTGACCTGCGTCACATCGTCGCTCACGTAGGTCAGGCTACGTTTCGTTCCTCGTTTCTTGTTCAGACCAAACGCTCTTTGCCCGTGGTCGTCTTTCCAGACAAAAAATGGCGGAGCCGGAAACCGGCTCCGCCATATGACGTGAGTGCCTAGAAGCCCGGCGGGCGTGTGCCAAGCTCGCGGCGGATATTTTCCAGCGAGGCGAGCGCGTTGCGCTGCTCGGGGTAATCGACCAGATAGCCTGCAAGCTCATTAAAGATAACGCTATAGAGCGCATGCAATTCCTGCGTGGATTTAGACGCCAGTTCAAATCGTGTAACGAGTTTCATATTTACCTCCTGATATTGGAGGCCGCGACCGTCGCGACCTTATCTGAGGCCGCTTTCAGTGCGAGAGGGCAGGCACTGCACCTTCGGTTGCAATGGAATGGAAAAACACGACGCCGGATTCCGGCGCATGTTTGCGGGATGACTGATCTCTTGTCGCTAGAAACGGGACGCTAGAGAAGGGAGCATGTTGTGGCTGGACAGAACAGGAAAACAATGAATGCGTTGTTCGATTGAATAGGCTTCACATCGACGCAGAACAAATGCAGACGCAACCGGCTCGGGCCGATTGCGTAGAAAATGTATGCGTTGTTACGTGTGAGGGGTTAGTTCAGGGAGACTGGACGTCGTGGTCGGTCGTCTTTGCGGACGTATGTGTTGAAGACGGTGGTTACATCTTCCGGCATTTGCTTTTGCGTTAAGACATAGAGTGTCTTGCCGTCGCCGAGGTCTTGTTTGCTGACCTCGAAGAAATCCGCATAGACCAACTCGACCTTGTTGCGTCCGGGGAAGAACTGGAAGCTCGGCGTTGCGTCCCCCCAAATCAATTCAAAGCGAATGCGAGTGCTACAGCCATGCGCGATATCCTGTTCATTTGTAGGGAGAGGATACCCCTTTGGCCCGAAATCCGAATAGCTCTGGATTTCTCCTTGGTCTATCCAGCATTTCTGATAGACGGGATTGGTAAAACGGTCAGTCGGTATTCTGGCCCTGTCTTCTTCGGTTTTAACTTCTGCACTTATCGGGGCATAGCGCAGGATGGCCGTATCAATGTAAACGGTCTTGCCGACATTCTGCGATAAAAACTCATGAATGTTGTTGCCCGCATTCACATCAAAGACATGGATGTAATCAGAGTAGCTGGGATATTGGTCCAGGATTTGTTGTTCTTGAGCATTAGGGTGTGGTGCGCTGGATGCTGCATTTGCGTTTTCGCTGACGAGTAAGGTTAAAAAAAGACATAGCCCGAAAACCGTATAAGAAGATTTATGCTTACTCAGTCTAAACGTCCTTGTCATCATGCTGCTCCGTATTCTGATAAATAACTCAGCTCACCAATAGTTGCCGACGCCATTTTTTTTCTTGATCTGAAAATGATTCATTCCCTAGCCTGAATTATTCACGATAAGAAAAGAAAGAAGGCCACAAGTATGTAAAAATAGTGTTACCACACAGCTATTTGAGCACACAGGAGCCTTCTCTATGACAAACGATACCACACAACAGGGTGTTCTGT
>Ga0256841_1003137_pt1 | contig 12573 bp, 10 predicted proteins | sample 356308metaG_FD_185971 | JGI IMG/M metagenome (GOLD analysis project Ga0256841, IMG submission 185971) | Hydrothermal vent microbial communities from Mid Atlantic Ridge, Atlantic Ocean - 356-308 | ecosystem: Environmental > Aquatic > Marine > Hydrothermal vents | place: Atlantic Ocean: Mid...
TTCCGTCCAATTGGGAACTTTCTGCCTGCCGGGCAGCAAGCCTGGTGCGTTTTTTTGTGGAACAGGGCATCGATCCAACGCGCCTTTCTGCCGAGGGATACGCTCATTACCATCCTATTGCAGATAACAGCACTCCCCGGGGCAGGGCAAAAAATAGACGGGTGGAAATTGTGTATACCCGGGAAAGCATCATCAAGCACATGAAATCAAAACTGAAATCCTCTTCGGAAAACCCCTCTTAATCCTGCCCATTCCAGTGATGCCTTTCCCCGGGGAGGGGAAGGCTGTCGGTTTATTTCCTCGATCGGGTTCGGTAGGAAAGCACTTCTTCCCGATACCGGTGTAGCTCGTCACCCCCTGGTCTCCCAATCCATGGGCAGCGGGCAATCCTTCCGGGAATTGATTTTCCCTTGCAAAGCGCTTAACACCGCCGTTAAATTAGCGTTTCAAAATTTGAGGAGCCGTTATGTCAATAACCATTTATAATACATTAACCCGTCAAAAGGAAACATTTGTTCCGATTCAAACAGGGCGACTGCACATATACGTCTGTGGGCCTACCGTGTATGGACATTCGCATATCGGGCATGCCAAAAGTTATATCAGTTTCGATGCCATTGTTCGTTATTTTCGTTACCTGGGATTTCGCGTCAAGTATGTTCAGAACATTACCGATGTGGGGCATTTAACGGATGATGCCGACGAGGGAGAAGACAAGATAATCCGTAAAGCTCGAGAAGAGAAATTAGACCCGATGGAAGTTGCCCAATATTTTACCTGGAGTTACTTTGATGATATGCAGACGTTGGGTGTGCTGCGTCCCAACATTTCTCCCCATGCCAGCGGTCATATTCCGGAACAAATTGAACTGGTGGAGACGCTTATCAAAAAAGGGTATGCTTATGAGGTGAACGGCTCGGTTTATTATGATGTGCACAAATTTCCCGATTACGGAAAACTTAGCGGTCGCAAGGTAGAGGAGCTGGAAGCCGGGGCACGGATTGACATCAATCCCGAAAAACAGCATCCGGCGGATTTTGCCCTCTGGAAAAAAGCCGAACCGGGGCATCTGATGAAATGGCGCAGTCCCTGGGGAATTGGGTATCCCGGCTGGCATATTGAATGTTCCGCCATGTCAATGAAATATCTCGGGGAGACTTTTGATATTCATGGCGGTGGGTTAGACAATGTCTTTCCCCATCACGAATGTGAGATTGCCCAGAGTGAAGCAGCAACCGGCAAACCTTTTGTGCGCTACTGGATGCACAACAACATGGTTTCCATGACCGGGGAAAAGATGAGCAAAGGCCTGGGAAATATTTTCTTGATTAAAGATGTACTGCAACATTTTTCTCCCCGGGCAATTCGCTATTTTATTTTGAGCAGTCACTACCGAAGCCGTTTGGAATACAGCGAGGAAGCCATGAGAGCTGCCGAACAGGGGAGTAATCGGATTATCCATACAGTCGCCAGAGTGCAGGAAGCGTTGGAGACGGCAACATCGCTTTCTTCTTTTGCACCGCCCTTTAATCCTGAGGAGTTCCGGGCACGTTTCGAAGCAGCCATGAACGACGATTTCAACACTCCCCGGGCAATCGCTGTGTTGTTCGACCTGGCAAAAGAGGTGAATCAATATCTGTCGACAACGACGAAATACCATAAACCTTTTTTGGAAAAGGTGCATCAACTCTTTCGGCAATTGGGCACTGATGTGCTGGGGATTTTGCCGGAAAAAATTGCCCCGCCGGAACAGGCTCGCAGCGGGCTGGTGGAAACCTTGATTCAGGTGAATATTGATGTTCGGGCAGCTTTGCGGAAAAAGAAGGAGTGGGCATTGGCGGATCAAATCCGAGATATGCTGGCGGAAAGCGGGATCATTCTGGAAGACCGACCGGATGGCAAAACAGAGTGGAAACTAAAATCCTGAGTATTTTGTCGGAATCAATCGTCCCGGGGAATCTCACTCTTTCGGAAGTTTATACTGGTGCAGAATTTCCTGATAGCGAAAGCAATTTACCGTATGATCATTCACCATGCCCACCGCCTGCATAAAGGCATAGCAAATCGTTGAACCGACAAATTTAAATCCTCGTTGTTTTAAATCTTTGCTCATCACATCGGAGAGGGGGGTATGGGCGGGAATTTCCGTTAAGGATTTCCAGTGATTTACCAGCGGTTTTCCCTCGACAAATTGCCAGATGTAGGCATCAAAACTGCCATAAAGCGCCTGCACCTCCAGGAATGCCCGGGCGTTCCGGATGGCGGCGGTAATCTTCAATCTGTTGCGAATGATACCCGGGTTGGCGAGAAGGGAAGCCACTTTGCCTTCATCATAGTTGGCAATTTTTTGGGGATCAAAGCGATCAAACGCAGCCCGAAAATTTTCCCGCTTTTTTAAAATGGTAGACCAGCTTAACCCTGCCTGGGCGCCCTCCAGAATTAAAAATTCGAACAACAAACGATCCTCATGCACCGGCACGCCCCATTCGCTATCATGATATTCCTGGTAGATCAGATCCCCTTCCGGCACCCATTCACAACGTGCTACCATTCGTTTTTCTCCTTGAATTTCAAAAATACCGTCTGATAAAAGGGAGATGGAACGGCAAACCGGCTGCCATCTCCCTGAATAGATTTAAGCGATTTATCCGGCATCCTTTGCAAATTGAATGATGCCAAACAAGGTGCCTTCCACGTCTGTGCAATAGGCAAAATCACCAACGCCGGGAATCGACATCTTTCCGGTGACTACCTGACCGCCGTTAGCGCTCACTTTTTCCATATATTCATCCACATCTGGCACCTGGATGGTATTAACGGTCCCGGTGAACTGCTCTTTGGGTTTAAAGATCGCCCCGTTAATGCCGGGTTCGCCTTCACCGGTGGTCACCAGCCAGTAATCTTCGGGACCATCCCATTTGTTAATCTCCCATCCGAAGACATCTTTATAAAAGGCAACGACCTTTTCCGGGTCATTGGCACTGATTTCAAAATGAACAACGCGTAACATAATAACCTCCTGGGTTAGGGGTAATGGCAGGCAGTAATTTGGTAATGAAGGAACACCATTTTAATCGCTTCCTGCCGATGTTGCCGGGAAGCATGTCTTTCCCGGGCTGCAATGGAGCGAAAACGGTTGTTTGTATGAAGCGCTCGATTAAAGCGAACCCTCTGCCGCTCCGTAGAATGCATGAGCATGGTTCAAATTTCTTTAATAACCTGAATGACACTTCCCAAAATGGAAAACCCGGGAGTTTCCTGATCGAGAATGATTGTTTGGGGGGCAGGCGGCGGGCATTCCAGGCGGATTCGGGAAGCATTTCGGAAGAGACGGCGAACCATGATTTTTCGCCCTAACTGGACCGCGACGATCTCACCGTCGCGGTAATCCGGCTTATGTTGAATCACGACGTAATCACCCTTCCGGATGCCATCTCCCGCCATGCGGTTATCCTCTACCAATAAACTGAACCGGTCCGATAATTCCAGCTTATGATTGACCACCATCTTTCCAATTTCTTCATTGTTTCGGGTGCCTAATTTTTTTTGATCCGAGTGCTGAAGCAGAAACTCAATTCGAGGTAACCGAAAGAATTCCTCATTGCTTGCCTGAAGATAAGTTGTGGCAATTCGGGGAGGTGAATTTGGTTTGAACATGTTGAAACACCTTTCTTTTTTGTACCATTTCATACGCTGAGGATGGGAGAAAATGATACCTGCATCGCTCCAGGATGTTTAATTTGCCGAATCCAAGCGAACGGAATGCGCCGCTTACAGCGGGGAAGGAACCGATTGCACAATCCACGTGATGAGTTGTTAGTTCCTCCGGGAAGCTGTTCCGTGAGATCAATTCACCAGGTCCCGCAGCACGCCTACCACCCGTCCTTGAATCCGCCACTCGCTCTGGGGGTGAATATCCGGGTAGGCAGGATTTTCCGCTTTCAGAAATTTTTCATTCCCCCGCACAATCAGCCGTTTTACCGTTACCTCATCTCCGATAAGGGCGACCACAATTTGCCCGGGGTCGGCGGTATCGCGGGATTGCACAATTACCAGGTCGCCGTCTAAAATCCCGGCATTGACCATACTATCTCCCTGCACCCGCAGGGTGAAATAGCGTCCCTCGGATTTGATCAACCGGCGCGGCACGGCCACGTAATCCTCAATGTTCTGCTCGGCCAGAATGGGATAACCGGCGGAAACCCGACCTATCAGAGGCAGTTGAATTGCTTCTGTAACCGGCATATACTGTTGAGAAACGATCCGGATACTCCGGGCAGTGGTGTCCGTTTTCTCAATGTAACCTTTTTTGGCTAAGGCATCCAGGTGGCGAACTACCCCGTGCTTGGAAGCAATCCCAAAAGCATCGGCGATTTCCTGGTAACTGGGTGAGTACCCATAATTGGCTACGTAATCCGAGATGAATCGCAATACCTCTTCCTGCCGTTTGGTTAATCCCTTCATGGGTTCATCGCTCCTGTATAATGAAACATAATATTTTCGTGAACCACCGGACCTTCGAAGTATACATAGGTTCACCGAAACGTTAACTAAATTTACTGTTATTGTCAAGAACTTTTTTAAAAAGCGATATAATTATGTTCACTATCCGGAAGGTTGAATCTACACCGAAATTGTTTAATATTTGTTATCTCATGAGCATGGGCTTAACTTTTCACCAAAATGACAGGCTGAAAGAGGTTTTACCCTTCTTCAAATCTGAATGAGGGGGAAGAAGAACTTTTGAGAGAAAGCCATGGTAAAGGGACCCGGTAAGATGAACGTAATCATTTTGGGGAGCGGTACTTCGATGGGGGTGCCCATGGTGGGGTGTGATTGCCAGGTGTGCCGGTCCACCAATCCCAGGGACAAACGCTTAAGAACCTCCGCTTTCATAAAGACCGATGGGGTTCAAATTCTGATCGATACTTCTATTGATTACCGGCAGCAGATGCTTACCCATGGGGTGAATAACCTGGATGCTGTGATTTATACCCATCATCATGTGGACCACATCCTGGGGATGGATGATTTGCGCAGCTTTAATTTCATCCACCGTCGCCCAATACCTCTGTATGGTACCCGGGAAACGCTTCGCCACATCCAGCGGGTGTTTAAATACGCTTTCAGCAGTGAACCCAATGTGTCCGGCGTTCCCCAGTTAACCTTGCATGAAATTGATAAACACCCCTTCACCATTAAAAATGTGGAAATAATCCCGATTCCCCTTTGGCATGGCAAACTTCCGGTGCTGGGATACCGAATCGGTGATTTTGCCTATTGCACAGATGTCAGTAAAATACCGGCGGCATCCTATAAACTGTTGAAAGGGGTTAAAATTCTGGTTCTGGATGCCCTGCGTTACAAACCGCATCCCACCCATTTTTGCGTGGAACAAGCCGTGGCAGAAGCTGAAAAAATCAAGGCAGAACAGACCTATTTCACTCATATCTCCCACCGGATTCTTCATGAAGAATGCGAAGCCAAATTACCACCGGGCATTCACCTCGCTTATGACGGATTGAAGTTTGAGTTGTAGGCGGTTAGGCTATAGGCTTTTAGACTGTAGGCTGTTAGCTCATTATACTATCAGGTATTTTAACCTGTTCATTTAATAAGGAGCGATGTGAAAATAGATACACGAAGCGCCACGGAGGATGCATGAAGGAGTTCGAAGATGTTGAACAAATTCCTTAAAGTTCGCTTCTGTGGAACTCCGTGGAACGTCGTATGAGATAGCCGTGCCCTTCCTTGTTTGGATTCAACTATCCCGGGATTACAGGTTGCCGGCGAGCGCCATGCTGGCATAGCTGACCACCGACTGAGTATCCTCCTGAAAATTCTGTTCATAGCGTAACAACTTTCCCTCTCCCTCCCGGAAGATATGAAGCAGGGTAAACACTGCCGTAACGGCATCCACCCGGCGGGGCAGTAAATCCATGGAAACCAGGTCGGTGTACGCGGGGCGGTCCCAGCGGGAGAGAACATCGAACATTTGATGATCCGCGGCTTCAATGAGTTTCAGCTCCGTTTCGGTGATCGGCTGTGAATCACCGAATTTAGGACCGAGGTGGGCAAGGTCAACGCTCAAAATCAACGCCACTCGTTTGGGTGCCTCCCGGATTGCCGTCCGCAGCCCGTCCAATAAGGACCGGACTTGGGGAACATCTTCCAGATGAGTTGCCGGGTTTTGCAAATACGGCTCCGCAGAACCGCATAATACCGGCACAATCTGAAACGGCGTTTTGATGAGATGCTGCATAAAAAGCAATTGAAATTCGATAGAGTGCTCACTGCGGTGAATCCATTCCTCCGCGGTGAGGCGCATGCCGGCAGCTTGCTCCCAGCGATGGATAAATTCCCGGTCGGTCGGTACAACCCCAAACGGGGTTTCGAAATCTTTTTCCGTGACGGTATAAAACCCCTGCCCGCCAAAATGCGCCACCCCCAGGATGATAAACAAATCGAATTCTCCTGCTTCCAACAGATAGCGATACGCATGGGTATAGGCGACACCCCCCACCCGTAAATCGATATGGGGCACCATTACCGCCGGATATTGCCACGTTCCATTCAAGGAAGAATGGGGAATTGTTTTGCCATCCACATGCTCACCCGGCATTCCGGCGCCCGTCGGGCTGGAGTAAAACTCATCAAGCTGTTGTTGGAGCACCTCCGGGTCATCCGGATAGGATACCCCGGCGTGCCAGGCTTTGCGAACCGAACTTTCGGTAAACTCTCGTTTAATCTCGGTTAGCCGTTGATAAAAACCGGGACTATCCAGATAGTAGTGAGATTCCAGAACATCTATTAGCTTTTCTACATGATGGTCCGGAAGGAGGAGTCCGTTAAAACGCTCCGCAAATGCCCGGCGAATATCCGGGATGGAGTGCTTGCCATCCATCAGGGTCAAAATGTAAAATTCCACCGGGGAGAGCACCAGCGGTGAACTGGCTATTTCCAATGGATCGCGGATGTAAAAATAAACCTCCTGTTTTTCTTCGATGGGTATTGCATCCACATAACGTAATCGGGGGTAATAATTCTCTGTCATCTGTTCTTCTGCTCCGTATGCTTAAGGTCCGTTAATATCATCTCCATTATTTATATCGACGTTTTCGTCAGATAACCGATCGATTTGCTGTTCTTAATTTCTGTAGCTCCCGGTACACTATTTCTGTGAGGGGAGATCAAGTTAATTTTTGTAATGCCTCCTCCAGGTTCGTTAACACCTTTTCCACTTCTTCCAGCCGGCAGGTGCCCACCGAGAGCCGATACCAGGCGGAGTCTTTCGACGCCCCGAAATACGAAAAGGGCACCAGCCCGACCTTTGCTTCATCCAATATATAACGATGAACCGCGTGGTTGGTATCCAATGTGTTGCCGGATGGGGCGGCACTCCCGAGCAAATCAAATTTAACCGTCAAATACATGGCTGCCCGGGGTTCAATCACATCCACTTGATAGCCTTTCTCTTTTAAATTGACCAGACCGTTGTAGAATCCCTGCAGGCGCAGGTGAATTTCCTGCCGAAAATGCTGCAAGTATGCTTCCACCTGATCGGTGCGGCTTAAATAGTTTCCGGCAGCCACCTGTTCTGCCCTGGGTGCCCAGGCACCCATGTGGGCAACAATGGTGCGCATTTTCGCCAGCACATCCTTCGGTGCAAATCCCCAGCCGACCCGCAGCCCGGTGCTGGCATACGCTTTGGAAAGACCATCAACAAAAATCGTATAATCACGCATTTCCGGGCAAACATCTACCGGTGTATGATGATGGGTCTTGCCAAAGGTAAGCAGCCAGTAAATTTGATCAAACAACACATAAAGCGGTTTTTCCGTATTTCCCCGGCGACGATTCTCTGCCAATACCAACTCACATATTTCCTCTAAGCCCGATTGGTCTAACACCGTACCGGTAGGGTTCAGGGGCGAGCACAAAGCCAGCAACGCCACATCTTTCAAATGAGGTTCAATATCCGCGGCAGTGGGCATAAAGTAATTCTCAGCGGTTGTCTCCAGAACCACCGGTTCGGCACGACTCAAATGAGTATAATAATTATTATTCCAGGAGGGTACCGGAAAAATCACTTTCTCGCCCGGATCAACGACGGTTTGATAAGCGGCATAAATCAACGGTCTGCCTCCGCTGGCAATGAGGATATCTTCCGGGGAATAAGTAAGGTTGCCGAATTGCTGTAGAAAGTTCGATACCGCTTCCCGTAGATTGGCAAGCCCCACAGCACCGGGGTAATTGGTATGCCCGGCATTATAAGCTTTAATGATTTCCTCCTTCAATTCCACCGGAATGGGGAAAACTTTGGGATTAAAATCGCCAATGGTTAAATTGTAAAACGTTTCCCCGCTCTGAATCTTTTCATTAATCTCCGCCGCCAGGGTAATGATCGGCGATGTCTCAATTTCTTGTGCCAGCCTGGACAATCTCATAGATGCCTCCCGTTGAGTTTCGGAATGGTTTTGTTCTCTTCTTAAAAACAGGTTAAAAACAGGTGCCGGGGAACCCCCTGCTGTACCATGGTTGCCATTTGATTCGCCATGCAGGAGGAACTCTGGCTCTCACACACCCGGTGACGAACGCTCCATCGTTATGTGACATTTTATCAATCCCGGCACCCGTAGGCAAGCTTAGCCCGCTTCTCCTGAACACTGTTTGTAACGTTCCCGTCCTCCCGGTTAAAAGCGAGAAGAACAACATTGGTTGTCGGTGATTTACGGAGATTCTCTTCAGCCCGGTCGCGCCAGGGATTGATTGGGCATTCATCAATACATCTATCGCCAGAATGCTTATGGGTGTTGTCGTTGATTGTTAAAGAACATTTTTACTTGCTGAACGTCAGTTCAATATAAGATAAATGGACGCTGATGGAGCCGGATTTTTTTAACAAGATGACCAATGATCCGTGTCAATCAGCGTTATCTGTTTCGTTTGGGTTCTATTTCAAGTGACGCCGAACTCACGTTGATTATTTAAACAGTTACTATCTTTGTGTTTCTTCTTTAAAAAGTCAAGGGGTTTTTACCAATTTTTTCACGAAAATCCATTTTCCTTACCATCCCAGGAAATTTTGAAAAATTTGTTAAAAAAATATCCTTCCTTACCGTATGGATGGGTTAATCTCGGAGCGATGGTACCCCATTTTGGGGGGCGGGAGGGGTTGGGTGAGGTGAAAAACAACCACGTAATCATGAACTCCCGGTTCGGTTAATTTTTTGCCGGTTTGAAATTTTCCAGCGCGGTTTTCACCTGGGATACATCCGTTTAACCGTGATTGCGAGAAATTGCCCCTGTGCTAAAATGGTTTCGGAATATGCTCGTTCCCAAAGGGATTTTGGGAACGAGTAGGTAAACCGCTTCAGCGGTGTTGAGTGGAAGCCGTTGCTTTCCATCGCCCATGCCAAACGCCGGGAAGCGAGCAACAGAAAATGTTGAACTGGAAAGAAAATGACCGAACCGTGGGTGAATAGTTACGGTTTAAGAAAAAAACTCCCCCACGGAATTATCATCCGCAGGGGAGTTTGCTAACGGAGGGTTTGCCCGATAACGGAAGATTAGAAAAAGACCACCTTTTCATCCCGGGTTTTGGCGAAAATACCCACTGCCGGGTAGACACCCAGAATGTAAGGATCATCTACATACAAAGCGGTCTTGAACTCCTTTCGGAGATGAGGATTGGCAATTTGCCGCGGCAGACTGGTTACTTTCACCATATTGGGCATTTCGCTTACATCCATTTCGTAAATGCCCTCGTTCGTTGCCATAATGGAGCGGGTGTGATTGAAGTTGACAGAATTGATCCGCTGTAGTTTGTCATCCAGCACATCGTAATGTACCAGATCACCCCAGATGGTAAATTGATAAATTCCGTTTTTAATGGTTGCCAGGAACATGTCGTCGGTATTGGGCATGTTTTCCAGCACATCCACTTTACCATGTTCATTCACTTCTTTCATCGGGGTCACTTCCAGACGGAGGTCTTGCTGCTCGATAATATCGGGGGTTAATTGACCACTCACGACCTGCTGATCATCGGTAAGACCCAGTAAACGGTCGCCAACAATGATGATGTTCTTCAGCCGGGTGTCTTTTCCTTCCAACCGGACGTAATTGGCGAACCAGAACGTTTTCTTATCCAGTGATACAATTAAATCCCACTGGTCTTTGCCGGTGGTGGTTTCCAGATAACGACGGGTACGGACTTGTTCATTGAAGGTGGTCTGTAATCCCTTCAGGAGTTCGTAGAAGCGGTTCTCACGGCACATATCCCGGATATCACTTTCCGCACCCACTAATCGAACATGGAAGAGATTGGGACCGATCAATTGGATTTCCCGAAAATAAACCTGGGCGGATTTGTCCAGGCCCTCAATGTAATTGATTTTACCTAAAATCGGCGGGGTAAAAAACGTCTGGCAAATAAAGTCCCCCTGGCGGTAATACAGCGAGATGCTGCGAGCCGATTCATGAATTTCCGTTTGAGTTAGCTCCCTGGGTAATTGATTGGTTTGAACTTTAATACGATTGGTGAAATCAGTGGATGCTTGCATAATACACCTCCTTTCCCTGTGTTAATGTTTATTGTTACGGAATTCATTAGCGGTCTTCTTCCGACCGCCCCGATCAAAATCCCGGGTGAAATCAATCGTTATTTAATTTTGCAAAGGATGTGCCATTTGCCACCTGTTGGAAAACAGGCATTTTTGAGAACCTTTCTCTCACCGGTGCGAAAAGGCGCCGAAAGTAATTCTCAATTTTGAGAAGAACTGGTCTCTAACGATTGGGAATTTTGTATCAAAACGGCTGGGTGACTATCCCCATTCAAACTGCGATAAATCATATCCTTGGAAACATTCAATTGCTGCATCACTTTTTTGTAATCCCCGCCGTTTTCCCGTAGTGCATGCCGGATGAGAGCCGTCCGGAACCGCCGTTCCCGGTCTTTCAAAGTTAACGAAGCCCCTGGCAGACCGGCCGTGGGGAATATTCCATCCATCCTTTCCAACGGCAGATGGTGCAGGTCGATGACTGTTTCGTCAGCATCCATCATTGCCACGGCATATTGCAGCACGTTCTTCAACTCCCGGATATTACCGGGCCAGTGGTAGCGAAGAAACACATCCAGGACGTCCAGGGAGATCGTATGGTTCGGTAATCCCAGTTCTTTCAGAATAGACCGTACCAGGTCCGGAATTTCATCCAGCCGTTCGCGAAGCGGGGGGATCTGGATGGTGATCACATTGATCCGGTGGTATAAGTCCATCCGAAAGCGCCCCTGCCGCACCAGGTCTTTCAGGTTGACATTGGTGGCAGCGATGAGCCGGAAGTTGCTATGCTCCACATGGACCGCTCCCAGGGGAAAATACTCCCGGTATTCCACCACCCGGAGCAGCTTCACCTGGATATCCGGGCTGATATCGCCAATCTCATCCAGGAAGAGGGTGCCGCCATCCGCCATTTTAAATAGCCCCACTTTCTTTCGGGAAGCCCCGGTAAAGGCACCTTTCACAAAGCCGAACAACTCACTTTCCACCAGGGAATCGGGAATCGCCGAACAGTTCAAGGAAACAAACTTACCGCGTCGCACCCCGGCAGAACGCTGGTGAATGTAACGCGCCAGCACTTCCTTCCCGACGCCGGTCTCTCCCTGAATTAATACCGGGAAATCCACCCGGGCGGCTTTTTCGGCTAATTGGTAGGTGGTGTGTATCGGGGAGTCTTTGATTGCAGATGTTGCCATCATCACCTCCTTTTGGTTTGGTGTACCGGGGTTTTGATGATGAGTCGCATTTCTGCAAATCGTCAGCGTACTTTCTTACTGCCAAAAAATAAAATGGTTTTGGGGATTTTTAATTTTTTGGTTTGATTGGTTTTCAGAAGCCATCGTATCACGGAAGGGTGTGAATTGTAGATTCAGGATTGATGAATAACGAGTGACTTTGGGGAAAGCCGTTCGCTGTTGGCTGTTACTCACTTCGCCCGGTGCGCCGTTGTCAAAATGAATTTTGACGCTCCAGTCGTTCCTTTCAGCATCCCTGGGGATGCTTGCATCTCTCAGCCGGGAGGTTTACCCCTCGGCGGGTGAGCGAATGCCATCCCTCGCAAATCGCAAATCGGAAATCGCCAATCGTACCTCCCGGGGAAAAGCTGTTGGCTGGTGGCTGTTTGCTGTTACTCACTTCAGTCGGTGCGCCATTGTCAAAATGAATTTTGACGCTCCAGTCGCCCTTTCAGCATCCTTTGGGATGCTTCCATCTCTCAGCCGGAGGTTCACCCCTCGGCGGGAGGAGAGAACGCCCACACCTCGCCAATCGTCAATCGCCAATCGGAAATCACTGTTCGCGCGATGTTAATTTTGCTTGCAAGAGAAGTCTGATTGGCGATTTCCGATATCCGATCGGCGAAGTGGGGTGGCACAAACTGCCGCTTGCCGCCTGCCACTTTTACCCCATCTACCCATTTACCTCACTACTCCCTCTCGACAGAAAATTATTTTTCCGTTTGAAAAATCCGTTTTCGATTTTTTAAATTGACTACAGCCTCACGGAAGCAGACCAC
>Ga0256841_1003138_pt1 | contig 12572 bp, 7 predicted proteins | sample 356308metaG_FD_185971 | JGI IMG/M metagenome (GOLD analysis project Ga0256841, IMG submission 185971) | Hydrothermal vent microbial communities from Mid Atlantic Ridge, Atlantic Ocean - 356-308 | ecosystem: Environmental > Aquatic > Marine > Hydrothermal vents | place: Atlantic Ocean: Mid...
GCTGGCCGGAGCGCTCGAAACCCGCATCGCCGAGCGCGGTCTCGAAAACCACGTGCGGCTTCTCGGCTTCGTGCCCGACGAAGACCTGCCCGCGGCCTATCGCGCCGCCGATCTCTCCATCGTGCCGACGCAGTCGTTCGAGGGCTTTGGGCTGATCACCGTAGAGTCGCTCGCTTCGGGCACGCCGGTGCTCGTCACGCCGGTGGGCGGGTTGCCGGAGGTGGTGCGCGGGCTCTCGCCCGACCTCGTGCTCGCCGGTTCGGATGCCGCCGCGCTCGCCGAAGGGCTCACGGGCGTCGTGCACGGCGCGCGCAGGCTCCCCGACGCCGGGGCGTGCCGCGCCTATACGCTCGAAAACTATACGTGGGCATCGGTGGCGCGGCGGACCGCAGAAGTCTACCGGGAGGCGCTCCGATGACCCCCCGCATCCTCTTCCTCGATCACGTCGGCGTCCTCGGAGGGGCGGAGCTGTCTTTGCTCGACGTGGCCCGTCACTTCGCCGATGTGAGCCGGGTGGCGCTCTTCGAAGACGGCCCTTTCCGCCATCGTCTCGAAGAAGCCGGGGTGGGCGTAGACGTGCTGGCCGCTCCGGAGTCGGTGAAAAAGGTGTCGCGGGAAGGGGGGAAGGGCGGGGATCTGAAAAGCCTGCCGGGGGTGGCGGCGCTCGCCTGGCGTGTGGCGCGGCGCGCGCGGGGATACGACGTGCTCTATGCAAACTCCCAGAAGTCGTTCGTCGTCGGCTCCGTGGCGGCGCGTCTGGCGCGGAAGCCGATGATATGGCACCTCCGCGATCTGCTCACGGACGACCATTTCAGCGCCTCGCACCGTCGTCTGGCCGTCACGCTCGGCAATAGGCTGGCGACGCGGGTGATCGCCAACTCCGAGGCGACGGCGCACGCGTTCGTCGAGAGTGGGGGGCGGGCGGATCGGGTGCGCGTGGTGTACAACGGCATCGACCCCGCGCCGTTCGAAGCCGTCACGCCGGAGGAAACGGCGGCGGCGCGCAGGGAGATCGGCCTCGGGGATGCCCCGGCGGTCGGGGTGTTCAGCCGCCTCTCGCCCTGGAAAGGGCAGCACGTCCTCCTCGATGCGCTGACCCGGATGCCCGGTCTTCACGCCGTGCTCGTGGGCGGCGCGCTCTTCGGCGACGAGGAGCGGTACGCGGCCTCTCTGCATGAGAAGGTGGTCGCCTACGGGCTTTCGGACCGGGTGCATTTCCTCGGTTTCCGGCGGGACGTGCCGCGTCTGCTTCATGCCGTCGACGTGGTGGCGCACACCTCCGTCGCGCCCGAGCCCTTCGGCCGCGTGGTGGTGGAGGGGATGCTTGCCGGCCGACCCGTCGTGGCGACGCGCGCGGGCGGGGTGCTCGAGATCGTCGAGGACGGCGTCACGGGGCGGCTCGTGCCTCCGGGTGACGCGGCGGCGCTTGCCGAGACGCTCGGCGCGCTCCTTGCGGCTCCCGCGCGCACGGCGGCCCTGGCGAGGGCCGGGCGAGAAGCCGCCCGCCGCCGGTTCTCCCGAGATGCCATGCTCGAAGGCGTCGCGCGACAGATATGCGGGGTCGCTGGTTTTCAGGCGGTCACATAATCCTTTACCTTAACCTTGTCCCACACGATAGGCTGGGAACGGCGCTCCTCATCATAGAAGGCAGACGATATGCTCTTCCCCATCGCAGACGACGATCATAAACTCAAACATCCGGGCTACGTCACCATCGGGCTCGTCGTGGTCAACATGCTCGTCTTTTTCCTCCTTCAGCAGGTGGGGGCCAACACGAGCTTCACCTATGGATGGAGCGTGATCCCCCTCGAAATCACAACGGGGCAGGACCTCGTCACGCCGCAGGCGGTTTTCGTGAACGGGCGCACGATCACGGTCCCCGAAGCGCCCGGTCCGAGGCCGATCTATCTGACCATCCTCACCGCCATGTTCATGCATGCCGGGTTCGCGCACCTCTTCGGCAACATGCTTTACCTGTGGATCTTCGGCGACAACGTCGAGCTCCGGTTCGGTTCCGGCACATTCCTCGCGTTTTATCTGGCGAGCGGCATCGTGGCCACGCTCGTGCAGGTGGGCATGGACCCGTTGTCCGTCGTGCCGAACCTCGGGGCTTCCGGCGCGATCTCCGGGGTGCTGGGGGCCTACCTCGTGCTCTTTCCCCGGAACCGTGTGTACGCGCTCTTTCTCTTCGTCTTCGTCATCTCCATCCCTGCCGTCGTCGCCATCGGGCTATGGATCGCAGTTCAGTTCATCAACTGGGGCTCCGTGATGATGTCGGCACAGACCGTGGACGGGGTGGCCTACGGGGCGCACGTCGGGGGCTTTCTGACCGGCGTCGTGATGGCGCTCGTCCTGCGAAAGCTGATCCGAGAGGAGCCCGAGCATCCGTTCACCCGGATTGCCGTCACCGACGGGTCGAGGAGGTACTGGTAGGCGTGCGGTTCGGGCAGATACGCAAAAGCCCCGTCATCGGAGCGATGACGGGGCTTTCGTAGGGTCGGGAGAGAGAGGGCGGCTCAGGTGCTTTCCTCGGCCCTCTCCTCCGTGGACGATTCGTCGGACGACGCGTCTTTCGGCTTGGCGTCCGGTTTGGGTTCGGGATCGGCGGCTTTCGCTTTCGGCTTCCGAGCCTTCTTCGTTTTGAAGATCAACTCCTTCGGGTTCTCCTTCTCGTTGTACGTGATCTGCAGCACGTCGCCGGGAGAGAGGTCGGAGCCCAGGATGGCTTCGGCCATCGGATCCTCGACGTACTTCTGGATGGCCCGGCGAAGCGGGCGCGCGCCGAACTTGGCGTCGTAGCCCTTCTCCACGAGGAAGTCCTTGGCGTTTTTGGTCAGCTTCACCTCGATGCCAAGGTCGTGAGCGCGCTTGAACAGCTCGGACGCCATGATGTCGATGATCTTGAAGATGTCCTTCTTCTCCAGCGGGTGAAAGACGATCACATCATCGATGCGGTTCAGGAATTCGGGATTGAAGACCCGCTTGAGGGCGTCCTCCACCGTGCTCTTGAGCGCCTGATAGTTGAACTCCGTCTCGGACTGCGCGAAGCCGATCCCCTTACCGAGGTTTTTGATGTCCCGCGCCCCGATGTTCGAGGTCATGATGATAATCGTATTCCGGAAATCGACGCGGCGGCCGAGACCGTCGGTCAGGATGCCGTCGTCGAGCACTTGAAGGAGGATGTTGAACACGTCCGGGTGCGCTTTCTCGATCTCGTCGAGGAGCACGACCGAGTACGGCTTGCGGCGCACCTTTTCGGTGAGCTGCCCGCCTTCCTCATAGCCGACGTATCCCGGAGGAGCGCCCACGAGGCGGCTGACGGAGAACTTCTCCATGTACTCGCTCATGTCGATGCGGATGAGCGCGTCCTGCGAGTCGAAGAGGTATTCGGTGAGCACTTTGGCCAGCTCGGTCTTCCCGACGCCGGTGGGGCCGAGGAAGATGAACGATCCGATCGGGCGCTTCGGGTCCTTGAGCCCGGCGCGGGTCCGGCGAATCGCTTTCGAGAGCTTCCTGATGGCTTCGGTCTGACCGATGACGCGCTTCGTGAGCTCCTCCTCCATGCGGAGCAGCTTCTTCGTCTCGGGCTCGGAGATCTTGTCCACCGGGATGCCCGTCATCATGGCGACCACTTCGGAGATGTCCTTCGCAGTCACGTCGTGCACTTCGGTTTCGGCTTTGCGCTCCCATTCGCGCTTGGCCTCTTCGAGTTGTTCCTGGAGCTTTTTCTCCTTGTCGCGGAGGCGCGCGGCTTCTTCGAAACGCTGGCTCTTGACCACCTGGTTCTTCTCTTCCCGGATCGTCTCGATCTGCTCTTCGAGCACCACGATCTCTTTCGGCACGCGGATGTTGTTGAGGTGGACGCGCGCGCCCGCCTCGTCCATCACGTCGATGGCCTTGTCCGGGAGGAACCGGTCGGTGATGTACCGTTCGGAGAGCTTGACCGTCAGGTCGATGGCTTCGTCGGTGTAGCGTACGTTGTGGTGTTCCTCGTACTTGTCCTTGATGTTTCGGAGGATTTCGATCGTCTCCTCCGGGGTGGAAGGATCGACGAGGATCTTCTGGAATCGGCGATCGAGCGCGCCGTCTTTTTCGATGTATTGCCGGTATTCGTCGAGCGTCGTCGCGCCGATGCACTGGATCTCGCCGCGGGCGAGGGCGGGCTTGAACATGTTCGAGGCGTCGAGGCTGCCCGAAGCGCCGCCGGCGCCGACGATGGTGTGCAGCTCGTCGATGAAGAGGATGACGTCCGGGCTCTTTTCGAGTTCGTTCATGACGGCCTTCATCCGCTCCTCGAACTGCCCGCGATATTTCGTGCCGGCCACGAGCGCGGCCAGATCGAGCGTGACGATGCGTTTATCATACAGCACCCGGCTTACCTTGCGCTGAACGATGCGCATGGCGAGGCCCTCGGCGATGGCGGTCTTGCCGACCCCCGGCTCGCCGATGAGCACGGGATTATTCTTTTTCCGTCGACTCAGGACCTGCGCCACGCGTTCGATCTCGCGTTCGCGGCCCACGACGGGGTCCAACTTACCTTCTTCGGCCAGCTTCGTCAGGTCGCGGCCAAAGTTGTCCAATACCGGGGTTTTGCTCTTTTCCATTTTGCTTCGCTCCTTGTATCCGGACGAGGAGCGGCCGCCCTGGCCGCCGCTGCTTCGCGCGGATGCTTTCCCACTAATGATGGAGTCCAACTCCGAGCGAACGGCGTCATAGGTGATGGAGAATCCTTGCTGTAAGATCTGCGCGGCGATATTCTCGTCGTCACGGAGTAAGCTCAGCAACAGATGCTCGGTCCCGATGACGTCGCTCTTGTAGAGCTTGGCTTCCAGGTATGTAATCTTGAGCACCTTCTCGGCCTGCTTCGTCAGGGGAATGTTCCCGACGGTAAGCGTGCCACCGGTGCTGCGCACGGTATCCTCGATCGCCTTTTTGAGCTTTCCGAGGTCGCATCCGAGGTTGCGGAGGATCTTTACGGCGATGCCTTCCCCTTCCCGAATGATACCGAGCAACAAGTGTTCGGTGCCGATGTAGTCGTGTCCGAGGCGGATGGCTTCCTCTCGGCTAAACGAAATCACGTCGCGAACACGGTTTGAAAAATTTCCTCCGTCCATGCTAAACTCTTCTTGAGCGTGAAGGACACCCTGGGCCATCCCCCCCTGAGCGTCTCTGTCAGTGTGTCGAAATAGAGGGTGATCCGGGTGATCACAAAATCCAGACCAATCATTGTAGGCCCGGTCCGGCGCAACGTTCCAGCCGGTGGCGCGGCGTCGGGAGGCCCGATGAGGGGAAGACGCCGGCGCGGCTGTGCACCATTATGGTCAAAAAAAGCGCGAGGGGCTCATTCGCCACACGCGCTCCACGGGCGGCGCGAGGACGAGGCCGTCAAAGCCCCGTATACGCCGGCCTGTAAGAGAACAGGTTGAAAAAACAAGCTTCACGGCGCAACGTCAGGCCGAAAAACTGGAGCCGCAGCCGCACGAGGAAACGGCGTTCGGGTTGTCGAACGTGAAGCCGCGTGCGTTGAGGCCGTCATGATAGTCGATCACGGTGCCCATCAGGTAGAGGCCGTGGCGCTTGTCCATGTAGACGGCAATCCCATCGACCTCGAACTGAGTGTCGTGCTCTCGTTTTCTGTCGAATCCCAGGATGTACTGCATCCCGGAACAGCCTCCGCCCCGCACGCCGACACGAAGACTGAAGCCTTCCGGAATGTCCTTTGTCGTCATGATCTTCTTGATCTCCTCCGCCGCGCGGGGGGTCAACTGAACCGGCGTTGCGAGCGTCTGGGTTGCGGTTTCTGCCATGAGGATTGATCGGTGATGGATGGGTGGCGGTGAAAGATAGCCCGTGAAAGGCTGTTCTTGCAACGACCGCTTTCTGGGGCTGTTCCGTATGGCTCATGGAATATTTGGTTGAACCGTAGGCTCCGTCGTATCAGTCGTTTAGGCATTCGGATGAGTGGGGAAGAGGGGCAATCGGAGCGGTGTACGCACGCAACGGGTGATACGGTAGGGGGCGGCAATTAATTCCGGAAGAGCCGGCGAATCGGCGGAAAATGTGTCGTGGGAAGGCGCATTAATTCAGCGGGCGGGCCAGCACCACGGGGGCCTTGTATGCCTCGGTCGCGCCGGATTGCGGAGAGACGGCTTCGAGGTAGACGACGTAGATGCCGATGCGGAGTTCGCGGGCGTCGTCGTCGAGGCCGTCCCAGAGGAGCGCGCCGGTGCGCGCCGTCAGGCCGGTGTCTTCGAGGGTGCGCACGAGCCGCCCGCTCGCATCGAAGATGCGAGCGCGGACGAGCGCGGCGTCGGCGCGGAGCGTGTACCGGATCTCGGCCACGTCGTCCATGCCGTCGCGGTCGGGAGAGAAGGGGGAAGGCTCGACGGTGATGCCGGGCGTCTCCACCGGCGCGTCGGAGAGGAGGAAGACGCTGTTCCGGAACCCCGGCGTGCCGCCTGCCTCGGCCACACTGCTCGTCCAGTTCTCCGGGAGGTCGCTTGGCGCTTCCGGCGTGATGCGTTCGAGCGCCGTGCCGCGCGTGTCCCGCAGGTTCGGATGGTGCCATTGGGGGCTGTAGGCGACTTCGTCGAGCACGACGCCGTCGGAGGCGTGGAGACGCACGAGGTCCCCGCCGTTGTCGAGCGCGAGGGAGCGGCGGATGGGAAGCAGCGCAACGCCCGGAGCGCTCGGATCGAGGTCGGGGAAGGGGCGGGTGAGGACGAGCGTGAGGCTGTCCGTCGCCGTGCCCGAAGGCACGGTGTACACCACCGCGTACCCGCCCGGCGGAAGCGCCGTCGGGGCGAAGGCGATGCGGATCGTGTCGGCCACGCCGTTCTCGTCCGGACGGTCGGTGAGGAAAAGGCCGTTGAGCTGAAGCGCCTCCGCCGAGCGGTTGAAGAACTCGACGTACTCGGGCTGATCCGGCCGGTTGTCGAAGGCGTCGGCGAGGGGTTCATACATGATCTCGTTGACCACGATCTCGCCGGGTTCGGGCGCGCGGGCGTCGGGCGTGGGCAGGACGGAGTTCACCCGTCCGGGGGTGCCGCCCTCCGGCGCTTCGGAGCTCGCCCAGTTCGTCGCGGCGTCCGAAGGCCCCGCCGGGTCGATGCGTTCGAGCGCGATGCCGTCGGTCGCGGCGAGGGCGTCGTTGTGCCAGGCGGGATCGTAAGAGACCGCGTCGATCACGACGTCGTCGGCGCGGTGGATGCGGATGAGGTCGCCGCCGTTCAAAAGGCCGAGCGACGAGGCGCGCACGGGGAGGAGCGTCGCGCCGAGTTCGGCGTACGGCGCGGGGAAGGCGAGCGCTAGTTGGGATTGCGAGAACAGGTCGGCGTCGTCGAGGTCGGAGGGTTGCGAGAAGATCACGGCGAAGTTGGCCGGCGCGACGGCGGCGGGGCCGAAGACGAAGCGGGTCGTGTCCGCCGCGCCGGTCTCGTCGGGCGCGTCGGTCCGGTAAAAGTCGCGGAGGCTCACGAGGTGGTCCGTCCGGTTGAAAAGCTCGACGTACTCGGGCTGATCGATGCGTCCGTCGTCGGGATCGGCGAGGGGGTCGTACATGATCTCGTTGATCACGATCTCGCCGGGGGCGGCGAGGAGGGCCACGTCGAGGCTTGCCGAGGCGAGCGTGTTGCCCGTGAGGTCCCGCACGTCGCGCACGGTGAGCGTCGCGCCGCCGAGGTTGGCGGCGAAGACGAGCCGCACGCGGGCGCCGTCGTCGAGGAGGAGGAGCGAGGCGGGCATGACGCCGTCGAGGTCGAAGTCGCCGGGCGCGACGGAAGCCGGGTCGAGCGGCTCGTCGAAGAAGACCTCGATGCGGCGCGCGTCGGTCTGTTCGGCGAAGAACGGGTTCGGCGGGGTCGTGTCCGGCGCGAAGATGGCGTTGACGGCCCCCGGCGTGGCGCCGCTCGGGTCCGTCGAATCGCCCCAGTTCACCCGCGCGCTCGAAGGCCCCGCCGGGTCGCGGCGTTCGAGCGAGACGCCCTCGCCGCCCCACGCGGGCGCGTACGCCACCGAATCGACCACCGTCTGGCCCGCGAAAAGCACCACGGCGTCGCCCGAATTGTTGAGCGTGGGCCACCCCGTCACTTCGAGGAACGCCACGCCGGGAAACGCCGCCGCGAACGCCTCGCCGTCGGCGACGAGGACGGCGAACGCGCCGGGTTCGAGCGGCGTCACGGCGTCGGTGACGGGCACGGGCGCGAGGCGGTTGTCCGAAAGCCCGAAGTCGCGGAGGTCGAACGTCTTTTCCGACCGGTTGAAGAGTTCGACGAACTCCGGCGCGCCCTCGGGCGGATCGTACATGATCTCGTTCACGACGACGTCGCGCGGCTCGGGAAGGGCGGGCGCGAGGATGGTGAACGCGGCGGAGGCGGAACCGAGCGTGTTCCCGAAGAAGTCCGCCACATCCGTCACCACGAGCACGTAGTCGCCCGGCGCGAGGGGCGCGGGGAGCGCGAGCGCCACCGTCGCATCCGTCACCTCGGCGCTCACGGGCGTCACCGTCCCGGCGCCTTCCACCGCGAAGTCTTCGGGCGCGACCGTGGCCGGGTCGAGCGGCTCGTCGAACGTGACGATGAGCGCGTCGTTTTCCTCCCCGACGAGGACCGAGACGAGGGCGGGCGGGGTATTGTCCACGGAAAAGATCGAGTTCCGTTCTGCAGGCGTGCCCCCGCGCACACTGACCGAGGAGCCCCAGTTCGCCGCCGTGTTCGAGGGGCCGTTCGGGTCGCGGCGTTCGAGCGAGACGCCGTCGCCGCCCCACGCGGGCTCGTACGCCACCGAGTCGATCACCGCCTCGCCGAAGAAGAGCACGGCGGTGTCGCCCGAGTTGTTGAGGGCGGGCATCCCCGGGGGGGCGAAGAACGGCACCCCGGGGAAGGCGTCGGCGAACGCGGCGCTGTCCCGCGCCACGACGACGTACGCACCTCCCGGGAAAGGGGTCGATACGTCCGTGATCGGGATTGCGTTGAGGCGGTCGTCGGAGAAAGCGAAGCCGCTGAGGTCGAAGGTTTGCTCGGAGGCATTGTAAAACTCGACGTACTCGAGCGCCGAACTCGGCGGGTCGTACATGATCTCGTTGACCACCACCTCGCCGGGTTCGGGGGCGAGGTCCGTGTCGAGGAACGTGAACGTCGCCGAGGCTTCGGAGAGCACGTTCCCGAATTGATCGGGGATGTCATGGACGGTCAGCGTGTACGTCGTCCCGCTCGTGAGCGGCGGCGAGACCGCGAGGGTGATGACGTCCGCGACCGGGTTTTCCGGGATGATGGGGGTGGTCACGGCGACGACCGTGATGCCGTTCGAAATCTCGAAAAACGTGGTGGAAAAGGCGTTCACCGGCTCGTCGAACGCGACCTCGACTTCGAAAGCGGAAAGCGCGGAGACGCCGAGGAGCGAGGGGGGCGTCGCGTCGGTGACGACGGGGACGGTCACGGTCGTATCGGCGAGCACGTTGCCCGCGAGGTCGGCCACGTTCCGGATCGTCACGTCATAGTCGCCGGTGGGGAGGAAGGAGGGGAGCTGAATGCTGACCCCGTCCGTCTCGTTGACGCCCGAGAGGGGGCCGATGGAAACGATGGTGTCGACGCCCTCGATGGTGAAGTCCTCCACCGAGACCGTGCTCATGTCGATGGTCTCGGAGAAGAAGACGAAGAAGCCCGGGAAGGTCTGATCGTACCTCACCTCCGTCACGGTGGGCGGCGTCACGTCCACCGGCCCGAGGTCGGGGGTGACGACGATGTCGTCGAAGAAGTAGCCCTGATTGCGGGCGGGCGAGTGCTTCACCCACAGCCCGAAGTGTGTGCTCGCGTTGACGAGGTTGTCGGTCTCGGTCGCGGTGAGCACCTCCACGCCGTCGAGCGAGACGGTCCACCCGTCGGTGATGGTGCGTGTGACGACGACGTTCACGGTTCGGGCGTCACCGGTGACGACGTCGGCGTCGGATTGGGCGAGGAGCGCGCGCCCGCCGGAGGCGTCGGGGTCGCTCCGGTAGAGCCGCACGTCGCGGTCGTTCGTGCCGATTTGGAGGTGATAGCCGCGCACGTCGCCGGTGAGGTCGGCGGTGTCGGCGAGGAGGAAGATGCGGGCGAGGTTGAAATTGCTCAGTTGCCCGCCTTCGTAGCGGAACGTGAAGGCCCACTGACCGAACGCCTGCGTCGAGGCGGTGGCGAGGTGGAGCGTGTCGGCTACGGACGGGCCATTGGAGCGGAGCGCGAAGTTCGCGCCGAAGGGCACGACGGTCCACAGGTCGGTCGCGCCGGTCCACGCCGGGTTCTCGGTGAAATCACCGTCGGCGAACGTCTCGGTGAACTGTGCGGCGACGGGAGGGGCGACCGCGAAGAGAAGGGTAAAGACCAGGAAAAGACCACGCATCAATCGTTCGGGACGGAGGGGCAAAACATCGGGAGCATTTGTCGGAGCCCCAAAATCCAAAATCCCGGGTCCAATGTCCAAGCCTCGGAGGTTAGGAGAGTGGATTTTTCCGGAGGTGGTTGAAGAGGGCGCGGGCCATGAGTTGCGCCGCCGGGGCGAGGGCGGCCTCGTCCACGTCGAAACAACTGTCGTGGAGGGGATAGCTCGTCTCCGGGCCGGAGGAAGTGCCGACGCGGATCAGGACGCCGGGCACGTGGTCGAGGTAGAAGGAGAAGTCCTCGGCGCCCATGCTCGGGCGCTCGATGTCGTGCACGGCGTCGGGGCTGTACAACTCGTGAATGGTCTCCCGCACGTTGGCGATGATGCGGGGGTCGTTCTGCACGGCGGGTGCGCCGGCGTCGAAGTCGATCTCGACGCCCGCCTCGTGCAGGGCGGCAAGGTGGCCGGCCGTCTGCACGATGTACTCCTTGATCCTTTCACGGTCCTCGCTGATCGTGCACCGGAGCGTGCCTCCGAAGGCGACCTCGGCGGGGATCACGTTGAACGCATCGCCCCCGTGGATCAGACAGATGGCGACGACGGCGCTGTTGCGCGCATCGGAGATCCGCCCGACCAGCTGATAGAGGGCGTTCATGATCTGCGTGGCGACCCATATCGTGTCGGTCGCCAGGTGGGGGCGCGCCGAGTGTCCGGTGGCCGGACCTTTCACCACGATGCGGAAGCGGTCCGCCGAAGCCGTCGCCGGGCCGTTGATGAGGCCGTATTGCCCCACCGGCAGGGTGGGGTCCACGTGAATGGCATAGGCGGCCTGGAGCCCGTCGAGGATGCCGTCGTGGATCATGAGGGGCGCGCCGCTCGGTATGCCCTCCTCGTTCGGCTGGAAGAATACGCGGACGCTCCCGTGGAGATGCTCGCGCACCAGGTGGAGCAGCAGCGCCACGCCGATGCCGATGGACGTGTGCGCATCATGTCCGCAGAGGTGCGCGATGCCGGGGTTCTGCGAGGCGTACTCGGTTCGTTTGCCGTCCTGGATAGGCAGCGCGTCCATGTCGGCGCGGTAGCCGACCCGGGGTCCGGGATGGCCCCCCTCGATGTCTACGTAGAGCCCCGTTCCGGCCACCGGTCCCCGGACGTGCAGCCCGTGCATCTCGAGCACGCTTCGGATGAAACGCGAGGTCTCGCGCTCCTGAAGCCCGAGCTCGGGATGCATGTGAAGATGCCGCCGGAGGGAGATCAACAACTCGGAGAGCTCGAACGGCGGATCCGAGAACGGATCGGACCCACTGAGGCCGTTGACGGAGGTCGTGATCGAGGTTCTTTGTTCGTCGAGCATCTTGCCGTCACAGACAGGGTTCGTGGTGCATGTGCGGTTCGTCCTCCCGGTGAGGGCTTCGGAGCCGATGGATAAATGTAGGGTCCATCAAAGCACTTTCTACCCTGCGATTGGATGAATGTTTTCCGATTTCTGCCGGGCAAATATGCTGCCGGAAGGGCGTGCGGGGGCCATGAGAGAGGCCCTTACGGGGATCTTCATGCGGGGCCCCGCCTCCCGCCTTCCGGAGGGGCATCACCGCATCGCCGGAAGGGCGTTCGAAGCCTTCGAAGGCAGGCAAGACCGGGAGCCTGGAGGTCCGGGCGCGCCTCATCGGGGGGAACAGCGCGGCGGCCGCGAAACGCACCGTTCGACGCGATGAAGCGCGCCGAACGCTCAGACCATGCCGCTCCGCTTCCGGAAGAACCACTCCGCGGTCAGCAGCACGATGACGATGGCCAGAAACGCATACTGGCGCCACAGCCGGATCTCACGCTCTCGCTCGACGGTGACGGGGGTGAACGTGCCGGAGGCGGCCAGGCGTGTGGGAAGCGCGCCGACCTCGCGGGGCAGGAAAAAGCTGCCGCCCGAGCGGTCGGCGATCTGCCGCATCAGTGCGGCGTTCGCGCGGGTCTCTTTGTACTCCAGCGTCAGCGCGCCGACGGCGAAAGCGCCGGTGTCCTCGCCGAGATCCGCGCCGTCGCGGCGTGCGCGAGCCCTGTAGCGGTAGGTCCCTTCGGGCAGCGCGCCCGCGTCGAGGAGGTAGCGCCCGTTGCCGAGCGCTTTCATCGTGTACGGGAACCGTTCGCCGTCCGGGGCCGTGACTTCGACCTCGACGGAGGCGTCCTCGACAGGGTTGAGGCTCTCGTCGTAGACCTGGCCGGTG
>Ga0256841_1003139_pt1 | contig 12572 bp, 11 predicted proteins | sample 356308metaG_FD_185971 | JGI IMG/M metagenome (GOLD analysis project Ga0256841, IMG submission 185971) | Hydrothermal vent microbial communities from Mid Atlantic Ridge, Atlantic Ocean - 356-308 | ecosystem: Environmental > Aquatic > Marine > Hydrothermal vents | place: Atlantic Ocean: Mid...
CGGGGATGGCGCTGCTGGCGCGGATTATGTTCGGGGTGTTTGCGGTGTTCAAAGCCCTGCGGCTGTTTGCCTGGCGGGGATGATTCTGTCTCTCTGAGGGTCGCATTTCTGCAAAAGGGAGTCTGGTATGGCATACGAAAACATTCTGGTGGAAAAGCTGGAAGGGCGCGTCGGCCTGATCCGGCTCAACCGGCCCAGGGCGCTTAACGCACTCAGCAGCGCGCTGGTGCGCGAGCTGATGGATGCGCTGCGGGCGCTGAATGCCGACGATGAGGTCGGCTGCATTGTGATTACCGGCAGCGAGCGCGTTTTTGCCGCCGGGGCGGATATCAAGGAAATGTCCACGGCCACGCCGGTGGAGATGCTGGCCGTAGACCTGCTGGACTGGGACGCGCTGCGCAAAGCGAAGAAACCGGTGATCGCGGCTGTCTCCGGCTGGGCGCTGGGCGGCGGTTGTGAACTGGCCATGGCCTGCGATATGATCGTTGCCAGCGAGACGGCCACCTTCGGACAGCCGGAGATCAATCTGGGCATCATCCCCGGCGCGGGCGGCACGCAGCGCCTCATCCGGGCAGTGGGCAAAGCGCTGGCCATGGAGATGATCCTCAACGCCCGCAACCTCAGCGCGGAGGAAGCCTACCAGTTCGGGCTGGTGAACCGCGTGGTTCCGGCGGAGTCATACCTTGATGAGGCGCTGACTCTGGCGCGGGAGATCGCGGCACGCGCACCGGTGGCCGTGCGTCTGGCGAAGGAAGCGGTTAACAAAGCCTATGAAATGACTCTGGCCGAAGGGCTGGCCTATGAACAGCGGGCTTTCTTCCTGCTCTTCAGTACGGAAGACCAGCGGGAAGGAATGCAGGCGTTCATGGAAAAGCGCAAGCCGGAATGGAAAGGCCGGTAGCGCATTTGCCAGAAAACGGGAATCGTGGTCACAAACGGTGCAGACGCAGACCGGCGCGAAGCCGGGGAGGTCACAGATGGCTCATGTAGATTCCGAGCAGAAAGCCGTACTGGATGCTGCCATGCAGCGCTATCTGGCAGCATTGAACGAGATGGACGAAGATCGGTTTCTGGCGTGTTTCCGCCATAACTGCGTGGTGCGCGATCCCTACGGCCTCAGTCTCTATGAGGGCGAGATCGGTCTGCGCCAGTACTTTGATACACTCTCCGACACCTGGCAGGCTTACCAGATGACGCCCGGCAAGGTGTATTACGCCGGGCCGGAGCGCATCGTCTTTACGTGGGAGGTCACCGCGACCGCCCGCAATGGCAAAACGGCGCAGTTCGACGGCGTGAATGTGCTCACGCTGGAAGGCGATCTGATTGATGGGCTGGAGGCCTACTGGGACGCGCCAGCCATGTATGAGCAGATCAAGGACTGATGAGCACGGCGGGACTGACGGTACTTTACACGGCCAACCTGGCCGGGCGGCTGGACATGCTGCCGCGGCTGTTTGCCTTCATCCGGCGGGCGCGGGCCGCTGCCAGCGGGCCGACGACCCTGCTTGACCTGGGTCATTCCTGCGATCCGGCGCAGCCGATCTGCGCGGCGACCGAAGGCCGGGCGGCGCTGATTGTGCTGGATGCGATGGGTTACGATGCGGTCTGTCTGGATGATGCTGACTGTGCCATGATGAGCGCGGCGGCAGTGCAGAAGCTGCTGGACGCCGTCAGTTTTGCCGTGTGTGGTTCGGATACGCAGCGGGGTCTGCCGGGGGAGGGCGTCTGGCAGGCCGGGGCATGGCGGCTGGTCTGCCATGCAGGAGGTGCAGCGCCGTCGTCCACGGGCGATCTGGTTATCCGTCCGCTGACAGCAGGGACAGGGGCACGGCTGGATGTTGAGGCCCAGACACTCTGGCTGGCACGGCCAAGGGGGGAAGCCGTGCTGGGGATCGCCGAAGTGCAGTTTGATTCCGAACGCCGCCCGGAAGCGGTGACCTGGCGGCTGGAATCCATGCCCGCCGATGTCCGGGCCGATGCAACCGTCGCGGCGACGGTGGCCTTTGTGCGCGATGAAGCGCGTCTGTATCAGAAGATGCAGCAAAAGGGGGGCGCAAATGCAGCAGGCTGAGATCGTCAGAGAGCTGGATACTTTCTTTTCCGTGGATGCTTTCGATGAGACCGGTCACTGGCGGCCCTTTATGTCTGACAGCCAGTTCCGGTTATTTGAGCGTTTCGCGTCCCCGGCTTTTCTCAACGGCACATGGAACGGCCTGATGCTGGACAATGCCGAGGAAGTGGACCGCGTGTACCTGGTCGTTTTTCCCGGCCAGGATGTGTTGGATACGATCATCGCCCGCGAGGTGGAGCGCGGCGCGCCGGGGGCGCTGATCTTCGCCCACCATCTGGCCGACTACGAAGAAAGCGGGCGCGGGGTCGTCCAGATTCCGCAGGAGCAGTTGGAAGAGCTGCAGGAGCACCACATCAGCTACTATCACTGCCATTCTCCGCTGGACTGTCACCCGGAGATTTCGACGGCGACGGCGCTGGCGAACGTGCTGGGGCTGCGTGAGCAGCAGCGCTTCAGTCCGTACTACGGCGGGCTGGCGGCGGTCTATGGCATGGCGGGCAAGGAGCCGGTGAGCTTTCAGGCTTTCGCTTCCCGGCTGGCGAAGGTCACCGATCTGGAGCGGCTGCGCTATGATCAGGTGCGCCACAACGGGCAGCCGGTCAGCAAGGTGGCGGTTGCGCCGGGGTCGGGCGGCGAGCCGGAATTGATCGAACAGGCGGCGGCGCTGGGCTGCGATACCTTCGTGACTGGCCACTGGTGGCTGTTTGGTGATAACGCCTATGCGCAGCAGCATCGGGCGCGGATGCGCGAATTCCTGCCGGACGTGCGCATGAATCTGCTGGCTGCTTCGCATTATGCCACGGAGATGGTCGTCATGCGTGACCAGATGCCCGGCTGGTTCCATGATCGGGGGCTGGACGCGGAGCTGGTCCCGCAGGCTGATCCCTGGCGCTGAGTGGAACCGCAGCGGAAATCAGGCGGGGTCTGCCGGGCAGGCCCCGTTTTCGATTCCGGCCAGCGCGTAGCCATCCAGCGTGACGACGGTCAGGTAGCCCGCGCCGAAGCGCACCCGTTCTCCCGGCAGCACTTCCAGCAGGCGGGCTGCGGGGCTGCCTTTGACGCCCCCCGCGTAAAGCTGTGCCTGCCCCAGAATTGCCCCGTCTGCCGCCCGGATGGCGTAGAGCGTGCCGTCGGCAGCCAGCGCGTAGAGCAGGCAGCCTTCGCCGCTGGCAAGCAGCAGCGGCTGGCGGTGAATGCCGGGGAGGGTGTTCTGCCAGCGAAGCTGCCCGCCGGAATCGTAGGCATAGAGCAGGCTTTCATCCAGCGCCATGAAGACGTAGACGCTGCCCGCTGTATCGGCCAGCAGGGCCGTGCTGCGTCCGGCGGTGTAGGGCAGGCGGACAAGCGGAGTCGGGATATAGTCGGCGCTGATGTGATAGAGCATGTCGCCGTCCAGCAGATAGAAATCCCCCTGTGGACCGGCGGCAGCCAGCGGCGGGTTGGCAGGCGCGACTTGATAGAGCATCTGGCCGTTTGCGCCGATCACATGCCAGGCCGGAGGGATGTCCCGGCTGCGCGGGCGGGTGCCAACGGCGATCCGGCTGCCATCGGTCACCACGTTGCCCACGCGGTCTCCCAGCGGCAGCGTGACCCAGCGCAGCGCGCCCTCCGGGGTGTAGGCTGCCAGCGCGTTGTCCCCGGTGAAGAAAGCCACCACGTCGCCCAGCCACATCGGTGCGCCCGTCAGGGCGCGATCTGGCGTCCAGATTGTCTCATAGCGTCCCCCGCGCAGCATCAGGATGCTGTTGTCGGCGGTGTGGGTCAGGATGCGATCATCGGGCAGGGCGATCATACCGCTGATCGTGCTGGAAAGTTCCATGCGCCAGATCAGCCGTCCGGCGGGGCTGACGCCATCCAGTATTGCGCCCTCGGCGACGATCAGCCCGCCGTCCGACGTGATCAGCGGCGGCACACCCGGCGGTCGGAGGGCCGTCACGTGGCTGATATAAGGGGCGGGGGCGCTGCCGTCACTGCCCATAAGGCGGATCTGCCACAGCCGGATGAAGTCCAGCGGCTGCCGCCAGCCGGCCTCCAGGGGATTGGTATCCCAGTAGCCGGGGCCGCCGTCGTCCGGGCCAAAGCTGCGGATTTCAAAGTGCAGGTGCGGGGCGCTGAGGGCGGGGTTTCCCACCGCGCCGACGATGGTCTCCGGGGTGACACACTGCCCGACTGCCGGGAAGAAATAGTCGCCGATGGGTTCCATATGGCCGTAGACGGAATAGAATATCTCGCCGTCGGGGAAGGTGTGTTCGACAATGACCACGCCTTTCTCCGTGTCCCAGCCTTCCGGGTCGGCATAGGTGACCCGCCCCCGTGCGATGGCATGTACGGGATCGCCGTAGCGATAAAAAGCCACATCTATGGCGGTGTGCAGCCCGCCGAACCGGGCGCGGTAGATGCCAAAGTCATTGCCGCGCTCGTTGATGCCATCAATGGGCAGGGTGATCGCGTCCACAATGCCGCAGTCCTGCCCCGGCGTCTGGGCATCGGTTCGGGCGGGGCCTGCGATCAGCAGCAGGGGCATCAGCAGGAGGGAGAAAGCACAGCGGGTGATGGTTTTCTTGCTGCGATGTCGGATGCGGTCGTTCACGGTGATCACCGGCAGCCTGCGGCAAAAATTGTCCAGTCCAACCCGATCACCTGATCGGCGATGTGCAGGCGCAGCACGCCATCCGGCCCCGGCACGGCCCGGGCTGCCGCGCCTCGATTGCCCCAGACGTGCATCTGGTTGCACAGCGCGCCGCTTTCCGCGCCGACGGCGGCAGTGTGACCGTAGCCGTCGGCCAGCAGCAGCGCGTCCCCGATCGGCAGGATGAATGGGCGACCTTGAAAATCGGGCAGCGTCACGGCCCACTGCTGGCGGCCCGCCATGTCATAGGCATAAAGGGTGCGCTCGCTTCTGCCGCTGTAAACGACGAAGCGGCCATCCGGCAGGCTGTGCAGGGCCGCCGTTCCACGTGTGGTGGCGGGCGAATCGGCCAGCCAGCGCCATGTGCCGTCCGGCATGACATACCACAGGCTGTAGCGGCTGCGGAGGTAAAAACCATCGCCGGGAGCAGGAGCCAGATCGCCGCGCTCACGCAGCATGGCCCGGCTGGCAACCGTCCCGTCAATGCCGACGAACGTCACCGCGCCACGCACAGATGCCACTCCCAGCAGGCGGGCGGTGACCTGCATCGTCACGGGGCGCGGTACGTCCGGTACGCGCCAGCGTTCGGTCCGATCCGGGCCGTAGGCGATCAATTCATCATCCGGCGTATGCACGATCAGCAGATCGCCCCACGTGATCGGCGTGCTGTTAACGGCGTGCGGGAGCTGCCACGCTTCGATGAAGCCGCCTTCCATGCTCCAGCGCTGCATGACGCCGTCGTAGTCGGCCACCAGGATGTCGCCCTGATAGGGCAGCACGCCGACCACGTTGAGGTCTTCGCTCAGGATGTAGCGCCAGAGCACCTGCCCGGTGGGGTTGAGCGCCTTCAGCCGCCCGTCATCATAGACGACCAATGCGCCGTCCTCGCGCAGGATGTCCGGCCACTGCGGCCCGGATTCGTCGGTCAGGTCGCCGTGCCAGCGGTGCGCCGGGTTGAACCATGCCTGCCAGTTTTCGATGAACTTGGAGGGCCGCCGCCAGCCGGAGAGAGTCGGATCGGTGGCCCAGTAGCCGGGGCCGGGCGAATCCGGCCAGAAGTTGCGGATTTCCAGGTGCAGGTGGGGGGCCGGGCGTGGGCGGCCAATCGCGCCGATGATCTCTCCGCGCTCCACACAGGTGTACACGGCAGGGAAGGTGTACGGCTCCACTTCTTCCATGTGGCCGTAGAGACTGTACCACAGCGTGCCGTCCGGGAAAGTGTGCTCGATGATGACGACGCCCTTATCCCGCCCCCAGCCGAACGGCGCGGCATAGGTCACGCGGCCCCGCGCGATAGCCCGCACCGGCGCGCCGTAGGTGGCCGTCCGCGTGCCGAACCAGTCTTCCCCGGCGTGGTAGCGCCCGTCAAAGCGCGTGGACGGCATCCCGAAGCGGTAGACGATGGAGAACTGTGCCGGATCGAGGGGGTAATCAATGGCGTCCACTGTGCCGCACGGCCCCTGTGCGTGGGCCGGAGTGGGGGCAGGCTGCGCCAGCAGGAGGAGCAGCAGGATCACAAGCGGCCAGCAGCGGCGGGGAAAATGGAAGGCGATCAGCATCAGGGGTGACAACCTCGTTTCTGGAGCATACTGCCGCCGCGCAGCGGCGACAGCGGCCACTTTACCGAATCCGGCGGCGGGCGGCAACCGGCCCGCTGCCGGGTATAATTGATGGTATACAACCCACTTGCTGGATGCTGCTCCGATGCTGTCGGGGTGGCTGCGATCGATAGAAGGTGAGGATGTCACAACGCACGCTGTCTTTACGCCAGGCAGCGCTGAAGGATGTTACTGCCATTCAGGCGCTGGCCGATGCGCAAACGGCCCGCTTTCATGCCGGGGATGCGCGGCTGCCCGCCCGGCATACGCTGCCCCCCTGGATGATCCTGGCCGATGACGGCCCGTGCTGGCTGGCGGAAGGCCCGGCGGGTGTCATCGGAGCGCTGTGTGCGGAGCGCGAGTCCTGGGCAGCGGCCAGCCCTCTGGCGAATGTTTTTCCCCGGCGCTATCTGCGTGTGCGGCTCTGGCTGGCGGATGACGCCGATCCGGGGGAGCTTCTGCCTGCGCTGCTGGCGCGGCTGGATGCCTGGCCGGGCACGCTGCGCATTCCCGCACGGATGCTGCTGGCCCCTGTGTGTGATGCACGTCTGATGGCGGCGCTGCGGGGCTGCGGCTTTGCGCCGTACCATACGATCGCTCACCGACCGATGACGCTCCCCTTGCCGGGGCTGCCGGAGCCGGTGGACGGCCTGCTGATCCGGACGGCAGCAGAGTGGGATGTGCCGGTGGTGGCGGAGTTGATGGCCGAATCGTGGCGTTTCCATGCGGCGCATCAACCGGCCATCGAACTGAGCGATTCCCTGTTGGAAGGGTGCATGATCCAGACCCGGCAGCTTCTTGGCGGCGGTATGCGGCAGGTGTTGCTGCTGGCGGAGCGCGGGGATGAAGTTGTCGGCTTCTTTGGGATCGGCCTCAGTGTGCAGGACCCGACGGCACGCCCGGCGTTGTTTTGCAAGGGGCGCTACGGTGACATTTTCGAGGTGGCCGTGCGGGCTGATCAGCGGGGACGCGGAATCGGGCGGGCGCTGTTCCGGGCGGCCTGGCAGTGGTTCCGGCGGCGTAATGTCGTGGGTGTGTTCGTCAACTACGCGCCCACCAATCCTTTGAGCAGCCGCTTCTGGCCGAAGCTGGGATTCCGGGATGCCTGGGTGAACTGGTGGCGGCCATGAGTGATGGTTCACTGCGCTTATTTGTGCCGGGGCGAATCTGCCTCTTTGGGGAGCATTCCGACTGGGCCGGGGGGTATCGGCGCGTCAATCCGGCGCTGGAGAAGGGGTACGCGCTGATCGTGGGGACGAATCAGGGCATCCATGCCGCCGTCGCGCCGCACCCGGACGCGCTGGTGCTGACGGCCACCACACCTGACGGCCAGACTCACGGCCCGCTGACTCTGCCCATGCAGCCGGACGCGCTGCTGGCGGAGGCGCAGCGCGGCGGCTTCTGGAGCTACATCGCCGGGACGGCGTACCGCATTCTGGCCCGCTATCCGGTGCGCGGCCTGACGATCCGCAATGACCGCACCGATCTGCCGGTCAGAAAGGGGCTGTCATCCAGCGCCGCGATCTGCGTGCTGACGGCGCGGGCTTTCAACCGGGTCTATGGCCTCGGCCTGACGCTGCGTGACGAAATGGAGCTGGCCTACCGGGGCGAGATCACCACACCGTCGCGCTGCGGGCGGATGGATCAGGGCTGCGCCTTTGGCAGCCGCCCGGTGCTGATGACCTTTGACGGGGACGATCTGGAAACGGAATCGCTGACGGCGGGGCGCGATCTGCATTTTGTCATCGTAGACCTGCAGGCCGGGAAAGACACAATGCGCATTCTCTCGCGGTTGAATGCCTGCTACCCGTTTCCCGATGGCGCGGTGTCGGCAGGTGTGCAGCGGCTGTTCGGCCCGATCAACAAGCGGATCGTGGGCCAGGCAGTGGCGGCCCTGCAGGCAGGCGACGCTGAGCAGCTTGGGGCACTGATGACCGAAGCGCAGGCGCTTTTTGACCGTTATGCTGCCCCGGCCTGCCCGGCGGAACTGACCGCCCCCGTCCTGCACCGCGTGCTGAACTACACGCCGCTGCAGCCGCACATCTGGGGCGGCAAAGGAGTCGGATCGCAGGGCGACGGATCGGCGCAGTTTGTGGCCCGCAGTGCCGCCGATCAGGCAGCAGCCATTGCGCTTATCGAGCGCGATCTGGGGATGCCCTGCCTCAGGCTGACGCTCTCCGCCGGGGGATGAGGTCACTTCAGCGGGCGGGGTGGCAGCAGGCCGTGCGCCTGCAGCCAGTCTTGCGGCGGGCCTTCCCAGCCAAAGAGTTTGAAGTCCACCCGTTCATTCTCATCAAACACGACGCCCTCCGTCTCCAGCAGGAGGCGCTGCCTTTCGCGCCCACCGGGCTGTGGCAGGTTGCTGATGAAGCCCCGGCTGTTGATCACCCGCTGCCAGGGAATATCCGTCCCGACGGAGAGCCGCATGGCCGTGCCCACCCACCGTGCCCGCACGTGGGCGTAGCGCAGCGGGTCCACGCCGTCGGGCGGGGGGATCATGGAGGCGATTTGTCCATAGGTGCTGACCTTGCCGGGGGGAATCTGCCGCACGATCTGCCAGACGATGGGATTGAAGGTTTGTGGATTGGATGGGGTGAACATGGTGAGTGCCCCGCGTTTTGTCGTGGATGTTTGATGGCGATATTATACAGGTTGGAGAACGTCGGGGCGATGCGCGGGCCTGCTGTAAATTCCATATCCCTGAGGCGCTTGCCGCCGGTTGTTATTTCCCGCCCCGGTGAACCACAGGCACAGGTAATCACAAGGAGCATGAATTTCCATGACCGAAGTCGTGATCATTGATGCGGTGCGCACGCCGATCGGGCGTGTGCGGGGCGTGCTGAGCGCTGTTCGGCCAGATGATATGGTGGCGCTGGTGCTCAAGGCTATTGTGGCGCGTACCGGCCTCGATCCCGCCGAGGTCGAGGAAGTGTATATGGGCTGCGCCAACCAGGCGGGCGAGGATAACCGCAATGTGGCGCGGATGGGCACATTGCTAGCCGGGTTTCCGGTCGAAGTGGCGGCGGTGACGTTCAACCGGCTGTGTGCCAGCGGCCTGAATGCGGTTAACCAGGCGGCGAGAGCCATCAAAGCGGGCGAGGGGGATGTGTTCATTGCGGGTGGTGTGGAGAGCATGAGCCGGGGGCCGTATGCCATCCCCAAGAGTGACAGGGGCTGGCCGATCGGCAATGTGACGGCATGGGACTCATCATTTGGCTGGCGTTTCCCCAATCCTGAGATGGAGGCCATGTTTCCGCTGGAGGCCATGGGCGAGACGGCGGAGAACATCTACGAAAAGGTGGAGCCGAAGATCACGCGGGAAGAGCAGGATGCCTTCGCCTTCGAAAGCCAGCGGCGGGCCGTCGCGGCGATAAACAGCGGGCGCTTCCGCGATGAGATCGTGCCGGTGGAGATTCCGCAGCGCAAAGGCGATCCGGTCATTGTTGAGCATGACGAGCACCCGCGCTATCACTGGGAGGACGGCGTCGCCGTGCTGGATACGTCCCTGGAGAAGCTGGCCAGGCTCAGGCCGGTCTTTCGCGAGGGCGGGACGGTCACGGCTGGCAACGCCAGCGGCCTGAATGATGGCGCGGCGGCGGTGCTGGTCATGAGCGCGGAAAAGGCGGAGGCGTTAGGGTTGAAGCCGGTAGCCCGCTGGGTGGCGAGCGCCGCGGCGGGCGTTGATCCGCGCACGATGGGTCTGGGGCCGGTTCCCGCCACGCGCAAGGTGATGCAGCGGGCCGGGCTGGTCGTCGAGGATATGGACCTGATCGAACTGAACGAAGCGTTCGCCGTGCAGTCGCTGGCCGTGATGCGCGAACTGGGCTTCCGCCATGAGATCACTAACGTCAACGGCGGCGCGATCGCGCTGGGGCATCCGCTGGGCTGCTCCGGGGCGCGTATCCTGACCACGCTGCTGCACGAGATGAAGAAGCGCAGGGCCGAAGGCCAGCAGATGCGCTACGGTCTGGCGACGCTGTGCGTGGGTGTGGGGCAGGGCGAGGCGACGATCATCGAGATGCTGTAAAACAGGTTGCGTTTTCGGGCGCGGGCGGTATCTTTGAGGGGCGGGCAGGTTTGAGCCGGTGGCAGGCCTGCCCTTGCGAACGTCCCCACGCAGCAAATATGAGAAACCGTTATTGTATGCCAGAATGCGTTGAGAGCTAAAATGCGTGTAGCCCTGTTCACTGAAACCTTTCTTCCCAAGATAGACGGCATCGTCAGCGTCCTGCTGCTGACGCTGGAGCATTTCCAGCGGCGCGGTGTGGAAGCGGTGGTCGTCGCCCATGAGCGCGGCGTCCGCGAATATGCCGGGGCGCGTGTGATCGGCGTGCCGGGCATCGCCGCGCCGTTTTACCCGGAGCTGCACCTGGGGCCGCCGACTCTGAACACGTACCGTCAGGTCAAAGCCTTCCAGCCGGACATCATTCACCTTGTCCATCCGGCGACCATCGGCGCGGGCGGCATCGTGATCGCCCGGGCGCTGCATGTGCCGTTCATCGCCTCATTCCACACGGGCATCATGCAAATGGCTCGCTTCTTCAACGCTGGATTCCTGGAGCCGCTGCTGTGGGCCTGGACGCGCTGGACGTTCAACATGGCCGATGCGCGGCTGGCGACCTCCACACGGGTGCAGCAGGAGCTGATGGCGCATGGCGTGAAGGAGGTCGGGCTGTGGCGGCGCGGCGTGGATGCCAGAAAATTCCATCCGCGCTACCGGGACGCGGCCATGCGGGCGGCCCTGAGCGACGGCTATCCGGAGGAAACGATCCTGCTGTATGTGGGACGGCTCTCCCCGGAGAAGCAGATCGAACACATCCGGGCAGTGCTGGAAGCTGTGCCCGGTACGCGGCTGGCGATCATCGGTGATGGCCCGCACCGCGAGCGGCTGGCGGCGCATTTTGCCGGGCTGCCGGTGAAGTTCATGGGCTACATGACGGGCGAAGACCTTTCGCGGGCTTATGCCAGCGCGGATATCCTCACGTTTCCCTCGGCCTGGGAATCGTTTGGGCTGGTTGTCGTGGAGGCGATGGCGTCGGGTCTGCCGGTGGTGGCGTCGCGGGTCGGCGGCGTGACCGATGTCGTGACGGAGGGCGTGAACGGCTACACTTTTGAGCCGGGCGACCTGGACGGCCTGATCGCGGGCGTGCGGGCCATCGTCGGGGAGCCGGGCTGGCGCGAAGAAATGGGCCGTGCGGCGCGGGCCTTCGCGGAGGCGCAGAGCTGGACGACCATCATGGATGAACTGCTGGATGTTTATCGGGGCGTGCTGGCTTCACGGCGTACTGGCGCGGCTGTAAAACTCCCCAGTGCGGACATACTTCCGGTTTCACGGCTGCCTCATTCAGAGCGGGAGGCGCATTGATCCGCCACTGGAAATATTGTGACTGCTGCTGCCATGCCGGGGACTCACTCCCCGGCATTTTTGCTGTCTTCTGCCGGGTGAGGCATCTGCTCGATGTAAACAGACTGGCTGGGAAAGGCGAAGCTCAGGCCCAGCTCTTCCACGACATCCATGATCGCCAGCAGGATCGCCTCCTGCTCCGCCATGAAGTCTCCCCAGTCAGGGAGAGCGATATAAGCGCGCACCAGCACTTCCAACGCGCTGTCCCCCAACTTGCTGAACAGCACGGTGATGCTGTCCGCGATCACAGCATCGCGGGCTTCAAGCATCGCCTTGATGCGTGTCAGCAGTTCGCGCATCTGCCCGCTGCCGGTATCGTAGGTCACGCCGATGGTCAGATCGAGTCGGCGCTTCGTCAGGCGTGACCAGTTGGTGATGACCGAATTGGCAAGCGTGCTGTTGGGGATGGTGACGATGGCCTGGTCAAGCTGTCGTATCCGCGTGGAGCGGAAGCCGACGTGTTCCACCGTGCCGCTCACGTCGGGCGTCACGATGTACTCGCCGACGGTGAAGGGCCGGTCGCTGACGATGGTGGTGAAGCCGAACAGATTGGCTGCCGTGTCCTGCGCTGCCAGCGCAAAGGCCAGCCCGCCCAGTCCCAGCCCGGTGATCAGTCCGCCCACGTCGTACTGCCATTCCTGCAGCACGATCACCAGGGCCAGCGCGATCAGGATAACCTGAGTGGCCGTACGAATGAAGGGCAGCAGTTGTTCATCCAGCTTCAGGCCGGTGAGCGAGGCCAGGGTCACGGCGGAGCGGGTGATCAGCCCGACGGTTTTGTGCAGCGCCGCAAAGACAGCCAGAATGACCAGCGTGCGCGTCAGATGGACGATGAAGTCGGGGATGCCCTCCGGCAGCAGGATGGCCGTT
>Ga0256841_1003141_pt1 | contig 12568 bp, 7 predicted proteins | sample 356308metaG_FD_185971 | JGI IMG/M metagenome (GOLD analysis project Ga0256841, IMG submission 185971) | Hydrothermal vent microbial communities from Mid Atlantic Ridge, Atlantic Ocean - 356-308 | ecosystem: Environmental > Aquatic > Marine > Hydrothermal vents | place: Atlantic Ocean: Mid...
AAGTGACAGAAACTCGCCCCCCACCTCCGGGTAACCGAGAAAGGCACATTCCATCGCCAGATAGGCGGTTTCATCCGCGCTGTCGAGAACGCGGAACGCCCGGTTGAACTCGAGACAATCGATGATGAAAGGCCAGGGGCGCTCGAAACAAATGTGATCCGGGCGCAGGTCGCCGTGACCCTCCACGATCCGCGCCTCCCCCGCCCGGGCATCGAACCAACACGCGCGGCGCTCGAGAAAGGTCAGCTGTAGCTCGGCGAGGCGCTGGACATCCAAATCTCGGCAAAACGCCCGCAGTCTTTGCAGTTCCTGGAGATTCACGAGCACCGCCTCACGGCAGCGGCGACGATAGGCTTCCCCGCTGAGGGGTTCCGGTACGCAGTTGCGGTAGAATTCCACCAGCCGCTGGGCCAAAGACGCCAACTGCCGCCCCTCCAGAGCCCGGTGCCGGATCATCCGATCCACCATCCGCGCCCGGGGCAACCGCCGCATGGACACCAGCCAATCGACCACCTCCCCGTCGCCGTTCAGCACCAGCCGGCCGTCGTGCCGGTTCAGCGCCGCCACGCCCAGATAGACGCCGGGCGCCAGCCGCTGATTGAGCCGGACCTCCTCGCGGCAGTAAAACTCCCGCGCCGCCAGCGTGCCGAAGTCGAGATACGGATACCGCACCGGCTTCTTGAGCTTGTAGGCGAAACGCTCGGTCAGGAACACCCAGGCCATGTGGGTCTCGATCGCTTCCACCCGTGCCGGGCGATCCGGATAGTGGGAAGGGTCGCGCAGAAAGGCCACCTTGGCCGCCAGCGGCACCTCGCTGCCCATCAGTACGGCTCCGTCCGGGTGACGATCGCATGGGCCCAGTCGAGGATTTCCCGCAAGCGCGGCACCAGCAGGGAACGTGCCTGCTCGTAGGACAACCAGCGGAATTCCTGATGCTCCGGACGGCCCAGTTCCGGATTGACGGGCAGACGCACGACATCCCGGGGGGATTCGGCCACGTAGTAACGGGCCACCTTCCCTTTGCCGTAGGGCGGGGTGTCACGATGGATGTCGCCCCAACGGAATATCAGATCGCGGATCCCGGTTTCCTCCGCCACCTCCCGGATCGCCGCCTGGAGCGGCTGCTCTCCGGGTTCCACGATCCCCTTGGGAAAATCCCAATAGCGATAAGCCCTCAGCAAGAGATAGCGGGGCCGGTGATTGTGAAACCGGACCACGACCACACCGGCGGACAAAGTTTTGGCCCCGGGGGCGGCGCTCGCTCGCTTCATGGCCATTATGATGGCCTCCCCCTCGCCCCTTGCCAAGGGCCGATCACGTCGAAAAAGCGAACGGATCGGTGCCGGCGCCCGCTCCTCGGACCGGTGCAGCTAAGCCCTGGAAATGTTGAGCGGCCGCCCGGCCACCCATACCCGCTTCAGGGTGCGCAATACTTCCCGTGGCATGCCTTCGGGCAGATCGACCGTGCTGAAATCCTCATGGATGTGGATACGGCCGATGAAGCGGCTGTCGAGACCGGCCTCGTTGGCGATGGCGCCGAGGATGTTGCCCGGTTTGACGCCGTGATTGCGCCCCACCTCGATCCGGTAACTGGCCATCGCCACCGCATCGCGGCGGGGTTTGCGCTTCAGCGTCAGGTGCTCCTGCCGCGGCGCCTCCTCCAGCAACAGGGGTTCGTCACCCTGAAGCAGAACCGCCAAAGCGGCGGCGATGTCGATGGCCGGCAAATCATGGTCGCGCTCGAACTGCTGCAGCAGATCGCGGAAGAAGCGGACATCCTTGTTGGCCAGCGTGTCGCGGATGCGCTGCCGGAATTTCGCCACCCGCTGGCTGTTGATGATCTCGGCCGTCGGCAATTCCATGGGAGCGATTTTCTGTCCGGTGGCACGCTCGATGGCCCACAGCAAGCGTTTTTCCCGTGGCGTTACGAACAAAATGGCCTCACCGCTGCGCCCGGCACGGCCGGTCCGGCCGATCCGATGGACGTAGGACTCGGTATCCAGCGGCACGTCGTAGTTGATCACGTGGCTGATGCGCTGGACATCGAGACCGCGGGCGGCCACGTCGGTGGCGACGATGATGTCGAGCCGGCCGTTCTTGAGCTGTTCGACGGTCCGCTGGCGCTGGCTTTGGGGGATGTCCCCGTTCAGGGGCGCCACCGCGTATCCCCGGGCCGCCAGTTTTTCCGCCAGCTCCACCGTGGCCGTCTTGGTGCGTACGAACAGAATCACCGCCTCGAAATCTTCCGCCTCGAGAATCCGGGTCAGGGCATCCAGCTTGGCATGGGCGCCGACCAGACAGTAACGCTGGCGGATAGTATCGGCGGTGGCGGTCTTCACCTGGATCTTGATCTCTTCGGGATCGCGCAAGTGCCGCCTGGCGATGCGGCGGATCGGTGCCGGCATGGTGGCGGAAAACAGGGCCACCTGGCGTCCGGCGGGCGTCCGTTCCAGAATCCAGTCCACGTCGTCGACGAATCCCATACGCAGCATTTCGTCCGCTTCGTCCAGCACCACCGTCGTCAAACCGGAAAGGTCCAGAGTGCCGCGGCGCATGTGATCCATGACCCGCCCCGGGGTACCGACCACGACGTGGACGCCGCGCCGCAGCGCCCGCAGCTGGCGGCCGTATTCCTGGCCACCGTAGAGGGGGACGATGCGCAAGCGGGGCAAACCGCCGGCATAGGTCTGAAACGCTTCGGCCACCTGAAGCGCCAATTCCCGCGTCGGTGTCAGCACCAGCACCTGCGGACTGGAACGGGTGACGTCGATACGCGCCAGCAGCGGCAGCGCGAAGGCGGCCGTCTTCCCGGTGCCGGTCTGCGCCTGGGCGATGACATCACGCCCCGCCAGCACATGGGGAATCGTGCCGGCCTGGACCGGCGTGGGCGATTCGTAGCCGGCCTGACGGATGGCGCCGAGAAGGGCTTCGGGCAGATTGAATTCTTGGAAGGAAACATTGGACATCTGGATACCTTGGGTCTTGATGGAACACGGCAGCCCGATGCGCCGCGCCGCACAGGATCCGAAAGGCGCCAAGGCATCTGGAACTACAGTCGAAGAAAAATCCAGCCGTTCACAAAGAACGGCAGGGAATCTGATATTTTAGCAGAGTGGGGCCGACAAAGACAGAAAAAAATCCCGCCTGAACGTTCAGGCGGGCGCCATCACGGCCTCCTCGCTCTCACGGACCGACCTCAATGATGGAAGACCGCCTCGACGGAAAAACCTTCGCTTTCCAGCATCTCACGCATCTTTCTCACCGCCTCCATCTGAATCTGCCGCACCCGCTCCCGGGTCACCTGGAGCTCCCTGGCCACCTGTTCCAGCGTGGAAACCTCATAGCCGCCCAAGCCGTAGCGCCGCATCAGCACTTCGCGGTGTTTCTCCGGCAATTGCCGCAACCAACGGTTCATGTGGTTACGAATGCTGTCCTCCTGAACTTGGGTCTCCGGCCCATCGATGGTTTCATCGGTGATCACGTCCAGCAGCGGCTTGTCCGATTCCTTGCCGTAGGGCACGTCCACCGAACTGGTACGTTCGTTGAGTTTGAGCATCCGCTCGACGTCCTTGACCGGTTTGTCGAGATATTCGGCGATGTCTTCGGGAGTCGGATCGCGATCCAGCTGTTGGGCCAGATGCCGCATCGCCTTGAGATATACGTTCATCTCCTTGACGATGTGGATCGGCAGGCGGATAGTGCGGGTCTGGTTCATCAGGGCCCGCTCGATGGTCTGGCGAATCCACCAGGTGGCATAGGTGGAAAACCGAAAGCCCCGCTCCGGCTCGAATTTTTCCACCGCCCGGATCAGACCCAGATTGCCTTCCTCGATCAGATCCAGCAGCGGCAGGCCGCGGTTCAGATAACGCCGGGCGATCTTGACCACCAGGCGGAGATTGCTCTCGATCATGCGCCTGCGGGCCGCCTCGTCCCCCTGCCGCGCCAGGGCGCCGTAGTACTTCTCCTCCTCGGCGGACAGCAACTTGGATTTGCTCAGCTCGTTCAGGTAGATCTGGGTCGCGTCGAACTGCCCTCCGGTGTCACCGGCGCCGGAATCGTCGGTCGGACCACCGTCCAGCCATTCCGGAAACGCCTCGAGATTGGTGGAATTCGTCATGTCGATGCCCATCGTGCTTACCATCCCCTATCCTCCCGGTAAATTCGGTCAGCGTTTCGGCAGATACCGCAGTGGATCCACCGGATCCCCGTTTCTGCGGATCTCAAAATGAAGCACGGCGCGGCCGTCGTTCCCTCTTCCGACCTCCGCGATCGTCTGACCGCTTTTCACCCGCTGCCCTTCCCGGACCCTGAGCCGGCGATTGTTGCCGTAGGCGGACAAGTAGGTTTCGCCGTGCTTGATGATCACCAGATTTCCATAACCAACCAGACCATCGCCGCTGTAGACCACCTTTCCGGAGGCGGCTGCCCGTACCGGCGTACCCGGCGCCGCGGCGATGTCGATTCCCTTCCTGCCCGTTTGGATGAAATTTCTGACGATCACCCCCCTTAACGGCCAGCGGAAAGAAATCTTTAAATTTTTTTTCGCGATTTTTTTCGGGTGGCGGGATGGGGCCTTCCCGGTCTTGGCTTTGGCCGCGGCCTTGACCCGAGAACGGGGTTTGAGGCGCAACAGTTGTCCTACATGAATGATGTAGGGCGGACGGATGCGATTCCAGCGCGCCAGGTCCCGGTAATGATGACCGCTGCGGCGGGCGATGGAATAGAGGGTGTCACCGGGGCGGACCCGGTAAAATTGACCGTGAATCGGGGGAAAATACCGTTTCCGCGGTGGATTGGAGCCGCTACAAGCCGCCAGACTCAGAATCAGAAGGCCGATCAGCCACCGGCCGACCCATGACGCCCACCGCTTCTCCCAGCCATCCGGCATCTTGCAAATCCAGGCCAACTTCCCTATTCTTTAGTGCTTTTCTGTGGATAGGGCTGAGAAACGGGCCTGCGCCAGCACGCGGTGCTCATGTAAGTCCTTGGCAGCTTGTCCAGACGAGGTTGAAAATGAATCATAGCGGATTACCACGCAAACAGGGCTTGTACGATCCCGGAAACGAGCACGACGCCTGCGGCGTCGGTTTCGTGGTCGACATCAAGGGACGCAAGAGCCACACCATTATCGAACAAGGTCTGGAGATCGTCACCAACCTGACCCACCGGGGCGCGGTCGGCGCCGACCCCAAAGGGGGGGACGGCGCCGGGATCCTGCTGCAGATTCCCGATCGCTTCCTGCGGGAGGAATGTGCGGCGCTGGGGATCCAATTGCCGCCAGCCGGGGAATACGGCGTCGGCGTGGTATTTCTGCCTCAGAAGCCGGAAAACCGGCAACGCTGCGAACGCATCCTGGAAGACTACGTTACCGCGGAAAAGCAGATCATTCTCGGCTGGCGCGACGTGCCCACCGACAATAGCACCATCGGCGACTCGGTCAAAGCGGTCGAACCCGTGGTGCGGCAGATTTTCATCGGGCGGGGCCCGAACTGCCCGGATCAGGACGCCTTCGAGCGCAAGCTGTTCGTGATCCGCAAGCAGGCGGAAAATCACATCCGCGACATTCCGATGGACGATCCGGCTGCCTTCTGCATCCCCTCCCTGTCTTCGCGCACCATCGTCTACAAGGGCATGCTGATGTCCACCCAGGTGGGGGAGTTCTATCCCGAACTCCGCGACGAGCGCATGGTCTCGGCCCTGGCCCTGGTGCACCAGCGCTTCTCCACCAACACCTTCCCTTCCTGGGACCTGGCCCAGCCCTTCCGGATGATCGCCCATAACGGGGAAATCAACACCCTGCGGGGCAACATCAACTGGATGGCGGCCCGGCGCCACGCCATGAAATCCGACATTCTGGGCGAGGATCTCGACAAGCTCTGGCCCCTGATCGCCGAGGGCCAGTCCGACTCGGCCTGTTTCGACAACGCGCTGGAACTGCTGGTGGCCGGCGGCTACTCCCTGGCCCACGCCATGATGCTGCTCATTCCCGAAGCTTGGGCCGGCAATCCCCTGATGGACGAGAAGCGGCGCGCCTTCTACGAATACCACGCCGCCCTCATGGAGCCCTGGGACGGCCCGGCCGCCATCGCCTTCACCGACGGCCGGCAGATCGGCGCCACCCTGGACCGCAACGGTCTGCGTCCCGCCCGCTACCTGATCACCGAGGACGGTCTGGTGGTGATGGCCTCGGAAATGGGCGTACTCAGTGTCCCAGAGGAAAAGATCATCAAAAAATGGCGTCTCCAGCCGGGCAAGATGCTGCTCATCGACCTGGAACAGGGGCGCATCATCGACGACGCCGAACTCAAGGCCGACCTGGCCGAGCGTCATCCGTACCAGGAATGGCTCGACAAGACCCAGATCCATTTGGAGAAACTGGCGCCCGAAGTGGCACCGATGCCCCCGGCGGAGCAGACCCTGCTCGACCGCCTCCAGGCCTTCGGCTACACCCAGGAGGATCTGCGCTTCTTCCTTCAGCCCATGGCCGCCAGCGGTCAGGACCCGGTGGGCTCCATGGGGAACGACGCTGCACTGGCGGTGTTGTCCCAACGTTCCCGCCTCCTGTACGACTACTTCAAGCAGGCCTTCGCCCAGGTCACCAATCCGGCCATCGACCCCATCCGCGAAGAGCTGGTGATGTCGCTGGTCACCATGATCGGCCCGCGCCCAAATCTGCTAGGCCTGGACGAAGGCGGCAAGCACATGCGCCTCGAGGCACTGCAACCGATCCTCACCAATGCGGATCTGGAGAAGATCCGCCACATCGAGCCACGCACCCACGGCGCCTTCCGCACCGCGACGCTCAGCATCTGTTATCCGGTGAAAGAAGGGGTCGCCGGCATGGAAAGGGCCCTGGAGCGCTTGTGCCAAGCGGCAGAACAGGCGGTCCTGGACGGCAACAACATCCTGATCCTGTCCGACCGCGACACCGATGCCGCCCATGTCGCCATTCCCGCCCTGCTGGCGACCTCGGCGGTCCATCATCACCTGATCCACAAGGGGCTGCGCACCGAAACCGGTCTGGTGGTGGAAACGGCCGAAGCGCGGGAGGTGCATCACTTCTGCGTGCTTGCCGGCTACGGCGCCGAGGCCGTCAATCCTTATCTGGCCCTTGACGCCATCGCCTATCTGAGCCAGCGGTTTCCGGAGCCCATCAGTGCGGAAGAAGCGCAGAAGCGGTACATCAAGGCCGTGGACAAGGGCATCCTCAAGGTGATGTCCAAGATGGGCATCTCCACCTATCAGTCCTACTGCGGCGCCCAGATTTTCAACAGCTTAGGCTTGAATCAGGCGTTTCTGGACCGCTATTTCGCCGGTACGGTCAGCACTACGGAAGGGGCGGGGCTGGCGGAAATCGCCACCGAAACCCTGCAGCGCCACCGGCGCGCCTTTGGAGATCCTTTGGAGCTGCGCGATTCCCTCGACGTGGGAGGGGAGTTGGCCCTGCGGCTCCGGGGCGAGACCCATGCCTGGACGGCGGACACCATCGCCAAGCTTCAGCACGCCACCCGTTCGGGCAACTGGAAGACCTATCAGGAATACGCCCGCCTGGTCAACGAGCAGAACGAGCGCACTTTCACCCTCCGCGGTTTGATGCGCTTCAAATTCGACCGTCCTCCGGTCCCCCTCGAAGAGGTGGAGCCGGCCAGCGAGATCGTCAAACGTTTCGCCACCGGCGCCATGTCGTTCGGCTCCATTTCCTGGGAAGCCCATACTACCCTGGCCATCGCCATGAATCGGATCGGTGGCAAGTCCAACACCGGGGAAGGCGGGGAACTGCCCGAGCGCTTCAAACCGCTGGCCAACGGCGATTCCATGCGTTCGGCGATCAAACAGGTGGCTTCCGGGCGTTTCGGCGTCACCACCGAATACCTGGTCAACGCCGACGACATCCAGATCAAGATCGCCCAGGGCGCCAAGCCCGGCGAAGGGGGACAGCTGCCGGGTCACAAGGTGGACCGGATCATCGCCAAGGTGCGCCACTCCACCCCGGGTGTCGGCCTGATCTCGCCGCCGCCCCACCACGACATCTATTCCATCGAGGATCTCAAGCAGCTGATCTACGACCTGAAATGCGTCAACCCCGAAGCGCGCATCAGCGTCAAACTGGTGTCAGAAGTGGGGGTCGGCACCGTGGCCGCGGGGGTGGCCAAGGCCCATGCCGATCACGTCACCATCGCCGGTTACGACGGCGGCACCGGGGCCTCGCCCCTGACCTCGATCAAGCACGCCGGCCTGCCCTGGGAGATCGGCCTGGCCGAAACCCACCAGACCCTGGTGCTCAATCGCCTGCGTGGGCGTATCTGCGTCCAGGTGGACGGCGGTCTGCGCACCGGCCGCGACGTGGTTATCGGGGCCCTGCTGGGAGCCGATGAATTCGGTTTCGCCACCGCCCCGCTGATCGTCGAGGGCTGCATCATGATGCGCAAATGCCACCTCAACACCTGCCCGGTCGGAGTGGCGACCCAGGACCCGGTATTGCGCAAGCGCTTCAAGGGGAAACCGGAGTACGTGGTCAACTACTTCTTCTTCGTCGCCGAGGAGGTGCGCCAACTCATGGCCCAGTTGGGCTATCGCACCTTCGACGAGATGATCGGCCAGTTCGACCGTCTCGACATGGTCGATGCCATCGATCACTGGAAGGCCAAGGGCTTGGACTTCACCCGCATCCTCACCAAGCCGGAAGCGGCGCCGGGCGTGGCCATCTACAACTGCGAAACCCAACCCCACGAGATCGACAAGGCGCTGGACAACCGCCTCATCGCCGAAGCCGAGCCCGCCCTGAGAACCGGGCGCCCGGTCAAAATCGAAACCCCGGTCCGCAACACCGACCGCGCGGTGGGCGCGATGCTGTCCGGCGAGGTGGCCAAGCGCTACGGCCACGAGGGACTCCCCGACGACACCATCCACATCAAGCTCAAGGGCACGGCGGGGCAGAGTTTCGGGGCCTGGCTGGCCAGGGGCGTGACCCTGGAACTGGACGGGGAGGCCAACGACTACGTGGGCAAGGGACTGTCCGGCGGCCGCATCATCATCTATCCCCCCAGGGAGACCCCCATCCTCGCCGAGGAAAACATCATCGTCGGCAACACCGTGCTTTACGGTGCCATCACCGGGGAATGCTATTTCCGCGGCATCGCCGGCGAGCGGTTCGCGGTCCGCAACTCGGGAGCCATCGCCGTCGTCGAAGGGGTGGGCGACCACGGCTGCGAATACATGACCGGCGGCATCGTGGTGGTCTTGGGCGAAACCGGACGCAATTTCGCCGCCGGCATGTCGGGGGGAATCGCCTACGTCCTCGACGAACGCGGCGACTTCGAGCGGCGCTGCAATCTGGCCATGGTGGAACTGGAACCGGTCCTGGAGGAGGATCTGGCCTTGGAGGAACTGGAACACCAGGGCGGTGACCTGGAGACCCACGGCTGGGTCAAAGTGGGTCACGACCTGACCCGTTACGACGAACAGCGTCTCCACGCCCTCATCCGCACCCATCTCCATTACACCGACAGCCAGCGGGCGCGCCAGATCCTGGAGAACTGGAGCGACTACCGCCACAAGTTCGTCAAGGTGATGCCGATCGATTACCGCCGCGCCCTGCAGCAACTACAGGCGGAGAAGGAACAGGCCGAGATGCGGCTAACCGCTTGATCCCCATCGGCGGCCCGGGCCATCCCGGGCCCGTTGCCAACCCATTCGGATAGGATTGAAGAGGTAATTTCATGGGCAAACCGACCGGTTTCCTGGAAATCCAACGCCGCGACCGCGGTTACGCACCCGTCGCCGACCGGATCCGGCATTTTCGCGAGTTCGTCATTCCCCTGCCCGAAAACGAACTGGCGGCGCAGGGGGCCCGCTGCATGGACTGCGGCATTCCCTATTGCCACAACGGCTGCCCGGTCAACAATTTGATCCCCGACTGGAACGATCTGGTCTATCGGGAACGCTGGCAGGAAGCCATCCGCGAACTGCATCGCACCAACAACTTTCCCGAATTCACCGGCCGGGTGTGTCCGGCACCCTGCGAGGCAGCCTGCACCCTGAATCTGGAAGACGAACCGGTCACCATCAAGACGATCGAATGCGCCATCGTCGACCGGGCCTGGGAAGAAGGGTGGATCAAACCGGAAATTCCCAAGGCTCGCACCGGCAAACGGGTGGCCATCGTCGGTTCCGGACCGGCGGGACTCGCCTGTGCCCAGCAGCTGGCCCGGGCCGGACACCGGGTGGTGGTGTTCGAGAAGAACGACCGGATCGGTGGCCTGCTGCGCTACGGCATTCCCGATTTCAAGATGGAAAAGCACCACATCGACCGTCGCATGGCGCAAATGCGCGCCGAAGGGGTGATCTTCCGCCCCAACACCTGGATCGGGGTCGACGTTCCCGCGCGTGAACTGCTGGATCGGTACGACGCCGTCGTCCTGGCCGGGGGCGCGGAAAAGCCCCGAGACCTGCCCGTTCCGGGCCGCGAACTGGACGGCATTCACTTCGCCATGGATTTCCTCCGCCAGCAGAACAAGCGCGTGGCCGGCGACGCCATCCCGCCGGAGGAGGAAATCCTCGCCACCGGCAAACGGGTGGTGGTCATCGGCGGCGGCGATACCGGCTCCGACTGCATCGGCACGTCGATCCGCCAGGGGGCCGTGTCCGTGGTGCAGCTGGAAATCCTTCCCAAGCCCCCGGAGAAGGAAAACAAACTGCTGACCTGGCCCTACTGGCCCACCAAGCTGCGCACCTCCTCCTCCCATGAGGAAGGCTGCGAGCGCCTGTTCAGCGTCAGCACCAAGGCGTTCGAGGGCAAGGACGGCAAGGTCAACAAGATCCACCTGGTGCGGGTGGAATGGAACCAGGACGAAGACGGCCGCTGGCAGATGAAGGAAGTACCCGGCAGCGAATTCACCCTGGACGCCGATCTGGTGCTGCTGGCCATGGGGTTCGTCCACCCGGTCCACGAGGGCCTGATCCAGGAACTCGGACCGGAACTGGACCCGCGAGGCAACGTCAAGGCCGATACCCAAAACTATCGTACCTCCATCGACAAGGTATTCGCCGCCGGGGACATGCGCCGCGGCCAGTCCCTGGTGGTCTGGGCGATTCGGGAAGGTCGCCAGGCCGCCCGGGCCGTCGACGAATACCTGATGGGCTATTCGGAATTGCCCTACTAGTACTAGGCTCAACACCGATCCGGGCTTTTCCGGGATCCGGGAAGGGTCTGTCGGCACGCCGGCAAACCCTTTCCCGACCCGCGGTATGCCCGATGTCAGGGCGACAGGGCCCGCCAGATCGCCGTCCAAGTATCCAGCAGATACCACTCCAGCCGTTTTTCCAACACCCCCTCCAAACGGAGCAGCACCATTCTGGCTACGGTCCCGTAAAAGACACCGCTCGCCACGAGCGGATCCATCCGGCGCAGTTCCCCCGTCCGGATACCCTCCTCCATGATTTGGGTCAGTTTTTGGAAAGGCGACGACAGACTCAGGGCAGGACGGTTTCCGAGAAATTCCTGATGGCGTACCGCGACGATGAAACGCATGATCTCCGGTTCATTTTCGGCAAGCTCGAAGAACAACTCGACGATGGCTCGAAGGCGCTCGAAAGTATTGCTGAGCTTGCGTATTTCCCGAATCGAATCCTCCAGACTGTGCACCACCTCTTCGAACAAGGCATCAGCGATCGCCTCCTTGTTCTTGAAATAGTGATAGATCGTCCCGGTACTGACGTCCGCCAGCTGGCGAATATCGGCGATGGAAGTGTTGAAATAGCCCTTTTCGGTAAAAAGCTTCAGGGCCGCTTTCATAATCTCTTCTTTTGGGTCTTTCTTTCCCACTGGATCGATCGATGTGGCTACCATGTTGTTGTTATAAGTTATGAAATGAAAAGTCATTATTTTATGACTTTACAGCCGGCTCGTCAGATTTCGATTGAATGCTCGATCTATTGGGAGGCCCACGCGATGCTGCGCTTTCTCTCTGCCTTGCTTACCCTGCCCCTGATCGTCATCCTGGGATTTCTTTGGTTCGGCCTGGCGCAACCGCTCGCCAGAGTACTGTCCATCCGGTTGCCTCCCGGACCTGCCGATCCGGCGGCGACCAGCCAAGGGCGGCGAATCGTCGCGGCTTACCCCACCCATCCTTTCACTTCGTTTCCGTGGCGTGCATTTCTGGCAGAGCCGGCCGTGCTCGAAGTCTATCATCAGGCCCTGTGTCAGCACCGATGGTAAATGACCGCAAGAGACCGGTTTGAGATGTCCTCCCGATCAAGATGGTGCATCCTTGGGTTGTGCGAAGAATCAAGGGGGCACCGATGCTCAATCGAGAGGACTGGCTCATGATACGAGAGATGCGAGAAAAAGGGTGTTATTTGCGTGAGATTGCCGAGCGCGTAGGCTGCTCGGAGCGGACGGTGCGCCGGGCGTTGCAGCGGGGTGGACCGCCGCCCCGTCGGCGGCCGGGGGTGCGGCCGAGCAAGCTGGATCCCTACAAAGCGCAGGTGGATCAGTTGCTTGCGGAAGATGTCTGGAACGCCACGGTGATTTTCGCCGAGATCAAGGCCTTGGGGTATACCGGCGGGA
>Ga0256841_1003142_pt1 | contig 12568 bp, 7 predicted proteins | sample 356308metaG_FD_185971 | JGI IMG/M metagenome (GOLD analysis project Ga0256841, IMG submission 185971) | Hydrothermal vent microbial communities from Mid Atlantic Ridge, Atlantic Ocean - 356-308 | ecosystem: Environmental > Aquatic > Marine > Hydrothermal vents | place: Atlantic Ocean: Mid...
TAGCACTAAAGAAAATAAACGCAGAATACGAACTACCAAACGAACACCACACAAAAATAGTAAACCACCTAATAGAAATAGACAAAAAAGAAGGTAGCAAAATAAAAACATTCATGACATTAAAAGAGAGAATGGAAATATTAGAAGAATACAGGGAATCAAACGAAAAGCTATTCAAAGAATGGTTTAATACAGAAAACCAATTCGTACTAACAGAAGAAGAAATAAAATACTACAAAGAACAAGACAAAATACCAGAAGAAGAAAAACAAAAAATAATAGAAGAAAGATACCAAAAAATAAAAGACTATCTAAAACAAAACATACCAGACTACGAAAAATACAGATACGGGACAAAAACAATACCAAACCTAACAATAAAAAGCAGAGAAATACCAACAATAAGAGGATACATAGAGAGGATAGAGCCAAAAATAACAGGATGGGCAGTAGACATAGAAAAAAAAGAACCATTAACATTAGAAATAAAAATAAACAACACAGCAGTAGGACAAACCAAAACAAACCAAAACAGACCAAAAGTAAGTGAAACAATAGGGAAACAAACACCAGCAGGATTTGAAATAGACTGGAGAGAAATAGAACTACCAGAAGAACTAAAAAAACTACCAGAAGGGACAAAATGTCAAATAAGAATAATAGAAAAAGATAAAGAGGTAGTACTACCGGGGAACTACAAAGAGTTAACAATAGAGGAGATAAAAGAGAAAACAAACAACCCGAACCCATACATAAAATACAACTGGGAAGAAATAAACAAACACTTTGAACACCTTCAAATAGACCAATTCTACATAGACATACTAAAAGGAGGAAGAGCTACAATAGGTGGATTAGCCTGTTTAAAAAAAGGTAAAGAGAACAAATACAAACTAAAAATAAAAGACAAAGAAGGGGAAAAAGGGATAAAATGGGGAATAAACTCACCAGTATTTGCGAAAAAGAAACCAGACAACCCCCATGCAAAGAAAGCAAGATTTTTAGTTGAGAATGTATTATTAGACAAAGAAAATACATTATTACTTGTTGATGAATCTGGTAATAAATATAATCTTTTGAAAATTATAGAAAGTAAGGAATTATAATGCCTATTGGTATATTTTCTAAAGGAATTATAAAAAGCATTCCATATATAGATGTTTTTTTAGAAGATGAAATTATTTTTAATCCCAAAAAACCAGATAGGTTAACTGCTATAGCTGGTTGGGGATACAAATTTACGTCAAAAAAAGCTATAAAGAAAGCTGAAAAATGGGAACTTCCTTATATTGCTCTGGAAGATGGATTTATCCGTTCAATTGGTCTTGGGTTCGAAGAACCTCCTTTATCTCTAATTATAGACCCTGTTGGGATTTACTATGATTCTACAAAACCTTCTTTCCTTGAAAATATACTAAATTCAGATGGATGGCAAACAGAGGAACTATTAAATGAAGCAAGAAAAATAAAAGAAATGATAACTAAATATAATATAAGCAAATATAATAACTCAAAACCTGTTCCTATTGATTTTTTTAAAGAGTTTAAGAACAAAGAAAAAGTGCTTGTGATAGACCAGACTAAGGGAGATGCTTCAGTTATATTAGGTGGAGCTAATCAAAAAACTTTTAAAGAAATGTATTTATCGGCAGTTGAAGAAAACCCTGATTCTGTAATTTTTATAAAAACACATCCAGACGTAATAAAAGGAAAGAAAAAGGGATATTTAACTAAATTTAAAAAATATCCTGAAGTTTTTATAATTTCTGAAAATTACAATCCGATACAGTTATTAAAAGCTATGGATAAAGTATATACTGTTTCTTCCCAGATGGGATTTGAGGCTTTAATTTTGGAAAAAGAGGTTTATTGTTTTGGTCTTCCTTTTTATGCTGGATGGGGACTAACTAAAGATAGAAAAAAAATAGAAAGGAGAAAAAAACAAAGGAACATTTATGAGCTAATTTCGGCCTGTTATATACTTTATACCAAATATATAAATCCATATACTAAAAAAGAATTATCTAATGTTTTTGAAGTGATTGAATATATTAATCAAAAAAAGTCTATGGTTTGACTTTTACAGTTTTACAGTAATTTTTAGGAACTGATTTTTCTTTAGGCCATTTAAATAGAGCATAAAAACATCCTACAGAAGTTAGTTTTCCATATTTATCAAATAAACATGAAGTTCTTACCTGTTCACGTTTATAACAATCATGTCCAGCTCCAAACCATGCATATTTTTCAACATATGGGCACTTTTCTAATTCAGGTAGAACAGCTTTCATAAATTCTAAAACTTCTTTCTCAGAATATTTGTTTTTACATTTATACTTTTTTTTCAATTTACAGTTTCTTTTTGAAGATTTCCAGTCAGCAACAGCAAATTCTGTAATCCATATAGGTAAATGATATTTCTTGTAGATATAGTCTATTTTTTTCAGGAATTTTTTGGGATTCGGTGAAGTATATAGATGTACTGCTATAAAATCAAATTTCAGGTGTTTTTTTTTAGCAATTTTATAAAATTTTTTAAACCATTGGTTTGTCCCTCCAGCAACTGCTGGGCTGGATATTTTCTCAGCTAATTGTTCAATTTCAGGCCAAAGTTTTACAACCTGTTCTACAGTCATATTTGCTTGGTCTTTCTTATCAGGTTCATTAAAAACAAGAAGTACAGGAACCTTACCCATTGAACGTAAAGCTTTTAGTTCTTTTTTTAATCGTTTTTGTTTTCCACCCCATAACATTGGAACAAAATTAGCAGAAGTCCCCTTTATAGGATAAGGTTTCCATGTATAATACCAACTTACATTTAATGCATTAATTCTATCAGCAGATTTTAAATCTGCGAGGCAGGCACCCTTTTTTTCACTTGCAAAAGAATGCTGTAATAAAATTAGCAAAAAGAGAATTAAATAAATTTTTTTAATTAACATAGTAATTAAAATCTATATTTTGTGGAAAAGTGTTGCAATATGTTCTTTATTCCCTTTACTATTTACTAAATATAACTTTGCTGATTCCCCTTCTTTGAGTGGTGGTATTAAGACTTTAAATCGTGCATTTTGGGCATTAGGATTATTGGGAAATTTTTTAGCAATAATAGGAGAAGGGATATCCCAAGTAACTTTAAAGCTTTCTCTATCTTTTTCAAGATATAATTGGAATTTTTCGGAAATATTTGGTTTTAATACTATTACTCCACCTATTTTTACTAAATTATCTTTTAGCTCATAAGCATCAAAATTAATGTACTCAATATTTGAATTTGAAATAAATCTTGCTGATATGTTGTTGTAATCATCTATTTTTCTTTCTATTACGTGTGATAAGTTTTCAAGCTTTCCTCCATAACTATGTTCTTTAGAAAGGACTTTATCAATTAATTTTTCATTGTAAGTAGCTCCTATCAGGTTAAATAATTTATTTAAACTTTGTGCTTTATTTACAATATCTTCGTAGGAAATCCAAAAACAATTATTTTTGTTTTCTGTCCATTTTTTTGCTTGTTCTTCAAATAGTTTTATTTGATTAACTACTTCTTCTGGTTTATGATTTTTCCAGAAACCACTATTAATTACTTTACTAATATCTCTAGTTAAAAAAATAAAAAAAGGATTGGGCATAAGTTTTGATAAAAAATCAAGGTAAGGAATTAATTTATAGTTTTCTGTGCCACCTAAATTATATGGTAGATACCTAATTTCTTTAAATCCCCAACATTCAATATTATTTTTTATATCACCAACTAATTGATTTTTTAATAAAATTTGTGCATCTCTAAAAAAAAGTTTCTCATCTAATTCATCAGCACCATAGAATGGGTCTGTTGGGTCAGTTGGTCTTTTACCGTGTTGTTCTTTTGTAATTTTTAAAGAAGTATAAGTAGAAAATAAATTGAAGCAAATGTTCATATTTTCGCCTCTAATTAATACACCTGGAATAGTGTTTAGTATTCCCATTAATAAAGTAGAACCAGTTCTGCCATATGTTAAAATTAATATACTTTTATATTTCATTAAGTTTTACTCCAGATAGTATTTAGGTATTTTGAGTTTATATTTAAATTCTTTTGCATACCTCAAAATTTCCTAATTTTAAAAGTTCCTCTTCAAAATTCCTTATATTTGGAAATTTATCATATAAATGTCTTGTTTTTTGATTTCCTTTTTTTCTCATTTCCTTTATATGATTTTCTATTTCTTTTTTTTCTAAAGATATAGATAAAAATTCAAGTATTTCTTTTATTTTTTTTACTGTATCTTGTAATTCTATTTCATACAACTCTTCAAATGTTATACATTTAACATTTTTTTTATTATTTAAATTTTGAATATATTCAAATGTATATTTTAAAATTTCTCTATCTTTTTTTTCACGATTAATTAAGTTATTAATTGGTATAGGTTCTTTAATAATATTTTCTGTAATTTTTTCCTTTGATTTATTTTTAAGATTTGGTCCCCATATTCCAGTTTGCTTTGCAAAGTGTAGCGAAAGCAGACGATATTTTGAGTTTTTCCTATACAAAAATAAATGTTTATATCCCAGTTCTGTACTAACTTCAGCAAGAGATTCAGAAATTCCTTTTGGAACCGTTTCAACACAGTGTTTTATTACTTGAGGTGTTTTTAATATTTTTTTTATTTCTTCTTTTGCTGTATTGGTATTTTTACTTTCTAAAAAATTCTTTGTTACATATCCATAAAGCCTATCTCTATTAAAAGGTTCATGTTCTGTTGCCTTTAAATTACTTAATTTGGTAATCCATTGTGTGAAGTTTGTTCCTCCAGTTCTTCTTAAAGTCCATATTATAAACATATATCACCTCATTTAAGTTGTTTCATTTTCATCAATTATACTTTTACTGTTTATATACCGAGTAGAGTAATCTTTGTTATATAACATGTCTGAAATTTCAGATAAAGCAACAGCATATCGTTTATATTCAATTGCATTATTAAAATGTTGTTTTCTTTTTACCTCTTCTATGACTTTTTTCTTTAATTCTTTATTATATTTATAATGTAGTAAGTATGCTCTATTTTCTAATATTTTTTCAACTCCTGAAATAAAATGTATTCCCTCCGAAACTCTAATCCATGGTGAGTATTTAAAAAGAGGAAATTTAATTGCAGTAAAATCAGATAGAGTTTTATATTTTATGATTCTATGTCTGAAATGACTCAATGTAGGAATATCACAATTTGAATAATGTCCTTTTCCTAAAATATATGGTATAAAAGTTGGTGTATCAAAATACATTTCATATTCCCAAGGTTTATGTTTTGAAAAATCAATAAAATCTAAATTATCGCATGAATAAATATCGACTAAATCCGCCCGTACACTATCATAACTATTTTTCTCCAAGAAATTAATGAATTCATAAATACTCTTTTCCTCGCAATCAGGAAAAATAAGATATTCATCTGCATCAACGAGAAGCACCCATTTATTCATACTGAAATTGGACATCAAAGCCTGTTGCCAGACTACACCATAATGTGAGTTACTATATTTCCCATCTGTAGAAAAAAGGACTACATCAGGTTGTTCTAACAATAATTCTCTTGTACCATCATCAGATAAATTATCTACAATTAGAAAACATTTAACACCTAAATTTCTATAATATTCTAAAAAGTGTGGAATTATTATTTTTTCATTTCGTACCGTAGCTATTAGGTGGATTTCTTCTTTAATTAATTGTTGTAACTTTTCAGAATTTGTTAATAATTCTAATTGGTTTATATAAATATCTGAAATATCATATATTGTTGAAAATATTTTCTTAGGTAAAAGATATTCTTTATTTTTTAAATTGTGAATAAAATACATATCTTTGTCAGTATCTAAATGAACCATAGAGATAGGGGTTATTTTTGTCGGATAAAATGTATTCTCATATAAACCTACTGGTTTAGCTGCATCATGCGTTTTTCTTCTCTGATAGGTTATATATTCTTCATTACTTGGCGATATTCCTGATAATCTTAGTAAATCACCTATTAATTTATCTTCCATTATAGATACACTAACTAAAAGTTGTCCTTCTTTAGTTTTTAATGACTTAAGTAGCTTATATATTGCATATCTTGAAAGTGAATATCCGCCACCACCATCTGCATATTTAGAAGGTTCTGGTGATTTATCTATACTATTTTTATAAAATTCTGATTTAGATTTTTTCATATGCCATAATCTATTTGTTGTACCTAAATCTCTTTCTATAATTCTTCCATAGTAATGATGTTTTTTGTATGTAGGTTTTGAAAAAAATTCTTTTACGTTGAAATAACAATCATCGTCTATTTTATAAACATATTGAAATTGAGTATTATAATATATCCATTCATAGAGTTTTAAACTCTTTTGAGGAAGATACTCATAATCATCAGAAACGTTTAAATAAAGAACATCATCTCTAACATTGTCATCTCCTCCACCAACTACTATTAAATATGGTATATTTAGCTCTTCCAAATCTTTCAACCATGTTTCTCTAATAGTTTTTATTCGTGTATTTAAGTTTTTTTGACAGGAATAAATAACAACTAATGTATCTGAAAAAGGATTTTTAAAATTTAGTTTTAAATTTGCTTTTTTTAACGATTCCAATATTTCTGTTAGTTCCTCATTATTTTTTAACGAATCTAAGATTTCATTAACTAAGAATTTAATAAATTCATTATTAAAATTATTTTTAAATAGATACAAGTATTGTAAAGTAGTTATTATAGTAGAAGGAATGGATTTATCTGTTTTCTTATTTTTTAATACATATTGTGAAATTTTTTCTAAAGTTTTTAAAAGAATATTTTCATTTTTATCCTTCATGCTAAGAAAAAATAAGAATGGTAAACCAACCCATTTAGTTTTTTCTTGAGAAAGGAAAAATGCAAGATTATATGCTGAATTATAATCTTTATTCTTTATATCTGAAAGAAGTTTTCTTTCGGAATGGAAGTAGTTACTTAATGGAAATTTACTAAGATAACGTATTGTATCATATGAATTATTTATTTTTTGGGAATCTAAAAAATTAAATAAAGATTTTTCCTCAATTAAAGGATGTGTTAAAAATCTAATTATTTCAGAGTCTTTATTGATTAATATATCTATAAGATTTTTTAATATTTTTTTATTCTCTGGATTATTTCTTAATTCCCAGAAAATATTTTCTCTTATAAAGGTTTTAACATCATAATTTTCTTTCAAAAGAAAATAGCTATAAGATTTAACAATTTCATTATAATCTTCTGGAAATATTTTTTTAGTGAAAACATCATAAATTTTTATGTATTGATTATATGCTTCTTGTAAATCTGGGTTTTCAGTTAATAAATCATTACCAACAAATTTCCAGAAATTTTTATTTAATCCATAGTTTCTAACTATAAATGATATATAATCTTTTTGAACATAATCTGGTGTAAATTTTATAGTATCAAGTAAATTTACAGCTGATTGTATTATATTTTTGTCATATAATCTTGAAAACCATTTATCATGAAAAGAATCTATAAAATTTATAAATGCATAATAAAATTTATCTATTAGCTCAGAATCAAATTTTAATATATTTTTTCTAAACTGATTCACTGTAAAATATATGCATTCGGTAGCTACCCACCCTTCATTTGGATTTATCTTCCATAGAAGTTCCTCAATTGCTTTAAAGTCTTTTTTTAAGGATAATAAAGATAATAAAACTGTCTTATTATAAGTATCTTTTCTATTCTTAATAGAGCTAATAAGTTTGTCTAAATCAAAAAATTCTTCTACTCTTTTTATCATACCTATAGAACATAAGAATGGGATTATAGAAGCAAGTATTGTAACTTTCATTTCATCATTTGAAACTGCGAAAATTTTATCTATATTTTTTTTCAAAATAAAATTTATCTTTTCATGTGTAAACTGATTAAGTTTCTTTAATTCATATAACTCAAAGTTTAAATTCTTTAAAAAAAAGTATAAAAGATTTTCTTCTTTCCCAAATACAACATCATTAGCTATTAAATCAGTAAGGTTTTCTATCCCTATTTTTTCTTTAACAAAGTCCCATAAATCAAATTTTTCTATTATTTGAAATAATTTTTCTTTTGTTTCATCTTTTAATTCATCTAACAGTTTGGAATATTTAATGTGTTCCAGAGCTAATAAAATTTTATACTGCCATTCAAAATCATTTAAATCAGAATCATTTATGATATTTTCAATCCACTTGATTATATTTTCTTTTGTTATTTCAAATTTTGCTAATTCTGTATTATTTGTAACTATTTCTAATTTAATTTTATCTTCATTTTCTTTTAAGTAGTTCCATACATATCCAGGAATTCCAAACTCAAATCCAGAAGTAAAAAAGTTGGAAAATTTTTTCTGGAATTCTTGTTCTACATCTTTTCTGTCAAAGAAAATTGCACGTAAAGGTACTATATGGTCATTTACTTTTAGGGATAAATCTGGTTTTTTTTCTTTTTCATTGTAATTTAAAATAGAAATCCATCCAGAGACTATAAAATCTTTTATTAAATCAATAGTTAAAATAATATTACTTAGTTTTTCTTTTAAAGGGGTTCCGATAACCATTCCTGATTTTTTTGAATGTATACTGATTTCATGTTCTTTTTCATCTAAATATTTTTCTGGAATTTTAATTTCAAAAGCATGTTTTCCATCCCCGATTCCTGCCTCTTCTAAATCTTTTCTGTATTTATCAGCGATACCTTCAGCAATATTTTTACCATCAATATAAACATTAATCTCTACTTTTTCATCTGGACTTTCTGGATTGTAAACCCATCCATAAATGTAATAGCCTTCTATAGCATCTATATTTCCTTTTATATGTTCTACTATTCCAGTTTGATTAAGTATTTCTCCTATTTTATCTCTTTTCAACAAATTTTCACCATTTAGTTTTGTATTTTTATAAAAGACTTCTACTTTCCATTCTTTTTGATTGCGAATATTTTCTGGAATATTTAGTTCTTTCCAGTTTATTATAAAACCAGACTTTATATTATTTCCATTCGTAAATTTTTGGGAAATATCTTCTCTAAATATAAAAGGTTTAAATTTTCTGATTTCAACTCCATTTATTTTTATTAATAGTTCATTATCTTCTATATTATTCAAATTTATAAACCAGCCTGATAAACCTTCTTCGTTAATTTTTTCAATATAACCGTTTATTTCTATATTTTTGTTATTTTCAATATTCTTTGGAACAGCAGACATTTTTTTACCTCTTTTTTGATTTTCTTTATATTCAAAATTTGTTTGCCTGATATGTTTCATTTCCTTTTCAATTTATGCTTTCATCTTTTAATTTCCACCTCTAAAATCTTTTTATAATAGTTCTAATTTATTTCAATTTATTTAAAATCGTTTCGGTTTTTTTCTTAAAAAAAATTAAATATGGCTGTGGTTTTTAATCAAATTTTAAAACATGTCGAATATGGTAAAATCAATAAAAACAAATCTGAAGGTATAAAAATGATTTTAAGTTCAAAAAAGAAAATATTTGTTACTTTATGTGGAGTTGCTGTTATTTCATCTATTACAGGTTGTGCAAATTTTATTCCTCAAAGTGGACCATCAACAAAAGCAGTTAAATCTGCCACTGATTCAATGGTAATTTTGAAACTAACTCCACAAATAGTCTTAAAAATGAATGAAAAAGACGAATTAAACTCTTTTAAAAAAGAAATAGATAAATTTTTATCAAAACCATATTCTCCCCGAATAGGAAAAGGTGATATTATTGAAGTACAGATTTATGAAGCACCTCCACCTGTATTATTTTCTATTTCTTCTTACGGCAGTGTATCAAAAGGTGTTTCTTCTATAAATTTACCTTCCCAGTTTGTAGATGATAAAGGATATATATCTGTTCCATTTGCAGGGAGAATTTTTGTACTTGGAAAAAGACCTGAAGAAGTAGCCTTAGAAATACAGGAAAAACTATCAAAAATAGCAAATAATCCACAGGTTATAGTAAAAGTTCCTTCCTTTATCTCTTCAACAGTAACAGTATTTGGGCATGTAAAAGAAAGTAAAAAAGTAACTTTAGGGTATACAACTTTAACTTTACTTGATGTACTTTCAAGCGTAGGAGGAATAACATCACCTATTGATAAAACTCTAATTAGAATAACAAGAAAAGATGAAGAGATAACTATTCCAGCAGAAGACATAATTACTGACCCATCATTAAATATAAATTTAGAACCGGGAGATGTAATAACTGTTATATTTCAAGATAAATCAGCAACTTTTCTTGGAGCTACTGGAAAAAATGTAGAGTTAGAGTTTGAGGCAAAGGGCATATCTCTATCTCAGGCTTTAGGAAGAGTTGGTGGATTAAAAGATGAGATTTCCCATGCAAAAGGACTTTTTGTATTTAGATTTGAAAAAAAGGAAATTCTTGATGATTTAAATATTAAATACAGTGGTTATACTAAAGACAATAAAGTTCCTGTCGTGTATAACATAGATATGTCAAATCCAAATTCTATTTTTGTTCTTAGAGATTTCAAATTAAAAGATAAAGATATCGTTTATGTATCTAATGCCCCTTCTGTTCAGTTAAGCAAGTTTCTCAGTATGGTTAGAGATATAATTCAACCTGTATTTATGATAAAGGTATTAAGTAGATAAATAAAAAAAACCTCTCCAAATGGAGAGGTTAAAGTAAGAAAAGTATTCTTTTTTATTGGTTATGAAGATCTAAAGCATCTGGTTCTAATCTTAAATCATCAGTTCTCCAACCTGATTGGTAAACAGGGAGAGTTCTGATTCCTCTTACAGTGTTTTGTAATACAGTAGCTTCAATGTCTCTTTCAGGAGCACCAACTGTGAAGAGAACTGAGAATATTCCATTGATATCTACAGAAGGACATTCAGCTTTAGCTTTGTTTAATATGTCTGAACCAAATATTCTGATTCTACCCTGGTCAGTGAATGTACCAACTAAGATGTTATCACACCATTCTTCGTCAGAATCCCAAACTTTAGCTCTAACTTCTATTACTTTGTGGTCAGTAGGGATTTCAGAAGCAGGAACTTGAGTTATTTTAGCAGGGTTGTTATGAGTTATGTCAATGTAAGTATTCCATTTGTTCATCATAGGAGCCCAGAGAGTAGTACCGTTAGGTTCCCATTTTTTGAAGAAACCTTCAGGTAAGTCATTAGAGCTTAAGTTATGAGTATTACCCATTACAGTTAAAGACTCGTCTAAGTCCCATCTTACAAATCTTAATCTGTTAACACCATCAACGCCCATGTAAACGTCATCTTTCCATACAGTACCGTGTGGAATATCAGAATCAGTGAAAGTTACATCTAATGTACAAGGTGAACCTGCAACATCTCCATCTCCTGGAGTAAATTCAAAGTTAGGTCCATCAGTTGTGTCATTTCCGTCACCATCTAAGTACATTCTATCATTGTCAAAGTCTAAAGCTGTGTAAGCAGCTGCACCGTCATTATTACAAGCATATCCATCGTTAGTATAAAGGTCAATATGGAAATCTGCTGGATGATCATCTAAATGAATGTAATCTTCTACAGTTTCATCTGGGTCGTTTTCTATGTTAATCATACCATCAGCAGCATCTAATTCTACATCGTCAGTTGATCCGATAATATCGTTGAAAGGATCGGCAACAAAGTATCTTCCGTTTGAAGGAGAGTATTCATTAATTAACTGTAAAGTTGGGTGTATGCTTAGTGCAAATTGACATTCAAAATCAATGAAGCATGTAGTTGCAGCATCTAAGTTTGGAATGTGTTGTGGAACACCAGCAACTTCTGCATATCCTTCAACATTCATACAGACTTTATCGTTTACAGTTGGTGTATTAATGTTAATTACTGGATTGTACATTGGGTCAAAATCTTTATTGATTCCAACTGTTGAAGCATCTGAATCATCATCGTAATCTTCTATTTGTGGGTCAGTACCCCATTCACATGCTAAGTAAAGTACAGCATTGTTTGGTAAAACCTGCCCGTTCTGGTTGATAATCAAGTCAAATTGAGATGCACCACCAACAGGAGCTGGAGTATAAGCAGCAACTAATAAATCATTAGTATCTCCGTCATTGTTTACGTCAAATTCTCCTGCTGTACCTGGATCTGGATTTCCGTCTCCATCAGCATCAATAGCATTATCTTCATCAATTAACAACTTACAATTTCCAGTATTTGGATCTAAATTTCCATTTTGGATGTAGAATCTAAGTAAGTTAGCTGTTGATAAAGAACCTGCTCTTGAGATGTACATAAAAGTAGCACCTGTTGGGTTTCCAAGAGGGCTATTTACACTTGGATCAAGGTCGTAAGGAACACCTTGAACTTCTTCAAATGCTTCACATGCAATAGTTATTGGGTCCGTATCCTTGATATTATCTGGATACTGATCAAAATGAAGTTCACCAGCACTTGCTGAAGCTATAACAGCAGAGCCAGCTACGGCCATCGTTGAGAACAATGCAGTTCTCAAAAGTTTGTTTGTAGTTTTCATGACTACAACCTCCTTTTAAAGTAG
>Ga0256841_1003143_pt1 | contig 12561 bp, 9 predicted proteins | sample 356308metaG_FD_185971 | JGI IMG/M metagenome (GOLD analysis project Ga0256841, IMG submission 185971) | Hydrothermal vent microbial communities from Mid Atlantic Ridge, Atlantic Ocean - 356-308 | ecosystem: Environmental > Aquatic > Marine > Hydrothermal vents | place: Atlantic Ocean: Mid...
CTTGCTGTAGAGTGGCTACAACGGCGATGGGCCGCCTTGCTGCGAACCGGCATGCCACGGCTGAATACATATATATGGGTTAATATTGACTCGATGACAAGATATTTGTTCTCAGCTATGGTACTACCCCTCGAGCCATGAAATGATTTGCAAAAAAACATGGTTTTTCAACAGATTGTGAATTGGTGCGGGAATGCTCAAGAAGAGAGAGAGGGTGTCGATAAAGTGGTATGCCGCTTTAAGGAGAGTACCTCGACCCACGACCGGCCCCCATCTTGTGATTGGAACGGCGGCTTTGAGCCGTTTTTCTGTTTTTCATGTGGCCGGAACGGTAGAAACGGTCGGCTCTGCAGAGGAGATATGAGTTGGGTTTGGAGAGGATGAACGGTAGCGCAGTCGCCCGGGCGAATTCGGCTCTTCCGGGGAACGGCCGGATAAATCTCATCACGATGCACATGAACGGTCATGCCCGGCACTCCGGTTATGATCGTCTGACGGCGTTCCTCGACGGCACCATCGTCTCGGGGCCGGAACGGTTTTCTCTCCCCCAGCGGGTAGTGGCGCGGCTGCTCCGGCCGCTGACGCGCAGATCCGGGCTGCTCTGGTATCATCGGAGCAACCTTATCGCCGAGCTCCATGCTGCACTGCGCTGGTTGCAGACGAGTCGCGGGGTGTTTCACTTCCTCTATGGGGAAAATTCATACCGTTACCTTGGGGTGATGAAGCGGCTCTGGGGGAAAAACGCGCTTGTAGCCACTTTCCACACCCCGCCGGAGAAGTTCCTGCAGGTGGTCGATGACCCCTCCCATTTGAAGAGTCTGGATGCGATAGTTGTCATGTCGACCATGCAGATGCAGTTCTTTGCCGATATCGTTGGCGCTGAGAGGGTATTCTTCGTTCCTCACGGCGTCGATACGGACTACTACTGTCCGGCCGAAGGGGAAGAGAGGGGCGAAATATTGAGATGTCTGCTGGTGGGCTCCCATCTTCGGGATTTCGAAACATTTGCGGCCGCGGCGAAAAGGATCTCTGGGATGGATGGACGGATCGAGTTTACCGTCATAACACCGGAGAGCAATCACTCCTTTTTCTCCGGGCTGGGGAATGTCTCCCTGCATTCCCGTGTTTCCGATGAGACTCTTCTCGAAATGTATCAAAAGGCGGATCTCTTCATTCTGCCGCTGCTGGAGTGCACTGCAAACAACGTGCTTCTCGAAGCGATGGCCTGTGGTCTCCCCGTTGTGGCCACCGATCTGCAGGGTGTGCGTGACTATGTGGATGGGGAGTGCGCGATTCTCGTGCCGAAGATGGATGTGGATGCCCTGGTGGCTGCCATATTGGAGCTGCGCGGAGATAGCCAGAGGCGCAATGCGATGTGCCGGGCCGCCCGCAGCAGGGCGCTGGATTTCGGCTGGGAGAATATTGCACAGCAGCTGTCGGGAGTATATGAAAAGACAGGGTGCTGGAGATAGGGCGTGGCAAGCCCGTGGATGAAGAACACTCTTTGGGGACAGGATATTGAAAATCGTACTGTATGTGAATAGTTTCCTCCCTTCCACCGGTGGAAGGGAGGTGGTGGTTCACTATCTGGCAAGAGAGCTGAAGAGGCTCGGGCACCAGGTGAGGGTGGTGGGTGCGAGCGGGTGGTGGAGCAATCGCAAGCTGAAGTTCGACTATCCGGTGCATCGCTATCCAATGTTGGGAAAATTCTTCCCGCGTCAGCTCCGTTTCCTGCAACTGCTGTTCGACGTTCTGTTCTACGGGGCGGACGTCATCAATGCCCATGCAACCTTTCCCGCCGGCTACCTGGCCGGGTTGGTCAAGTCGGTTACGAGAACACCAGTAGTCATAACGCCACATGGAGAAGACATCCTGATGATCCCCGAGATCGGTTTCGGGGATCGGCTCGACCCCGAAAAAAACGGGAAGATCGAATACGCCATCAGAAAAGCGGACCGTATATCGGCCATCAGCGAAACGATACGCGAGGCAGCGGAAGAGCTTTGCGAAGAGCAGGGGAAGGTGGTTCCCATCGTCAATGGTGTGGACAACGAGAGGTTCGAGAGAGAAGTTCCCGGCCCGGTACATGAATGGCTGGATCTTCCGCAGGATTCCAGGATCATTCTGAGCGTGGGAAACTATCACCCCAGAAAGGGGCAGGAGGTAATCGTCCGCGCAATGCCCCGGATCCTGCAGAGCCATCCGGAGGCACGACTGGTCATCGTCGGGCAGAGAAGCGAAGCGTTGGCGCCATTGATCGAGGAGAGCGGTCTGGTTGGAAAGGTGATTCTTACCGGGAAGCTGCAGTTTCCGTTTTCCTCCCTCTGGGGTGGCGACACGGACACCCACCAGGAGCCCGACCGGCTGGCTGCCATCTACCAGCAGAGCGAGATCTACGTCTCAGCGGGGATGAATGAGGGCGCAGAGGGACTCTCACTGGCCCTGCTGGATGCCATGGCGGCCGGCCTGCCGGTAGTGGCCACCGATATCTCCGGTAACAGAGATGTCGTGAAGGATGGCGTCAACGGTCTGCTGGTGCGGCCGGGAGATGAAGAGGATCTTGCACAGGCCATAGGCAGAGTGCTGGGTGATCGGACATTGCAGGGCAGGATGAGGGAGCAGGCCGTTACCGACGCCAGCTCCTTTTCGTGGAACAGTATCGCCAGGCAGTACCTCGCCCTGTACGAGAGTGTCTGCTCTGGCTGAAGGGATCCGGCAACTCTATTGCCGAGGTGTGCGGAACTACGTTCCAGTACTTGACAAGGGAACGACCCTTGCCTGCGCACTGCGCCTTGTTCCGGCGCCTGCCTGAAGCCATGAATGCGACATATATTGTTGCCGGGTTGATGATAAACAGGATAAGAGAATCATACTGAATTATGTGTGGTATTGCAGGGTTTTGTGGTTCCAGTAGCGGTTTGGGTGTGGAGGTGCTTCGGAAGATGACCGACGCGCTGGAGCACCGTGGTCCGGACAGCGCCGGATATGAGTTTCACGATGAATCCGGGTTTCAGACAGCTCTTGGACACCGGCGGCTCTCCATTCTCGATCTATCGGAGAGGGCATCACAGCCCATGAAGGATGAAACCGGGAACTATGTCATAGTGTTGAACGGCGAGATATACAACTTCCGGGAGCTCCGCAAGGAGCTGGAGAGAGATGGATTCCCGTTCTTCTCCGACTCCGATACGGAGGTGGTATTGAAGTCATACATCCGATGGGGGGTGGAGTGTGTAGAAAAATTCATCGGTATGTTTGCCTTTGTCATCCACGACAGGAAGCTGCAGAAGCTCTACCTCTTTCGTGACAGGGCCGGAGTGAAACCTCTCTACTACCATTTTCGTGGCGGGAATTTTCTGTTTGCGTCCGAGACGAAGTCATTCCATCACTTCCCGCAGTTTGCGAAAGAGATAGATCGAAGTGCGTTGTCGCTGTTTTTCAGGTTTGGCTATGTGCCGACCCCCGGTTCCATCTACAGGGACACCTTCAAGGTGAAGCCGGGGCACATCCTGGAATATGACATTCGCGCCAGGAAAATATCCCATTCCAGATACTGGAGTGTCGTTCAGTTCTACAACGAACCTCCGCTCGACATATCGGAAGATGAGGCGGTCTCGGAGATGGAGAAGCTGCTGCAGTCGGCATTTCAGTACCGGATGGTTTCCGATGTTCCGGTCGGGGTCTTTCTCAGCGGGGGGTATGACAGCTCTGCCGTTGCTGCAATTCTCCAGTCCGGCAGCAGCTCCAGATTGAAAACGTTCACCATTGGATTTCACGAAAATGAATACAACGAAGCGAACCATGCAAAGGAGATCGCCGCCCATCTGGGTACGGATCATACCGAGTACTACTGTACTACCAGAGAGGCCCAGGAGCTTCTGGAGCGGTTGCCGCGAGTGTACGACGAGCCATTTACAGACAGTTCCGCAATTCCCACCATGCTGGTCAGCCGGTTGGCCAGAGAGCAGGTGACAGTTGCGTTGTCCGCCGATGGCGGAGATGAAACCCTTGCCGGTTACAACCATACCGAGATGTATATCAACCGCCTCCACAAGAACTTGCGGATCCCGGCGCCCATAAGACGAATGCTGGGAAACAGATCCCGGCTGTTCACCAGTGTGGTCATGGGGTACGGTGGGTACAACATGTATCTGATTGCGCTTCTGAACCGCATCTGGAAGTATCGTGAACTCCATTCATGTGACGACCTTCTCTCCATCATGACACGCCCCCGCTGCCCCAGTTACAAGATGTCGAGGTTGTTCCGCCCTTACCGTGACTCCGATCTGGATGCAACCCTCTTCTCGGGATTTCATGAGTTGAACCGTGATGTTGGAGATATAGAGAAGTCTCTTGCCGTCGACTACCAGAACTACATGTCGGACGATATCCTGACCAAGGTGGATCGGGCCACCATGTCACTAGGACTCGAGGGAAGGGAGCCGCTGTTGGACCACCGGATCGTGGAGTTTGCCGCCAGGCTGCCTACCGAATACAAGTACCACAATGGCGAGAAAAAACGCATCCTGAAAAGAATCGTACACAACTACCTCCCCAAGGAGCTCATGGACCGCCCCAAGAAGGGGTTCAGCGTCCCGGTAGAGCGTTGGCTGCGCCATGAGCTGTCGGGTTATCTCGACACCTACCTGAACAGGAAGCAGCTGGAAAAACATGGATTTTTTAACCACCAGTACGTCGAAAATCTCAAGAGATGGTATCTGAAGAGCGGGAACGACTACTCGACGGTATGGTCACTGCTGGTGTTTCAGATGTGGTTCAATGAGTGGATGGAGTGAGCGTTGCGGTCCAAGCCCTGTCAACCCATGTCTGCCCTCCAGGTCAACCGGTGAGGCACTTTCTGTATACATCCAGTGTTCGTCGGGCGACGCTGTTCCAGTTGTATCTCTCTTTTACCCATTGCCTCAGGGCGGCTCTGGTCTCTGCCGAGTTGATGGAGCCGGAAAATTGCCGCAGTAGGTAGGATAGCGCCTCGGTGTCTCCGAGGGGATAGTAGTGGGTTGAGGGAAGGGCCACCTCCAGGTGGGGTGGGATGTCGCTGGCGAGCGTGGTCAACCCGTAGCTCAGTGCTTCGAGGAGTGCGATTGGAAGCCCTTCGTGCGAGGAGGGGAGAACGAAGATCCCCGCGTGGGAGTAGAGCTCCTGCAGGTTGTGGCCGGACTGGAATCCGGTCGTAATCACGTCCCGGTTGGATTCTGCTGCGGAGAGGATGGAGTGTGTGTATCTGTCCGGGTGGGATGTGTCGCCAACCAGGACCAGCTTCCAGCCATCGAGCCGGGCGCGCTCGAATGCTGCAATCAGGTCGAGATGCCTCTTTTCCGGCACGAACCGGCTGACCAGGAGAACATATCTCTGCGGCGTCAAGTCGTATCTCTTCAGCATGTTCCGGCTTGTCAGGATCTTTGGCAGGGTTACGCCGTTCGGGATGATTGTGGAATCACGGCCACACCGCTGCTGGACGAGATCTTTTATTACCTTGGATATGACAATTCGCCGGGATGAAAAACGCATCCCCGCCTGCTCCCCCATGCGGAGTATGAAACGGGCAAAAGGCCCCCACTTTTCCCGTTCGTAGTCGGGGCCGTGGTGGGTGACGACCACCCTGATTCCCAGGATGCGCGCCAACGGCGTCATAAGTGCCGGCCCGATGGCGTGAATGTGAAGAATGTCGGGGCGGTGCCACGCTGCATAGAGGACGCCGATGAAGGAGTGCAGGAACGCCTCCAGCCCGCTGGCCTTTGGCGACCACAGGCGGTGGATGAAGATCCCTTTCCATCTCCTGTGGTCGGCGGGTGTATATGGAGATCTGGCAATGAGATGGATTTCGCAGCCGAGCTCGGCAAGCAGGGGGTAGAGATGTTCCGCATGGGTCTCGACGCCCCCTTGTACATTGGGGAATCCCCGGACTCCGAGCACCATTATCTTCATCTCTTCCATTCACTCTCCAGCCGGTTCCATATCAACATGAAACACCCAGACTACGGTAGAGAGAGAGCATATTTTTGTGGTATCTCTCTCTGCTGAACTCCTCTTCCACCCATGCCCTTGCGGCTTTCCCCATCCCTGCCAGAGTGCTGTTGGAGTAGTGCCGGAAGAGCCCCAGGAGGTGTGCGAGCTGCTCCACCGAGCCGCTGGAGAATACGGCTCCGGTCTCGCCTTCACGGATGAGCTCCGGTATTCCGCCGATAGAGGCGGCGATGACCGGTTTTCCCAACGCATAGGACTCCAGGATCGACAATGGAGCGTTTTCGTACCATTCGGAAGGGAGGACGACGGCGCGGGAGGCTCGTATCGCCTCGTGCAGCGGCTCTCCCCGCAGGTACCCCGTGAACGTCGCTCTGGCTCCCGTTTCGGCGGCCAGCTCTCTTAACGAATCCTCATCGGGTCCGCCCCCGATGATGCGTATTCCGACCCCTGCTGCAGCAGCTGCCCGTATGAGGGTCGACACCCCTTTCTCGCCACTGAGCCGACCGAAATAGACAAACTCCTCCCCGGCATCGAAACGGGGGATAAAACAGTGGCTGTCTATGAAGTTTGGAACATGGACGAAGCGCTCCTCCTCCCATCCCCACTCCACGAATTTCTCCAGATAGAATCGGCTGGGAACCACGAATCTGGAGACGCCGTCCCTGTAGCTGTTGAGCATCCGATGAACCAGGTTCTCCAGCAGCACCACCCCGCTCAATGCAAGGGAGTGTTTGATACAGCGATTCAGCAACAGGTTGAGTGTGTTCCCCCCCTTGCAACGTTCACAGACTTTGCCGCCGGATAGCATGTGGTACTCCGGGCAGGCAATCTTGAGATCATGCAGCGTCAGCACAGTAGGTATCTCTCTCTCCCTGAGAATCCCCAGAATGGAAGGGGATATGTGGTGATAGATGTTGTGCAGGTGACATATGTCTGCCGGCACCTGATCGAGAAGTTCGGAAATTTTTCTGCGCGCCTCGAAAGAGTAGACAACCTTGGGAACACGTCTCAGCTTCTCCAGGATGGAGTAACTGTTACCAAACTCGATCTCGTCGATGAAATAGCGGCTCCACTCGGAAGGAAGATTGTCCGGGTGTTCCATGCAGAAGCAGGCCACCCTCCACCCCGCATCGGCGAAGATGGCGTTGTGTTCGAGGAATACCACCTCCGCACCCCCTCTGGGGTAGTAGTAGTTGTTTACGGAAAGTAGTGTGGGCATGGGGATCAGGCCGTTTCCGAGCTGTGTGAGGGGAGGGTGGCCGTGGCATCGCCGGCATTGTCCGCCTTCTTCCGGTCGCCGCCGGAGATGAAGGGAGTCAGAGACTCCCTGATCTTTCCGGACACCACCTCGAGAGTGAAGTTGTCACAATATTTGCGATAGCTGCTCTGTCCGAACCGCCTGCACCTCTCTTGATCTGCAACCAGTTTGCAGAGAACCTCGGCCAGCTGTCCGGCATCACCGGCATCGACGAGATAGCCGTTCTCCCCAGGTTCGATATATTCGGGAATGGCTCCAATTCGGGTGCCAACGACAGGAAGGCGGTATCGCATGGCTTCGGTGAAGACGATTCCGGCGTGCTCCTTGAGCGTGGGAAGGCAGAAGACGGAAGCGTTCTCATAGTGTTGCGTCAACTGCTCCTTGCCTATCTTCCCGACAATTTCCACGTTGGGAAGGTCGCACTCCGGCATACACCCGACGATGGTCAAACTGGCATCAGGGACCCGGGAGAGTACCTGGCGGAAGGCCTCGAGCAGTACCGGCCCCCCTTTCCTCTTCCACTCTATTCCCACGAACAGAATGTTTCGTGTCGCGTATTTGGCGTCGTTCTGGGTTCCCGGGTCCGGGTCGTCGTATGGTGCGTAGTAGATGTTTCTTACCTTGCTTCTGTCACAGGCGTAGTCGTTCACTACGGAATCCACGATCTTTCCATAGCGCGTCAGAACCAGGGCTGCGTTGTGATAGATCTCCTTTTCGAGAGCCATCCACTCATTGCAGAGCAGGTCACGCGATGCGTCGAAATCGGGGTAGCATCTGTTCTCCAGCAGGGTGTGATCGGTATAGACAAAGTTGGGAGTACCCGGGGTGCTGGCGTCGAACAGGGAGTTGTCCTGGAATGTGAATGCGTAACCGCCTGCGGAGATCCTCCCCTGCAGGAGTTTCCTGATTTGGCGGAACATGAAGGGCGTTCCAAAAAAGCGGATATAGAGGATATTCTTTCCGCTGGTGAAGCTGTCGGGCCCGTATATTCTCAGAATATGGAAAATGTTTATCAGGATGAGATGAGGCCTTCTCTTGAGAAGCGGTTTGATATCGATAATCTCCTCCCGGTATCCGGGAAAGGAGTGTTTCAGTATGTTCGAGATCTGACGCACCACGGTATGGTTGGTGCGGATCTTTACGAAGGCGTATTTCTTTGTCATGCCGGCGGGATTATTCTGATGGCTTCGTGTCATTGTGTATGGTTTTTTCAGTGACTGGCTTCAAACAAGGTTATATCGCGTTCTGAACCTCTGGGATGCAATATAGCCGGAAAAAAATGCATACAGATAGATCAATGCGTTGAAGAAAAGGACATTCATATAGGGCATGAGCAGGAACATCATCCCTGTGACCGCAATCCAGGCAGTTGCGATTATTCCGTCCACGTCCCCTTTCCTTGCCAGAGAGACAGAGTCCTTCAGGATGAACAGCAGGAACAGAACGAAAAGTGATATCCCGCCGATACCCGTCTCCCAAAGCAGCAGCGAGACAATGGTTCCCCCGCTGACGACACCAATCTGTCTTGCGAAGTTCCCTGACAGGCTGTCCGCTATGGAGAGCGTGGCATTCCCGATACCGACGCCGGTCCAGAGCCGGACCGGTGACTCGGACAGGGTTGTGAACGCGAGGCGGATCTTCTCGAATCTGGCGGTGTTGCTCTTGCCGATCTGCTCTTCCGAGTACCCCACGATATCAGGCCGTTCGGTTTCACTCAGCAGCCCCTCGGCTGAAAGTCCGCCCTTTCCGATTACATAGTTGCGCTCCTCGCTGCTGGAGAAGAACTCCTCGAATCCGGGTCTTTTCGCCAGCGCCTGGTAGTAGTTGTATATGGCCAGATACCCGCTTATCAGCACGACACTGATGCCCACGATGTTGATTACCTGCTGCCTGGTGATATGCCGCTCTGCGGAAAACAGAAAGGGGACGATGATGGCGATGGGGAGGAGAAACATGGTGATTTTCGTTTCGTTCATGGTGGTGGGCAGGAAGATGCAGATGGAAAGCAGTGCCATGGTTCTTGTCTTGATGCGGCCGCTTATATAGTAGGCCATCAGAAATGCGAGGCCGGAGATGAGTAGTGTCGAAACAGCTCCGGAACCACCAAAGCCCAGAGTTCCCGTCATGGGGTCACCGGACTCGGAGGTTCTGAACAGCACCAGCCGCTGGAGAAGTATCGCCGGTAGCTGCAGAAGAAGCATGGCCAGCAGAAACTTCAGTATCTTCGTTATATCGGAGTATGAAAAATAGTGGACTACCGGAAGGAGAAATATCGGAATCCACTTGAGGTAGGGGCGGCTTCCAATCACGATGGTGCCCAATGGGACCTCGTTTATGATGACCCCAATCAATACATGCAGTACAGTGAAGAAGAGCAGGATGATATATTTCATGTCGATATCCAGGCGCCGCATTCTGGCCGCCATCGGGACCAACAGCGCAAAGATCATCACGGAGAAGAGCTCGGGTATGAGTGCAATCTTCGGGATCCCGATCTGGCTGCCCACGCCCACCAGCAGGATAATGGAGAAGAGCAGGTAGATAACGTAGTTCATGTCAGCGTAACGGATGCCCTATAAAACCGATCTGCATGGAAAACTGCTGGTGAGATAGTGGTCGAGCTTCTTCGCCAGGATATCCCAGTCGAACCTTGCGGCAACGAATCCCGGGGCGCTCTCTGCCGCTTTGGAAAGGCTCTTCCGGTTCCGGTATGCCTCGATGATGGCCTTCTGGAAATCGGCCACGCCGGAGCTTTCGGTCCACACCACGAATTTTTCATCCTTGAGGACATCGGTATGAGCGGGAATGGGGGTGATGATGACCGGTTTTCCGCTTGCCAGATATTCGAGCACCTTCAGCGGACTCGATACATTCCACTGCAGCAGATTCGGCAACGGGCAGATGCAGCAGTCCGCCCGCCTGATCTCCGCCGCTATTTTTTCATGAGGGACATATCCCCTGTATTCCACGATACTCGGCCGGCCCGATGAGTTCGAGATCTGCTGCAACTTTCCGAGACCGCCACCCACTCCAACGATCACGAGCCTCACACCGCTGCGATAGGGCTCCTCCAGCGTCTCCACCGCCTCGACGATCTCCTCCAGCCCCCTGTGGGCATAGATGCTTCCGTGGTAGAAGAGAGTGAACTTCCCCTCTTCTCCATCACCTTTTTTGCCGGGTCTGAACCGCTCTATGTTTACTCCGGACGACCAGAGCACATAGTCGTCGAATCTGGTTGAGAATTCGTGCTCTACTGCTTCCTTGAGACGTTTCGTGATAAAACTGTATCCCTTCACCCTGCCCCTGAGGTATTTCATGGGAACGGTCCAGAAAAGCCAGTTGTCGAGGCGCTTCTTGAGGGCCCTGTTCTGTGTCAGCGGCAGGGTGCGTATGTCCAGGTGGATATTGCCGAACCCCAGTGCCGAGAGAATTGGAACGATCCACAAACACTCGGGGTTTACGATGACGATATCCCGTTTGGCTCCCCGCAACAGAACCCATATCAGGGAGTTGAGCATCAGGCTCGCCCTGAAGATCAGCGGCAGGTCGATCGCAGGGAGATAGACCATGTTCGCGCAGATCCGCTCGGGGATATACTTCTCCTTGTCATAACCGGTGACGATGTAGACCTCGTATCCGGCCCTGCCCAGCCTGTCCGACATCTCGAGCAGCGGGCTCTTGTTGGGCTTGCGGTCGAAGCGGTCGCTCTGAATCCATAGAATGCGGCATCTGTCACTCATGCGCGGCTCCCTCTTCAATGAGGTGGATTATTCTTTCTGCATTTTTTTCCGAGTGGTGTTCGAGGGCGTAGCGGCGCGCCTTTCTACCCATCGAAGTACGCAGTTCCTCATTCTTCACCAGTAGCCGGACCTTCCGAACCAGCTGCTCGAAATCGTTGGCACATGGAAATCCTATGCCGTGCTTCGTCAGCACATTGTCCGGATTGACATTGAGACTCACCACCGGAACTTCGTTCTGCCACGCCTGGATGAAGGTGTTGGGGAACCCTTCATAGCGGCTGGTGTTGACGAGGATATGCGCCTTTGAAAGGATCCTGTTGATCTCATCGAAGGAGTGACTCCCGATATAGTTCAGCGACTGGATGGCCGAACTCTCCTTCTCCAGCTGGCGTCTCCGTTTTGCGCCACAGCGGCCAATCATGGTGAAGCGCACTCCCGGAACGGTATCCATCTCTCTTGCCAGTCTTACAAACAGCTCGGGCTGTTTCAAGGGCTTGAAATTGGCTATCCAGACGATCTCGATCTCCCCTTTCTTGTCGATCTGCGGTGCCGGATCGGGGTGGAAGTTGGCGATGATGGCGGTAGCTTCCCGCTGGTAGTGGCGTGCCAGGGCGTCTGCCTGCTGCTCGGTCTGTACGATGATATCGCTGCTGTTTCTCACTCCATACTCGAGAGAGAGCTTCTCCAGGTAACGAAGTGCGATATCTTTCGACATCTCCGGTCTGAAAGGAGTGACATCCTTGTCGCTGGATACGTGCCACACCATCCGGCAACCCGTCTGCCTGGCATACAGTGCCGAAATGCCGGTATAGGCACCACCGACGCGCTGATATATCACATCGGGTTGCAGCTTCTTCAGCGTGGCGTGGATCCTTGCAGCATCGAAAATCTGATTGTAGTGGGGCCGGGAGCCATTGCGGCCGACATGGTGGGTGGAGTAACCCTCTGGAGTGAATCCAGGCTTCAGGTGGCGGGCGAGATAGTGTATATCGAACGACCTCTCTCTTAGCATCACGTCCAGAAGGCAGCGTATCTGATACTCCGCACCTCCAAAGAGTGCCGCCCAGTGGCAGGGGGTGACGATGCACAGCTTCAGTGGTGTGGTGCTGGTCATGAGCAGAAAAACAGGCCTCGCATGCCGCCCCGGCTCTCCATGGCGGCTCGTTATGGCTCCCGTGAGGAACGGCATCGGTTCCATACACAGGAGGAGAAACAGTAATTATCAGGAAAAAAGCAATAAAATCAGGCTTGTTTTTAGAATACCCCAATTCAGCCTGCAGCGAAAATACAGTTTTCCGGCCGACATTGCAAGCGCAGAATCGACCATCCAGACTATCGTCCGTTTCGCCGAATTCTTTATCTGCTGCCGCGACTCTCTGCGCCCGGCCGGGTTGCCTGGATGGTGCAGCGACATGCACCACGACTCTACAAGACAGCCCGGAATCCCGGTGCCTGCCTGAAGCCCCTAACCCTATGATATTCAATGACAGGCCGTGGCGTGCCGGCTCGCAGGCTGCGTTACCCCATCTTGCTGTAGAGTGGCTACAGCGGCGATGGACCGCCTTGCTGCGAACCGGC
>Ga0256841_1003144_pt1 | contig 12559 bp, 9 predicted proteins | sample 356308metaG_FD_185971 | JGI IMG/M metagenome (GOLD analysis project Ga0256841, IMG submission 185971) | Hydrothermal vent microbial communities from Mid Atlantic Ridge, Atlantic Ocean - 356-308 | ecosystem: Environmental > Aquatic > Marine > Hydrothermal vents | place: Atlantic Ocean: Mid...
GCTCGATGCTTGTTTTCGATGCCTGGATAATCGGTGCGCGTGGTCCATCCCGGTCCACGGCTGGGGAGTGGGAAGGGGAGAGGAGAGATCAGCGATGGGCGCAGGGGATGAGGGACGGGGAAGGGGCTGGCGGGAGGATTGACCCCGGATCGCCGGGGCCCCGTGCCGATCACCCGGCCGCCCTGTCCCCGTGCCGCCTTGACCGCACCCAGCCAGCCAATCCCCGCTCCCCAGCCACGCCAGCCTGGAATTCCCGCTCAGATCACCCCCAGCTCCCGGCCCACCTTGGCGAAAACGGCCAGGCCCTGGTCCAGGTCCTCCCGGCTGTGGGCCGCGGAGATCATGACCCGGATCCGGGCCTTGCCCAGGGGCACGGTGGGGTAGGCGATGGCCGTGGCAAAGACCCCCTCCTGGAAGAGGCGGCGGCTGAACTCCTGGGTCAGCTTCTCGTCCCCCAGCATCACCGGGGTGATGGGTGTCATGCTCTGGCCGATGTCGAAGCCCAGCTTCACCATCTCGTCCTTGAAGTAGTGAGTGTTCTCCCACAGGCGATCCACCAGCTCCGTGCTCTCCTCCAGGATGTTCACCGCAGCCAGGCAGGCGGCGGTGTCCGGCACGGTGGTGGCGGAGGAGAAGAGGAAGGGGCGGCCTCGCTGGCGGAGCCACTCCACCACCTTGGCGTTGCCGGCCACGTACCCCCCCACCACGCCGAAGGCCTTGGACATGGTGCCCACCTCCACGTCCACCCGGCCCTGGAGGTCGAAGTGATGGACGATGCCTCGGCCGCCGTGGCCCAGGACCCCCTCGCCGTGGGCGTCGTCCACCATCATCATGCAGTTGAACTCCTCGGCCAGGTTCGTCAGCTCCGGCAGGGGAGCGATGTCCCCGTCCATACTGAAGACGCCGTCGGTGACGATGAGGGCCCGGTTGAACTGGCTCCGCTGCTCCTCCAGCAGGGAGCGCAGGGCCCGGGCGTCGTTGTGGGGGTAGCGGACGATCTGGGCCCGGCTCAGGCGGCTGCCGTCGATGATGCTGGCGTGGTTCAGCTCGTCGGAGAAGATGGCGTCCCCCCGCCCCACCAGAGCCGGGATAGTCCCCAGGTTGGCGGTGAAGCCAGACTGGAACTGGATGGCCGCCTCCGCCTCCTTGAACTCGGCCAGGCGCTTCTCCAGCTCCACGTGGATGCGCATGGTGCCGGCGATGGTCCGCACCGCGGCCGGCCCCACCCCCAGCTGATCGATGGCCTCCTTGGCCGCCTGCGCCAGCCGGGGATCGTTGGCCAGGCCCAGGTAGTTGTTGGAGCAGAAATTCAGCACCCGCTTGCCGTCCACCACCAGCCAGGCCCCCTGGGGGGATTCGATAGTGCGGATGGTGTTGTAGAGCCCCTTCTCCCGCAATTCCGCCAGCGCGTCGTCGATCCACTGCAGTTTGTCGCTCATGGTTCAACTCCCTTGGGTGTGGGTTGGGTAGAAGTGACGCACCTGAAGGGAGACGCCAGGCCTCCCGCATGTTCGAGGATCAATCGGGCAGCAGGACCACCTTGCCGCTCTCGCCGGAGGCCATGGTGTGCAGGGCCTCCTCGAACTGGCTCATGGGGAAGCGGTGGGTGACCAGGGCCTCCAGATCCACCGCGCCGCTGCGGATGAGCCCACTCATCTGGAACCAGGTCTCCCACAGCCGCCGGCCGATGATGCCGTGGACTGTGGCCCCTTTGAAGATGACCCAGTTGTTCAGGTCGAAGCGCAGGGGCTCCGAGGGCAGGCCCAGGAGGGCCACGTGGCCGCCAGGTTTCAGCACGGCGAAGCCCTGTTCGATGGCCTGGGGCGCGCCGGCCATCTCCAGCCAGGCGTCCACCCCCTCCCCGCCCGTCTCCGCCAGGACCCGGGCCACCACATCCTCCCGGGCGGCGTTGATGGTCACCGTGGCGCCCATCTTCCGGGCCAGGGCCAGGCGGTAGTCGCTGATGTCCGTGGCGTAGACGGCCCGGGCGCCGATGGCCCGAGCCACGGCGATGGCCATGATCCCCACGGGCCCGCAGCCGGTGACCAGCACCTTTCGGGCCCGGAGGTCCACAGCGAAGGCGGTGTGCACCGCGTTGCCGAAGTTCTCCTCCAGGGTGGCGATGTGCGGGGGAAGGTCCGGGGGGTTGAGCCAGGCGTTGACGGCGGGGATGGCCACGTACTCGGCCCAGGCCCCGTCCACGTCCACGCCGATGATGCGGGTGTTGGGGCAGAGGTGCCCGCGGCCGGTGCGGCAGTAGGCGCAGGTGCCGCAGACGATGTGGCTCTCCGCGGAGACGTAGGCGCCCACGTCCAGGTGATGGACCTCCGCTCCTTTGGCCACCACCGTGCCGCAGAACTCGTGGCCGACGATGAGGGGCGGCTTGATGCGGCTCTCCGCCCAGGGGTCCCAGCGATAGATGTGCAGGTCCGTGCCACAGATGGAGGCGGCCCGCACCTGGATCAGCACGTCCGAAGGGCCGATGGGGGGGACGTCCACCTCTGTGAGCTCCAGGCCCGGGCCGGGTCGGGGCTTGACGATGGCCTTCATTCGGGTGGGGTGCTCCATGCCACTCTCCTTTGAGTGCGTGGGGGTGAGTGCGTGGGGGCGAGGAACGATTGGGCAGATGGGTGGGCGACGCTCTCTTTCGCTTCCAACGACGTTTTTTGCCTGCCAACAAGGCCAGTATACACCGGGGGCACAGGCCGGGCAAGCCGCCCCCGGATCGGGGACGGGCTCCGATCCGGGGGCGGGTGAGGCCCTCCCAGCGCTGCCGAAAGGGGCCGCGGCGCCTCCCGGATGCTGGGCGCTGCCAGCAGGGTCTCCTGCCTTTGGCCAACACTGTGGCGGATGCCCAGATCTCTGACAAGTTCGTCTGTGTTTCCCGAGCGTTTGACAAACCCTGGATTTTGGTTAGACTGTGGCCAAGCTCGTCCCCCCGACGACGCTGGCCTTTCCCCAGGACTGTGCAAAGGAATCCCCATGACCCCACCCACCCAGCTGGAAGTGGACCGCGTCTCCCTGACCTTTGGCCGGGTCCAGGCCCTGAGCAACGTGAGTTTCCAGGTGCGCCAGGGGGAGATCGTGGCCATCATCGGGCCCAACGGCGCGGGCAAGACCAGCCTGCTCAACTGCATCAACGGCTTCTACCGCCCCACCTCCGGCCAGATCCGCTTCGAGGGAACAGACCTGGCCCAGGTGCCGCCCCACAGGGTGGCCAGCCTGGGCATCGCCCGCACCTTCCAGAACATCGCCCTCTACACCGGTCTGAGCACCCTGGACAACCTGATGGCGGCCCGGCACATCCACATGCGCTCGGGCATGCTGGACTGCATCATCTACTGGGGGCGGGCCCACCGGGAGGATCTGCGCCACCGGGAGAAGGTGGAAGAGATCATCGACTTCCTGGAGATCGAGCACATCCGCAAGGCGGTGGTGGGCTCCTTGCCCCACGGCCTGCGCAAGCGGGTGGAGCTGGGCCGGGCCCTGGCGCTGGAGCCCCGCATCCTGCTGCTGGACGAGCCCATGACCGGCATGAACCAGGAGGAGAAGGAGGACATGGCCCGCTTCATCCTGGACATCCACGAGCGGCAGGGGACCACGGTGGTGCTCATCGAGCACGACATGGGCCTGGTCATGGACATCGCCGACCGCATCGTGGTCCTGGACTTCGGCGTCAAGATCGCGGAGGGCTCGCCGGCGGAGATCAAGAACGACCCTGCGGTGATCCAGGCCTACCTGGGCACGGATCTGACGCTGAACGTGGGGAGTTAGAGGTGGGAAGCCAGGAGTTGGGAGTTGGAAGCAGGCAGACGGCAGCCATGAAAACCGCAACAGCCGTGAAAGCACAACGGCCATGAAAGCACAGCACCCGCGGAAGCAGGGAGCGAACGCAGGATGACCGGACGCGACGGCGTCGTCCGGTTCCAGTCAACCAGCCACCCGGTCGGCTCCCCGATCCCCTGGTCCCCCGACCACCCAGTCACTCGTTTTCCCAGTCACCCACTTTTCCACCCACATCGCCTCCATGAGCAAGCCTGAGACATTGACCCAACATTGGCTCCAGAACGTGCGCCGCTACTGGGACACGGACAAGGTGGCCGTACGCCAGAAGGAGTTCGGCATCTGGCAGCGCTACACCTGGCGCCAGGAGTACGAGCAGGTGCGGGACTTCAGCCTGGGCCTCCAGGAGCTGGGGCTCCAGCCTGGGGATCGGGTGGCCCTGGTGGGGGACAACTCCCGGGAGTACCTCTGGGGCGCGCTGGCCGTCATGGCCGCGGGGGGCACGGTGGTGGGCATCTTCACGGATGTGGGGCCCAAGGAGATCGAGTACGTGGTGGCCCACTCGGACGCCACCTTCGTCCTGGCCAGCGACCAGGAGCAGTGCGACAAGCTCCTGGAGATCCAGGAGAGCCTGCCCAAGGTGAAGCGGGTCATCTACTGGGATGACCGGGGCATGTGGAGCTACAACGAGCCCTGGCTCATGGAGTTCCAGGAGGTCCAGGCCCTGGGCCGGCCTGTAGCCCAGGAGCACCCCGACCGCTTCGACCAGGGCATCGCCCGGGGCAAGGGCTCGGACATCGCCATGTTCTGCTACACCTCGGGCACCACGGGCCTGCCCAAAGGGGTGATGATCGCCCACGAGAACTTCGTCTACGCGGCCTCGGCCCTGGGCCAGATCGACCCCCGGCAGCCCACGGACAACTACGTCTCCTTCATCCCCATGGCCTGGATCGGCGGCGCGGCCCTGGACATCGCCCCCCACACCATGGACGGGGTGATCCTCAACTTCACCGAGGGGCCGGAGACGGTGCAGCAGAACATCCGGGAGATCGCCCCGGACTCCCTCCTCTACAACTCCCGGCTGTGGGAGACCCTGGTGGCCACCATCCAGGTGCGCATGGAGGACGCCAGCTGGATCTACCGGCTCCTCTACCGCCTCTTCCTGCCTGTGGGCTACCGGGTGGCGGACCTGCGCTTCGCCCGCCGGGCCGCGCCCCTGCACTGGCGGCTCCTCTACCAGCTGGGGCGCTGGGCCATCTTCCAGCCCATGCTCAGCCAGTTCGGCCTGCACCGGGCCCGCTCCACCTACACCTCCGGCGCGGCCCTCAGCCCGGACGTGATCCGCTTCTTCGCCGCCCTGGGGCTGACCCTGCGCCAGGTCTACGGCTCCACGGAGCTGACCGGCGGCGCGGTGGCCCATCGCCAGGACGACATCAAGTTCGAGTCCGTGGGCAAGCCCCTCCCGGGCGCGGCCATGCAGATCGCCCCCGACGGGGAGATCCTCCTGACCAGCCCGGGCCTCTTCCAGGGGTACCACAAGAACCCGGAGGCCACGGAGGAGGCCATCCACGTGGACCCGGAGGGGCGGAAGTGGTTCAAAACCGGGGACGCCGGCTACATCGACGAGGACGGGCACCTCATCTACCTGGATCGGATGAAGGACATGATCGAGCTGGCCACCGGGGAGAAGTACTCGCCCCAGTTCATCGAGGGGCGGCTGAAATTCAGCCCCTACATCAGCCACGCCATGACCATCGGCGGCGCGGACAAGGGCTACGTCACCGCGCTCATCACCATCGACTTCGACAACGTGGGCCGTTGGGCGGAGAAGCAGGGCATCGCCTACACCACCTACACGGACCTCTCCCAGAAGCCGGAGGTCTACCAGCTCATCCGCCAGGACGTGGAGCGGGTGAACCGCTCCCTGCCCCCTGCGGCCCGGGTGCGCAAGTTCGTGCTCATGCACAAGCCCTTCGACGCGGACGAGGGGGAGATGACCCGCACCCGCAAGCTGCGTCGCCGCTTCCTCCAGGAGCGCTACCAGGAGATGGTGGCGGCCCTCTACCAGGACGGCCGGCAGGAGGTGGCCATCCAGGCGGTGGTCAAGTACCAGGACGGTCGGGAGGCGGTCATCGACACCACGCTGCACATTGAATCCCTGCAGGAGGCAGAGGCATGAACTGGCAACTGTTGCCCCAATTTCTGACCACAGGCCTGCTGGCGGGCGGCCCCATCGCCCTCATGGGGCTGGGCCTGGTGCTCATCTTCAAGTCCACCTACATCTTCAACTTCGCCCAGGGGCAGCTCCTGCTCCTGGGGGCCCTGGTGACCTGGTGGCTGACCGTGGAGGTGGGCCTGCCGCTCTGGCTGGCCATCGCCATCGCCCTGGTCCTCTCCGCCCTCTTCGGCCTGCTCATCGAACGGGTGACCCTGCGCCCCATGACCGGCCAGCCCCTCCTCTCCATCATCCTCATGACCCTGGCCCTGAGCCAGGCCCTCCAGGGGATGGCCCTGCTGCTCTTCGGGGGGACCCAGCGCAATTTCCCCCAGATCTTCTCGGCGGCCAACCCCTACCGCATCGTCCTACCCTGGACCTACAACGACAAGCCCATGATGATCATCCTGAAGCAGAACCTGGTCTGGTCCTTCGTGGTGGCTATCCTGGGGGTGGTGGTCATCGGGGCCTTCTTCCGCTTCACCAAGATGGGGCTGGCCATGCGCGGCGCGTCCGAGGACCACGAGCTGGCCCAGAGCGTGGGGCTGCGCATCCACCGCATCTTCGGCATCTCCTGGGCCATGGCCGGGGTGGTGGCCACCACGGCCGGGGTGCTCCTGGCCACCTCCAGCGGGCTGGACCTGAGCCTTTCGGTGGTGGTGCTGGCCGCCTTCCCCGCGGTGCTCCTGGGGGGGCTGGAGTCCATTCCCGGGACCATCGTGGGCGGGCTGATCATCGGCCTCTCCCAGGGGTTGGTCTCCGCCTCCAAGGTGCAGATCATCCGCAACGCCACGGAGATCACCCCCTACGTCGTCCTGCTGCTGGTCCTGCTCGTCCGGCCGGAGGGGCTCTTCGGCCAGCGTCGCATCGAGCGGGTGTGAGGATCTTGAACACCCACGCGCACATGATTTCTCGAGAAACTCCACGGAGGCTCCATGGCTGTACTGCGTCCCGCCGGTGAATTTGACGAGAGCTACGCCTACGACATGGCCACCATCCGGCGGCCCTGGCAGTGGGTGCTGCTCTTCGCCTTCCTTGCTGGGCTCTACGCCCTGCCCCTCTTCGCCAGCCAGAGCCTGGTCTCCCTGGTCAACCGCATCGGCATCACCATCATCGCGGTCCAGGGATTGAACCTGCTCACCGGCTACACCGGGCAGATCTCCCTGGGCCAGGCCGCCTTCATGACCACCGGGGGCTACATCTCGGCCCTGTTGATGAAGGAGCTGGGGCTGCCCTTCCCCGTCACCCTGCTCCTGGCCGGGCTGGGGACAGGGCTGGTGGGGCTCTTCTTCGGCCTGCCCTCCCTGCGGGTGAAGGGCTTCTATCTGGTCATGGCCACCCTGGCGGCCCAGTTCATCATCCCTTGGTTCACCCGCAACGCCTTTCGGGACGTGCTCAACGGCGCCCAGGGCATCAATGTGCCGGTGCCGGAGCTCTTCGGCTTCCGCTTCGACGAGCCCCAGAGCTACCTCTACCTGACCCTGACCGTGCTCATCATCACCACGGTGGTGGCCCACAACGTGGCCCGCTCTCGCCTGGGCCGGGCTTTCGTCTCCATCCGGGACCACGACCTGGCCGCGGAGCTGCTGGGGGTGAACCCCTTCAAGTACAAGCTGCAGGCCTTCTTCCTGGCCGCGGTCTACGCGGGGCTGGCCGGGGCCCTCTCCGCCCACCAGCTGCGCCACGTCAACTCGGAGACCTTCAACCTGACCGACTCGGTCTTCCTCCTGGGCATGTTGATCGTCGGGGGGCTGGGGACCAGCCTGGGGCCCATCCTGGGCGCCATCCTGGTGGAGCTGCTCATCGAAGCGGCCACCCTCTTCGGCCCGATCTTCATCCAGGCCTTCCCCTCCACCGCGGCGGGGGCGGTCCAGGCGCTGCGGCCGCTCTTCTTCGGCCTGGCCCTCATGCTCTTCCTGATCTTTGAGCCCAAGGGCCTGGCCCACCGTTGGCAGCTGATCAAAGCGGCCTGGCGGCTGCGCCCCTTCTCCCACTAAAGGGTTAGGTGGAATGGCCTAGCTAACATAACAGTTTGTCCGACCGCCTGGGGGTGTGTTAGGATTCGAGGCAGAAATTCCACTGTCCACGCCTCGGATCGACCGATAATGTCACCTGCCCACGTACTCGTCGCACGACAACCCATCTTCGACCGTCAGCTCCATGTGTACGCCTACCGGCTGCTCTTCCGGGCGGATTCAGGGCGGAACGGCCGGGAGGGGGGGTCTGGGAAACGGGGCCTGCTCACCCGCAGCTTCCTCATGATCGGGCTGGAGAGCCTGACCGGCGGCAAGCGAGCCTTCATCCGCTTCGACAAGGAACAGCTGCTGAAGCGCGTGCCCACCGCCTTCCCCAAGAACCAGATCGGCGTGGAGGTCCCCCAGGTCCTGGAGCCGGAGCCAGACGTGATCATGGCCTGCTTCGAGCTGAAAAAGGCTGGCTACCTGATGGTCATGGACGATTTCGTGCTCCTGCCCAAATCCAAGGCCTTCCTCCAGATGACCGACGTCATCAAGGTGGATTTCCAACGCATCACCGGGGACGCGCGACAGAAGATCATGGAGCTGGTCCAGCCCAAGTTCCGGCAGATCCGCTTCCTGGCCGAGAACGTCTCCAGCCACCAGGAGTACCAGGAAGCCGTGGAGATGGGCTACGCCTTCGTCCAAGGCCCCTTCTACAGCCGGCCCCAGGACGCGGACGGCCAGGAGAGCGGGGACAAGATGAACTATCTCCAGGTTCTCTTCGAGGTGAACCAGCCTCAGATCAGCCTGGAGAAGCTGGGAAACGTGGTGAGCCGAGACGACTCCCTTTCCGAGAAGCTCCTGACCTACGTCAACTCGGCCTATTTCGGCCTGCGCCACAAGGTGGGTTCGGTCCGCCACGCCCTGGCCATCCTGGGCGAACGGGAGGTGCGCAACTGGGCTTCCCTGGTGGCCCTGCAGAGCGTGGGCCAGAACAAGCCCCCGGAGCTGGCCATGCAGTGCGCGGTGCGGGCCAAGTTCTGCGAGCAGCTGGCCACCGCGCTGGACCTGGAGAGCCGGGTTCCCGAGTTCTACCTCATGGGGCTCTTCTCTGTGGTGGACGCCTTCCTGGACCGGCCCCGGGCCGAGATCCTCCAGGAGGTGCCCATCTCCGAGGAGATCAAAAAGGCCCTCTCCGACCAGGAGGCGGGCGTCCTGGGGCAGGTCTACCAGCTGGTCACCGCCTACGAAGCCGGGGACTGGAACCGGGTCTCTGAGCTGAGCCACCAGCTGCGCCTGCCAGAGGCCACGGTCTTCGACCTGTACCGCAAGGCCCTGACCTGGGCGGACAACATCTTCCACATGCAGATGTAGGCCCGCACGCCTCAACGTCCACCCACCAGCCCGCCACAGCTGATCTTCCCCCACATCGGCCTTCGATCCCTCCGCGAAGGCCCCTTCCAGGACCGGCCTGCCTGGGTGCGTCCCCAGGACCGGCTCCTCGATGTCCCATTCCGTGCCGTCCCATCCCGTGCTGTTCTCACCGGACTCGCTGACCCTGCACACCCAACCCCTGCACAAGCCATTCCACACGAGACCTTCCACACGAGCTATTCCATCCAAAGGAGGAACCCGCCATGCACAAACGTCTCTACGCCCTGACCATCCTGATGGTCTTCGCCCTGCTCCTGGGCGCCTGCGCACCTCAGCAGCAAGCCCCGGCCCAGGAAGCGCCCAAGGAAGAGGCCGCCCCCGCCGAGGCGCCCGCCGAAGCCCCTAAAGAGGAAGCCAAAGAGGCCAAAGAGGAGGCGCCCGCCCAGGAAGAGGCCATGGGCGAAACGCCTGATCTGACCGGCGAGACCATCACCCTCTACCACTTCGGTGACCTCTCCGGCCCCTACGCGGCCATCACCGGCCCCCTGATCCACGGCGCAGAGGACGCGGTGGCCGCCATCAACGAGTCCGGCGGCATCTTCGGCGCCAACGTGGAGATCAAGTTCGCGGACACCGGCGGCAGCGTGGACGAGGCGGTGGCCGCCTACAACCGCTTCACCAGCGAGGACGACAACGTGCTCCTGGTCATCACCTACGGCTCCGGCGAGGCGGAAGCCCTGGCCGAGCGGGTGGTGGAGGACAAGATCCCCAACCTGGCCTCCGGCCTTTCGGCCCGGGCCTTCTACGTCAACTCCGGCTACACCTTCGGCACCGCCCCCATCTACCCGGACCAGATCGGCCACGCCATGCGCTACCTCTCGGAGAACTGGGCGGACTACAAGCCGGCCAGCGCCGGGGACGAGATCAAGCTGGCCTACCTGAGCTGGCCCACCGCCTTCGGCCAGGGCGCGCTCACGGACGAGAGCCGGGCCTACCTGGCGGATCTGGGCATCGAGATCGTGGCCGAGGAGACCTACGACGTCTCCCCCACCGCGGACACCACCACCGCCATCCTCAACGCCCAGGCGGCAGGGGCCAACGTCATCTGGACCAACACCCTGGCCTTCGGCCCGGCGGTCATCCTGAACGACCTGAACAGCCTGGGCCTGCGGGACGAGTTCGTGGTCATGGCCGACAACTGGGCCATGGACCTCTCCCTCTACGCCTTCCTGGCCGACCCGGCCTACGGCGTGGGGCTCATCACCCCCTTCCCCTACCTCTGGTGGACGGACACGGACAACCCGGGCATCCAGTACGCGGAGGAGCTCTTCCAGAAGAACGAGCGGCCGCCCGCGGAGCACAACGTGGGCTACCTGCTCCTGGTGGCTGCGGTGGACCTGGCCAAGGCGGCCATCGAGCAGGCCATCCTGGACGTGGGCTACGAGAACCTGACCGGCGAGGCCGTCCACGACGCCCTCATCGAGATCAGCCCCTACGAACCCCTCCAGGGCGTCTTCCGGGCCGACTACCGGGATGGGCGTCGGGCCCCCTCCCAGAGCCAGATCCGCCAGATCCAGGGCGGGCCAGACAAGTTCGTCGTCCTGGAGGACTGGGCGGAGATGCCGGACCTGCGCCCCAAGCCGTGATCCTCGGAAGCCACAACCCGTCGGGGGTGCGGCCGTCGCGCCCCCGACCTTCCCTTTCCCCGACCAGGCGCAAACCATGCTCAAACTGAACAACATCGAAGTCATCTACAGCGATGTGATCCTGGTGCTGCGCGGCGTCTCCATGGAGGTGCCGGCAGGCCGCATCGTCTCTCTGTTGGGGGCCAACGGCGCGGGGAAAACCACCACCCTGCGAGCCATCTCCGGCCTGCTCCGCACCCAGGATGGCAAGGTGACCCGGGGCAGCATCGAGTTCGACGGCCAGCCCATCCACGGCCGCCCTCCAGAGGAGATCGTGGACCTGGGCATTATCCAGGTCCTGGAAGGCCGCCGCCTCTTCCGCCACCTGACCGTGGAGGAGAACCTGGTCATCGGAGCCATCGGCCGGGCCAAGGCCCTGCGAGGCGTCTCCATGGAGGAAGACCTGGCCCGGGTCTACGAGTACTTTCCCCGGCTCTACGACCTGCGCAAGCGGACCAGCGGCTACCTCTCCGGCGGCGAGCAGCAGATGGTGGTCATCGGTCGAGCCCTCATGGCCCGGCCCCGGCTCATCATGCTGGACGAGCCCTCCCTGGGCCTGGCGCCCCTGATCGTGGCCGACATCTTCCGGGTGATCCGCCGCATCGCCGACGAGCAGAAGACCGCCATCCTGCTGGTGGAGCAGAACGCCCACATCGCCCTGGACGTGGCCGACTACGCCTACGTCATGGAGAACGGCCGGGTGGTGCTGGACGGCCCGGCGGAACAGCTGGCCCAGAACGAGGACATCAAGGAGTTCTACCTGGGGCTGACTCAGGTGGGCGAGCGCAAAAGCTATCGGGACGTGAAGCACTACAAACGGCGCAAGCGCTGGCTGGGGTAGCCTGGCTGCCCCGGTCAGGGCGCTTCCTGCCCGGAATTTCCCCAAACACGCTGCCAAGAAGGAGGGCCCATGAGCGCCGAACTGGACCGCAAGATCGCTGATTTCGTGGCCTACGCTTACCGCCACGCGCCAGGGGTGAAGCGCTGGCTGGACGCCGCGGAGGTGAAGCCGGAGGAGATCCAAGGGGAGGCGGACCTGGCCCGCGTCCCGGTGCTCACCAAGGACAGGATGGTGGAGCTCCAGGCCCAGGATCCGCCCTTCGGGGGTTTCCTGGCCGTGCCTCTCACCCAGGTGACCCACCTCTTCTTCTCCCCCGGCCCCCTCTACGAGCCGGCCGGCAAGGAGACGGAGCTCATCGACACGGCCGAGCCCCTCTTCCGCCAGGCCGGCTTCGGCCCGGAGAGCATCGCCCTGAACAGCCTGAGCTATCACCTGGTCCCGGCGGGTCTCATGATCGACGGGGTGCTACAGCGGGTGGGCTGCACCGTGGTGCCCGTGGGGGTGGGCAACGCCGATCTCCAGGTGAAGATGATGCAGGATTTCGGCGTCACCGGCTACGTGGGCACGCCCAGCTGGCTGGCCACCCTGCTCAAAAAGGCGGAGGAGATGGAGATCCCCGCCGCGGAGATGGCCCTGAAGCAGGTCCTCCTCACCGCGGAGCCCCTGAGCGCCTCCATGCGCGCCATGTTCGTGGAGGAGTACG
>Ga0256841_1003145_pt1 | contig 12549 bp, 13 predicted proteins | sample 356308metaG_FD_185971 | JGI IMG/M metagenome (GOLD analysis project Ga0256841, IMG submission 185971) | Hydrothermal vent microbial communities from Mid Atlantic Ridge, Atlantic Ocean - 356-308 | ecosystem: Environmental > Aquatic > Marine > Hydrothermal vents | place: Atlantic Ocean: Mid...
TATTTATTGATCAGGTGACCCGAATGACCGACACACTGGAGAATGTGGCATCGACGAATATCCAGCCATTTTTTGAAACCTTGCAGAAAAATATTGAAGACCCGGTGATCTGGAACGATGCAAAAAAGCTGCTCACCTCATTGAACAAAACAGTTGATAACATGAATCGTTTCCTGGGTGATGAGAACCAACAGCATATTTCGGGGATGTTGCAGAACTTTGAGAGTATGAGTGAGAATATGAACCAGCTAACACATCGTATTGAGAAGACACGAAGAGAGATTCATAAGGCGGCAACCCAGCTTAATAAACTGGTTGTCGATAATAGTGATTCAGTGGGTAAAACAATTCATGCTTCTAGAGTCTCCGCCGAAGAGCTACACACAACATTAACCACAGTGTCGGAACATATCAATACAGTGATGTACGATCTGGAAGGAACGATGCGTAATCTGCATGAATTTTCCAGAGAGATCAGAGAGAATCCGCGATTGCTGATCAGTAGTTCTCCACAAGATGATCGTGGTAATGAAGAATGAAGCAAATTCCTGTTATTGTCCTGATAATATTTTTTTCGTTGTTAAGTTCATGTTCTTTTGATCCCGTAGCTCCAGTACCAACGGATCAATATTATCGCTTGCCTGATCCGGCTCCATCAATCAAAAAACAGGTATTTGATGGCGATGTTTACCTGCGAAATTTTCGTAGTAAAGGATTGTACCGTGGCCGCGCAATGTTGTATTCGGAAGATGAACAGGGGCTGGTACTGAAACAACATCACTATCATTATTGGCAGGATTCGCCACCCAGAATGTTACAGGCACAACTGCTGACATGGTTGCGTACTGCGAATGCTGCACCATTAGTAATGACAGATCCTTCGATCGCGCATCAATATGTGATATCCGCTCGTATCAATAGATTAGAACGTCATCTGAAAGAGAAGTCAGCGAGTGTTATTGTTGCACTCGAAATACAACTACAAAAGCGTGGTACGGATAAATTACTACTAGCCAGTGATTATGTTGCAGAAATTGAGGTTGAAAACAGGACAGTTAAAAGTGCTATTCCTGCTTATGCAGAAGCCTTAGATTCAATTTTCACCCGTTTTCTTGAAGATGCTGAAAAGGCACTCAGTCAGAATGAGGAGTGAGATCAGCTCTCAAGCGTAAACTCCATTTTAATTCCGGCCAGTTCAATAATATCGTGATCAGCCAGGGTATAGGCCTTTGCCCCGATGGACTCGCCATTGACCTCAGGAAAAACTTGTTTTCCATCCTTGTTACCTTCAATGTGGGTGAGAAAATAGCCTTGTGGTCGTCGTGAAATAACCGCCACCTGAACACCCGGTTTGCCCAGCGTGATCAGGGCTTTGGTTAAAATTAATTCCTTACCCGCGATGGGACCATTAAGTACATGTAGTTTACCTTTAGGCATGCTCATCGCAGAAGGCGTTCCTGAGGCAGGCTTGACAGCGGCAACGCCTGCATCTTCGGCAAATTTAGCGGCCATGGCGGCGGCCTGGCCATTGGCAGGACTGATTAATACCGTTTTTTCAAAATCATCTTCATCATCTGAGGCATTTTCATTGATGTATTTCAGCTCATGTTTACCGATACCGATAATGTCACCATGCTTCAAAGCCTGTTTCTTGATGAGTTTGCCATTGACGTAAGTACCATTGGTGCTACCCAGATCTTCGATAAATGAATCATCAAGTACAGATAAGATCAGTGCATGTTGCCCACTGATCGCAAGATTATCAATCGGGATATCATTTTCAGCCTTCCGGCCGATGGTCATTCGTTCCTTCGCGAGTTCAAATTCACCCTGCGGATTACCGTTAAGACTAAGTATAATTTTTGCCATGAGTTATTGCCTGTATTTTTCCCTTCAAAACCTCGGATCAATTCTGGATAAGGACTGATCAGAAATCAATTATCAAGTTGTTCCAAAAAGTTTGTCAAACCAGCCACTTGTCGCTGGAAAGGGAGCCGTTGGTCTGGCGAGGACAACAGAGATATTATCTTTTCCTCCACGTGCATTTGCCAGATCGATCAGCTCCTGTGCTGCTCTGTTGAGATTATCACTAAACTTTTTCAGCGTTAAGTGAATCTCTGTATCATCGACCATGTCTGTCAGACCATCTGTACAAAGCAGAAATAAATCCCCCGGCAGTACAGTATCCTCAAACAGATCGACATTGATTGTTTCATTGATACCCAGTGCTCGTGTCACGAGATTGCTCGGCGTTTTTGCTTCTGCCTCTTCCAGAGTATAGAGTCCGCGATCAACAAGTTCCTGGATTAATGAGTGATCATTGGTGATTTTTTCCAATCGCTCGTCTCGAACACGATAGAGTCGGGAATCACCCGCATGTGCTACCGTAAAGTGATTATCATAAAATAGCACTAATAACGCTGTTGTGCCCATTCCCTGGAACTGAGTATTGTCCTGGGCGGTACGGTAGACTTCAAAATTTGCTTCACGTATCGCATCTCTGGCAATCATAGATTCCATGGAAAAGCCGGTGGCTTTGTCGATTTGCTGTGCCTGTAATTGTGGTAACCGACGGCGAATGTGTTTCATAATGGTTGATATGGCGACTGCGCTGGCTACTTCACCTGCGCGGTATCCTCCCATTCCATCAGCGATGATCAGCAAACCCAGACTGGCATCAATCGCCGTACTGTCTTCATTGTGGGCACGTTTGCGGCCAACATCTGAATTGCTTGCCAGTTCCAGTATTTTCGTCAGATCCATAGTGTTATTTCTTTGCACATTGTTTTAGTGCTTCTGCCATTTCATAGCCGGTTTGAAATCGATCGCCGACTTCTTTTTCCAATGCCTTGTCGATAATAGCGGCAAGATCGGGATAATGTTGAGCAAGTTCGGGTCTGATTTTAAAAATCTCCCGATGGGGTTCACTGGAAATCATATACATCAACATCGCCAGAGACTCTCCTTTAAATGGGAGTTCCCCGGTTAATAACTGGAATAACATGACTCCCAGTGCAAACAAATCTGATCTTCCATCAATTTTAGAACCTTCCAGTTGTTCTGGTGACATATAGGCTGGTGTGCCTAATATAATCCCGGTTCGTGTTCGGCTCGCATCGATCAGTCTTGCAATACCAAAGTCGGTCAGAATGATCTTCTTTTTTTCGAGGTCAAACATGATATTTGCCGGTTTTATATCGCGGTGAATGACCTGTCTGGAATGGGCATAATGAATGGCTCTGGCGGCCTTATAGACGATGCCCATAACCATCACAGGAGAGAGCAGACTATCTTTCCGCGTATAGCGCGTCAGATCGTGACCACTTAACAACTCCATTGCAATGTAAGCCAGCCCATCCACTTCTCCAGCATCATAAATACTGACAATGTTCGGATGATTAAGTTGCCCGGCAGTTTCAGCTTCCCGAAAAAATCGGTGTTTGACGGCCTCAACTTCTGACTCATCAAATTCATTGGCGAGAGGCAGGGTTTTTATGGCAACTTTGTCGCCCGTTCGAAGATCATGTCCAAGGTAGACAGTTCCCGTCGCTCCTCTACCAATTTCTTTCCTGACTTTGTAATGGCCAAGGATAGCATCAGGCAATAAGTTTTGTTTTTTGCCAGTCCTGTCTTGTGTTTTCTCCTGGGTCGAAAATGAAGCTTTGATCTGTTGTCTGGCATTCTCTATTCTGTTTTTTATATCTTGATAGTCACTATCGTGCTCAGTCATATACTGGTAAACAGAAATGGCTTTTTTATAGTGCTGTTCATGCTCATAACTTTGTGCCAGTTGATAAAGCGCTTTCATTCGTTGTGGGTTATGGGGACAGGCCTTAAATTTTTCAAATGCCCAGTCCAGGTGTCCCTGTTGCTGGAAAGCCAGTCCAATGGTGTAATTTTTTTCTGCCGAATCCTTTTTGAACTGATCATCAGAAAATCGGCTTACTGAATAATGACGAATGGCTATGAAAGCAAAACCAGTGATTAATAATGTTATCGGGAGGGAAAGATGCAGCCAGATATTATGCTGAAATAACAGAAAAAGATTTCCGCCAACAAGAGCAAGAATCAGGAGGATAAATAAGAAGAATTTGCCTGGCGTGATTTTTTTAGAACTTGATAACAGAAAAATAATAACGACGATCAGGGCAAAGGTCTCAATAAGGTTCGCCCAGCCAGGTTGAATTAAAGATTGGTTGTGAATGATCGGAAACAGTGTCGATAATGAATGATCAACAAATCGATCCAGACCTTGCATAAAAGGAAGTCTGGACAGAATAAGAAAACAGATAATAAAAATGCTGATCGCAAACCAGCCTGATTTCCAGATTGAGTTTTTCACAGTCGATGTCAGGGAAGGGTAGAAACAGGCATAATCCTACACCTAAACGATCGTTGCGGATAGTGCTGTAAGTAACAGCTTGTTAACTACACCAGTGATCTACGGAGTCTTGTGCATTTTCAAGGGCGCTGGCATGCTCTTCATCTTCAAGAATTGTGCGATTACCATCGTCGTCCAGCTTGTACAAATAGCCTGCTGTTTTATATTGCTCCAGTCGTTTCTGAGCTTCAAAGCATTTTTGTTGTTGTTCGGCTTTTAACTGCGCTATCTGGGCTTTATTCGCACGTTTTTCCTGACGTTCTTCATCAAAGACTTCAAGCAGGCGGTCGCGTTTTTGTTGATGTTCCCGTCGTTGTGGATCAGGCTTGTGGCCAGTGTTGACCTTTATTTCGTGAGCTGATTCCTGTGGGCGATCACCATAATGGATATTTCCATCGGCATCAGTCCATTTATAGATGCCGGCAGCGGAAACAAGATTCATAGATAGAAATAAGAGTAGTGTAAGAAATACCTTACTAATTTTAGTCGTCATGTTTTTTCACCTCTTCCAATGATGTGCTGATTGTTCTACAAATCGAGACAAATTGTTGGTACAGCTCTGACGATAGCGGCAGATCCGTCGTATTCTCAAGAAAAAACAAACCAATCGGTTTATTTTGAATGAACAAAGACAGTCCAAAGAAATCATTTTTGTTAATTTTTACAGATAGATCTACTGGTAACAGTGATGAGAACTTCTCCCGATTTTTTGGATTGATCCATATTTGCTGCTGTTTTTGCAGTAATAGTTTGAAAATATTTTTTTGTTTAAGCGGTAATAAAATAGACTGTTTCTGATTTTCTAAGTTATGAGTGAAACGTGATTTTAAGAAGGTTCTGTTTTTATCCAGCAGAAAAAAAACAACGGCGTTTTTTCCTGCAATCCCGGAGAGGAGTTTGAAGCCAAACTCAAGTATTTCCTGAGGAGGCCTTCTCTTTTTGCCCATTTCAACCAGTATTTTTAACTGTGACTCTAAATCATGGGTTGGTTTTTTAACGATGGTTTTTTTCTGTTTGACCCTTTTTACAGCAACCGGTTTTTCTGGCGGAGATTTAACAGGCGCTGCAACTGAAGGTTTTTCTCTCTCAGTAACGGGTGAAACTTTTTCTGAAGACTTTTCGGGCGTTTCTATGTCAAGTAAACGACAGGCCACCGGTTTTACTGGATAAAATGTGGATTCATGAGCTGCAATAACAGCATTCCAGTGTATCAGTTTATACAGGAGCTCTTCGGGGTAGCCTAATTGCTCAGAGGAGATCGTGATAAAATTCTCCATTTGTTCTGTATACCAGCCATTGTCTGCAATCTGGACTATTTGGCTGGAGAAAGCGATAGCTTTTACAAGATGACTTGAGTTTTCTCGTGGGTTAAAACTCTCCTGAAACAGATCAGAAAAGTGCCAACATTTCGCTAAATTTTTCCTGATTTCTATCAGAATGTTTTCCCCCCCAGCCGGTGTTTTTATCAATCTGGTCATCTCTTCGGGAGCATAAAACCAAAGGCTGACAAGATAAATATTTTGTAGTTGTGCTGTAAGAAAAGCGGTTTTAGTCGATGTTTTTCCATAGACAGACATTAATTCTCTGGCCTGCACCCCGGCATGATAAGCACGACTAATGATCTGTAAAATTCTGGATCTGGCTGTGAGATCTTTTTGATCAGTGATCAACGGCAGTTGTTTGCCGATCATAATAATTTGCGGAATACCTAATAAAAGTATTGCATGATCCAGAGAAGATGCTGGTTCACGTTTATTTTTTACTAACCCTTTATTGGCAGTAACTAATATCTGGTGTGAATATCCTGGATCGAGTTTCAGTGTTTCAACGATCTTTGGAATTGATGAGTTTGGTTTATCCTGAAATCTTTCGAGCTGTTTGACGGTTTGGCTGAAAACAGGCAATGGTTTTCCCTGGACAAGATCAAGCAACTCTTTAACTTGCTGATTTGCAGCTAAAGCTATTTTCTTATCAGATTGAAGTGTTTGTATGGCTTCAGCAGCAACGCTCATTAGAAATCCTTTCCATCGTTCAGATTAATCAGGAGGCTGTCGGATTCAGGAAGAATCTACTGCGGCGATGGGAAACGAACCCAGTTTTCCACTCGCCCCGCTATGATTCCCTGAATCCGACAACCTCCTGGAGAATATTATCGGCTGAAAATGGGTGATCTTTATGAAGCTTGAAAGATTTTATTTTGAGAAAAGTAGCCTGGCAGGATGCCAGACTACTTTTTCAGGAAATGCGGTTAAATGATATAACCACGTTCTTCGTGTTCGGCGATATCCAGACCTTCTGTTTCCTGCTCCTGTGTAACACGAATACCAATGGTTGCATCCAGTATTTTTAGCAGTATCCAGCTGATCAAACCAGACCATACGGCTGTTGCAATGACCCCCAGGGCCTGAACACCAAGTTGTGATGCCATGCTCATACCTTCTGCATAACCCACGCCACCCAGATTCGACGCAACAAAAACGCCAGCGAGCAGGGTGCCCAGAATACCACCGACGCCATGGACAGGGAAAACATCCAGAGAATCATCAATTTCCAGTTTTCGTTTAATAAACTGGGTTGCGAAATAACAGACAAATCCTGCACTGATACCGATGATCAGGGCACCAGAAGGGCCAACAAAACCAGAGGCCGGCGTAATCGTGCCGAGGCCAGCAACCATACCGGTGATAATACCTAAGGCGCTGGGTTTACCATATTTTATCCACTCTATGACTATCCAGGTCAATGCACCCGCTGAAGCCGAAATATGTGTCACTAACATGGCCATTCCTGCACTACTGTTCGCAGCGAGAGCACTACCGGCATTAAAGCCAAACCAGCCAACCCAGAGCATGCCAGCACCTGTGATCGCTAATGTCATGTTATGGGGAGGCATAGCTTTTTGGGGAAAACCTCTACGATTACCCAATACCATCGCGGTGACTAGTGCAGCCACACCAGCATTGACATGAACGACTGTTCCACCAGCAAAATCAAGAATTCCTCGCTCGGCCAACCAGCCGCCACCCCAAACCCAGTGACAGACGGGTGCATAAACTAAGATTAGCCAGCCAGCACTAAACAACAACACCGCAGAGAATTTCATACGTTCAGCAAAAGCGCCGACGATCAATGCTGGTGTGATGATCGCAAAAGTCATCTGGAACATAATAAAAACAGTTTCCGGAATGTCTCCACTCATTGACTCCCAACCTACACCGGAGAGAAGTAGCTTGCCACTGCCCATAAATGAGTTGAAGCTTCCAGAGGTGCCAAAGGCAATTCCATATCCTGCAATCATCCAGATTAATGACATCAAGCAGGCAATGGCAAAGCATTGCATCAGGACGGACAGGACATTTTTACTTCGAACAAGACCGCCGTAGAATAAGGCAAGTCCGGGCAGTGTCATGAATAAAACGAGTGCTGTTGATGTTAAGATCCAGGCCGTATTTGCAGAATTCAGATCATCGGCAAAACAAAGTCCTGGTGCCAGGAGAAATAAAGCAGTTATCAAATTTTTCATGTGACTCTCTCTTTTTTTGTTATTTTAAAGTGCGTCGTTACCTGTTTCACCGGTTCTGATCCGGATAGTTTGTTCGATATTAGTGACAAAAATTTTACCATCGCCAATTTTGCCAGTGGATGCAGCGTTCTGGATTGTTTCTACAACGGAATCAACTTGTTCATCACTGACAGCGACTTCAATTTTCACCTTGGGTAGAAAGTCAACCACATATTCTGCACCACGATAAAGCTCGGTATGACCTTTCTGACGGCCAAAGCCTTTAACTTCGGTAACGGTCATGCCGACGATACCTATTTCTGAAAGTGCCTCTCTAACATCATCCAGCTTGAAGGGTTTAAGGATAGTTGTGATAAGTTTCATATGACCTCCGGGTTATTATTATTGAGCCTGAAAAAACATTACCGATCGCTTTTGGATCGCCCGCACAGGCATGGTGCTCTATTTTGAGCAATCTTGGTGCATATGTCTAATAGAAAAACTATGTGACGGTTATTGCGTTACGGATAGTCATTAAGGGGTTAAAAAACAAAGCCTCTCGAATTGAGAGGCTTTGTTTTAAACAGGAAAGGTAGGAGAGAAGGATTTTATCGTTCAAGTAGATCGAGTTTACCTTCCTTGTCTTTCCATTCATCAGCGTCTGGCAAAGGATCTTTGGATTCATTGATCACAGGCCAGTCTCTGGATAACTCAGCATTCAATTCAAGATACTGCATTTCATCCTTGGTCAGATCGTCCTCAGACTTGATGGCTTCAATCGGGCACTCTGGTTCACACAAGGTACAATCGATACACTCATCAGGGTCAATGACCAGAAAGTTGGGTCCTTCATGGAAACAGTCTACCGGGCAGACCTCAACACAATCAGTATATTTACACTTAATACAATTTTCAGTTACTACGAAAGTCATGGGACGAATTACCTGTCAGATCTTCAAAAGTGGAATTATAACGTTGATTTAACCAATATTTCGACAGAAATTGCAAAAAATCCCGATAAATTTGATCTGACACCCGTTCTGGATAGAGAAATAGCCTCCCTGAATCGGTGCTCAATTTCTGGCTCCTCTTGATCCTGATCCAAAAAGTTCAGAGTTTTCGAGTGGGTTAATGATCACGTTTTCAATTTCCTGCTGAGTAATAGTGCCTTCCCACCGGCCAACCATCTCACCATCAGGGTCATAAAAAAAGGTGATAGGCAGCATGGTGATTTGTGCCCCAATCAGCTCAGAAGCCTGATCAGCATCAGCCAGTAGAGAGGGGAAATCTATAAAATAGTCCAGTGTGTAGTCTTTGACGGTTTGTGGATCGGGGTAACCAAAGCTGGGAAAGTCGATCGCTATCCCAAGAACCGTTGCATCTGTAGCCTTATGGGCATCATGGAAATCCTGAAGATCGGGCATCTCCATACGGCAATAAGGGCAGGATGTACTCCAGATATTAACGATGGTCCACTTTCCCTGATCAACATATTCAGAAAAAGAATGATCCTGACCATCCAGACCTTTGAATGTGGCCTCAGGATTATCTGAACAGCTCGTAATAGCAGACAGAATGAAAAGAGGTAACACAATTTGTTTTATCATTAAGATCTTGTAACTTTCTAGTCAGAGATTCCTAATATACTCTGATTGTGGGAGTAACTAAACAAACCATCATTTACAGAGGCTCTCTAAATAACAATGGACAAACAATTCTGGATCGAAAAATGGCATGCAAATGAAATTGGTTTTCATCAGGAAGATGTCAATCCTTATTTGCAAACATGGTGGGATAAGTTGCAGATCAACCCCGGTGGCACTGTCTTCGTCCCGCTCTGTGGAAAAAGTCGAGACATGCTCTGGTTGCTAAAGCAAGGATATAAAGTGATTGGGATTTAGATCAGTCAGCAGGCTGTTGAAAGCTTTTTTGAAGAAAATCAATTGCCCGTAGAAATTTCAGAAGAGCAAAGGTTTACCCGCTATGATGCAGAAGAACTGACGATACTTTGCGGTGATTTTTTTGATCTGTCAATTAACGATTTGAGAATGATTTCAGCGATCTATGATCGTGCTTCTCTAATCGCATTGCCACCTGAAATACGCAAACGGTATGTACAACATTTAATGACGATCGTTCCAGATAATACCGAAATACTTCTTGTCACGATGGAATATCCGGAAGAAGAAATGAACGGTCCACCTTTTGCCGTCATTGAAAATGAAATTCGAGGGCTTTATGCCGATCAAAAAAGAGTGGATTTGTTGTCAGAATACGATGTACTTGGCGGGAACTCTCGTTTTAAAGAACGGGGCCTGACCAGCATGATAGAAAAGGTATACAGAATTTCAAACTGATTAAGCCTTAGATCGAACTGGTAGAAAAAGGATGCTTAAAATCAGCGCCCTCTTATCAGGAACTATGAGTTACACGCGCCCCTTTTGTTCTGATCACAGTAGTAAGGCACTTGAAAATAATAAAGACCGCTGTTGGCAAGGGGATTGCTGTCAGGGTTAGTTCAGGTAGCACAAACTGGTAATTAGTACGATTGATTTGCAAAGTCGATGTGACAATATTTCCGGTAAAAGAATAAGTACCATTGTAAATAAAACCAAATTCATAAGGCCTTCCTAACTTCTTATTAAAGCTGTCATCAATGCCAGTGATTGCAAATTGATTCGTAGTTTAATTCGAAATACCTATTTCCTGAATAGTAGCAAAAAAAGGTTTCCGGCCTGTAAAGATTACAGAAGGATTGAAAAGGGTAAAGACTCCCAGTGCGATATCAACTGATCGAAGTATGTTCAGATCGCTGTTGATGCTAAAGACCTCACATTGTGAGGTCTTTTTTAAAAAATTATCTCAGACCTAATTCTAGGTTCTCTTTCTCATGCCAATGAGACCGAGTAAACCTGAGCCTAATAACCAGACGGCAGCGGGTAATGGAACGGCTGCGGGTGCACCACCCCCTAAAAAGGTTGGATTGTTATCTGAATGTCCGTTTCCCCACCAGAATGATATATCAGAGGCTGAAAATCCAGGGTTAAACAAATTTTGAGACAAAGTTAACGTCACGATGTTATTAGTAGCAAAAGCATTGGAAAGGTTACCGTTATATGCCGACCAGCTAAAGGGTATTGTTGTACCTGTAGTGAAGAACCCCGTGTTTCCATTGCTGGTTATGGTTTTATTATCAAATACATCCTGACTCCATGTATTTGGGGCAAAATTCAAACCAGAAGTTGAGTTAACCATTCCAGGTGTGTATCTGATAGAGAACTGTTGATTACTATTGGCAGATCCAGGATCCACATAACCTGACATGTCACCGTTAATTGTAAAGGTTACCGTGTTTGAGGTGTATCCAACATTCGTGAATACAAAAGCGGCTTGTGAAACGATCGGGCTTGCCATGATGCAAGCGGCAAAAGTAATGCTTAAATATTTTTTCATTTATAATCCCCTCTTGTTTAATCAAATAATTAATTCTGTAGCAAACCAGATCTAACGCACAAATCATGCCTTAATGATAAATACAATATATTCAGTTAGTTAGGATTATTGTGGTTCTGAAAGATCAAATTTCTTTCCAAAAAGCGTCTCAAATTAACGACAGATCAGAGTAAATTTATCCCAACCATCCTTTTAACTCATACAGCTTTTCCAATGCTTGTTTAGGACTCAATTCATCCGGTTCCAGCGATTTTAATTTTTCCACGAGTTCATTCATGGCCGTAGAGGGTAGCAATTCAAGCTGTTCATCTGGAACGGTTGGGTGAAGGGTTGCTTCCCGGTTTTCCAGTTGTTTCAATCGCCCCCGCGCTTTCGCGATCACGTCTTCAGGAACTCCCGCAAGTTGGGCAACCTGTAATCCATAACTGCGGTTAGCCGGGCCTTCTTTGACAGTGTGCATAAAGACAAGTTTGTCTTTATGCTCGAGGGCATCGAGACGGACATTGATCGCAGTAGGGTGGGTTTCAGGAATGGCCGTCATTTCAAAATAGTGGGTGGCGAAGAGTGTCCAGGCGTTGATGTTTTCAAGCAAATGAGTCGCGCTGGCCCAGGCCAGTGACAGGCCGTCGAAGGTACTGGTGCCGCGTCCGATCTCGTCCATTAGCACCAGCGAGTTTTGAGTGGCATTGTTGAGAATGTTGGCGGTTTCGATCATCTCTACCATGAAGGTTGATCGTCCAGCAGCCAGATCGTCACTGGCTCCTATGCGGGTAAAGATCCGATCAATGGTTCCGATGTCTGCCGTTTTGGCCGGAACGAAACTGCCACAATGTGCGAGCAGGACGATCAGTGCTGTTTGGCGCATGTAGGTAGACTTGCCACCCATGTTAGGCCCGGTGATGATCAGCATTTTACGATCATCATTCATGATCAGATCATTGGGGATAAAACTTTCTTCCATGATTTGCTCGACCACCGGATGCCGACCCGCTTCAATGTAAATCGTCGGAGTATCCCGGAGTGTCGGTTCTGAATAATCCAGTGACACCGCTCGTTCAGCAAAGCTGCCCAGAACATCCAGTTCGGAGATGGCTGATCCGGTGGATTGTAGATCTGCGATATATTCGGCCAGTTGCTCGAGCAGATGAGTGTAGAGTTCTTTTTCCAATGCTAATGCTTTTTCACGGGCATTCAGAACCCTGTCTTCGTATTC
>Ga0256841_1003146_pt1 | contig 12544 bp, 11 predicted proteins | sample 356308metaG_FD_185971 | JGI IMG/M metagenome (GOLD analysis project Ga0256841, IMG submission 185971) | Hydrothermal vent microbial communities from Mid Atlantic Ridge, Atlantic Ocean - 356-308 | ecosystem: Environmental > Aquatic > Marine > Hydrothermal vents | place: Atlantic Ocean: Mid...
CGGTTGCTGCTGTGTTTGAGGCTGAAAAAGAAGGGGGCAAGCTGCGCCTCATGTTTGAGGTGAAAATTCTGGATAAGAATCATGCACTGTATGAAGTCGTTGTCGATGCGATGACAGGCAAGGTCCTCGAGGAGGAAAAGGCGGGTTCCGAAGAAGAAGGCGAAGAGAACGAAAAGGGCGAAGAGAACGAAAAAGGCGAAGAAAACGAAAAAGAGGAAGAGAATGAAAAGGGGGAGGAAAAGGAAAGAGGAGAAGAAGGAGAAAAGGGGGAAGAAGAGGAAGAGGAAGGAGAGAGCGAGGGTGGCTCAAGAAAAGGTCTCGTTCGAGCTCTGGATCAATGTCGATTGAATTTGGACCAACTTGTCCAAAAGGCGGAAAGCGTTCTCAAAGGAACTGTGATCAAGGCAAGGATTGGATGGTCCGGTAAGATCCCCGTATGTGAAGTGATCTTTGTTCATTCTCCCTATGTGATGGGCGCTCTTCTTGATGGGCGTCAGGGTCGCCTCTTGGACCTTGAATTGGCGAGTCATAAGAATCGAGGAGAGGAGGAAGAGCGTGGGGAAGAGGGGGAACGAGAAGAAGGAGAGGAGCACGAAGGTAAAGGACGCCAGGGGAAGGACGATGAAGATGGTGACGATGATGGGGATGAGGATGATGGGGAAGAGGTAGAGGGGCATAAAAAGAAGTAAGCTTGCCCTATGGCCCGACTCCTCCTTGTCGAAGACGAAGACTTCCTGGCCCGTTCCCTTCAGGTCGGGCTGGAGGATGAGCTCTACCTGGTGGATCGGGCCGGCAATGGAGAGGAGGCTCTCTGGCATGCGCGCAGTGGTCATCATGACGCCATGATTCTGGATCTACGGATTCCCCCTCCGAGCGGGTTGGATGTGTGCCGCTGCCTGCGGGCCGAAGGCCGAAAGCTACCGATTTTGATCCTTACGGCCTGCGATACTCCCCAAGAGGTCGTCGCAGGACTCGACGCGGGCGCTGACGACTATCTGACCAAGCCCTTCGCATTTGAGGTCCTTCTTGCACGGCTGCGCGCACTTCTGCGTCGAGGTTCGGGAGGACAGTCTGCGGAACTGCGAGTTGGAAACCTGAGGATCGACACCGCCGGGCATCGTGTCTACCGGGCGGGACGGGAGATCTCGCTGACACGGATGGAGTTCCTCCTCTTGGAAAATTTTGCCCGCAATCCGGGAGCTCTCCAAAGCAGGAGCAAGCTCAGCGCCCTTCTCTGGGAAGACGAGTTGGGACCCGATTCCAATTCTCTGGATGTTTTGATCTCATCCCTCCGCAAAAAACTCGACCCGGACCATCCTAGGCGGCTGATCCAAACGAAACGTGGCTTGGGTTACATCCTCATCGAAGAGTCGGAGCTTGGATGAGGGGCATGACCATCCAGAACACCCTTCGGGCTTGGTTCTTTTTGTTGACCACCTTGTTGCTCGTTGTTTTTTCGACGGTGCTCTACCTTGGTGTGCGCCGTTCCTTGTTCCAGGCTTTGGATGCAGAGATCGGGGCGAGGGCTGAAGCCTTCCTTTCGAGCGTGGAATGGGAGGAAGGCCGAGCCCATGTCGAAGCTGGGGATCTCTTGGGTGGGGCGGTCGATGACAAGTGGGGTGTTGAGCTGCGGGATGCCGGGTCGGGGCGGATCCTGACACGTGTCGGGGCTGCCCTTCCTCCTCTGAAGCAAAAGCCCCTTGCGCTTTCCATGCCTCGATTTGTGACCCTTCCAGGCAGTCCTCCTCGGCGTCTCGGTCTCTTTGCCAGGGATTTGGAAAAAGAAGAAATGGGGGAGGAGGCCGAGGAAAGGGAGAGGCGAGAGGGGCCACGTTGTTTCCTCAGGATCAGTCGGAGCATGGCCTCCATCGAGGCTCAGCTGGCTGGGGTGCGCTGGACGATTCTGGTTTTGGGCGGCTTTTCTTTGCTCGTTCTTCTGGCCTTCAGCCTCTTTTTGAGTTGGCGTTTGGTCCGCCCTCTTCGGGACTTGGGGGAAACTGCCAAGAGAGTCCAGGCAAATGGGCAGAAGGGCCTCCCGCGCAGCCACAACGGGGACGAGGTCGATCAGTTGGCGGCCATCTTGGAGGATGCTTTCGGAGCGCTTTTGGCTGCCTTGGACCGGCAACGGCGCTTTACCTCGGATGCTTCCCACGAGCTTCGAAACCCCATTGCCGGGATTCAGAATGCGGCAGAGGTGGCCCTCCGTCAAAGGCGCAGCCCGGAAGAATACCAAGCTTTCCTTCAGGACATTCTTGGCTCCTCCCAGCGGATGGGCAGGTTAGTCTCTGCTCTTCTCTTGCTCGCACGAATGGACCAGGGAATGGAAGTCCAAAAAGAGCCGACCGACATCTCCATGCTCCTGGCCCAATGCGCCTTGGACCTCGATCCCGGGGGAAAACGGATCCAAATCCAAGGACCCTCTCAGCTCACAGCCAAAGTTCAGCCGGAGCTCCTTCGCATTCTGTGCGAAAACCTCCTCCAAAATTCTCTTCACTACACGCCCAAAGAGAGCCCGATCGAAGTTCGGATCTTGGCCCCCAATCCCGTTCCGGTGCAGGGTCAGGGTTCGGCTTCTCCCAGGCCTCGTCTCATCTTCAGGGACCATGGCCCGGGGATCCCTCCTTCTCTCCAAGACCACATCTTTGACCGCTTCGTCAGGGGCGCCCAGGCCAATCCCAACCGGGACGGGGCTGGCCTGGGCCTTTCCCTTGTGGCCGAAATCGCCAGGGTTCATTCCTTCGACCTGCAGGTCCATTTCTTGGAAGATGGGGTCCAGTTTGAGCTGGGCCTCTAGGTCGCTTGCATCGGGCGATGGAATCATGTTGGAACCGGGCTTGTGCAGGGTCTTTCTTGAAAAAAAAGTGAGGAAAGAAAGACCAGAGAAAAAAACTTTGGGGGGATGGAAGTTTTTCTGGGGGTAGCTCGCTTGGGCCTATCTGTAAGGTTTCTCAAGCTTTCTCTTTTTTTGTAAAAAAAGTGGGCTAGGAAAAAGTGAAGGAAACAACCGGAAACCAACAGAAGCAAAACCTGAGAACAGTCAGAAAAGGAAGGAGAGAGATTTGACCGCGGATCCACTTGCGATGACGGAGAGGGTGAAGGAGGAGGGGGCCTTCTTACTGGAGATTGAGGGTGCCTTGGGGCGGGTGCTCGTCGGGCAAAGCTCGATGGTTCGGGGACTTTTGATCGGCCTCCTGGCGGATGGGCATGTGCTTCTCGAAGGCTTGCCGGGATTGGCGAAGACCTTGGCGATCAGCTCTCTGGCCAAGGCCATCGGGGGGGTGTTCCATCGCCTTCAGTTTACCCCGGATCTCTTGCCCGCCGACTTGATCGGGACCCAGGTCTATAACCCAAAAACGGGAGATTGGTCGGTGCGGGAAGGGCCGCTCTTTGCCAATCTGATCCTGGCGGACGAGGTCAACCGCGCGCCGGCCAAGGTGCAGTCGGCCCTTTTGGAGGCGATGCAGGAGCGTCAGGTGACGCTGGCCGGAGAGACACGCCCTCTGCCCGAACCCTTTTTGGTCATGGCCACTCAAAACCCCGTGGAGCAGGAAGGGACCTATCCTTTGCCCGAGGCCCAGGTGGATCGGTTTCTGCTCAAGTTGATTGTGGACTATCCCAGCCGGGAGGAGGAGATCGAGATTGTAAAGCGCATGGGTGGGATCTCGGCCGTCCCGACGGTTCCTCAGGTGATTGAACCCGACCGCATCCTGGAGGCACGCAAGATTGTCGAACAGGTCTACCTGGATGAAAAGGTCCTTGGCTACATCGTCGATCTGGTCTTTGCGACGCGGGAGCCGGAACGGGTGGGGCTTGGGGGCCTGGCTCCGATGATCCTCTACGGGGCTTCGCCACGCGCTTCGATCGGGCTCTCCCGCTGCGCCAAGGCCCAGGCCTTTTTGGAAGGGCGCGGCTATGTGACGCCGCAGGACGTCAAGGCGGTTGCGCCCTTTGTTCTGGGGCATCGAATGCACCTGACCTTCGAGGCGGAAGCCGAGGAGAAAACGAGCATGGACCTCTTACAGGAGATCATGGACCATGTCCCGGTCCCCTGAGGTGCTGCGCGGAACCTTTATGCAATCCAGAGCACTGAAGTCCCATGGAGGTGAAGGGCGACCCGGTGTCGATCCCGAACTCCTCAAGGAAGTGCGTCTGATCCAACTGCGGACCGATCGGCTCGTGACCGATGTCATGGCCGGGAGCTACCGTTCTGCCTTTCGTGGATCGGGGATTGAGTTCGACGAGGTGCGCGAATGGGCTGAAGGCGATGACATCCGCTCGGTGGATTGGAATGTGACGGCGCGGGTGGGGAGGCCCTTCATCAAAAAATATGTCGAAGAGCGTGAGCTGACGATCCTCTTTGTGCTGGATCATTCCCGTTCGATGGATTTTGCGAGCCAGGGGCGGACTCTGCGCCGGATGGCGGTGGAGTTTTGTGCCTGCGTGGGGCTGTCGGCGCAGCGGACGAACGACAAGGTAGGATTGGTGACCTTCGGCAAGGAGGTGGAACTCTTTGTTCCTGCGCGCAAGGGCCGTTCGCATGTGTTGCGGCTTTTGCGGGAGGGCCTTGCCCCGGTGGCAAACCCCTATGGAAGTGGTCTGGCCGAGGCGCTGCGCTATGTGGGGCGGGTGCAGCGGCGTCGCGCCGTCGTCTTTGTGCTCTCGGATTTCATCGGGGGAGACCCCTTTCCCGCTCTTCGGAGCCTTTCCAAGCGGCATGATGTGGTTTTAGTGCCCTGCCTGGATCAGCGACGTTTTGTGTTAGAGGACGCGGGCCTGCTGCGTGTCTTTGATATGGAGTCGGGGGGAGAGTGTTTGGTCGATACGCGTTCGGCCAAGGTCCGGAAACGTTACGAGGAGATGGCGCGCAAAGAATACGAGAGTTTTGAAAAATCGGCGGGAAAGCTCGGAATCGACCTGCTTCCGCTGTGGACGGACAAAAAGGTCAGCAAGGCTGTCCTTCAATTTTTTCGGCGACGGGAGGCGCGTTTGAAACGATGAGGGGCGGATGCTGGGGCCTGCTTTGCTGCGTAAGCTTCGTTCTCAGTTCCTGCGGTGGATCTGGGGGGGACGTCCCCGAGGCGGCCAAGGTCTTAAGGCCGGGAGTCGGGCTCTATGAGCTGGTCTTGCCCGTCAAGGACGAGCTGGTTCGCCTGGGAGATCCGGTGGATGGGCGGGTGTGGCTCAGAGCTTTGAAGGAGATACAGGGGGGAGCTGCGGATCCAGAATCGAAGAAGACTCTGGACCAAAGGCCCAAGGCTGAAGGCCTTCGCTTTCGCTGGACGGGAAAGATGCGAGTTGTGAAGGCCGGCCGAGGCGGCCCTCCTCTTTTGTCGCGGCCCTTCCGCGCATGGTTCCTTCGGACCGGCGAGCGGGTCCTGCCCGCGATCGGGGACAAGGTCAAGGTGGCCGAACGCAAGGTTCGCGTGAAGGGGATTCTACCAAAGGGGGCCAAGGCCGCCCCGGTTCTGCCGGACTCTTTGATTCGGGATCCCGAGCCGTCCTTCCCCTGGCTTTGGGCAGGAGTCTTTGCCGCCATCCTTGCCCTTGGGGCCGCTTGGTACCTGTGGAAAAGGCGAAAGAAAGATGGTGCGGGCTTGCCCAAACCCATCCCCATTCCCCCAGGGCGCCGGGCCTTGATTCAGTTGAAAGAACTTGCCCAAAGTCTCGAAGAGGGGAGTGTCAGCGGGGAGGAACTCGTGGACCAAGTCACGCGTGTGCTGCGGCGCTATCTCGACGAAGCCCTGGGACTTCGGACGCGCGAGCAGACCACCGAGGAGATCCTCCGGGAGTTGGCCCGCCACCCCGAGCTAGCCGAAATGGACAGGGCAAGGCTCTCGAGCATTGTGCGCCAGGCCGATCTCGTGAAGTTCGCAGGGCAGGGGGCGGACCTTCGTCTCTCGCGGGAACTTCTCGAGGGAGCGCGGGCCTTCGTTCTCGCCCTGGAAGAGAAAATCCGGAAGAAGGAAAAGGAGGCTGCCTGTGCCTGAAAGCTTCAAACACTGGGTCTTGGCGGATCCTTGGTTTCTGTTGTTGTTGCTTCCGGCTTTGGTCTGGGTGTTTTGGCGCCGTCGCCCGGGAGCCTTGGGCGCCCCGAACCTCCTGATGTTTCGTCGCCTTCCTCGCACCCTGCGGATGCGCCTTCTCCCCTGGCAAAAGGTCCTTCTGGGCCTCAGCCTCCTTTTCTTCAGTCTGGCCCTTTCGCGCCCTCAAAAATTGGAACGCCTTCCCCTCCAAACCCGTGGGGTCGATTTGATGCTCTGCATTGATCTTTCCTCTTCCATGCGGGCGCGGGATCTGGAAGGGCCTCGCGGGAGGAGCCGAATCGAAGTGGTCAAAGATGTGGCTGCCAAGTTCATCAAGCAGAGAAAAAACGACAGGATCGGCCTTGCGGGTTTTGCCATGTTTCCCGAACTGCTCTCGCCCCCGACCATCGATCACCAGTCCTTGATTCGAATCCTTAAACACGTCAAGGCTAAGGAAGAAAACGCAGCGGACAACAAAACGGGGATCGGAGGGGGCTTGGCCTTTTGCGTGGATTTTCTGAAGGAGAGCAAGGCCCGCTCCAAGGTCGTTGTGCTGCTGAGTGATGGCCTTGAGAATGTGAACTACATCACGCCGAAGGAGGCGGCCGACCTCGCCCACGACTCGGGGGTCAGGGTCTATACCATCGGGGCCGGCGCCGTGGGGGGGCAGGGATTTTTCGGCGCACAGGAGCTGGAGTTCAAAGCCCTCAAGCTGATCGCGCAGGAAACCCAAGGGCGGTTTTTCCGGGCCAAGGACAAGCGTGTTTTGGAGGACATTTTCGAAACGATTGACAAGTTGGAAACCTCGGAACTGAAGGAGGAGTTTTATCTGCGTCACGAACGATTCGCCCTGCCCCTGGGCCTTGCGCTTGGGGCCTTCCTCTTGGCCTTCTTGCTGCGCTTCGGCGCCCTGGGGGTGACACCATGAACGATTTCGTTCTCTTGCACCCCGAGCGTTGGTGGGTTCTCCTGCTTGTGCCCCTTTTGATCCTCCTTTTGGTTTGGGATCGAAGACGGCGCGCAAGGCGGCGGAAGGCCTATGCCGACCCCTCTGTGGCTCCCCTGGTTTTTTCACGCCTTCCCAGGCCGGGGATCTTGCGCGCCGTCTCCCTTGTTCTTGGCACGGCGTTGCTGCTCTTCTCTCTCCTTGAGCCGAGCTGGGGTAGGCTCCCTCTTCCGGTTTCCAAGCGGGCCGCTGACATTGTGTTTTGCCTGGACCTCAGCAGGTCCATGCGCACAAAGGACCTCCCGGGGGGAAGGGCCAAGCGCGCGCGCCTTGACTTGCTTTCGATTTTGGATCGCTTGGGAGGCAATCGGGTGGCTCTGGTTGGATTTGCCAAGAGTGCGCGTGTCTTCTGTCCTCTTACGCACGACGCCAAAGCTTTTCGTTTTCTTTTGAAACGGGCCAAGGAAGACGAGGTCGAACAGGGGCCAACCGATCTGGGCGCTGCCCTTCGTGCTTCGCTGACCCTTCTCCCCGAGGCGGAGGGGGCCTATCAAGCCGTGGTCCTCTTGAGTGATGGAGAAGATCTTGTGCAGAGTGTGGACAGGGTCGTTCCCATCCTGGTGAAGCGCGGCGTCCCCTTGCATTGTATCGGCTACGGGACCGTGCAGGGAGCGGCCATCCCCGACGCGAGCGGAATGGATGTACTCCGGGATGAAAAAGGAAAACCCATCATCAGCCACATGGATGTAGAGACTCTGCGTCGCCTGGCGAATCGAACGGGAGGGACCTATCTTTCGGCGGAGGACACTCCACTTCCCTTGGTGGAGCTTTGGAAGAAGCGCATCCTGGCGATGCAGACACGTGAAACGGACAAGGGTATGCGGACGATTCCCATCTCAAGATTTCAATGGTTTTTACTCCCAGGGTTTTTCCTTTTAGCCTTTGGTCTGCGGCCCAGGGGGAGCCGAAACGGTCAAAAAAGAAAGGGAAGCGGGCTGCTTGGAAGGGGGGCCTTGAAGAAGATTTCTGCAGCGGCATTCCTACCCTTAGTTCTGCTTCAGGGGGGAGAGCTTCGAAAAGGAGTGGAACTTCTAAGAAAGGGAAAAGCCAAGCAGGCGCTGTCCCTCCTGGAAAAAGCCCGAAAGGAAGCGGCAAAACCAAGCTCTGTCCTTCTCTTGGACCACGCAGTCGCAGCCTTTCGCGCGGGGAAAACCGAGGAAGCGATGGCCTCGGCCGAAAAGCTAGTGGCCAAGAACAAAGCTCTTCGGCCCGAGAGAGACCTCATCGTGGGAACCGCACGTTTGGCTGAGGCTTTGGGAGCCTTTGCCAAGAAGGATCTTAAGAATTCGGAGCAGAAGGTGAAACGGGCCATCGAAGCTTTGGACGAGGCTGTGGTCTCCCGCCCCTCTTGGAAGGAGGCTCGTAAAAACCTGGAGCAAGCTCTCCGGCTTTTGAAGCAGATCGAAAAGATCAAGAAGCAGCAAAAGAAAAGGCAGAAGAACCAAAAGAACAAGAACCAAAAGCAGAATAAAGATCAGAAGAACCAGAAGAAGCAGGGGGAAAACCAAAAGAAGAAGTCCCAGAAGAAAGAGCAGAAGCAGAACAAAAAAAACAGCAAGCAGAATCAGAAGAAGGGCGAGAAAAACAAAAAAAGCCAGAAGCAAAACCAAAAGAAAAGCCAAAAGAAAAAGCAGGGCAAGCAAGGCCAAAAGAAACAGGACCAGCCAAAGCCGAAGGAAAAAGAGGTCCCCAAGGCGCCTCAAAAGAAAAAGCAATCTCGGCAAGAGCCGTCAAAAAAGAACCAGGAAAAGCAAGATAAGGAAAAGCAAAAAAAGGCGAAGAAAAACAAGGCCAACAAAGCCAAGAAAAAGAAGGCGTCCAAGCCACGGCCTGCTCCTAAGCCTTCCAAGGGGCGAAAAAAGGATTCCTCTCGTCCCCGCCAAGCGATCCCTTTGCGCCTGAGCCCTGAGGAACGAGCCCAGTTGGAGAAAAAACTGCAGCGCCTGATTCTCGAAGCGCGAAAAAATGAAAAGCCAAGGCCAAGCAGGCATGTCCCCGGAAAGAAGGATTGGTGAGATGTTCAGCTTCCTCCTGATGCCTCTCTTTGTTCTCGTCCAGGCCTCACCTCTCAGGGTGGCGGGGCCTGACCCTGCCACGGTTGCGTTGGGTGAATCTTCGATTCTTCGCGTCCAGATCCAAGGAGCGAAGACAGGCACGATCCCCGCGCCTCCCAAGGTCTCCGGTCTCAAAATCGAAGTCTCTGGGCCCTCTGTCGAGCAGCGTTTCCAGAGTTACAATGGGCGGACGATTGCCAATGAAACGATCAGCACCTGGACTCTCAGCCTGAAACCCAAGCGAGTGGGGCGATTTGAGATTCCCTCCTTTGTCGTGAAAGTGGGGGATCAAGAATACAATGTGCCGGCGCGCAGTCTCCGTTGTGTGGAGAACAAAGCGGCTCGGACCAATACCTATCTTGAAATGGAAGGACCGGGGCGTCCGGTCTACAAGGGGGAGATCTTTGAGGTCCGTTTACGCTTCGGGGTGAGGCAGAGTTTTTTCCGTAAGCTTTCCAATCCCTACGAGGGAAACGGGATCGATCTTCCGATCAAGATTGAACTGGGATGGGAGGATCTTCTGCCCCTGGAGAGTGGAGGATCTCGGCAGAGCCGACAAGGAGAGCATAGTTTTGTTTTGGGGGATGGGAAACAACTGCGAGGAGTCGTTGCTCGTCGTGTTGAAGTTCCGCCCGGGCTCGACCCGGATTTTTTCGTTTTTGAGTACACGAGTCGTTGGGTGGCGAAGCGGACGGGAAAGCTGCTTTTGGATGGTCCGACCATGGAGCTTCAATGGGTCAAGGGTTATACGAGGGATTTCCCCTTTCAGCGCCCTGTCCTTGGCAAGATTGAGCGGGTGGGGGATCCTTTGAGTCTCGAAGTCCGTGAACTGCCGAGCGCGGGCAGGCCCTCTTCCTTTCTCAACGCGGTGGGGAACTTTCGGATCAAGGCCCAACTCTCCAAGACGCATTTTGCCCTAGGTGCGCCCATTGTTCTCCGGCTTCGGGTGGAGGGCGAAGGCAACCTTCCCTTCCTTGATTTACCTCCCCTCAACAAGCTTGCTGGATTCAACCGCTTTTCCATGAAGGTGGATCGGACTTCCCGATCCGTCATCGGGCGTTACGAACTCGCCGCCATCGACAGCGGGATCAAAGCCTTTCCGCCGATTGAGTTTTCTTACTTCGATCCCGGCGATGGGCGGTACAAGACTCTGCGGACAGATCCCATTCCCGTCGAAATCTCGGGGAAGCGGGGTAAGGGTTTGACTCTTCTCAAGGGGGCCAAGCCTTCTCTTCCCGAGGTGGATGAGGACATTCGTGATTTTATGGAGCTTGGTGATGATGGTGCCGCCGGGCCATCGCCCTGGCTGGTGTGGACTCTTGTGGGGGGGCCTGTGGCTGCTTTTCTCCTCGCTCTTGCCTTGCGGTCGGGGAAGGAAAGGGAGGCTCGGGACCCGGGGCGCAGACGTGCCCGCGAGGCCAAAAAACGCTTTGAGAAAAACTTGGGTGCCGAAGGCCCCCTGCGTGCCTTCAGTCTCTACCTGGCGGATCATTTTGGATGGGACGAAGGGGCAGCCTTGGATCCAAAATTGGAGGAGCGCCTTCTCCGCGAGGGTGTTCCCGAAAACTTGCGTGTGGAGACTCTTGCCCTGATGAAGGATCTCCAGGCCTCCCGCTATGGAGGTGGAGGGAGTGAAGAGGAGCGTGCTGCTCGAGCCCGCGCCCTTGTCACCAGTTTTGAAAACCAAAAGATGCCGCGAGCGAGGGGGGCTCAGACATGAACATCTCCCATTCCCAAAACCAGATTCCAGCCGTGATCCTCGGCCTGATCCCCGCCCTTCTGGGGATTTTGATGCTTGCCGCTCCCCTGGCTTCCCAGAGCGAGACCTATCCCCTCCAAGCTCTTCAGGCCTGTCGCAAGGGGGATTACAAAACAGGCAAGCAAGGCTTCGAAACTTGGCTCAAGAAGCATCCCCAAGGAAACGGGCGCGTCGAATACAATCTAGGCAATTGCGAATACCGCTTGGATCATCCCGCACGAGCCCTCTGGCGTTGGAAGCGGGCAGAGCGTCGCCTCGGCGGCAGGCCAGAAATCCTGCACAACATCGCCCTCGTCCAAAGGCAGTTGTCTCTTCCCCCCGAAGAACAAGCAGGCCTTCTCCAAGAACTCAAAAGCTCGCTGACCAAGCTTCGTCCCGCCGATTATTGGCGCCTGACCCTCCTCTTCGAGATCCCCGCCCTCGCCCTCCTCTTCCTCGCCTTCAAAAGGCGCAAAGTCACCCCCCTGCTCCTCGGAGTCATCCTCTACCTTCCCGCAGTTCTCAGTGCAAAAAACGCGATTCAATCCCCCTCCCCCAAACCCTTGGGCGTTGTGGTCCTCCAGGATGACCTCCCGCTTCGCACCGAACCCCGCCCCTCTCTCTCCCCCACCGCCCGCCTCCCCAAAGGCCTCAGCCTCCCCCTCCTCAGCCAAAGCCCCGATTGGCTCAAGGTTCGCTATGGCCGCACCGAAGCCTGGGTCCCCCGCAGTGGCGTGGGGACTTGGTAGGCCTTCTCTTGGCAGCCTCCCTTTATTCATAGCCGTGTTGAGGAGGGAATTTGAAAGAGCCATTCTCCTTTCTTTCAGAGAGGACTGTTTTGAGCTGTGCTGGCTCCTACTTGCCTGAGAACCTGTAAGCTTAGTTTTCCTTGGGGATGAATTCCCCCTACCCTTTGAAAGGAAGCATCATTCATGCAAAGGATCTCATGGAGCGATTTCAGGCGAGTTGAGCTCCGGACGGGCACTATTCTCGAGGTTCAAGACTTTCCCGAGGCGAAAAAGCCCGCCTTTCTCCTCCGCATTGACTTTGGACCCAAGATCGGGATCCTAAAATCGAGCGCTCAGATCACAAAGCGCTATTCTCCCAAAGCTCTCATCGGCAAACAGGTTCTCGCCGTGGTCAACTTTCCGGTCAAGCAGATCGGTCCCCATCTCTCCCAATGCCTTGTCACTGGATTCGAGGCCGAAGATGGAGGCATCGTGCTAGCTGTCCCTGAAACCCAAGTTCCCAACGGCGCGCGGCTCCTGTAGGCCCTTTTTTTTAAAAACCCTTCATCCTTCCCCAGTTGAGGATTCCTCAGTGGGATGGGACCGGCCTTCAGCAAATGGTTTTGAGCGGTAAAAAGACAATAAATAAGGGAAAAAGGACCTAAAAAAGAATCTGAGCCCATTTTTAGCAAAAAATAAGACGAATTTTTTGTCCCCCCCCCCCTCTATATAGATGAAGGCGGAAGCTTTCTTTGTTTATACCAAACTAACCTTTTTTCTGAACAGGAGAAATCAATCTTGCGTTCCATGAAACGAATCCTTTGCCACCTGAGCGCCCTCTCACTTTTGTTTGGCCTTTTTGTCACATCGCTTTCTGCCCAAAATGGAGAGAATGGTGCTCCAGGCACCGCAGCCCACCCTGAGGGCTATCCAGGTTGCCCGGGAGGACCATCCTATGGAAATGGGGGGAGGGGTGGGGATGCCTGGGGAGGAGC
>Ga0256841_1003147_pt1 | contig 12542 bp, 13 predicted proteins | sample 356308metaG_FD_185971 | JGI IMG/M metagenome (GOLD analysis project Ga0256841, IMG submission 185971) | Hydrothermal vent microbial communities from Mid Atlantic Ridge, Atlantic Ocean - 356-308 | ecosystem: Environmental > Aquatic > Marine > Hydrothermal vents | place: Atlantic Ocean: Mid...
GATGGGCGATGACCCGCACTGGAGCGCCGTAGAGCCGTTCCAGCCGCTGCGGCGTGAGCGCGTCGGTGGTGTGGCACAGCAGTGTACGGTTCAGGCAGGCCACATGCTGCACGTACTCGGAAATGAAGGCGATGTCGTGCGAGACCACCAGGATGGTGAGACGCTCGCTGAGCTTGCGCAGCAGATCGAAGATGTCTCGTTCGCCACGCTGGTCGATGTTGGCCGTGGGTTCGTCCAGCAGCAGGATCCTGGGTTCGGCGGCCAGCGCGCGGGCCACCAGCACCCGCTGCAGCTGCCCCCCGGACAGGCTGCCCACCGGCCGTCCGGCCAGGGCCTCCACCTCCGCCTCGCGCATGGCGCGGGCCACCCGGTCCCGATCCCGCGCCCGCCACGGGCCCACCACGGGGGCACGCCCCAACCGTCCCATCGCCACCACCGAACGAACCAGCACCGGGAAATCCCGCCGGAAACCGGCGAACTGGGGTACATAGCCCACCTCCAGCCGGCCCTGTTCCGGCGGCCTGCCGAGCACGCGGATGCGCCCTCGATCCGGCCGCAGCAGACCGAGCACCAGCTTGAGCAGGGTGGACTTGCCCCCGCCGTTGGGACCCACCAGTGCCCAGAACTCACCCTGGCCCACGGTCAGACGGATGCCTTCCAGCACGCGCAGCTCGCCATAGGAGAAATCCACGTCCTCGACCTGGATGGCGGGCGTCTCGGACGGGTTTGCGGAATCCGGACAGGTGGTGTTCATGGACCGTAGCCCCTGCGCGACGTGGAGTCCATCATACACGCCACGCAGGCACTCACCGGCTTGGCGCACGCCCCTCGGCGGACCCCGCGTCCTGTAGGGCGGCGGCCAGGTTCGCGGCAAAGCGGCGCAGCTCGCCTTCCCAATCCTCGGCCACCGGGTCGGCCACCACCACCCTGGCCCGGAAGGCCCGGGCCAGCATCTCCACGGTGCCTCGCCGCAGCCGCGGACCGACCACCAGCACGCCTACCCGTTCCTTCCGTGCCCAACTCGCCAGACGCGCCAGCGTCCGCGCGCGGGGCGGTTTTCCATCCACCTCCACGGGCACCTGACGAAGCCCGTACGCATCGGCGAAATATCCCCACGATGGATGGAACACCAGGAAACGGGCACCACGCACCGGCGCCAGGATCGCGCGCAGATCCCGGTCCAGGGCCTTCAGGCGCTCCTCGAACCGCCGCAGCCGCTCGCGATAGACCGCAGCCCCCCGCGGGTCTTCGCGGGTCAGCCCTTGCGCCATGCGGCGGGCCTGATGCGCCACCAGGGCCGGACTCAGCCACACATGCGGATCCCGACGCCCCCCTTGCCTCGGTTCGGATCGCTCCATGCCCGGCGGCACGTCCATGGGCCGCAGCCGGATCCCCTGCTGCGTCTCCACCACCACCAGATCCGGCGCCGCGGCCCGGATCCGCCTCATCCAGGCCTGCTCGAAGGGCACACCCACCGCGAAATACAGGCGCGCCTCGGCCAGGGCAGCGAGCTGGGCCGGCCGCGGCGCATAGGTCGCCGGACTTTGGCCGGGCCCCACCATCACCGACACATCGACCCGGTCACCCCCCACCGACTCGGCAAAGAACTTCTGGGGCAGTATGCTCACGAACACCCGTATGCGCTCGCCGGCAGAACCCATTCCCGGCAACAGGCAGCCCAGAACCGCCAGCACGCCCACGGCCCGTGCAAGGCGTGCCCGGAGCCCTGCCCCCGTCATCCCGCCTGCTCCAGCGTGGGAGCGTTCCAGCGCTCCAGGCCCGTACCCCGCTCGTCGCGGCGCAAACGCGCCCAGCCAGCATAGGCGATGCGCAGCCGGTACATGGATGGCGGGGAGAGCTCCAGCGCCATTGCCGCCGCCGCGCGCAACACACCCGCATGGGAGACCACCAGAACCGGCCCGTCGCCGGCGCGCCAGATGGACTCCACGGCCCGGGTCACGCGGGCATGGAAGACCTCCAACGGCTCGGCCCCTTCCGGACGATTGGCCAACGGATCGGCGTGAAAGGCCCGCAGCGCCCCCGGCCAGCGCGATCGGATCTGCGCTTTGGTGAGCCCCTCCCAGGCCCCGAACCCGACTTCCCGCAGATCTGGTTCCACCGAGACCGGCAGATCGTGGCGCTCGGCCAAGGCACGGGCAAACGCCAGGCAACGCCGCAACGGCGAAGTCACCACACGCGACCAGTCCACCTGCGACGGCATGGCCGCCCACATCTGCGACCAGCCGCGTTCGCTCAGCGGATCGTCCACCCCGTCCCCCCGGTAGCGATCGCCCCCGACCGGTTCCCCGTGCCGGATCAGATCGATCCGCCACCTTTCTTCGTCTTTACACAACTGCATCTTCTCCTTAGGATTTCTGGTGGATATTCGACTCCAGCACGGGTGGCCGGCACCGGTGCGCCCGGGCGGGTCAATGTACAGAGTGCCTCAGAGACATTGCAATCCGCACAAGGGGCCGAAACGCGCGTGCTGCGAACCACCGCTCGAATGAATCGGAGACAGCGCATCTGGCACCCGCCGGCGCACTGAGGACGGGGGCGTACATGGGCTCACGAAATACGGTGGTCGCGGCGGGCGTCTTCCTCTTTTTCGCGATCACCGGCTTCCTGTTGTTCGGGCGCGCGGGCGTCGGAAAAGCAGGCCTGGCCGTGCGGCCGGCGGTCGCACCTCGCCCGGGTGTCCTGCTGGTGGCACGGCCGCAGCTGCCCGATCCCCGCTTCGCGCAAGCCGTCATCCTGCTGGTCCGGCACGACCCTTCCGGCTCCGTGGGGCTCATCGTGAACCGCCCGTCCGACTATGCGGTGGACGAGCTCGTCCCCGGACTCGGCGATGCGGCCCACCGATACCGGATATGGTTCGGGGGGCCGGTGGCGCCCTACCGTGTCAGCTTCCTGATACGGACCGGGGAGTCGCTGTCCGGAACCGAGCCGGTGCTGGGTTCCCTGCGATATGGAACGGACACGGCCACGCTGGAAGCCCTCATGGCGCGCGGCACCAGCCCCGATGACCTGCATGTCTTCCTGGGTTATGCAGGATGGGGACCGGGGCAGCTGGACAGCGAGCTGCTCAACGGGGACTGGATCCTCATGGAAGGAGACGAACGGGACGTCATGGCCCCCGATGGGTTGTGGGAACGGCTCATGGAGCGGCGGGAGCCGGCGGGCCTACTGGTACGGAAGACACCGCCACCCCCACCGAGCCGACGAACTGTCAGCTTTTGACAACAAACAGTTGATTTTCGGCTACACCTTCATGGATTTTTTATTCATCAGGCGCTATATATCCCGTGTAAGGACTGTCCCGTATGGGAGCATCCGGACCGAAGCGGGCGGAGCGTGGCTGCATATCCGGAGGGCGCCATGGCACAGGGACCCGAGCAATGGGGGCTGATCGAGCGCGGCGTCAGATTGCCGCCGCGCCAGGGGGCGCGGGCCTCCCAACTCATCGAGCATCCGGCGGAGATCCCGCTTCGGGTGCGATCCCTGTCAAGAAGCGGTCCAAGGCTGGAGGATCCCGGCCTCGGCGGCATTCGCTTTACGGCCCCCCGGGCCATACCGCCCGGGACGTTCGTGGAGCTGACCACCCAGGTAGGTGGTGCACCCATCGCGCTGGAAGGCATGATCATCGCCTGGACGCGACGGCGAGGAGAGACACGCCTGGCGATGGCCTTCATGGACCACCGAACCGCCTTCGAGGGACGCATGTACGAACAGGCATGTCACATCGAGGCCTACCGGCTGCGCAACGCCGCGCGGGGCCGCGCCCTCACCACCGACCAAGCCGCCGAGGAGTGGATCAACCGCTACTCGGCGGCCTTCCCCGGACTGGCCTGCAGCCCCTGAGCAACGCCCAATCCCCGCCGCGGCGGGCGCCTTTCCGGGTTGCCCCGGATGAACGCCACCGTGCCGCGCCCGGGGCGGCCGGCTTGTCGGAACGGTCCAAGCGCTCAACACTTGCGCCCGCACCCCGACTTGGCGCACAGGCGGGCGATCAGGAACACCACGGCCCCGGAGACCACGATCGCAGAAATCGTCAGCGCATCCATCATTGTCGAACTCCTTCGTTGCTTGATAGCAACAGTCTTGTTGCTTTCCTATCACTTAAGAACATTAACATACTCTTAAGTTCCATACATTGACGGATTCCGCGAATCGCCCCGCTGGGCCGATGAGCGGGCCACCCGCGGCGGAACGAGCCCCGGCGCCATACCCAGGCGCACCATGCAGGCCAAGAGGCGGCGGTATAGAATTGCCCAACCACTCATCCGCTCACCGAGGGAAGCCCGAATGGCCATCCTGTCCTGGCTGCGTAACAAGAAACACTTCATGCGCCGCAACGCCGTGGACGAGTTCCGGGAGTACGCCGAGGCCGAGCTGGCACGACTGCGGGCCTCCGATCAACGCTTCGACGAGGCGCTCTACCGGGAGGCGATGGATCTGGTCTTGGCCAAACTCGAGTCCCGGCAGACCGCACCCTTCCAGGACTGAACGCACGGCAGCGACCGATGGACCGGCCCCGGTCTCCCGGCCTCGGCTCGCTCACACGACAGGGATCCATCCCATGAGCCCGCCTTCCTTGGATCCGGACCCGTCCGGAAACCCACAGCCGGTGGATGCGGCGAACCAGCCATTGGCCCGAGCTCCAGCACCGTGGCAGGTTCTCCCGACGGCCCACCCAAACCGGAGGTATGGAGCAGAGCATGATCATCACTGACTTACGCGCGACCAACGTCCTCAAATACGCACGCCTGGAGCTCAACAACCTTCCGGCCAAGGGCCTGATCGCCATCAGCGGGCCCAACGAGTCGGGAAAGACCGCCGTGGTGGAGGCGGTGTGCTTCGCTCTGTTCGGGCGCACCTACTCCCAGAACGAGGACGAATCGACTCGAATCATCCGTTGGGGGGAGGAAGGCTGCCGCATCGAAATGGCCTTCGAGGCCAACGACGGCGGGCGCTATCGGGTGAGCCGGGCGCTGGACCGTGACGGTGTCCATGCCGCCAGGCTTTACCGGAACGACGAGAAAGAGCCCTTCGCCTCCGGGCCGAGCACGGTACGCGACGCCATCGTCGGGATCTGCGGCTTCGACTATCAGCAATACGTGGACGCGCTGTACCTGGCTCAGATGGAGATCTCCGTGCCCCATCCCCAGAGCGAGACCCTCCGGGAGATCGCGGGTACGCGCGAGCTGGAAACCGTGGCGGCCGAGCTCGAACGAGAAATCCGCGAACACGAAACGGCCGTTGCGCGCATCGAACGACAGCGCACGGAGATCGAAGACCAGATCGCCACGCTCGGCTCCGAAGAGGAGGCCGTGGCCCGTCTGAACTCGCAAGAGGAGACCCTGCGCGGCGCGCTGGAGAAGCGCCGGGCCGATCTCGAGGCACTGCGCGAGCTCGCCGAGACACTCCGCAAGCTGGGCCCGGAGGTGCGCGGTGAAATCTCGGAACTGACGCATCTGGATACGGAAACCCCCATCGCCTGGTGGCGAACCGAGCTCGAATCACTCGAGGCGGCCGCCGGCAAGATCGCCGCCGCCTGTGAGACTATCGAGACCGACAACCGCCTGTGCAGCGAGCGGCCGCTGCAGCGCAAGACCGAGGAATTGCGCCAACGCCTGTCCGCTGTGGACCGTGCGCTGCAGGCGATCGACGCCTACCGCCATCGGCTGGAAGCAACGGTCGGCCAGGCCGAGGCCGGAACCGAACAGCTCCCCCAGCCCCCGATCCCCGAGCGGATCGCTCGGATCCGCGGCCGGCTCGTGGGGCCGCGCTTGCTGCGCTTCGTGTTGGGTCTGCTGTTTCTGGTTGCCGCCATCGCCGCGCTCGGCCTCTGGGGCCTTTGGTGGCTGGCCGAGCCCGGGGTCTCCGGCACGCTCGCCGATGGTGCGATCGGGTTCGTCTCGGCCCTATGGCCGGAGGCGACGCCCGCCGCCGTCCGCCGCTGGATACTGCCGGCCGCGACCGGCGGCACGGTGCTCACCGTCGTGGCCTGGCTCTGGAGCCTGGCCCTGGATCGCGGCATCCGGCGGCGGATGGCCACGATCCAGGAGCTGGAGGCCCAACAGGCGGACCTGGAACGGCGGATCGCATCGCTCTCCGGGCTGGAGGCGCATCCCCTGACCCGCACGGTGGAGACGCTGCGGGCGATGCGGGACCCGGAGCTGGAGGAGATCCTGACCGGGTTGGAGCAAGGCCCCGCCTCGGTCTTCCTCGATTCCGGAACCCTGCGTGAAGAGTTGGCCGGTTGGGAACGGTTGGCATCAGAGATCGACGTGGCGTTGTCCGACCTGCGTGAGGCCGTTGCAGCGCGGATCGGCAGCCTGGAGCAATCCGTCGAGGCGGGGAAGACGGCCCTGGAACGGCTCGCCGCCGAACGCTCCGCCCTGTCCGAGCGGCGCAGCCAGGTCGAAACCCTGCGCGAGCAGGCGCGCGAGCTGGAGCGCCAGCTGGCCGGCCACCGGCAGGCGATCCAGGTGCACGAACTGGCATTGCGGCTCACCCGCGGGACCTGCCGCAGCATCTATCAGCGCTTCAACAACGTCCTGAGCAAGTTCACCGGCGAGATCCTGCCGCGGCTCACCGAGGGACACTATCGTCAGATCCAGATCTCCGACGACCTCAAGCTGCGCGTCTTCTCCGTGGAGAAGAACGACTTCGCCGGGCTCGAGGAGCTGTCCAGCGGCACGCAGCGCCAGATCCTGCTCGCCGTGCGGCTGGCCATGGCCAAGGCGCTGGTCGATGCCAGCGACCAGGCGCGCCAGTTCATCGTCCTGGACGAACCGTTCGCCTTCTTCGACCGCGAGCGCATCCATCTCACATTGCGCGCACTGCCCGAGCTGGACCGCCGGATCTCCCAGATCTGGATCATCTCCCAGGAATTCGCGGACTACGACCGATTCAAGCTCAACATCCGTTGCAGCCGCGACAGCGACGAGCTCGTGGTCGGCGGGAACGGTGCGGGTGGATTGTTTTCCCTGGGCCGGCGCGGAGAGACTACCTGAGGGGACGGCCGATCCCGGTGCCCTCCAAGATCCGAAACTGCAGACGCTGCGATTCCAGGGTGTGACGTGCCGCCGGCACCGGATCACCCCGGGGTGGTTCGATGACCAGGGCATCCATCTGACGTCGCATGCGCCGGTCCTGCGCACGGCGAGCCGGGGCGGGCGGCGCTGCGCCCGTCTCGCGGCGCATCGCCTCCCCCTGGCGTCGCTGCTCGGCTTTCAGGCGCGTGCGTGCCTGTTCCGCCCCCACCGGATCACGGACTCCGGGAAGCTCCCCGGCTTGAACCACAGAAGCCAGGATCGAGGCGGCCATCACGGTGCGCACGATGTGAGCCATTGCAGAGAACCCCGCTGCGTGAGGACTTAAATAGAGTACAGGACAGGCCGTTTTTACGAGGGAGGGCGTCATGGAACGTCGTAGCGGTAAAGACCGGCGCCGGCCCGGCCCGACACCCCGTTTCCCCTTCCGGGACTCCCATGGGCAATGGGTGACCAGCGACCGCCGCAGGCTCGCGGACCGGCGGCTCAATGGATTGTCCAACGAGCTATTCTGGCAGCAGATGGAATCCACCCCCGAGGCCTCGTACGGAGCAAACCGGGGCCGGCCCGCCCGCAGGCCCCGGACGCCGTCCTCCCCGCAGTCCTGGCAGGAGGGGCCCCCACCCGAGTTTCCATTGACGCCCGTCAATCCCTTGTCCTGACCCGAACCTCTCCGCCTAACCCAGGTTAGGGACGCGCGGCAATCCGGGCCGTAGTTTCGTTCGAACAACAAGCCGAGGGGGCTCGGAGACGCCGCCGGCGGCAACACCAGTCAGCAAGGGGCAAGGCGCATGTACGCACATCCGTTCGTCTACACCGTCGCGGTTTCGGTCCTGTTCGGGTGCTCCCTGGCCTGGGCACAGCAGGTCGCCCAGGAAATGCCCGACAAGCCCCACCAGGTGAGCTCGGCCGTCTGCAAAACCTGCCACCAACGGATCTACCGGCAATGGGAGCGCTCCATGCACGGCCAGAGCACGGCGCTGAAGGATCCAATTCATGGCGCGTTCTACCGCTTCGTGATCGGCACGCCCGACCAGGAAGGAGTGAGGACCAAGAAGGGGACCTACCCCGTATGCCTCAAATGCCACGCTCCAGCGGCGGCCATGGATCGCAAGACGGACCTCACCGCCCTGTCCGCCTACGAAGAGGGCGTAAACTGCATCACCTGCCACACCATGCGGGAGTACAAGGGCCTGAAGGGACCGGACGGCAAGCTACGTTATGGCGTGGACGCTTACGTATTCTCGGACACCGCCCTACAGGCGCCCTCGGGCCGGGACTATACGATCCACCCAACCGGCGTGAAGCCTTCCCGGCCCTTCCATCCGTTTCCCATGCAGGGGAACACCCTGCTCCGGACCTCGGCGGCCTGCATGGGTTGTCACGACCAACGGGTGAACTTCAAAGGCGCCCCGCTGTGCGTCACTGGCAAGGAGTACGCCAAGTTCGGCACCTTCGTCCCTTGCCAGTCCTGCCACATGCCCAAGGTCGGTGGGCTCACCGACCATTCCATGGCCGGCGGACATGGAAACATGGTCAAAGCCGGCCTGGTGATGCACGCCACGGCGAAACGCTCCGGAGACCGGCTCCTCGTTTCGGTGAGACTGCACAATCAACTTCCCCACGCCTATCCCACCGGGGCCCCGTTCCGCAATTTCTTCCTCCGGGTGACGGGCTACGACGAAGCCGGCAATGCCGTGTGGCGCAATTTCAAGAAACACCCCATGAAGGAAGACCCCAAATCCATGTTCGTCGTGGTGCTGGGTGACGAGAACCACAAGCCTGTACCCCCACCCAAGGCCACCCAAGTGCTCAAGGACACGCGGATGCAGCCCAATGAGCAACGCATCGTCGAGTACGAGATTCCAGCCCGCAACGTCCGTCTGGTGCGGGTGGAGGCACTGTACAACCTGGTGCTGCCGCCACAGATCCGGATGCTGAAAAAGATGTCGCGAGAGGTTCCGGATCTCCCACCGATCCAAGAGGGGCTGCTGGATCCAAAACCCGTGGTGTTCGCGGAGCTCGAAATCCCGGTCGCCCAAGCCTCCGCAGCGGGTGTAGGGCCGGGGAAACCCTAGTTTTCTCAGAACCTTATCGGGGGAGCGGTCGCGCCACCGGGCTGAGGAATAAACTGCCACAAGGGCTGGCGGGCTCAGTGGCCCGAAACCTGCTCACCCCGGATCGCGCAGCCACTTGAGCGGCGCGCGAGATATCACGGCATATCCGCGCCGCAAGCGGCACCCGTGGGATCGATTTCTCCACCCTGCGGGCCGGCACGCGCACTCGATGGCCGGCCGATCCGCACCGGTGTTCCGCCGCCACCGGCCGCCGAAAGAAAAGGGCCCCGCAGCCGTTCGACCGCAGGGCCCCTTAACGAGGGTCGGCCAAGCGCGCCCCGAGGGCGAGGCGCGGTTGCGCGTTCCGGAATCAGCCCCCAGCGCCCACCATGGTCTTGAGGGCCTTCTCGACCAACGGAGGGGAGGACCGCACTTTCATGAAGCTGTGCTCGCCCATCATGCTGAGATCCGGCATGTGCACGGCCATGCGGAACTTCATGTGGGGGGCCTCCACCTTGTTGCCCAACACGAGGACCTCATAGGGCAGGTAGGCGGTCTTCTTGAGTTCGTCGAAGTCCACCACGCCCATTTGATAGCGCTCGCCGGCCTTTTCGTCCACGCCCTCACCCGTGATCGACACCCCGAACAGGGTGACATCGGGAGACAGATCGAGGCGATACACCTTACGGACCCCGCCCCGCTTGGCAGCCAGCCCCTCCTCCACGGCTTTCACGGCCGCGGCATGGTCGGGGAACGAGCCCAGCTCGTAAGGTTCATCGAAGTACGGCATGCCGAACATATAGTGGTACTTGCGCAGCTTCTTGGGAGTCAGGCCCTTGTCCGACCCGAACTCCTTCTCGTGACCCAGCACCTGGCCCAGTTTTTCCGCCACCGGTGTCAGGTCTGCGTCCATGCGGTAGGCGTACTGAAAGTACACCGGATTGGCATAACTCACCTGCACCTGATCACCCACCTGGGTCACCCCGATACGCACGATCGCGCCATAGGCCCCGCGCGGTGTCTTGCGCGCCGCCGCTTTGAGCTCATCGCTGGTGGCCACGATCACCACGGCGTTCTCATAAGGCGAGTATTCCCCGATCACCTCGAAGCCACCCTTTTGCAGCGCCTCTTTGACCTCCTTCGCCTTGGCGTCCACCGTGCCCGGGCCCGCCGAGGCCAACACGAACGGCTTGAGCCGTTCGGCTGCCTGGACGGCGCCTGTGGCCATCACAAGGCCCAGGAGCAACACCCACAACACACCCCGGTAACTTGTCAATTTGTTCATCTGTTCATCTCCCTCCGGACGGTTACCATGACCCGCACCTCAGGCGGACCACGCATCTCTGCGGGATGTTTTTCGAAACCCCGCAATCGAACAGTATAGGCGCACTACTCCCCAGCGCACAGACCGTTTTGCACACGTATCGCCCGCACTTGCGGGAAGCGGGGGGACGAAAACTCCGACCGCCCGTTCGATCCGGCTGACCGCGGTGACCTCCGCCGCGGTTTTCCACGACCCGTTCAATCGGGCATACGGCATCCCGTTCCAGACCCAGGGGGGAACAGAAGCCATGAAGGCAAAGGGCGTGGTGACCGGTGGCATCGTCATGCACCTCGCAAGAGGTCCCGAACCGGGAGACCATCGATCTCCGGCCAGGCATCGGAAACGCCTGTTGCAGTGACGGCCACGGCGGCGGATGCTATGGACTGAGAACGAGCCGCTCGGCAGGTCTGTGACTGAAGATCCCACCTTACGGCATGGAACGATCCGGAGGCCCTTGCAATGAAAGCCTTCCCCCTGCTAACCGTCGCGTTGGCGGTGCTTGCGGCCGTCGCCCAAGCGGCAGACCAGCGTCAGTTCGTCCAACTGCCGCAGATGATGCGTGATCACATGATGCACAACATGCGCGACCACCTCCTGGCACTGCAAACCATCACCCGGCAACTTGCGGATGGTGAGTACGATGCCGCCGCCGATACCGCCGAGCAGCGTCTGGGCATGAGTGCCATGCAGCGTCACGGCGCCGCGCACATGGCGCCCTACATGCCCGGAGGCATGCGAGCCGCAGGCACCGCCATGCATCGGGCCGCCAGCCGTTTCGCCGTCGCCGCCCGCGACGCCTCGGTGGACGGCGAGCCGTCGAAGGCATTCGGCGCGCTGTCCGATGTCATGGCCGCGTGCGTCGCCTGCCACTCCGCTTACCGAGTGCACTGAACCCCAGGGAAAGGGAACGGGAAGACCTGGAGGTGGCCCGCTGCACGGTGGAACGCCTGATGCGTGCTCAGGGGCTGCGTGGTGTGGTACGGGGCAAGGTCTGCAAGACCACTGTCCCGGACGATGCCACGGAACGTCCCGCCGACCTCGTGCAGCGCCGGTTCCAGGCAGAGCGCCCGAATCCGTTGTGGGTGGGGCAGACTTTACCTATGTCGCCACCTGGGCGGCCATGGTCTTCGTGGCCTTCGTCATTGATGTCTTCGCCCGACGCATCGTCGGCTGGCGGGTAGCGAGTTCGATGAAGACGGATCTGGTGCTGGATGCCCTGGAGCAGGCCTTGTGGTCGAGGACCGGGACCGAGGGACTGGTGCATCACAGCGACCGGGGTGTTCAATACCTGTCGATTCGCTACTCTGAGCGTTTGGCCGAGGCTGGCGTCGAGTCATCCGTTGGCAGCGTCGGCGACTCGTACGACAACGCCCTGGCGGAAACGATCATCGGCCTGTTCAAGACCGAGGTCATTCGCCGGCGCGGGCCATGGCGGACACTCGATGCCGTCGAGTATGCCACCCTGGAGTGGGTCGACTGGTTCAATCACCGCCGACTGCTGGAGCCGATCGGCAACGTACCACCGGCAGAGTTGGAGGCGACGTATTATCGCCAACAGGAGGAGTCAGCCAAGGCGGCCTGACTCAAACAAAATGGTCTCCAGAATTCCCGGGGCGGTTCACGATCCGAAAGCGGATCGAAGAATGCTTCGGCTGGCTCAAGACAATCGGCGAGTTGCGCAAGAGCCGGTTTGTAGGGCGTGACAAGCTCGACTTTCACTTTGTGCTGGGAGCAGCCGCCTACAACCGGGTTCGGATGCGCAATCTGGGGGTGGTGGCATGTTGATGGCCGCGATCCGAGAGATTGGTGTGCCTGGAAACGGGCAACTCGGGGCAAATTGGCCAATTTCTGGCCACAGGGCAGGAGTCGCCGTGCTTCAGCCGCTACTCACCGCCAGGAAGGCCGCGTCAGTCCGGTTATTTTCAACGGCCTGTTAGCTCATTAGTCTGATGAATTTAGCAACTATCTGACCGAACGACAGCCCCTGATTCGCAAGATCTTTGAGTTGCGAAAGCACAGATTTTGCTTTCTCAGGGTCTTTTTGTAGTTTTTCTAGCGCCTTAATGAACTCTTGAGGCGTAATATTTACATTCATAGTGTTCT
>Ga0256841_1003148_pt1 | contig 12539 bp, 8 predicted proteins | sample 356308metaG_FD_185971 | JGI IMG/M metagenome (GOLD analysis project Ga0256841, IMG submission 185971) | Hydrothermal vent microbial communities from Mid Atlantic Ridge, Atlantic Ocean - 356-308 | ecosystem: Environmental > Aquatic > Marine > Hydrothermal vents | place: Atlantic Ocean: Mid...
ATTGAAAATCAGGAGAAAACCAATGAAATCCAGCGCCGAATGCTCGAGGCCGCGTCTCGCCGCCCTCATGATCGTGACGAGCTTGCTCAGCGCCTGCGCGACGGTAGGTTCTGAACGGATGACAGGTGTGTGCCCGCCGGTGGCGGAGTATGACGCAGGGTTCCAAACAAGGGCGGCCGAGGAAGTGAAGGCGCTGCCGGAAGGGTCGGCAATCGTGGAAATGTTGAGCGATTACGCCGTAATGCGCGAGCAGGCACGAGGATGTGCAATTTGATCGTCCATTTTTCCAGTGCCTGCGCCGTAGTCCAGAGACCTAAACTATTTGTCGAGAAGTACCCATCAAAATGACGGGCTAAATCAGTTCGACATAGCCAATAAGTTCGGCGGAATAACTACCATCACCATCTGCCGCCCCTTTATGTTTGATTTCCCGCTGCAAGGTTGGTTCAACCGTTTGATTGAAAAGCGAAACCCTTTCCTCGGGGCCCATGATTTCGCTTGCGATTGGTAGCTTAATAATCTTGGAGAACTGCTTCTCTACTATCGGCAATCTGGTACCATTCGCATCCACAGCAATTGACTGAACGAAGGACCGTTTTTCACCGTTCCGTGTTGAAGTTTCAATGAGCCAGTTTGAAAGTAGAACGGGACCTTGATTGGGATCGGATAAGGCTGCACCCAGCTCTTCCGGTGGAATACTCCGCCATCGGCCGAGTTCTTCCTGAACAAGAGGGTGATCTAGGCCAAGTAACTCGACCTTCACATCAGAGGTTGCAGTATCTCGATCAAGGGTAAATCGGCAGACTGAGGTGCCTTCGGCTGTCATTACATCATATGTCTGGTCATCAATTCTAACCAAACTTTGGTCCTTGGTTTGAAGAGCTGTAGCAAGGAACTGAACCAGTCGCTCAAGGCCTGTTGATATATCTGAGAATGGCTCGTAATCGTCCAGACTGAAACCATCCAGGTCCTGAAACAAGTCAAACACAACTTCGCGGGCCTCACGCGCGTTTGCAAGCGCGGCTTCAAGTTCGACCGCAGTTCGTTTTAGTTCCGGATCAGAAATCGCCTCTTGGTATAACCGATCGTAGTTCAGCTTTTCAGACAGCTGCCCCAGTATTTGTGAACGTAGATCCTCAGCAATATTTCCTTGGTCATCAACCTTTCCAAGGGTTCGGGCAATCTCAGTAAGCTTGTCGTCGAGCAGCAAGAATATTCGGCCTTCGATCGTGTCTGATAGAACAAGATTGTAGACTTGAGCTGTATGTGCCTGCCCATACCTATGAATTCGCCCGATGCGCTGTTCCATATCCATTGGGTTCCAGGGCAAATCAAAGTTAAACAGAATGCGGGCAAATTGAAGGTTTATCCCTTCTCGGCCCGCTGCCGTGCAGACCATCACCCGGGGACCATCTTTCTTTTTGAACTTGCGTTCGGCGGCAACTTTGGCTCCATGGTCTCCGCCTTTAAGCACCACGACGCCCTGGCCCGGATATACTTTTTCAATCTCCCTTGAAATCAGATCGACGGTGCCAAGATAGGTTGCAAAAATAACGATTTTTTCATCGGGATTTTGACGCCACAGGGTGCCTAGGCCGTCAAGAAGCTTTTGAACCTTGGTCTCCCGTTGGTCAGGGAATGAGGAAAGGAGATCGGCAATTCGAAGGCGCTCCTCTGGCAGGTGAAGATCAACAGCCGCAGAAGCCGCATCTTCCACATGCGACGCCGCAAACTCCGAGCCGTAAGGATCAGAAGCCATCTCCAAGGCTTCATCGTCCAGTTTTTTTGCCATGCGGTATTTTAAGTCCGCAAGAACACGATCTACCTCACTGCGGCCCATGGGGTCGCGGCTGAGATTCCATTCTTCGTGGATGAGGTTTCGTGCTTCATCAAACAGTTTTTCGCGACCTTCAATATCCAGATCACGATCACGAAGCAGTGCCTCGTGAAGGGTGAGCATCAGCATCCGTCGTTTAAGGGTGCGCCGCACGGCAGCGAAACTTGATGCAGCAATTTTCTGGAAAATCGCCATCAGGAAACCGAGCGCTCGCCCCTGATTTCCTTTCCGCTTTGCCAGATCAAATCCGTCTTCAAGGTACTCTCGAAGTTGGTCATAAAACCGTCGTTCGCCATCATTCATAAGGAATGATTCCGTATGCACCCATCGCCGGGCAAAAAGGGGATCACCATCCGGACGGCAGGCATCTGCCTTTGTGCGCCGGAACATTACGGTGTTAAGACGGTGGCGGTTTTCCAGCATTTCTTCTGGGCTGCCGAATAGGGTTGGATTGAGCAGCTGCACCAGCATCCAAAACTGGAAATGGTTGCCCTGGTGCGGTGTCGCTGTAAGCAATAGCAAATCACGGGAGTGATCCTTGAGGGCTTCACCAAGTTTATAGTTTTCGGTTTTTCTTATCTTTCCGCCGGTTCTGTAGGCGGTTAGGTGATGGGCTTCGTCAAACACCACCAGATCCCAACGTGGTGCATCAAGCAGCCGTTTGATGCGTGCTGGACGCTTGAGTGTATCGATGCTTGCAATTAGCCGGTCATGCTTTGCAAAGGCGTTAGTTTTCCGGTCGGTAATATCTCCTTCCGACCCGAAAATTTCAAAATCGAGATTGAAAACCTCGTTGAGTTCCTCATGCCAATTGTTCACCAGCCCGGCCGGAACAACCATCAAGGCCCGGTCAAGTTCCCCCCGGCTGGCCAATTCGCGCAAGATCAGCGCTGTTTCGATCGTCTTGCCAAGCCCGACCTCATCGGCAATCAGAAACCGCCGAGGCGAGGCGGTCGCAATTCGGTGGGTCAGAACGACCTGATGCGGCAACAGATCAATACGCGCCGAAGTTAGGGCCGAAGCGCTTTCCACGATGGGAAGCGCATGTGCTTCATATGACAGCCAGACATTGCGCGCCCGCTCCGCCGAGCCTTCAACAGAGCGTAAAATACGTTCGGTTCGCGAGGCTTCCCGCCGCACAATCGTCAAAGGGACGCGCCGCTCACCGATGCTGAAAAAGGCTCTCAGATACCCGTCCTTGGGCGCATCAAGTACGACGCCTGCGCCAAAATCTGGATGTTTTATTCGCTCCCCGGGGGCAAAATGTGCGGCTTCCATTCAGCCCTCCTCAAGTAATACGCAGATGGAACAGACCTGCTGATTTGCCTGCATCCGCAAGAAAGATTTCTTGCGGATATTCGCCTGCTTCGCCCCAAAGTATCCGGCTGAGGTCCAGTTTCTGGCTGCGATTTGGCGGCCCGCATTCCCAGCGCACCGCATCCGTCGCCGTATTGGTGTGAAAGCGATTCTGGCCGTTTGGCAGCCAGAAAATCAGCGCCGCGTCGCCATCATACCCGTCCTGGAAGGACAGGATTGCGCGCTTAAGAACATTCGAAAGCCATTCGGCGGCATCCTCAGGGGTCAGCAGATCAAGGCACGCGTCCAGCCCGGCAACAACCAACGTATCCCCGCTATTGCTGGGCAGCTCATCCGGCCAGTTTCCGGCCATTCGCAGAAACTCGCGCATGCTGACAACGTCTTGGGGTCCGGTCACCGACGCAAAGGCATCATTGTCCCATATCCAGCTGATCCCGCGCCTTTGCCATACCGTGTCCCTCAGCTGTTTCATACCTCATCCTCCTGGAACAGCGACAGCTGGCGAACGGCGTCCTTGTTGGATGCTTCCCATCCGTTGTAGATGGTCAGGGCACGCGAGGCGGCATTGCGCAAGGGCTGTGAAGACCCTCGGCGGCTGAGCCAATCCAGCAGACCCTTCAAGGCCGGATGCGGTTTGAAATTGTCGTTCTTCAGCGTGTCTGCCGCGTTGATGCCGCTGCTGTCATAACAGGCCCCGATCAGCACCAACGCCTGATCGAGATCGGCGGTTAGGCGGCGTTTGTGGCGGCCCTGCCAGTCTCGGGCGAAATCGAGCGGGTCGACCAGATGGAACACCTTGCGCTCCTCGTTGCACCAGCCTTTCGAGGTAAACTCGTCCGGTGCAATGCCTGAGCCGCGCATCAGCTTTTGCATCTGGTCGCGGGCCAGTTCGGTCTTGCCGTCAAAGATGCGCAGGAATTGCCGGGTGATCGGCTCGGCGGTGACGGGGGGCGGTTCGGAGGATTTGTTGGCATCCTCGTCGATCAGCTGGTTGATCCCGACCAGCGCATCCTTGACCTTGATCGGACGGTCCTCGTCCACATAGACCTTGCCGTAATGGCGCGAGAAATATTCCAGCGCCTTGCCGCGGCGGATGACCTGAAGGTCGGCGGCAGGCAGGCCGGCGCGGGCGTGGTTTTCCAGCATGCCCTGAAGCTGGCGCACATCGGCCAAAACCTCGCGCCGCATCCGCGCCCAGCTGACGGGTTTGGGTTCTTCGGTGCGTTTGCGGCAGACATGGATGATGTCGTATTCGATGGTCTTGGAGCCGAATTCACCCTCGCCCTTGGTTTCATCCGAGCGGATGGGATAGGTGGCCTCAAGATAGAAACCGGCATCAAACAGGGATTCCAGAACCGAGACCCAGGGGGCGTCTTCGCTGTGGTGGAAGGTAAAGGCCAGCGTGCCGCCGGGTTTCAGCACCCGATGCGCCTCGGCCCAGCAGGCGGTCAGCAGGCGTTGGTAGTAGCCGTCTGCGTCTTCCGGCTCGCGCGCCTTGTTGGCCACGGCCTCCATGGATTTTGGGGTGTATTCGGGGCCGAAAATATCGGGGTATTTACCTTTCAGCGGCAGGCGCAGCCAGACATGGAAAAAATCCGCCAGTTCGGAATAATGCAGCAAGCCGCCAAAGGGCGGGTCAGTGATAACCAGATCAATCGAGCCGCTGTCATACTGGGCAAGATCGGTCGAGGAGCATTGCAGCACCTCGGCCCCTTTGACGGGGTCGTTGGGAAAAACCTTTTCGCTCTTACCTGGAATGGTTTTGGCTAGTTCAGTATTTGACCTAGCTAGCGTGCTTACACTGACGGGGTCCCAAGGTCGATTAGCCCATTCCTTGCCCGTCTCAATTACAACGCTACAGGAATTCCAGTTTCCTCTACCCAAATTACTGAACACACTGTTTTCGATTATATTACTCTTTGGGTGATAATTATTATTGCTCATGTGGGGGACGAGCTTGTCGTACCCAACGTCCCAAAAGCAGAACATATTCTGGTTCCGAATATACTGCTGAAAAGCGCCCAGCACATATTCCCGCGTTACCCAATCATAATCTCCGACCTCGACAATGGCCTTCAGCAATTGGGTCAGCACCAGCATTTGCCGCGGGTTGAACATGGTCCACCAATGGGTGAATCCGTAATTGGTGCGAATATCGCTGTTGGCAATCGCGGTCATGAAGCCATAGGGCACCTCGGAGCGTGGCCAGTAATCGGCCAGATCCCCGTCCTTGCGTGTTTCCCATTCGGCGATCGCGGCGCTGTATTGCCGGGCAAGGCCGTCATCAAACGGGGCAAAGAAACGGCCATTATACGGGGCCTTCCTGTCAGACCGCTTTGGTGCCAGCGCCTGAATGGCATATCCCGCCACCGGCCCGCCCTTGCCGGAATCGCGGGTGGCGTTCATCACCCCTTGCTGGGTGCCGCAGGCCCCGCAGGTAAAGGTCGAGCGTTTGGGCACCGTGCCGCCATCGCTTCCGGTGGCAAAGGTCACGTTGGTTTCCGGACAGGTTACGGTTTCGGGCAGCTTGCCGCGCACCTCCAACAGGCGGATGTGGCTTGCGCGCTCGGCATTCCAGGCGGCGGTCGAGGCCGCATCATCCTGCGGGGAGCCGCCATATTCATTCCCGTCCGCATCCCGCTTCGGGCTGCCCTTCAGCCATTCGGGATGCACGAGCAGCGAAAGCTCGACCTTCTTGTTCTTGCCCTTGTCGAGCTTGACCATCTCCGTGTGCCCGCAGTTCGGGCAGGCCACACGCCCCCTCGGGTCAAGGATCGTATAGGGTTTTTCGTCGGGGGCCACATAGAGCGGCACATCGGGGGCCATGCGCGCCTCTGCCGCCTCGATGTCAAATTCGGTTTCGCAGGCGGGGCAGGTATGGGCCCAGTGTTTGACCGAGATGCTTTTGACCGCCATCACCGGCTTGGTCATGATCGGTGTGCGATGGCCGCAGCCGGTCACCTGACAGGGCCCGTGCTTGGCCCAGAAAGTATAGATGATTTCGGGCCCCTCATAGCTGTAATCCCCGCGCTCTTCGGGTTTCAGCGCGAGGGGGTCGAAATCATCGCCCATGACCTTGCCGGTCGGCTTGTGGGTCCAGGTGCCTTTTTCACCCTCCGGCCCGTCGCAATAATAGAAAGGCATGATCTGCGGTTTGACCTCGGCCTCGATATCGGCCAGCAGGCGCTTGACCTCGTCCAGATCGACATCGGCCAGCTCCTGTTTTACCACGAACCAGGCAACGGGGTTCAGGTCATTACCAGACATCTGCATACCCAGGCGCGAGCCTTCGACCAGCGTGGTGCCACCGCCCATGAAGATGTCGGCGACCTTCAGGTTCTTGAACGCGCCTTTCTTCTGGTGGTTGGCGTAATAATTGTCCCAGACCAGTTTGGCAGCGTGGGCCGGATCTTCCGGTGCCTTGGTTGCGGCGGCAATCAGCATGGAGCGGAAAACGCTTGACCGCCTGCGCGCCCACCATTTTGACATCTGGTAGATCGGTTTGCCCGCATTGCCCTCGATGATGGCAACCTGATTGACTGGCAGGATCGGGAAATCGACCTCGAGGCAGGTTTTTGGGCGGTTTGGATCGCTGAAATCAACCGTTTCCATGGCCACAGGCTTGCTCGCCCCGACGGCGCGCGCCACCTCTTGTGCAATTCGTTCTTTTTTCGTGGCCATTTGCGGTAATTCCTTACTTGGTAATCTCGATCGACGGACAAAGCATTTCGAGCAATGAAAGCCCACCATGGGCGAGGGTCGGATAACCCCCCTGGCTTTTCCATTTCCAGCGACCCAAGGCCATCAGATATGGTCCATGCGGGCCGTTGGTCTGGAGGGCGACGGGTGGGGTGAATGGTCCGGGATCATGTGTACCCGCAAGAAGGCGACCGCTCTTGAATGTGCTTTTCAGAAAGGCGGCCTGTTCGTTGGCGGCATCAAAAAACATCCCCGTTGCGGCATAGCCGTGATCGGAAGTGATGATGACGCGCCTGCCGGTCGCCAGCTTTTCGACAAATTCCCAGAAATCGTCGCTCGTCAGCTGGGCCGCGATATCACGTGTAAGAACATCAAGCCCCTGACCAGCACCCGCACCATCGTGCAGTTTGCTGTCCGGCCAATGGTGCCAGAAAATCCAGTTGGGTGAGCTATCAATCAGGTTGGCGCAGTCCTTCCACGGCAGGTCAATGCATTCGGTTGTGACGGGGGCAAGACGGTTTGCCTTGCCGCCACCATTGTTTTGCAACTGGCTACGGCTGTTGAAGCCAAGCGCTTTCGCGAAGGCGTTGGTTTCGCTCGGAAGCTCCGCGCCAAATGCGCCAGTCTCATGCAGGGTGAACCCTCTTTCCTTTGCGCCTTCTATCAGCCAGGGCAGTTCTCGAAGGCTCAACCCGTCAAGGACAAGAATGGCCTTTGCGCCGAATGGCTTTTCCCACCAACTAACGAGGTGATCCGAATTTCGTTCAACCACCTCGCCAAACTGTTCCCACATGTCCCAGCCTGCGGCGGCCAGAAAGTGATCAAGCTGACCGACAATACGATCACGCTTTGTCACTTCGCTGGGGGAACCTGTGCCGGTTAGCGGTTCAGAACAGATCGAAAGGGCTTCGGAAATAACGGTTTGCCACGCGTCGTCAGCGCCTGACGTAGAGAGATTGTCCAATTGCTCAAGAGTGAGGACCATCAACTATCCTCCTTGTTCAGGGACAGCTCATATCTCAGGCCGTCAGGCAATTTTTTCAGCAGTTCCTTTATCTGAGCGCCTGTGGCGGCATCCAGTTTCAGGGTTACTTCTGTGACAGGGGTTGCCGGGCCAACGCCCCAGCTTTCCAGTTTCCCAATAAGGTTTAGGGGTGATGTTGCTGGGTTTGAAAGCGTTACCGCTGCGCCACTGCCTGAGCCGCCGAAAATTCCGCCTTCAGGTGTTTGACCAGCGTCGGGTGGGTCTGAATCCGAGCCGGTGTTTGTGTCGGTGCCTGCAGCTGGATCGTCAGCGCCGCCGCCAAATAGTCCGCCGGTCGGAGATGTCGGAGCAGGTGGTGTCGCGCCACCGGTTGAGGGCACTGCAGAAGGCTGAAGAAGTCGAATTTCATCCAGTTGTCGGCCAGTAAACGAGAGTTTCGGTTTAAGCCGTCTCCATGCAGCGTCTTCATCCTCCCCGGTTTGCGCTTGCAGATACTCCATTCCGCGCAGGTCGATTGCGATTTTTCCACGGGCACACATCCGCAGAATTCGTTCCTTCATGGCTGTTTCGCCGAGCCAAGGAATACAATCCTGGCCGCCCGGCCTTGGTTCCTGGAGCTCTCTAAGAAGCTTGCCAAGAGACGCGTTTTCAGAAGCAGCATCAAGCACAAGCGCTTCGAAATCTTCGGGCACAAAAAGATCCGTGCTTAGGGCCGTTTCAATTGCTTCGGGGATTCTTGCGCCTTGCCCACGCAACGTCTCGATATGAAATTCGCATTTTTCGGGAGCAGAAAAATCCCATTTATGAAGAATGGCAAATCGATCAAACCGCTTTTTCAGAATGTCCCGCAGTTCGGCCTGATACCTCGTTCGTAATTTGCGGTATTCAGGATTTTGCGCGCTCCATTCCTCGGCCTTCATTTCTGCTCGTGCCAGGATCAACAAGTCACGATCAAAATATGTGTTTAATGTCCCAGTTCTGGGAAGCAGGAAGCGAACGGTGTTGCGCCGTTTTGGGAGATGTGTTTTCAGCCAGAGACCAAGACGTGCATTGAGGCGGTCCGGGGTTTCCGGTAGTACCAGTATGGGTAGACGATCATCCCAATTTTCGGGTTTTTCATTGTCTTCCAAGCTGCCCCAGGGGTCGTTCAACCACGTTTGAGGCATAGCTATTACACGGAAATTCTTTGCGACATCCTCGGACCCTCCCAATACATAGCGTATTTCTTTGGAGAGTTGAAGGAGGTCCGAACCATCGGTGAAAAGCTTGTCATTTCTGGCGGAGGCCATCACTTTCGCTTGTGGGTTTTCCTCCTCCTTAAAAACAAGGCGTGTACCATCCTGATGGATGTTGAAGCTATTCTCGATTATTGTTGCCAGCTCCACTTGAAATCCATTGTCATCAACTGGCGCGTCGCGGGTTACGTCAATCTGAAGAGTTGCAGGTTCAGCACCTGCAAGGTTCCCAACGGCAATTGAACGAAGCCACAAGGCACCAAGAATTTCCTTCAGATGAGGAATGGTTGTTTGATGATTCGGAACCGCTTCTGTGACGGATGTTAAGTTTCTTAGGGCTTTTTCACGCAGCGATCGATGCTGCTGGTTGGCTACAGAGTCCAACAAAGCGCCAATTCCAGCGCCTTCATCGTCCAGGCGAAAATCAGCAGCGGTTAGCACGGGCATTTGCTCTCCACAACTCTTGAACAGGTTTGCCAGAATTCTGATAAGATCGCGTGTTTCTTGGGCATCGGTTGCGATCAGAACTTGGTCTTCCAGCAACTGGAGTAAATGCGGTGCAAAAGGCCAAGACTCTGAAAACTCTTTTCGTTTTCGATCTTGTTCGGAAGACGGAACATTCTCCAGGCGGAAGTATTCGGCAATATGAGCGGAAGCCGCGCCATCAATGGCAGTTTCCGAGATATGCATTCTATTGTCGAAGAGACGATGCAAAAGCATCCGCCGCCTGTCGTGCTGTATGCGCTCTGGACTGCCCCCTGCCTTGAAGTCAATTTGGATGGGGTTAACCCGGTGGATTTGCTGGTAGGCGTCGGTATCGCCATTTCTCACTGAAACGACCAGGACAAGCAATTCAGGATGCTCTTTTGCGATTTCGGAAAGAATTTGGATGAAATTAAACGCCCAATTTTTCCATGGAAATTGCTTGGTGTTGGTCAAGCCATCAAACCAGGTTTGGAATTCATCCAATAGGAGCATGGTTGGCTTGTTGCGGAGCATCTCAAGTATCAATTCATCGGAAGGGATGTCCGTTTTGCTGGCGCCCATGCCTTCCCATTTGCCTTTGATGTATGTTCCGTGTGGATGGCGATCAAAAAGAAGATCCCAAAGAAATTTGAAACGTTGCCGGTGTAGGCTTTCGCCAATGACCAACATATTATTGCGAAGCGGAATTTCCTGTATTTGTTGATTGTTGAGGGTAGTTGACCAAGATTTCAGCCACTCACGTGTGGCATTGGGGTCATTGACGGCATGGTACAATGCAGCCATCAGGTGCGATTTACCAAGCCCTCGTTCGCCAATAACGACTACTGGGCGTCCCTGATCTGGCCCGACAGCTTCAATTCCTTTCAACAGATCATGAGTGGGATAGGTAATATCAAGAAAGTCTTGCGCGGTTTGTTGAGTGGCGCCACTTCCAGACTCATTCGAAAGCTCGATTGCAGTGCCCTTAAGCTTACGCCCTTGGAATTCGGATCTTAGTGTTAGGCCTAGCATGATGGCATTTTCCTGTCTGAATCGATGTTTCTTGGTTCATTGCTGCCGTTCTGGCCAAGCAACACAATCTGCTGATCCTGCGGCGCACGCGCTGACGGGTCGGTATCCAACCCCAGACGCTTGAGCGTGTAATAGAGCAGCGCCTTGCGGGTTTTGATTTCCGCCTTGCCGTCATGCATGCCGTAATCCAGGGCAATGACGTTTTTCTGGGTCGGTGAAAGCTCGGGGTGCGGCCCGATTTCAAGGGTAACGTAAGAGTTCCAGTCGGCATCGGTGTTTGCGTCAATATCGGATTGGCGGCGCTCTCCGGTTTCCAACATGCGCGACAACAGAAAATCCTTGAAGGTATTGCTCTCATCGCACCAGGCGCGGGCGTGCCAGCGGAAGCCGTCAAAGGCAATTGCATGCGGTGCAATCCAGCGCCATTTCGGCTCCGGCTGCGATAGCGACTGGTATTTGACCTTGATCGCTTCCTTGTGGCGGATGGCTGAAATCACTTCGCGCAGTGTAGCTGGATTCACTCCGCGAACCGGGGTGGGCGTTGCATCATAATCAGGCAGCGCGCCAACCCAGGCATCGGTTATCTCGATCACGCCATCAGCAAGTGAGCGCAACTTCGAAAGGTAACCAGTTGCACTTGGTTTCAGGAATTTGGGCGCAAATGTTTCGGTGCGCACATAGGTTCGCGCGCTTTTGTCATAGGCAAGGTTATCGGGTGCTATGCCGATATAGCGATTGATGTCAGTGGACGACTGGTTCACCGAAACACCAAAGGTATCAACTATATCGCCTCGATTCACGCGACCCTCCCAATACAAGCGAAACTCGATAAACTCGAGACGGCGCTCAACACTCCAACGAAGTTCCGGCTGTTGCCCGGCCGCCATCATCATTGTGACTTCTCCCTGTTGCCTGCGAAACATCTTACTTGTTCCGTCAAGTTTCTTGTCAGACTATATCCCGGGGCGGGATTCTTCAAGGTTGAATTGATGCGATTTGGTTGGAAATGTTACGCGCGCCTGCCCATGCTTTCTTTTCCTTGCGATCATAAACCTACGACGCGGGACGCGTTGTGGACCAAATTCACATCCACGACACGCCCCTCCAACATCAGAACCACGCGCGTATCGAGCGGCCCTGCGGTCGGCAATATGTAGGCCGACCTGGCGGGCTTCATCCGGGTTCGCCGGCATTCCCGCCACCGCCATTGATCCGACCCTCACGACGGCGTCTCCGACGGTCCCGGCGCTTGTCGGGTCCCGGTCCCCATTAATTCCAACGGCTGCGGCGCGGCCCTACGCGTGTTCCGCGATTGGTAAATGGACTTCATCCGAACCGTCAGTCGTGTCATCCGCGGCACCCGTGATCCTTCGAAACTCGTTCAGGATTTCCGCGTGGTGCAGGTCCAGATGCTTCACGACCTGCTCGTTGCGCAGCAGTGAGGAAACGTAGGCCCCGGCGATCACCAGGTTCAGCTGATCTTCGCCATAAGAGGCCTCGACCTGTTTCATTTCGCGCTGGAGGCTATCCATCTCGGCTTCCATACGGGCCATCTGTTCGGGCGAGACGCCCTTGGCAATCTTGGGTTTTTTCGCATCGACAAGTTGATCGATCGGCGTGGCGGCCAGTAGTGCCTTGGAATAGGGAACGGAATAATTGTTCATGGTGACCATCAGCTGCGCCACTTCCATCTGGCGGATGGGCTTCAACTGTTTCAGGGATCGGAAGGTTTCGATTGGGCAATGCCGATCCTTCAGCAGATCGGCGACCTCGGGGCAGATGCCATCGAGCAGGTGGCGCTTGCGGCGGATCATGGCGACGTTGATGTCCAGCGCCTTGGCGATCCTGTCTTCGGGCACACCGGACTCGATCGCTTTCAGGATCATCTTGTGCTCCTGAATGGTGGCCAGGCGGCTGATGCGCTTGTTGTAGGTGAAAGCCTCGTCATCGGTTGCAATCAGGCACATGG
>Ga0256841_1003149_pt1 | contig 12538 bp, 10 predicted proteins | sample 356308metaG_FD_185971 | JGI IMG/M metagenome (GOLD analysis project Ga0256841, IMG submission 185971) | Hydrothermal vent microbial communities from Mid Atlantic Ridge, Atlantic Ocean - 356-308 | ecosystem: Environmental > Aquatic > Marine > Hydrothermal vents | place: Atlantic Ocean: Mid...
CGGCCCCGCCGGTGACGATCGCGCGCATGGGGGCATTCTACGCCCTAGACGTAGCCGAGGGCGTGGAGGATGGCCCAGGCGTAGGCGGCGGCGCGATCCCCGACTTCCTTTCGGAGCCGGCTCGGGCCGGAAAGATCTGCTCCCTCCCGCGCGCGCTCGACCGCGCGCGCGAGATAGGAGACGGGGAGCTCCAGGCGCTTGCCCTCCCCGCCGCGGGTGCGCACCCGCACCACCCTCTCGCTCACCGCTTCCACCAGGAAGGGCTCGCCCCGCTTGGTCCGAAGCGTGCCGCCCACCAACCGGGAAAGCGCCTCGGTGAGCTCCGTGGCCCCGTCTCCGGCTTCCTCGGGTTCAAACGCCACCACCCCCACCCAAAGCTCCCCCGGCCCGTGCACCCCCTTGACCATGATCTGGCCGATGTCGGCCGACTTGCTGGGACCGGAGTGCAGGGCCAGGGCGGCGGCGTCGGCGCCCTTCAAGGCGGCGAGGGCCTCGGCGAGGCGGGCGAAGAGGCGGTCCCCCGGCAGCCAGACCAGGTGGCGGGGCACCAGGAGCTGGCCCTTCCGGCCCTCGCGGGAGGAAAGCACCACGCTGCCGGTCTCGGCGACCCCGGCAAGGGCCCAGCTCACCCCCAACCCGGCGGTCTCCGGCGGCCGGTCGGGGAGGTCGGGGCGGAGCGGGGCGGGCACCTCGGGGCCGACCCAGGCCCCCTCGACCCCCGCCGCCGCCTCGGCCAAAAGGGCCCGGGCGGCCTCCGGCTCGGCGACCCGGAGGACCCGGCCGCCGGCGGCCTCGAGGCGCTCCTGGAAGAGCCGGAAGGCGGCCTCCTCTCTTAGGGAAGGCTCCTCGGGGATGGGGGGCAAAACCGCCTCCGGCCGGCCGGCGAGCGCCCGGCGCACCCGGGCGAGGATCCTATCCCTCGCGCTCATCCTTGATCTCCTCCCAGAGCTCGTGGAAGGGCCGGGGGCTCGGCTCCAGCCCGGCCCGAAGGCGCGTCCAGGCCCGCACCAGGGGCAACCGCTCGCTCCTCAGCGCCCCCGGAAAGGCCCGCATCGCCTTGGATGCAAGCCGGTAGGCCCGGGGCCGGACCATCGCCTCGGCGTAGCCGCGCACCAGCTCCCGCTCCAGGGGGAGCCGGATCCCCTCCTCGGCGGCCCGGCGCCGCCAGGTAAGCAGCAGCTTGGGAATCGGAATCTCGACCGGGCAGACCTCGGCGCAGGCGCCGCAGAGGGTGCTGGCGTGGTAGAGGGGGTAGGCCTCCCGGGGCCCCAGCAACGCCGGCGCCAGCACCTCGCCGATGGGCCCGGAGTAGACGAAGCCGAAGGGGTGGCCGCCGGTCTGGCGGTACACCGGGCAGGCGTTCAGGCAGGCGCCGCAACGGATGCAGCGGAGCACCTCCCCGGCCTCGAGGTCGGCCAGGGCGGCGCTCCGGCCGTTGTCCACCAGCACCACGTGGACCTCCTCGGGCCCCTCGGTCTCCCCCGGCCGCCGGGGCCCCTGGATCAGGCTCACGAAGGTGCCGATCGGCTGTCCGGTGGCGGCCCGGGCCAGGAGCTGCAGGAAGACCGCCAGGTCCTCCCAGCGGGGAAGGAGCTTCTCGATCCCCACCAGGGCGACGTGCACCCGGGGCAGGCTGGTGGAGAGGCGGATGTTGCCCTCGTTCTCCACCAGCACGATCGTGCCGGTCTCGGCCACCAGGAAGTTGGCGCCGCTAATCCCCAGCTCGGCGGTGAGGAACTTCTCGCGAAGGAAGGCCCGGGCCGCCGCCGCCAGCGCCTCGGGGCTGGCGTCCGGAGGGGTGCCGAGGTGTTCGGCAAAGAGCCTTTGGATCTCCGCCAGGCTCTTGTGGATCGCCGGACCCACGATGTGGGAGGGGGGCTCCCCCGCCAGCTGGATGATGAACTCGCCGAGGTCGGTCTCGAAGACCTCGACCCCCTGGGCCTCGAGGAAGGCGTTGACCCCGAGCTCCTCGCTGAGCATGCTCTTCGCCTTCACCGCCCGGCGCACCCCGGCGGCGCGCACGATCTCCCCCAGCACCCGGTGCACGTCCTCCGGACCCTCGGCCCAGTGCACCCGGACCCCGTTTTGGGTAAGGCGGGCCTCGACGGCCTCGAGGTAGCGGTCGAGCCCGGTGAGCAGGCGATCCTTCACCCGCCGGGCGTAGCCCCGCCAGGCCTCGGCGTCGACCTCGGCGTAGGCCCGGGCGCGGTTTCGGTCGAAGTGGAGGGCCGCCCGCATCACCGACTCCCGCACCTCGGGGCGGCGCTCGAGAAGCTCGGCGGCCCGCTTGGGGTAGTCACGAAGCGCCATTGCGCGCCTCCCAGAGGAGCTCGGCCAGGTGCCGGACGGGGAGCGCCTGGCCCCGCCGCCGCGACCGCCCGGCCAGGTGCAAAAGGCAGCCGGCGTCGGTGGAGACCAGCGCCTCGGGAGCGGGCTCGGCGGGCAGGGTGTCGAGCTTGCGGTCGGCCATCGCCACGCTCACCGCCGGCATCTTCACCGAGAAGACCCCGCCGAAGCCGCAGCATTCGCGGTCGGCCTCCCAGGGCACCAGCTCGGCGCCGGCGTTTTTTAGGAGCAGGACCGGCTCCTCCTCCACCCCGAGCTCGCGGAGGGCGTGGCAGCCGTGGTGGTAGGCGAACCGCCGCCCGGCCAGGCCGTCCCCGAGCCTTTCGACCCCGAGCACCCGCACGATGAACTGGGAGAGCTCGAAGGTCCGCTCGGCGAGGTCCACCGCCCGCCGGTACTCCAGCCCCCGGCCGGTGAAGAGCTCGGGGTAGTGGGTCTTGAGCATCGAGCCGCAGGAACCCGAGGGCAGCACCACGTAGTCGTAGCCCTCAAAAACCGCCAGGGTGTGGCGGGCCATCCTCCGGGCCTCGTCCCAGTGACCGGCGTTGAAGGCGGGCTGGCCGCAGCAGGTCTGCCCCCGGGGGAAGTCCACCTCAACCCCGAGCGAACGCAAAAGCCGCACCGTCGCCACCCCGGCCTGGGCGAAGAACTGATCGACGAGGCAGGTCGCAAACAGGGCCACGCGCACGGGAAAAGGCCTCCGACGGGATTATACCGGCGGGAGGCCCCGCCGAGGGCGAGGACAAATGTAACTACAGGCACACTATAAGCTGGCCTGGAAAGGGGGAACGGATGCAGGTTCGCGTTCGGGTGCTCCAACTCTTGGGAGCCGCACTGGGACTGGCCGTCCTGGTCGCATGCCAGAGCAGCCCGCCCCCCGGTGGGGGCCCGGGTCCAGGGGCCGAGAAAGACTTTAGCCTGAGTCTGACGCCCGATCGGCTCACCCTCTACCAGGCCCACGAGGTACAGGTCACCCTCAAGGTCACCCCGAAGAACGGGTTTACGGGAACCCTCGCGCTGAGCCTGGAGCAGGCTCCCGACGGGGTCAGCCTGGACCCGACCCAGATCGAGGTCACGGGGACCAACCCCACCACCGCCGCCCTGACGTTCTCGGCCACCGAGAGCGCGGCCACCGGGTCCTTCTCGGTGCGCTTGAAGGCGCGGGCCGGGTCCAAGGCGCACGACGCCGGGCTCGCTCTTGAGCTCCGGCCCCTGCCGCGAAGCTGGACCCTCCGCTCGGTGCCGCTCGGCGGCGTCGCCTACGACCCCCAGAATCAGCGGTTGGTGGCGGTGGGCGACGGCGGTCTGGTGCTGGTCTCGGACGACGGCGGCGCCACCTGGAGCCGCCACTCGGTGGGCGAGGCGGTTCCTTTGAGCGACGTCACTTATGGCGATGGAAAGTTCGTCGCCGTGCCCGAATATGGCAACAAGATCTACACCTCGGCCGACGGCGTCAGCTGGACGGCGCACGATCTGCCGCAGTCGGCCCACCTCAACGCCGTTATCTACGGGGACAACCTTTTCGTGGCCGTAGGATATGGGGTCTACCTGACCTCGGCTGACGGGGCAAGCTGGAGCGAGCACGACGCAACCGGTTTCAACCTAGAAGACGCCGCTTACGGCAGCGGTGAATACGTGGCCGTAGGGTACGACTGGAACCAACGCCAGGGTGCGATCCTCTACTCGGCCGATCCCACCGACGACAGCGCCGGCAGTGCGTACGACACGGGTGAGGACAGCGAAGTGGACACGGTGGCCTACGGGGACAGCAGGTTCGTAGCGCTGGCCTGGCATAAAAGCTACACCTCTAGCGACGGTAAGGCCTGGAGCAGCCACGACACCAGCGTGACGAGCAGTGGAGACTTGGCCTATGGTGACGGCTACCTCGCGGTTGGCTGCTGCGGCCAGTACGCCACCAGCAGCGACGGCGTGAACTGGACCGAAGTCCAGGCCCAGATCTCCGACGACCCGCGGGTCTATGCCAGTAGCTTCACCGGCGTGGTCTACGCCGGGGATCACTTCGTCGCCGTGGGGGGCGGCAACCAGATTGGCCGCTACACCGATGCGGACGGCTGGAGCTTCGCCGTGCCCGGAACCGATGAAAGCTCGATCTCCTCGCTGCTCTTCGACGGCTCGCGCTTCCTGGCCACCGGCGGGGGTAGCGGCCACCTCTTCGCCTCGAGCGACGGCGTTGACTGGCGGCCGATCGACCAGTCCCGCAACCACTATCTCTCCGGCATCGCCTACGACGGCACGAACTACGTGGCGATCGGCGCCCACTACGCCCAGTATTCGAGCAACGGAACGGAGTGGAGCAACGACCAGGACCTACGAAAGTGGCTGAGTGCGGTGGCGAGCGGCGGCCGCGTCTTCGTAATCGTGGGCGAGGGGGGCGCGATCTTCGTCTCCAGCGACCACGGCAAGACCTGGGCCGCAAAAACCAGCGGAACCGTCGAAGACCTCAAGGCGGTCTGCTACGGCAACGGGCGCTTCGTGGCGGTGGGGAATTCCGGCACCGTGCTCACCTCCACCGACGGCGACCGCTGGAGCGCCGTAAACTCCGGCACCTCCCAGAACCTGAACGGGGTGGCCTGCGGCGAAGAGCGCTTTGTGGCGGTGGGCCGGGGCGGAACGGTCATCGTCTCGAAAGACGGGCAGAACTGGCGGGCGGCGGACCGGCCGCCGGCGACCTCCCACCCCCTACAGGCGGTGGGCTACGGTCCGGCCGGGTTCGTCGCGGTGAGCTACCACCGGATCTTCTACTCCCCCCACGGCCAGAACTGGTACGAGGCCGACTCCCCCACCGGCAAAACTCTCCACACGGTGGCCTTCGGCGCCGGGCGCTACGTGGTCGCCGGTGACGACGGCGTGGTGCTGAGCTCGCCCTAGCGGCAGCTCGCTTGAGGGGGCCGGCGGGGCCAGTCCCCGCCGGCCTATGCGTTCTCTGAACAAGCTGGGGCTTTCGAAAACGAAACCAACTAGCGGTAAAGCATTGACAAATCGTAACCTAATGCGCTATATTTGGCCCCGTAATCGAAAGGGGGAAGGTATGCGAAAGGTATTAGGCACCCTCGTTCTGGCCGGCGCCCTCCTTTTCGGCGTGGCCACCGCCCAGCGGTTCGTGGTCGTCACCCACGGCCAGGCCTCCGACCCCTTCTGGTCGGTGGTGAAAAACGGCGTCGACCTCGCCGCCAGGCAGATGGGGGTCCAGGTCGAGTACCGCGCACCCGAAACCTTCGACATGGTCCAGATGGGGCAGCTCATCGACGCCGCGGTGGCCTCGAGGCCCGACGGGCTGGTGGTCTCGATCCCCGACGCCGACGCCCTCGGCCCCCACATTCGGGCGGCGGTCAAGGCCGGCATCCCGGTAATCTCGATCAACTCCGGGGCCGACGTGTTCAAGAAGTTCGGCGTCCTCTTGCACGTCGGTCAGGAGGAGTACATCGCCGGCAAGGGCGGCGGCGAGCGGATGCGGGCCATGGGGGTCAAGAAGGCGGTCTGCGTCAACCACGAGGTCGGCAACGTGGCCCTCGACCAGCGCTGCCAGGGCTTTAAGGACGGCCTCGGCCCCGGCGCCCGCGTCGAGGTGCTGGCGGTGCCCACCGACTTCACCGAGGTCAGAAACGCGATCCTCGCCTACCTGCAGAAAAACCCCGACGTCCAGGGCATCCTGACCCTTGGCCCGGTGGGGGCCGAGCCCACCCTCCAGGCCCTCGAGGAGGCCGGCAAGATCGGCAAGGTCGTCTTCGGCACCTTCGACCTCTCGCCGGCGGTGCTGAAGGCGCTCTCCGAGAAGAAGATGGCCTTCGCCATCGACCAGCAGCAGTTCCTGCAGGGTTACCTGCCGATCGTCCTCCTCACCAACTACGCCCGCTACGGCCTCCTGCCGGCGAACGACGTGATCCTGACCGGCCCCGGTTTCGTCACCCCGGAAAACGCCGCCCAGGTGATCGAGCTCTCGAAGAAGGGGATCCGCTAGCCCCATCGCCGGACGGGGCGCCCGGGCGCCCCGTCCCCCTCCCTTGAGCGGACCATGAACGAAGCCCCCCCAAGCCGCCTTCGGAAGGTCTCCCCCGTCCGCCGGCTGATGGCCCGGCCGGAGTTCGGCTCCCTCGCCGGGGTGATCCTGGTCTTCGCCTTCTTCGCGGTGGTGGCCGGAGACCGGGGGTTCCTGACCCCGATGGGAACGGTGAACTACCTCGAGGTCGCCGCCCAGCTCGGTCTGCTGGCCTCGACCGTGAGCCTGTTGATGATCGCCGGCGAGTTCGACCTCTCGGTGGGCTCGATGATCGGCGCCGCCGGCATGGCGCTGGCGATCCCGGTGGCGGTCTGGGGCTGGCCGATGTGGGCGGGGATCCTGCTCGCCTTCGCCTTCGCCGCCCTGTTCGGCTACCTGAACGGCTACCTGGTGGTGCGAACCGGGCTGCCGTCGTTCATCGTTACCCTGGCCTCGCTCTTCGTCCTGCGGGGGGGCACCCTCGGCTTCACCCGTTGGATCACCAGCCGCACCCGGGTCTCCGGGCTCCACGCCTACGCCCAGGGCGATCCCTTGTCGGCGCTCTTCTCCGGCCACCCGCTGGGGGTCCCGATCTCGATCTGGTGGTGGGTGCTGCTCACCCTGGTGGCCAGCTTCGTGTTGCTTAAGACCCCCTTCGGCAACTGGATCTTTGGGGCCGGGGGCGACCCCCGGGCGGCCCACGCGGTGGGGGTGCCGGTGGCCCGGGTGAAGATCACCCTCTTCGTGGCCACCGCGGTGAGCGCCGCCCTTTTGGCGGTGATCCAGGTCCTCGACACCGGCAGCGCCGACGTGCTCCGGGGCGAGCTCAAGGAGCTCGAGGCCATCGCCGCCGCGGTGATCGGGGGCAACCTGCTCACCGGCGGCTACGGCTCGGTGATCGGGGGCTCGCTGGGGGCCCTGCTCTTGGGCATGGTCAAGCAGGGGATCTTCTTCACCGGCATCAACACCGACTGGTTCAAGGTCTTTCTGGGCACGCTCCTGCTCGCCGCCGTGCTGCTCAACGACTACCTGCGGAAGAAGGCGCTGGAGGCCACCCGATGACGCCGCTGGTCGAGGCCCGAGGGATCGGCAAGTACTTCGGACCGGTGGTCGCGCTCAAGGACATCTCCCTCCGGGTCCTGCCCGGCGAGGTCCACTGCCTGCTCGGCGACAACGGAGCCGGCAAAAGCACCCTGATCAAGATCTTCTCCGGGGTCTTCCCTCCCGACGAGGGGGAGCTTTTGGTCGAAGGGGAGCCGGTGCGGTTCCAAAGCCCCAAGCAGGCGATGGACCGGGGCATCGCCACCGTCTACCAGGACCTGGCGATGATCCCCCTGATAAGCATCGTCCGGAACTTCTTTCTGGGCCGGGAGCCCACGGTGGGCTGGGGCCCGTGGAAACGCTTCGACCTAAGGACCGCCGAGGCCATCGCCCGGCGGGCGCTTTCCGAGATCGGAATCGAGGTCCGCGACGTCCACCAGGCGGTGGGAACCCTCTCGGGCGGGGAGCGGCAGTCGGTGGCGATCGCCCGGGCGGTCCACTTCGGAGCCAAGGTGCTGATCCTCGACGAGCCCACCAGCGCCCTCGGGGTCAAGGAGGCGGCGGTGGTGCTCCGCTACATCGTCGAGGCCAAGAAGCGGGGGGTGGGGGTGGTCTTCATCACCCACAACGTCCACCACGCCTGGGCGGTGGGGGACGTCTTCACCCTCCTCAACCGGGGACGGAGCATGGGCACCTTCCGCCGGGAGGAGACCACCCGCGAGGCGGTGCTCCAGATGATGGCCGGCGGGGAGGAGCTGGCGAGCCTCGAGGTCGAGCTCGCCGAGATCGCGCGGACCAAGGGAGGCGAAGCATGAAGACCGAGCGGCTGACCGTCGCCCAGGCGCTGGTGCGGTTCCTGTCCGCCCAGCAGGTGGAGCGGGACGGCGTAGAAGACCGGCTGGTCCACGGGGTGCTCGGCATCTTCGGCCACGGCCAGGTGGCCGGGCTTGGGGTGGCGCTCGCCGAACGCCCCGACCTCCTGCGCTTTTACCGCGTCCAGAACGAGCAGGCCGGGGTTCACGCCGCCCTCGCCTTCGCCAAGCACCGGCGGAGGCTGGGCACGCTGGCGGTGACCAGCTCGATCGGTCCCGGGGCCACCAACATGCTGACCGGGGCGGCCGCCGCCACCGTCAACCGGCTTCCGGTGCTGCTCCTCCCATCCGACTACTTCGCAACCCGCATCCCCGACCCGGTGCTGCAGCAGCTCGAGCACCCCATCCAGCACGACGCCAGCGTCAACGACGCCTTCCGCCCGCTGGCCCGCTTCTTCACCCGGATCAGCCGGCCCGAGCAGCTCCTCGACGCGCTCCCCCAGGCGATGCGGGTGCTCGCCGACCCGGCGGAGACCGGGGCGGTGGTGGTCAGCCTGCCGGAGGACGTCCAGGCCGAGGCCTTCGACTGGCCGGAGGCGTTCTTCGCCCCCCGGGTCTGGCGGGTCCGCCGACCGCCGCCCGAGCCCGAGGCGGTGACCCGGGCCGCCGGGCTTTTGGCCGGGGCCCGGAGGCCGCTGGTGGTCGCCGGCGGCGGGGTCCGCTACAGCGCCGCCGAGGGCGCCCTTCGGGAGCTGGCCGAGGCCTTTGGGCTCCCGGTGGTCGAGAGCCAAGCGGGCAAGGGGGCGCTGCCCACCGACCATCCGCTGAACCTGGGGCCGCTGGGCGCCAACGGGAACCTGGCCGCCAACCGGCTGGCCCGACGGGCCGACCTGGTGCTGGCGGTGGGGACCCGGCTCGGGGACTTCGTCACCGCCTCCAAGAGCGCCTTCCAAAACCCCGAGGTGCGCTTCCTGGGGCTGAACCTCGTCCCCTTCGACGCCGCCAAGCTCGGCGGGCTGATGCTGGTGGCCGACGCCCGCGAAGGCCTGAGGGCGCTGGCGGCGGCGCTTAAGGAACGGGGCCACCGGGGCACCCCCGCCGCCTACCGGCGGGAACTCGCCCGGCTCAAGGCCCGCTGGGACGAGGAGGCGAAGAAGCTCACTGCCCCCACCGACGGGCCGCTCTCCCAGGCCCAGGTCATCGCGATCGCCAACCGGGTCTACGGCGAGGACGCGGTGGTCGTCAACGCCGCCGGCAGCCTGCCCGGCGACCTCCTCAAGCTCTGGCGCACCCAAAACCCCCTGGGTTACCACCTGGAGTACGGCTACTCGACGATGGGCTACGAGATCGCCGCCGGGGTAGGGGTGGCCCTCGCCGACCCCGACGCCCGGGTACTGGTCATGGTGGGGGACGGGTCCTACCTGATGATGAACTCGGAAATCGTCACCGCCGTCGCTGAAGGGCTTTCCTTCACCGTCCTCCTGGTGGACAACCACGGCTTCCAATCGATCCACGGCCTGCAGCGTTCGGTGGGGAGCCCCTCGTTCGGCAACGAGCTGCGCTTCCGGAACCCGAAGACCGGCCTGCTCGACGGACCCGCCGTGCCGGTGGACTTCGCCGCCCACGCCGCCAGCATGGGGGCGAAGACCTGGCGGGCACAGGACGCGGCCGGGCTCGAGGCCGCCCTCACCGAGGCCCGAGCGGCCGAGGGCGTCCGGGTGGTGGTCGCCGAGGTCGATCCCGAGGCCCGGGTCCCGAACTTCGAGGGGTGGTGGGACGTGCCGGTGCCCGAGGTCTCGACCCTGCCCGCCGTCCGCAGGGCGCGCACGGCCTACGAGAAGGCCAAGGCCAAGCAACGTCCGGTGCTGCCCCCGGCGGAGGAAGCATGAGGATCGCCACCAGCCCCATCAACTGGAACAACGAGGACGTGCCCGACTACCGTCCCTGGATCCCCTACCCGGAGATCCTCGAGGAGATCCGAAGGGCCGGCTACCGGGCCACCGAGTGGTCGAAAAGCCTCCCCGACGACCCCCGAAGGCTGGAGCGGGACCTCGAGGCCCGGGGCCTCCGGGTGGTGGGGGCCTTTGTGGGCCTCGACCTCCGGGAGCCCGAGCGTCACCCCGAAGAGCTCGGGCGGGCGCTCGAAAAGGCCCGCTTCCTCAAGGCCCTGGGGGCCCGCCACCTGGTGGTCGCCGACGCCGGCGACCCGGCCCGCCGGCGGGCCGCCGGCCACGTGGGACCCGAGCACGCCCTTCCCGAGGCCGCCTTCCGGGCGATGGTCGAGGGCCTCCACCGGCTGGGCGCGGCCCTCTCCGAGCTGGGGATGGAGCTCGCCTTCCACAACCACGTGGGCACCTACGTCGAGACCGGCGAGGAGATCGACGCCCTCCTCGCCGCCACCGACCCCGAACGGGTCGGCTGGTGCCTGGACACCGGCCACCTGGTCTACGGGGGCGGCGACCTTCTCGGGCTCCTCGAAAAGTACCGGGACCGGGTCGCCTACCTCCACCTAAAGGACGTCGACCCGGAGGTCCTGGCGTCGGCCAGGCGGGCCGGCTGGAGCTTCGAGGAGGCGCTCAGGCGCTACGTCTTCGCCCCCTTGGGCGAAGGAAGGGTCCCCCTCAAGGAGGCGCTTTCGATGCTGCTCGAGGCCGGCTACGACGGCTGGGCGGTGATCGAGCAGGACACCACCCCGACCGACCCCACCGAAACCGCCCGCAAAAACCGCGAGCGGCTGGAAGCGATGCTCAAGGAGCTCGGGTATGCCGAAGCGTTTTAGCGTCGCCCTGATTCCCGGCGACGGGATCGGCCGGGAGGTGATCCCCGAGGGGGTGCGGGTGCTCCAGGCCCTCGCCCACCGGCACGGGTTCGCCCTCGAGTTCACCGAGTACCCCTACGGCACCGACTACTACCTGGCCCACGGGGCGATGATCCCGGAGGAGGGCTTCGAGGCCCTAAAGGGCCACGACGCGATCTACCTGGGGGCGGTCGGCGACCCCCGGAAGGCCCCCGACCACGTCACCCTAAGGGGCCTCCTGATCCCTCTGCGCCAGCGCTTTGAACTCTACGTCAACCTGCGGCCGGCCCGCGCCCTAAAGGGCGTGCCCACGCCCCTTAAGGGGGACCCCGCCTTCGACTTCGAGGTGGTGCGGGAAAACGCCGAGGGCGAGTACGCCGGCGCCGGCGGTGTACTCGCCGGGGAGGTGGCGGTGCAGACCGCCATCTTCACCCGGAAGGGCACCGAGCGGATCGCCCGTTACGCCCTCGATCGCGCCCGAAAGCGCCGGGGGAACCTGGTGGTCGCCACCAAGTCGAACGCGCTGCAACACGGGCTCGTCTTCTGGGACCGGGTCATCCGGGAAGTGGCCCGGGACGACCCCGAGGTAGACCTCCGCTTCATGCACGCCGACGCCCTGGCGGCGGCAATGGTGAAAGACCCCACCCGCTTCGACGTGATCCTGGCCACCAACCTCCTCGGCGACCTGCTCACCGACCTGGCCGGTGCCCTGCAGGGGAGCCTGGGGATTCCGGCGAGCGCCAACCTAAACCCCGAGCGGCGCTACCCCTCGATGTTCGAGCCGGTCCACGGCTCGGCCCCGGACATCGCCGGAAAGGGGATCGCGAACCCCATCGCCGCTTTTTGGGCGGGGGCGATGATGCTGGAGTTTTTGGGGGAGGCGGAGGCCGCCCGGGAACTCATGAACGCGATCGAGGCGGTGACCGCCGAGGGGCGGGTGAAGACCCCGGACCTCGGCGGGCGGGCCGCCACCCGGGAGGTGACCGACGCGGTGATCCAAAGGCTGGGGGTGAAGGCGTGATCCTGAGCGAAGCCGAACGGGAGGAGCTGGAAAAAACCGCCCGGCTGGTGCGCTACCTGATCCTGCGCACGGTCCAGCACTCGGGGGCCGGGCACATCGGCGGCCCGCTCTCGGCCACCGAGCTCTTGGTGGCGCTCTTCTTCAAGATCCTGCGGATCGATCCCCAGCGCCCCGACTGGCCGGAGCGCGACCGCTTCATCCTCTCCAAGGGGCACGCCGCGGTGGGGCTCTACGCGGTGATGGCCCTCCGCGGCTACTTTCCGGTCGAGGAGCTGCGCACCTTCGACAAAGGGGGTTCCCGGCTGCAGGGCCACCCCGACATGACCCGGCTGCCCGGGCTCGACATGTCCTCGGGCTCCCTCGGCCAGGGGCTCTCCCCGGGGGTGGGCTACGCGCTGGGGGCCCGGCTCCTCGGCAAGGGGTTCCACACCTGGGTGCTTTTGGGGGACGGGGAGCTCCAGGAGGGGATGGTCTGGGAGGCGGTGCATACCGCCCGGCGCTACCGGCTTGGCAACCTCACCGCC
>Ga0256841_1003150_pt1 | contig 12536 bp, 11 predicted proteins | sample 356308metaG_FD_185971 | JGI IMG/M metagenome (GOLD analysis project Ga0256841, IMG submission 185971) | Hydrothermal vent microbial communities from Mid Atlantic Ridge, Atlantic Ocean - 356-308 | ecosystem: Environmental > Aquatic > Marine > Hydrothermal vents | place: Atlantic Ocean: Mid...
GACTCCTAACTCCTAACTTCTAACTTCTAACTCCTAATTTCTAATTTCTAATTTCTAATTTCTTCAGCGTCAATCATAATTTTTCTGCGTTCCATCTAATAGCACACTGATTTTTATGATTTGGTTATGATTTTTTAAGATAACATATTTTACAAGAATTCAATTAAGTAAACTTTGTTATTTCTGAATTCTGACTACTGTATTCTGACTCCTAACTTCTAGCTCCTTTTTTTTACCGCAAGGTTCGCAACGAAGCACAAAGTCCGCTATTAACATTCTGATTTCCGACTTCTGTATTCTGACTCCTAACTCCTAACTTCTAATTTCTAACTTCTTCAGCGTCAATCATAATTTTTCTGCGTTCATTTGCGTTCCATCTTTTAAACCACCGCTGTTTCACAAAGAAAAAACTATGTATTCCTTAAAAAAAGTTCAAAATGTATTAATTTATCTATTGATGTTTAGAAATAAATTCACGTTATTCGAAATAGCAAAATTATGGTGTCTTAATGTTAAAACAAAATACTTTGGCACTCCGCCCCGGCGGATTTACTCTCTCCTGTCGCGGCGAAGTCTTTTTACGAAGCCGGACGTTTACTCCGGTTTCACATCTATCACTATATCAATCAATTTCAGCCATTCCGGCGTCAACAAAAGTTGTCAATTATACAATTAAATTTTTTATCGATGCTTCAAATTATACTTTTAACAAAAAAATCCTTCAAAGTGGTAAAACATTATTACGCTTACATAAATTTAAATTACAATTATATTAATTGAGGTGAATATGAAAATTCTAATAATTATTTTATTCCCAATTATGCTTTTAGCACAACAATATGGTAGTTGGAAAGAAATTGATTCTTTAAATATAGCAAGAGCTGGACATGCTTTGCTTGTTTTGAAGAGTGGCAATATTTTAGCAAGCGGGAATGATATAAGTGACACAATTCAAAGTGCAAAAAGCTGTGAAATATATGATATCAGTACAAATTCTTGGCGTTTAACAACACCAATGAATTTACCAAGGTATAATCATCACATGGTATTGCTGGATAATGGTGAAGTTTTAGCTTTCGGAGGAGGTACGGGAAGGAAGTGCGAAATTTTTAATCCAATTACAGAAGAATGGAGAATGACGGATTCTATGATTACCAGCAGAAATTTTGAAAGCGGTATTTTTACAAAGCTTAAGGACGGCAGAATACTAGTTATGGGTGGTGTTTTTTTCTCTACCGATAGCGGTTATACAAAAACTCTTAACAATTGTGAAATATTTGATCCGGATTCTGAAAAATGGTCGTCCGCAGCGCCAATGTTAAAGGCAAGGGGCAATTTTGCGGCAACTTTATTAAATGATGGAAAAGTCCTGGTTACGGGCGGTAATGATAAAGCTAAATATTTAAAGTATTGCGAAATTTATTCACCTAACACCAATACTTGGAGCGAAACGGATTCTCTTATAGAAGCTAGATCGGAACACGCACAAATATTATTGGACGACGGTAATGTTTTATTAGTGGGCGGTACTTCACGTGACTCGAATGGAAATGCAACACCTGAAAACCATTGTTTATTATTTAACGTTCAAACAAATAAATGGCAGACTGTTGGTGAAATTGCTGCGTATAGAAGTTTTCCTGGTATTTTTAAAATTAGCAATAAAAATCTCATTGTTATTGGAGGTGATGATCCTAGTACTTGGGAAATATATAATTTAACAGAAAACAAATCAGTTTATTTGGATAAATTTTCAGACCCAAAAGATATTATTCTACAGAGAAATAAATCTAATGTAATACAAATGGTAAATAGTAATATCCTTGTATGTGGAGGATATGAATATGATGGTACGTTTAGCCCTCCTGTAATACTAATGGTAAAAAAAAGCGCAATTTTCGATGTGTTAACAAATATTAAAAATGTAGTCAAAAAAACAACAAACAATTTTAAGTTGTTCCAAAACTATCCTAATCCTTTTAATCCAACAACAAAAATTAGTTATACGCTACCTTTTTCTTCAAATGTTGTTTTGAAGATTTATGATATTTTAGGGAGAGAGATAAAAACATTATTAAATAAAAATCAAAACCCCGGTAAATTTAGTATTACATGGGATGGAACAGATAATAATGGAGAAAAAGTTAAAAGCGGAATATACTTAATAAAATTATATTCGGGTAAATATAGTTCCATAATTAAAACCATCTTATTAAAATAATCGTTAGGAGGAGAAACGAAACCGGATATATATTTAAAAGTGTTTACAAGGAAATTTATTTAGCAAACAATTATAAAAACAGGAGTAATTATGAAATATATAATAATATTTTTGTTTATTACATCATTTATTGTTAATGCACAAGTGGATACTTCTGTTTATTACCCTATGCACATTGGTGATAAATGGGAATATTGGTCGCCAAGTGATGGATACTATCAAGTTGAAATTATTGGTGATACGGTAATGCCGAATGGGAAAAAATATTTTGTATTAACTCTTTACGACAGAAAATATCAAAGGGTTGAGCAAAATAAATTAGTAATGGTATACAATGATTCCTATGAAGATGAATATATAAGGTATGATTTGAGTGGTAAGGTTGGTTCAATCTGGTACTTTTTTAATAGCGATATAGGTTTCGGAATATATGATTATGGAAAGGATGACAATAATTTGTTACTGGAAAACTTAGAATGGAGAGAGTATAGGGAGGCTTTTATTGACACTACACAAATACCTCCGGACACATTATGGAATGAAGGGGTTGATAGCTATTGGCCGAGAATAACCAAAGGTTTAGGAGTTACCACCTATGCAGCTGGAAGGGAAGTTTTAGTTGGTGCGGTTATAAATGGTGTTGGTTATGGCACTCTAGTTGGAATAAGAGAAAATAATAATAGTATTGTAAAAGATTATCAGCTATTTCAAAATTATCCTAATCCGTTTAATCCAACAACAAAAATTAGTTATACGCTACCTTTTTCTTCAAATGTTGTTTTGAAGATTTATGATATTTTAGGGAGAGAGATAAAAACATTATTAAATAAAAATCAAAACCCCGGTAAATTTAGTATTACATGGGATGGAACAGATAATAATGGAGAAAAAGTTAAAAGCGGAATATACTTAATAAAATTATATTCGGGTAAATATAGTTCCATAATTAAAACCATCTTATTAAAATAATCGTTAGGAGGAGAAACGAAACCGGATATATATTTAAAAGTGTTTACAAGGAAATTTATTTAGCAAACAATTATAAAAACAGGAGTAATTATGAAATATATAATAATATTTTTGTTTATTACATCATTTATTGTTAATGCACAAGTGGATACTTCTGTTTATTACCCTATGCACATTGGTGATAAATGGGAATATTGGTCGCCAAGTGATGGATACTACCAAGTTAAAATTATTGGCGATACTTTGATGCCTAACGGAGAAAAATATTTCATTTATACATTACAAGATTATGCTTATCAACGAGTTCAAAATAATAAGTACGTATATGTCTATAATGAATACAGTGTTGATAGTGAATTTGTTCATTATAAATTGGATGCAATAAAGCATGAAATATGGGAATTAAATTTTCCATACTATCGAGGAGTATATAAAAAAGGAAAGGATGACAATAATTTGTTACTGGAAAACTTAGAATGGAGAGAGTATAGAGATGTTTTTATTGATACTACACAAATACCACCGGATACACTATGGAACGAAGGAGTTGATAGCTATTGGCCGAGGATAACCAAAGGTTTAGGAGTTACTACTTATGCAGCTGGAATGGAAGTTTTAGTTGGTGCGGTTATAAATGGTGTTGGTTATGGCACTCTAGTTGGAATAAGAGAAAATAATAATAGTATTGTAAAAGATTATCAGCTATTTCAAAATTATCCTAATCCATTTAATCCCACTACAACAATAAAGTATCAGCTAAAGGAACCGGGATTTGTTACGTTAAAAGTATATGATATACTTGGTAAAGAAGTGGCATCTTTGGTAAATGAGAATGAAGGGGCGGGATATTATAAAGTAAATTTTGATGCAAACAATTTATCGAGCGGGTTGTATATTTACCGGTTAAGAGCAAATAATTATGTCGAGAGTAAGAAAATGCTGTTAACAAAATAATCTTTGGGTATAATTAAAAAACCGGAAGGGAGAAAGAAAGGGCTTGTAATGAGCCCTTTTTTATATGAACAAAGTTAGTAAAGAGCATTCCAAATACTTAAATTTAAAAGCAGTTAAAAAGGACAATTCATAATAAGAAAAATTAAACAATCGAAACAGCATTGGTTTTTCTTTATAAAACAACTTCAACTTAAAATGAGTTTTACATGACTAAACTAAAAGAAGGATTCGTACAAGTATATACCGGCAACGGTAAAGGAAAAACAACCGCTGCGCTCGGCCTGGCTTTGCGTGCCGCCGGTTACGGATTAAAATCTTATATTGCTCAATTCATGAAAGAATTCCCATATAACGAATTAAACAGTCTGAAGCATCTCTCCAAATGGATAATAATAGAACAATTCGGCGGAGACGGGTTTGTTTACAAAAAAGAACCGCCCGGTGAAGAAGAAATTCGTAAAGTGAAAAACGGACTGAATAAAGCAAAAGAAAAAATGCTGAGCGGCGAGTATGATATTATTATTCTCGATGAAGCATGTGTGTCAATTTATTTTAATCTTTTAACGGTTGATGATATTTTGGATTTCATAAAATTGAAACCTCAACAAGTGGAAATTGTTATAACAGGAAGATATTGCCCGCAAGAAATTATTGATGTTGCAGACCTTGTAACCGAAATGAAGGAAATAAAACATTATTACGAAAAAGGGGTTATATCGAGAAGGGGAATTGAATCGTAAGCCAATTTGAAATTCAGTTTATTCCAAAAGCTCTAAGTCCGTTAACCGTTATAAAAGTTAAAATATAAGCAATTGAAGTATAAATAAATAATTGAAGCATGGGAATTCTCCAGCTTCCGGTTTCCTGGCGCGATATTGCAAGTGTGGAAATACATTGAAGCGCAAACACAAAGAAAATAATTATCCCTATGCTTGTTGCGACCGTAAATAGCCGTTCCCCGTTGGGTAATTTCGCATTACGCATTGCGGTCAGCAAAGAATTTTGGAGCGAGGAGTTGGTATTGGTCACTTTGAAAATAAGTGCCAGCGAGCTGACAAACACTTCCCGGGCGGCAAATGCGGAAATCAATGAAACACCAACCCGCCAATCCATACCTATCGGAGTCATCATGGGTTGAATCAAATGTCCTAACTTTGCCGCGTAAGAGTTTTCAAGCCTTTCCGAATTAACCAATACTTCTATTTCACTTTCGCTAAGTCCAGAAGTATTTATTTTCGGGTTGGAATCCGGGAAGAATGTAATAAACCATAAAAATATTGATAATATGAGAATTACGGTTCCGGCTTTTATCAAGTACATTTTGGAGTTGATATATGCGTTATTCAGAATTACTTTCATTTTCGGTTTTCTGTAAGTCGGCAATTCCAACATGAAAGAAGAATGGGACTCTTCCCGTATTAACGTTTTACTGAATTTATTTACAATACCGGCAATTACCACTGCACTAATCACACTGAAAAGATATATTCCGCCGAGGGCAATTCCTCCCATCCACAGTTTGTCTTTTGGTGTAAGGTAAGCAATAATTAAAGTATAAACGGGCAACCGTGCCGAACAACTCATCAAAGGAATTATGAAAATGGTAAGCAATCTTTCTTTTCTGCTGCGGATAGTTCGTGCTGCCATAATTGCGGGAATTGCACATGCAAATCCGGATAACATCGGTACGAACGACCTGCCGTTCAATCCCAATTTTGAAAGTGGTTTGTCAATCAGCATTGCTCCACGGGCAAGGTAACCGGTATCTTCAAGAAAACCGAGGATAAAAAACAAAATAAAAATTTGGGGTACAAATACTATTACTGCGCCGGTTCCCGCTATTATTCCGTTTGCAACAAGATTGCCATACCAAGTGTTTCCCAAATAAGTTAGTGCGGAAGACGACAAAAATGAAAAGAAATCGTTCACCAAATCCATTACCGGCAATGCAACGTAGAATATTGAAGTGAAAGTAATTCCCATTATTAAAAAGAAAATTACAAGCCCCCAAACTTTATGAAGCAATATACGGTCGATTTTGAGCGTTAAATTGTCCGGTTTTTCCAAAGTATTTTCCGGCACCGGGTTAATTACGTTCAGGTATGCATTTGCTTTTTCTATTTTGCTTTTGTCGGTAAGGGGAATAACAACTTCTTCTTTTATCTTCTCGATTTCTTTGTACGTTTCAAGCAAATAATTGTTGTAATTTGTTCGGTCGAGTTTGGCAGTGGGTGCATAATTCTTATCGCCGGCTCTTCTTAACTCTTGTTTAATTGTACTGATTAAACTAACCAGTCCTTCACCGGTTTGACCGTTAACCGGTACAACCTTAACACCGAGTAATCCGGAAAGCTTTTCAATATCAATCCGTAAATTTTTTTTCTGAAGAATATCATTCATCGTAAGGGCAATAACTATACGGAATCCGGCATCCAATAATTCTTTTGCAAGAAGCAAATGCCTTGAGATTTGACTTGCATCCACAGTTAAAATAATCAAATCCGGGCGGCCGTATTTTGGATGATTGTAAAGTGAATCGACCGCTACTTTCTCGTCGGGTGAGTTGGGTGCCAGACTGATAATTCCGGGTGAATCGAGTATAAGGGCTTTGCAATTATATTTTTCCGAGATTTCTGCTGTGTGATATTCAACTGTGGAACCTGGATAGTTGACGGTCTTAAAATTTTTTCCGCTGAGCGAATTAAAAAGTGTTGTTTTACCCGAGTTCGGCGCACCGATGAGAATTATAAACGGAAGCGACCCGGTTGATGAATTGTTCATGACAGAATAATCGACTTAGCCTCGTTTTTTCTTATCGCTATTAACGTTCCTCGAATAGAAAAAGTTACGGGATCCCGGAAAACCGATTCATTTACCATTTCTATCTCTTTACCCGGTGTAAATCCGAATTCAACTATTCTTTTTGAACACGGGTTGTTAAAATCGATTTTTTCGATTATTCCTTTCTCTCCCTCTCTAAGCTCGGCTGCAGTCTTTTTCATAGAAAATTTGTCCATTATTTAGATTTAATCTACATAAAAATAAAGATGTATTGAACTATTGTCAAGTTATTATTTTATCGAAATTTTTCTCGATTTTTTAAATTTTACACCAGGTTTTTTGATTATTTTTATTATGTATGAATAACAAGAATATGAAAATGTTCCCGGTTCTTATCGATCTGGATGGAATACTCAGAATAGGCAAAAAGCCCGCCGGAGGCGTAAAGGAATTTTTTGAATTTCTGGTAAGCCGGAATTATAAAGCGTGTATTTTAAGTAATTCAACTTTATCTACCTCCGGTGACATTGTTAAATTTTTTCACCGCCATTCTCTGCATTTCAATTTTCCCGTTTTAACTGCCGTTGATGCTGCGGCCGGTTATGTCAAAGATAAATACGAATCGGTTGCCGTTTATTGTGCGGAAAACGTTAAACATGCATTCGGTAATATGATATCTTTTGAATCCCCCGGAGCGGTTGTGATTGGCGATATCGGAAGCAAATGGAATTACGAAATAATGAATGAAATTTTTAATTTCGTCTTTAACGGCGCCGATTTAATAGCGATGCACAAAAATAAATTTTGGAAGGATCCGCAAAAAGGTTTGCTGCTCGATGCCGGAGCTTTTATAGCCGGAATTGAATATGCAACTGATAAAAATTCGACTTTAATCGGTAAACCTTCACCGTTGTACTTTAAAGCGGGGCTGAACAAATTGGGTTATAATTTGGGTGATAAGTTTATAATGATTGGCGACGATTTGATGACCGATATTAAAGGAGCGCAAGACGTTGGCGGCATATCGGTTTTGGTTTACACCGGGAAAACAAAGTATCCGTTACCGCAAAATTCCAATATTCATCCCGATTTTGAAGCAATGGATTTGTTCGAAGTAATAAATGTATTAAAAAAAATTTGAGGTATGATTTTATGAAACGTAATCCGAAAATTTTAACAAAGGAGAAAAGCGTTCTGCTTGTTGTCGATATTCAAGAAAAAATTCTGAATGTAATGCAACATAAGGAAAGGGTAGTTGAAAATACCGTTAAATTAATAAAAGGTTTTCGATTGTTGAATCTCCCGGTTTACTATACCGAACAATATCCTAAAGGCTTGGGAGAAACGGAGCCGGAAATAAAAGCCGAATTAAAATCGGTAAACGCGATTCAAAAAATGAGCTTCAGTTGTTATGGTGCAGGAGATTTATTCGAAGAATTTAAAAAAAAGAATCTCTCCCAAATTGTGGTATGCGGAATTGAAACCCACGTGTGTATTCAGCAAACAGTACTCGATTTATTGGCTAACGGTTTCCAAGTTAATTTACCTGCCGATGCGGTATCTTCCAGAAAATTGCTCGATTACGAAATTGCTTTGCGCCGTATGGAAAATAACGGTGCCGAAGTAACATCAACCGAAGCGGTTTTATTCGAACTCTTGAATGTGTGCGGAACTCAAGAGTTCAAAGATATACTGAAAATCGTAAAATAAATTTACACCCCCACCGGAAAATCTTACCGTTAATTAAAGTTTTTACTAAATAAAATGAAGTAAAATCCGAAAATTAACCGTAGATACGTTCTAGTATTATTTAATTAGTACTAATAAATATCAATTGGAAGGAAAAATGAATTTAAAAATTGCACAAAAGTTTTACATGCTTTCCACTATATTCATGGTTTTTATTACTGCAATGGTGGTTTATACTTTTATTGTGTTAAATTCACAAGAAAGTGATGGCATTGTTATTAACCTTGCCGGCAAACAACGGATGCTTACTCAAAAAATGACCAAAGAAGCATTGGGAGTGGTTTCAGGAAAAGTTAAACCGGCTGAATTATTGAAAACGGCAAAACTGTTCGATAAAACTTTAACCGGTCTTTTATTCGGGGATGCCGGTTTGGGATTACCGAAAACAGAGAAAAAAGAAATAGTGGAGCAATTATTTAAAGTAAAAGATTTGTGGGGAACATTTTACAAAAAAATTAAAACTTTAACGGAAACCAAAAGCAATGCCGAAAAATTGAAAGCTGAAAAGTATTTGCTTGCTAATAATATTCCGTTACTTAAGGAAATGAACAAAGCTGTGAAAATGTATGAAGAAGAATCCGTCTCAGCAACAAGTCACTTGAAGGAATTTCAAATAATCTTTTTAGTGCTTTCCGTACTTGTTATGGGATTCGTTCTTATGTTTATAGATAAGCAAATTGTTAAACCGGTTAAGCAAATCAGTAATGCCGCACATGAAGTAACAAATGGAAATTTGGATGTGTACATCGAGCCGAAAAGTAATGATGAGCTGGGCATCCTTGCAAATGACTTTAATAAAATGGTTTCAAGTATAAAGAAGACAAGAACGGCTTTGATTAAAGAAAAAGAGGAGGTTGAAGAAAAGATAAAACAAGCAACAAAAGATATCGAGGAAAACAGAAAATATTTGGACAGGAATACCGAAAAGATGTTGCATGCTATGCAGAAATTTGCACAAGGGGATTTGACTGTTCAATTACAACCGGAAAAAACGAACGATAATATTTGCAGATTGTTCACAGGTTTCAATACAGCGGTAGAAAACATCAAACATCTTATTCTGGAAGTTTACGAAGCGGTTGAAGCAACGGCATCGGCAAGCGTGGAAATATCTTCAAACATAGAAGAAATAGCAGAAGGTACCCAACGACAGAACAGTCAGACTGCGGAAGTTGCCACTGCTGTTGAACAAATGACAAATTCCATCTTCGAAACAAATAACTTTGCCGACGAAGCATCCAAAGCTTCACGCCAAACAGGTGAAATTGCTTCCAGCGGCGGTGAGGTTGTTCTCGAAACTATTGACGGAATGGATAAAATTGCTAATGTGGTGGAAAAATCGGCTAAAAGTATTGAAGAATTGGGAGAAGGAAGCAATCAAATAGGCGAAATTATACAAGTTATTAACGAAATAGCCGAGCAAACAAATCTCTTGGCACTTAATGCGGCAATCGAAGCGGCAAGAGCCGGTGAACAAGGTCGTGGATTTGCTGTGGTCGCCGACGAAGTTAGAAAATTGGCGGAAAGAACAACTAACGCTACAACTCAAATAGAAGAAATGATTAAGCAAATTCAAAAAGATACCAATGAAGCCGTTACATCAATTAAAGAAGGAAAAGATGAAGTTGAAAAAGGTAAGGAAAAAGCAAATTATGCCGGTGAATCTTTAAATAATATAATAGAAAGTGTGAAAAAAACGGTTGAGCTTGTTACTCAAGTTGCCGTTGCGAACAAAGAGCAATCCGAAACTGCAGAGAAAATTAGCTCAAACATTGAAATAATAAGTAATGTTACTCATGAAACCAACGTAGGGGTTCAACAAATAGCAGAAGCTGTGGATGATTTGAGCAGGCTAACACTCAATTTGAAATCCAAACTGGAAAGATTCTATATTAAAGAAGTTGATGAAGGAAGTCATTTTAATAATTCAAATATGGATTCTGTGATGGAACCCCAGATTACCGCATAAGAAATGAAGAATGATATTATTTCAAAAAGAGATATAATAAAATTAAGATATTTAATAATTAATTTATGAGAATTAGTATTTAGTTTAAGTCTAAACTATTTGAGTTAACTTGCGATAATATAGGTAAATTCAAAAAAAATTAAGAGGCAAGTTATGTCTGGGAGATTAATCGTAATTTTCTTTTTCGTCGCACTTTCAAGCGTGGTTTTATTTGCAAGAAGTTCAAATAAAATTTCAAATCCCGATAAAGAAGGTGAGAAATATTTGGCATTTGCCGAGAAAATGCCTGCACCGGTCGGAGGTCTTGAAGCAATCTACAAAAAAATAAAATACCCCGAAATTGCAAAAAAAGCCGGGGTTGAAGGGAAAGTTTATGCTTTAGCCTATATCAACGAAAACGGCACAGTTGACAAAGTCCAAATTATAAAAGGAATTGGAGCAGGTTGCGATGAAGAGGTAATAAGAGCGGTATCGGCTGCTAAATTCACTCCTGGTATGAAAGAAGGGAAACCGGTTAAGGTGAAACTATCCATTCAAATCAAATTCAAATTAAGATGATCCAAAGCATATTCTGAGGTCAATATGGGAAAACCGCAAAATAAAAGAAAAATTAAAAATAAAAAGAAATTTAAATTTGTTCGCAAAGTTCAAATTGGCTTTCTTGGGTTGGGAATTGTTGCAACTTTAATTATTGGAAATATCCTTTACCAAATAAACAATATGGAACAAGTGAAAGATAAAATGTTCCAGGAATTTATAAAGCCCAAAAGCAAAATTGAAAAAATATTTTCCGATTTCCGCAAAGTGCAGTTTATGATGTTGAAATTTTCCATACCTCAGTTTGCAGAAACTTTTAATGAAGATATGAAAAAATATGAAGCGTTAACCAAAAAAGTGGATAGTGAAATAAAAGACTTGGAAAAGTCGCTTAACAATGATTTACTGAAAGAGGACTTTAAACAAATAAAGCAGTTGAGAGAACAATACAAAAACCTGGTTTGTGATGCTATCATAAGTGCGGCGGTATCACAAAACTATGAAATGGCGGCGGATATTGCTACAACTTCAGGAGAAGAAATCAGAAGTCAAATGGTTGACAAGTTTCAGAGTATTCTGGAGAAACTGGAACATAGAACCGAATTGATGGACCAACAACTTAAAGAAGGCGTTGAATTTTCTAAAATATTTATCATAAGCGGAATGTCGTTAGGTACTCTGTTTTTACTTATCGGTCTGTTTTTCATAGCGCCGGCATTATCAAAACCGATCAACAAAATCAAGGAAGTCCTCAATGAATTTTCTTTGGGGAATTATGATGTTGACATCGATGTAAATTCGAATGATGAATTCGGCGAACTTGCCGAAATGACACGGAAATTAAAAGCTTCACAAATTGAAAAGATAAAAGCTGCTGAAAACATAGCATCGGGTAAATTCGAGAAAGTTACACCTTCTTCAGAAAAAGACACGCTTACCCATGCCTTCAATAAAGAAATTGAAACTTTATTGGAGCTTAAATCTGAAATTCACGAACTGATTAAAGCTAATGAGGTTGGTGATTTATCCAAGAGAGGTAACGAGGATTATTTCGAAGGTGAATGGAAAGAAATTATAAAAGGTATAAATTCTATGATGGATGCCTTTGTTGCTCCGCTTAAAGAGGCTGCGGAAGTATTGAACACAATGGCATCGGGTGATTTCACACACAAAATGAACGGTGAATATAAAGGTGATTATTTAATAGTTAAAGATAGTATAAATAAAGTCATAGATTCACTTAACAAATTGATAGGCAAAGTAGCCGAATCGTCTGCCGAACTTGCAAGCTCTTCGGCACAAATTTCATCGAGTACCGAAGAAATGGCCGCCGGTGCATCGGAACAAAGTCAGCAA
>Ga0256841_1003151_pt1 | contig 12533 bp, 11 predicted proteins | sample 356308metaG_FD_185971 | JGI IMG/M metagenome (GOLD analysis project Ga0256841, IMG submission 185971) | Hydrothermal vent microbial communities from Mid Atlantic Ridge, Atlantic Ocean - 356-308 | ecosystem: Environmental > Aquatic > Marine > Hydrothermal vents | place: Atlantic Ocean: Mid...
CTTCTCGCGGGCGCCGCGATGCTTGCCGAGCAGCGGAAAAGGATGGTCGCGACGCAGGCAGATGTAGGGAAAGCTCTTGTCGTCGCGCAGCAGGATGTTGAAGGGAGGACGGTGCCGCTTGATCAGATTGGCTTCGAGCAGCAGCGCTTCCACCTCGCTGCCGGTGGTCACGAACTCCATGGAGCGGGTCAGCGCCACCATCCGCCGGAGGCGCGCGCTCAGGGTCTCCGGCCGGGTGTAGGCGACCACCCGTTTGCGGAGCGATTTCGCCTTGCCCACATAGAGCATCTCGCCGCGTTCGCCGAGCATGCGATAGACCCCGGGCTGGCTCGGCAGGGTGGACAGCAGGGCGCGGATCACCTCCACGCCGCGCAGGGCATGTCCGCGCTCCACCCGTTCCGCCAGTGCCTCGGTCGCCATCCGCTCCCTGTCCGTTCCGTCGCGTGCCGCCTTCAGACGAGCTGCATCCGGTTCCGAGCGAGCCGTCGGCGCAGCGGCGGCAGCGCCGCAACCGCCCGGATCGCCCCGCTGCGTACCGGCTGCAGCCAGGCGGCCTCGGAGGAGAAGATACGATTGAGCCCGTCGGTCATCCAGATGCGCTGCTGATTGGCCCACCAGCGCGCCCGCTCGTAGCCCAAGAGGAGATCGGCCCCGCCCGGATCCTCGCCGCGGCGGGCGGCCCGCGCCAGCGCCTCCGCCAGTTCGGCGATGTCGGCCACCGCCATGTTGAAGCCCTGGGCATGGATCGGGTGGACGCCATGAGCGGCATCGCCGATCAGGGCCAGGCGCGGGGCCACATAGCGCCGGGCATGCTGAGCCCCGAGCGGCTGGATGCCGATCCGGCTGGCCAGGCGCAGATCTCCGAGCACCCCCTCGCTCTCCTCGCCGAGGCGGCGCAGCAGCGCCTCCTCGCCTTCCGCCACCAAGGCCCGGGCGCGGGCCTCCGGTTCCACCCAGGTGACGCCGCTTCTGCGTCCCGGCAGAGGGAGCAGCGCCAACGGTCCGCGCGGCCGCATCCATTCATGGACGGTCTGCCGGTGCGGCCGCGTATGTGCGACGATGAAGCTGATCGCCGCCTGGTCGTAGCGCCAGGCATCGAGACGGATGCCGGCGAGCTCGCGCAGCCGCGAGCCACGGCCATCGGCGCCGATCACCAGACGGGTGGCGATGCGGCTGCCGTCGGCGAGCTCCAGAAGGCGCGCCTCGGGGCGACGCTCCAGGCCCCGCAGGCCATTCGCGAAGATGCGCGGCGGCTCGCCGAGCTCGGCCAGGGAGGTGGCCAGGGCCGCGTGCAGCGCAGGATGTTCGACGCCATAGGCGAAGGGGCGACCGCCGAGTTCGCGCATGGTGGTGACGAGCGTGGCCCCGCCCGGTTTCTCGCGCAGGTGAACCGCCTCCACCGGACGGACCACGGGGGCCAGCGCCGGCCAGATCCCGAACCGGTCGGCCGCCTCGCGGCTGCTGCGCATCAGCGCGAGGTTGCGGCCGTCGGCCGTTGCGGGTGCGGTGCCGATCGGCCGCGGTTCGACGAGGGCCAGCCGCCAGCCCTGGTCGGCGAGGGCGCGGGCCAGGAACAGGCCGCTGTGGCCACCGCCGATGATGGTGATGTCGAATTCCTGGGCCATGGCTCTGCTCTGGAACAGAAAAGGGCGCCCGTAAAGGCGCCCCGAAAACGGTTCCGGCTACGGGCCGCCCGGGCCGGCCCGCCGTCAGGCGGGCATGGCTTCGAGCAGCTCCAGTTCGGCCGGATCCTTGATCCGCTTCAAGAGCGAGATCTTGAGCTTCTGCAGCGCCCGAGCCTCGATCTGTCGGACCCGCTCCTTGCTGATGCCGAAGCGTCGGCCCAGCTCCTCGAGAGTCCGCCCGTCCTCGCGCAGGCGCCGCTCCCGGATGATGATCTGCTCGCGCTCGTTGAGCTCGGCGATCGAGGTGGCGAGCCATTCGCCGCGCGTGCGGCTGTCGATGCTCTCCTCGACGATCTCGTCCGGGGTCGGACCGCTGTCGGCCAGGAAGTCCTGCCAGGTATCCTCACCGTCGCTCGTCAGCGTCGCGTTGAGCGACTGATCGCTGCCCGACAGCCGGCCTTCCATGGCCTCGACATCGCCGATGTTGACGTCCAGCGCCTCGGCGATCTTGGCCTTGCCTTCCTCGCTCAGGCGCGGCGAGGTACCGCCATCGATCTGGGCGCGCAGGCGCCGCAGATTGAAGAACAGCGACTTCTGTGCCGCCGTGGTACCGGTCCGTACCACCGACCAGTTGCGCAGGATATAATCCTGCATGGCCGAGCGGATCCACCAGGCCGCATAGGTCGAGAAGCGCACCTCGCGTTCCGGCTCGAACCGGGCCGCGGCCTGCATCAGGCCGACCATACCTTCCTGAACGAGGTCGTTCATGGGCAGGCCGTAGTTGCGGAACCGGTGCGCCATGCTGACCACCAGGCGCACATAGGCGCCCACGAGTTCGTGCAGGGCCTTCTCGTCCTTCTGATCCCGCCAGCGACGGGCGAGGGCGAGCTCGTGCTCGCGCGAAAGCAGCGGAGCGTTCATCGATTCGTTGATGAAGCGCCGATCGAGGCTCTGCCGATCCGGCATGTTTCTACTGGCCATGATGCCTCCGACGTTCCTCGCTCCGCGGAACGATCCTCCGACCACCGGACGATCCTTTCCTCGGCATTCCATTATACGCAAATTTCATTGCGCGGGATCACCCTTCGACACGAAAAAGTTACCCGGACCACCGAGGATCGCGGAACGAGCGCAAGATTGCACGCGGGCCTTACGCGGCATCGCGCATCCCGATTAAATTTTCGTAAACTGCCGGGCGCGGGCAGGATATGCTTCATCCAGCGTCCGCCGCGGCGCCGGCCCGTTCGGGAAACAGGGCGGCGAGCCCTTCGGCGCTGGCCGGGCACACCCCGCGCTCGGTGATCAGGCCGGTGACACAGCGCGCCGGGGTGACGTCGAACGCATAGTTGGCGGCGGGGCTGCCCGCGGGCGTGAGACGCACCGTCTCGATCCGCCCGTCGGCGGTCGTCCCGGTGATCTCGGTGACCTCGCGCGGATCGCGCTGCTCGATGGGGATCTCCCGGATGCCGTCGCCGATCCTCCAGTCGATGGTGGGGGAAGGCAGGGCGACATAGAAGGGCACACCATTGTCCCGGGCGGCGAGGGCCTTGAGATAGGTGCCGATCTTGTTGGCCACATCGCCGGTGCGGGTGGTGCGGTCGGTGCCGGTGATGCAGAGATCGACCATCCCGTGCTGCATCAGATGGCCGCCGACATTGTCGACGATCACCGTGTGCGGCACCCCTTGGTGCAACAGCTCGAAGGCGGTGAGTGCGGCACCCTGGTTGCGCGGCCGGGTCTCGTCGACCCACACATGCACCGCGATGCCCTCCTGTTGCGCCCGGTAGATCGGGGCGGTGGCCGTGCCCCAGTCGATGGTCGCCAGCCAGCCGGCATTGCAGTGGGTGAGGATGTTGACCGGCTCGCCCGCCGGCTTGGCGGCGGCGATGGTGCGGATCAGCTCCAGGCCGTGATCGCCGATGGCGCGGCAGATGGCGACATCCTCCTCGCAGATCTCGGCCGCCCGGGCATAGGCCGCCGCCACCCGCGCATCGGGCGGCAATCCGGCCAGCCGTCTGCGCATGTCCTCGATCGCCCAGTGCAGATTGACGGCCGTCGGCCGCGTGCGCAGCAAGCGTGCGCAGGCCCGCTCCAGGGCCTCGTCCGAAGCGTCTTCGGCCAGCGCCAGGCAGATGCCGTAGGCGGCGGTGGCACCGATCAGCGGCGCGCCGCGCACCTGCATCTGCTCGATCGCCCGCGCCGCATCCTCGAGGGTATCGAGGGTGGCGATCACGAATTCGTGCGGCAGCCGGGTCTGGTCGATGATCTCCACCCGCCGGCCGTCCCCGGCGAGCCAGATGGTCCGCCGCGGCTCGCCCTCGATCAGCATCTCTCCACCTCCGTCCGGGACCGCGCTTCCAGCCGGGCGGCGAAGCGCAGGCGTACATAGTCGGCGATCCAGTTGCCGGCCTCGTCGCAGAGACTGGGGCGCAGGAGCTCGATCACCTCGTCCCGGGCGGCCGGCCGCTCCTCCTCGGCCAGGGTCGCGAACAGCGGTCCGGCGAAGGTCTCGAGCCAGCCGGCCATGCCCGTGGGCAGCGGCGTGGGACGCGGCACGAGCGCGACCTCGAGCAGGGTGAAGCCGTGGCGCTCGAGCGTTTCCCGCCAGGCCGCCGGGCTCGGGAAATACCAGGGCAGAGCCGCCGCCCCGTCGATGCCGCGACGCTGCAGCACGGCGACGAGTGCGGTGACGATCGCCGCCACATTGCCGAAGCCGCCGAATTCGCCGACGAAGCGGCCGCCCGGCTCGAGCGCCCGCGCCACCCCCGCCACCACCGCATCCGGATCGCGCTTCATCCAGTGGATGGCGGCATTGGAGAAGACCGCGTCGAAGCCGCCAACGAAGGGCAAGGCCATGGCATCGGCGAGCTCGGCCCGGAGCCCCCGCTCGCGGGCGGCTCGGACCATGTCGGGGGCCCGATCGACACCGAGCACCTCGGCGCCGCTGGCGGCGATCTCCGCGGTCAGCGCCCCGTCGCCGCAGCCCAGATCGAGGATCCGCTCGCCGGGCCGGGGATCGAGCATGGCCAGAAGCGGCCGGCCCAGTTCGGAAACGAAGCGGGCATTCTTGGCGTAACCTTCCGCCCGCCAGACCTGCGTCTGCATTGCATCCTCCAGCTCCGGAACGCCATACCACCGCACCGCGCCGCAGGCAAAGCGCCCTTGCCCGGCCCAGCTTCGACCACGACGCGGGCCGGTCGCGGCGGCTGGCGGAAACCCTCTTGCACACCCGTTGCGGTTGATCTGTGATGGTTCGTGTTCGCCGGAATGGAGCGGAAAGGGAGAGACGGTGCGCCGTCGCGAAGCCGAGATCCTGGCGCAGGCGCTGGCCGCGCTGCCGAGGGAACGGCTCACGCCCTGTCTCAATCTCGGCTCCTCCAGCCGCCGGGTCCGCGAAGCCACGCAACCCCATCTGCAGAACCTGCTGCTGGCTTCGCTCGAGCGCCGCGGGGTGCGCATCCACCATGTCGATCGTCGCGCCGAGGAAGGGGTCGATCTGGTCGGCGATCTCGGCGATGCGGCCTTCTGGGAGCACCTGCGCGGCCTCGGGGCACGGCTGGTGCTGTGCACGAATCTGCTGGAGCATGTGCGCGACCCGGAAACGCTGGCCCGTCGTTGCGTCGCCCTGCTGCCGCCGGGTGGGCTGATCTGCGTTTCGGTACCGCGCAGCTACCCCTACCATGCGGATCCCATCGACAACGGTCTCCGGCCCTCGGTGGCCGAACTCGCCGCCCTGTTCCCGCGGACCCGGCTGCTGGCCGGTGGGATCATCGAGGACGGCACGCTCCGGGACAGCCTGCGGCGCAAGCGCATTCCGCTCGCGGTCCATCTGGGGCGTCTCGCGCTGCGTCTCGCCCTTCCCTTCTACCGGCCGCGCGGCTGGCTGCACCATCTCCACCGCCTCTGCTGGCTGTTCCGCCCCTTCGCGGTGAGCTGGGCGCTTCTGGAAAAGCTGCCCGATGCGGGGCGCCGAGCGCGGACCCGTCGGCTTGGCAGGATGAAAATCCTATGATATAGGACCACTACCTTGCAGGTGGTGGAGTTCGAGCGATGGCGAAGGTTCTGCGACGCGGTGCGCATGGCGAGGAAGTGGAACGGCTGCAGCGGCTGCTGCGCGAGCACGGTTTCCCGGTCGGCCGCATCGACGGCCGGTTCGGGCCGGCCACGGAAGCGGCCCTGCTCGCCTTCCAGCGGGCCAACGGCCTGCTCGCCGACGGCATCGCCGGTCCTCTCACCTGGCAGGCGCTGGACATGGCCGAGGATCTGCCGCCCGCCGACGCCACCCGGCGCGTGAGCCTGGAAATCGTCGCCGAGATGTTCCCCTACACCCGGCTGGATACCATCGAGGCGCATCTGCCGCTGGTGCTCGACGCGCTGCGCGGTTTCGGGCTCGTGGAAAAGCCGATGGTGTTGGCGGCGCTGGCCACCATCCGGGCGGAAAGCGAGGGGTTCGAGCCGGTCGAGGAAGCGCCCTCGCGCTTCAACAGCTCGCCCGGCGGCCATCCCTTCGACCTCTACGACCATCGCACCGATCTCGGCAATCGCGGGCCGCGAGACGGCGAACGCTATCGCGGCCGTGGCTTCGTCCAGCTCACCGGACGTGCGAACTACGAGGCGGCGGGGCGCTCGCTGGGACTCGGCATGGAGCTCGTTTTCGCTCCCCAGCGGGCCAACGAGCCGGTGCTGGCGGCGCGCATCCTGGCGGCCTTTCTGGCGGCCCGCCGGCTAGCCCTGAAAAGCGCCCTGTTCGAGGGCGATCTCGCGCAGGCCCGGCGTCTGGTCAATGGCGGCAGCCACGGCCTCGAACGTTTCGCCGAGGCCTATCGCATCGGCGACCGGCTGATCGCCGACCCGGTCTGGAACGGCCCGGCACCGGCGCTGGCCGCCTAGCCGCGGGCCGCGGCCCGCCACTGCTCGAAGAGCTGACGCGCGCGCGCCGTGACATCGGCGATCTCGCCGAAGCTCTCGCGATGGACGACGAGCTCGCGGGCGAGGCGCAGATTGAGGCGCTCGCAGGCGGCACGAAGCTCGGGATCCTCGATGCGTTCCATGTCCGCATTGTGGGCGAGGCCCAGGGTGCGGCGGATCATCGAGGCTCCGGCATAGCCCAGGGAATCGACGAAGACGCTGCGCAGAAAGCGCTTCTGGCAGGCCTGGAAGACCCGCTCGCCTTCGCCGCCCGTGAACAGGTCGGACGGAAAGGCATCGCCGGTCCGGTGGTTCTCCCAGAGTTCGAGAAAGCGGCTCTCGAAACCGCTCCACACCGCTTCGGCGGTATCCAGCAGCCAGTTCCGGTAGGCATCGCGTGCCCCGGCCGGGTTCTCGTGCCCCGCCTGGCTGAAATAGCACAGCAGGAGATTGCCGAGCAGCTTGCCGACATCGAAGCCCGTCGGCCCGTAGAAGGCGAACTCGGGATCGATGACCTTCGTTTCCTCCTCGGTGACCATGATCGAGCCGGTGTGCAGATCGCCGTGGAGCAGCGCCTGCGTATCGCTCATGAAGCGCTGTTTGAGCTCGGATATCGCCGCCTTGAGAGCGCCGTCCGCGCGCACCGCCGCGGCGTCGGCATCGAGCTGCGGGCTGGTCCAGCGGTTGCGCTCGCTTTCCCGGTAGGGATCGGTGAAGATGAGATCCTCGGTGATCTTGCAGAGTTCGGTATTGTCGCAGAAGCGGGCCACCAGTTTCTTCTTGTCGCCGGCCGGCATGGCGAAATCCGAGGTGAAGAACAGGGTGTTGGCCAGATATTCGCCGATATGGTCCGCGAAATGCGGATAGATCCGGCCCTCGATGGTGCCGTAGCGCATGATGATGTGCGGGCTGAGCCGCTCCATGACGATCAGATAGAGGGCCGGATCGTAATGGAAGATCTCCGGCATCCAGGGCTGGGCGTGCCGGGCCTGGACGACGCTCGCCTCGTATTCGAAAAAGGCCCGCTCCAGCGGCAGCGGCCAGCTTTCGCCGACCAGCCGCACATAGGGAAGGGCCTGCTTGACGCAGAGATCGCCGGCCGGACCCTCGAGGATGAACACCAGATTGAGATTGCCGTCGCCGACCTCGCGCACCCGCCAGTCGGCGGGGCTGCCGCCGAGCCGGGCGGCGAGCTCGGGCAGCCCGGCGAGATAGTCGGCGAGGGTGTTTTCGTCGAGGGCCCGGTAATCCGGGGGCGTTGCAATGCTCACCTTCCGCTCTCCGCTGGACAGATCGTTCCTCGGTATCCGCGTGACGCGCTCTGGATAGCATCTCGCCACCGCCTGTCGAGGTGGCGGCTGCGCGCGGGGCTGGATCGGGGGACGCGTTTCTGACATGCTCCCTCCACCGCAGGTAAAACACGATGGTCGGCATGCTTGTGCGAACGTTGGGTGTCCTCGGCGCCGTTCTCCTCGTCGCCCTGCTGCTGGCTCCGCCGCAGAGCCGGGCGCAGGGGCGCGATCCTCTGACGGTGGCCGAGCAGTCGGGGCTCCGGGCATTCCATTCGGGCCGCTACGAGGAGGCGGCGGCCTACTTCGCCGAGGCCCTGGAGATCGCCGAGGCGCGGCGCGGTGCCGACGATCCGGCGTTGGCCCGCGAGCTCAACAATCTGGCCGAGGCCTACCGTCTGCTGGGGCGCCGTGCGGAGGCCGAGAAGCTCTACAGGCGGGCGCTGGCCCTGGACGAGAAGCGGATCGCCGTGGAGCCCGAGGCGATGGCCACCACCCTCAACAATCTGGCGCTGCTGTATCGGGCCCAGGGACGGCTGGAGAAGGCATCGGCGCTGTTTTCGCGCGCCCTCTCGCTGCTGGAGCGGGCGCTGGGCCCCAACCATCCGGCCGTGGCCAAGACCCTCAACAACATGGCCGTTCTCGAGCTCGCCCGGGGCCGGCCGGACCGGGCGCTGCTGCTGATCCGCCGGGCGCTTTCCATCGGTCGCGACGTGCTGCCGGCCGACCATCCCACCCTCACCGTCTTCAACCGGAACCTCGAACGCATTCGCAGCGATCTCGCCCGTCGACGGCTGGCGGAGGCGGGCGCCGGCGAGGCGACCGCGGCGTCGGTGCAGCCGCCGGCGACCCGGCAGGCGCAAAGCGTTGTGCGGAAGCCGGCGGTGGCTCCGCCGGTGCCCAGACCCGAGCCGGCCGCCGGGGGCGCCGACGAGGCGCTGTCCCGGTTGGCGGCGGTGGCTCCGGCGGCCGGCGGGCGCTATGCGGTCCACCTCGCATCGGTGCGCTCGCTGGCGGCGGCCCGCTCGGGGGCGGTGCGCCTCAAGCGGCGGTATCCCGAGCTGGCCCCGCTGCCGATCCGCCCTCCCGAGCGGGTGGAGATCGCCGGCAAGGGGACCTTCTATCGCATCGCCTACGGCTATTTCGCCGATCGCGACCGGGCCCGGGCGGTCTGCGCCAAGCTCGAGGCACGCGGTGCCTATTGCGACATCACCCGGCCGGGCGAGTGAGGACGGCCCGGGCGACCGGGCCGCATGCCGGATGGCGGGTGCGCCGGAGCGGCGGGAACCGCTCGGCCTCCTCCAGGACTGGCTGCTGCGCCATGCGGCCGCGCTGGCCGAGCCGGTGACGCTCGGGGGCTTCCGCCTCCATCTCCATGCCGCACCCCATCCCTTCTACCGCAACACGGCCATTCCGCTGACCGATCGCAGCGACTGGCCACCGGCCCTCGAGCATCTCCGCCGCTACGGCCGCGAGCTCGGGCTTGGGGCACGCATCGAATGCTTCGCGGAGGGCTTTCCCCGCCTCGAGCGGGCACTGGAACGGGCGGCCTTCCGTATCGAGCTGGCTCCGGCGATGCTGGCCACCGCCCGTCCCCGGCCGCCCGAGGCGGGGGTTCGTCTGCCGCAGCAGCCGACGCCGGCCGAGGCCCGGGCCTTCCTCGAGGCGATGCTCGCCGCCTTCGGCGGACCGCCGCCGCGGCGCGCCGAGATCCACCGTCTCCTGGCCTGCCATGCCGCCGGGCGGTTGCGCCTCGCCTGGCGCTGCCGCGAGGGCCGCATCCTCGCCGGCGCCGCACTCGGAATCTGCGGCGACATCGCCGAGCTGATGGGCGTGTTCACCGCGGCCGACTGTCGCGGACGGGGCCACGCGCGGGCCGTCTGCAGCGCATTGTGCGCCGCCTTCGCCGGGACCGGCGGCCGCCTGCTGTGGCTGGCGGCCAACGGTTCGGCCTCGGGTTTCTATGCCCGGCTGGGGTTTCGCCGTGTGGGCACCCGTCTCGAGGCATTCGCCTCTCGCCTTGCAGACGCTTGACATTTGCGCATGATCGGGCATCTCTCCGGATCAAAGGGGACCGGCTTGGTCCTGATTGGCGCGGATGGACCCGCATGATCCGGTTGAGCAAGCTCAGCGACTACGGCATCGCCATGATGACGGCCCTGGTCCGCCACGAGGGCGGGCAGCGCAGCGCCAGCGAACTCGCCGAGGCCACCGGCGTGCCGGCGGCGATGGCCAGCAAGATCCTCAAGCAGCTCTGCCGGGCCGGGCTTCTGGATTCCTGCCGCGGTGCACGGGGCGGCTACGGCCTCGCGCGCCCGGCATCCGCGGTCACGGTGGCCGAGATCATCGAAGCCCTCGACGGGCCGATCGCGCTCACCGCCTGTATCGAGTCCGGCTCCGGCGACTGCGGCATCGAGACCCTGTGCCCGGCGCGGGGCAACTGGCAGCGGATCAACGACGCCATCCGCGGCGCCCTGTCCGACATCACTCTGGCGGACATGGCCGAGACCATTCCCGAAGCGTTCCTGCTTCCCGAAGAGCGCCGGGACGTTGCGGCAACGCGACCATGATCGCCAACCTTCCGGACGCGGGATGAATCAGCATGTCCTCGACGATCGAATCCCTCAAGGAACACACCACCGGTGAGTACAAGTACGGTTTCCTGACCGCGGTGGACGAGGAGACCACGCCTCCCGGGCTCGACGAGGAGGTGATCCGGCGCATCTCGGCCCGCAAGGAGGAGCCGGAATGGCTCACCGAATGGCGCCTCGCCGCCTATCGCCGTTGGCAGGCGATGGAGGAGCCGGACTGGCAGAAGGTCGAATATCCGCCGATCGACTATCAGGCGATCAGTTATTTCGCGGCGCCCAAGCAGAAGGAGCGCCCCAAGTCGCTCGACGAGATCGACCCCGAGATTCGCCGCACCTACGAGAAGCTCGGGATCCCCATCCGCGAGCAGGAGATCCTCGCCGGGGTGGCGGTCGACTACGTGTTCGACAGCGTCTCGGTGGCCACCACCTTCAAGAAGAAGCTGGCCGAGCTGGGTATAGTCTTCTGCTCCATCTCCGAGGCGGTGCGCGACCATCCCGAGCTGGTGCGCAAGTACCTGGGCTCGGTGGTGCCGCAGGGCGACAACTTCTTTGCCGCCCTCAACTCGGCGGTGTTCAGCGACGGCAGCTTCGTCTACGTACCCAAGGGGGTGCGCTGCCCGATGGAGCTGTCCACCTATTTCCGCATCAATGCCGCCGGCACCGGCCAGTTCGAGCGTACCCTGATCATCGCCGACGAGGGCTCCTATGTGAGCTATCTCGAGGGCTGCACCGCACCGATGCGGGACGAGAACCAGCTCCATGCCGCGGTGGTCGAGCTGATCGCCCTCGATGATGCCGAGATCAAGTATTCGACGGTACAGAACTGGTATCCCGGAGACAAGGAAGGCCGGGGCGGCGTCTACAATTTCGTCACCAAGCGCGGCATCTGCCGTGGCCACCGTTCCAAGATCTCCTGGACCCAGGTGGAGACCGGCTCGGCGATCACCTGGAAGTATCCTTCCTGCATCCTGCAGGGGGACGATTCGGTGGGCGAGTTCTATTCGGTGGCGCTCACCAACAATTTCCAGCAGGCCGATACCGGCACCAAGATGATCCATATCGGCAAGCGCACCCGCTCGCGCATCGTTGCCAAGGGGATCGCCGCCGGCCGCTCGGACAGCACCTATCGGGGGCTGGTTCGGATCATGCGCGGGGCCACCGGCGCCCGCAACCACACCCAGTGCGACAGCCTGCTGATCGGCGATCGCTGCGGCGCCCACACCGTGCCCTACATCGAGGTCAAGAACCGCAGCGCCAATGTCGAGCACGAGGCGACCACCAGCAAGATCAGCGAGGACCAGCTCTTCTACTGCCGCTCGCGCGGCATCCCCGAGGAGGATGCGGTGGCGCTCATCGTCAACGGCTTCTGCCGCGAGGTGATGGAGGAGCTGCCCATGGAATTCGCGGTCGAGGCCCGAAAGCTCTTGGGCATTTCGCTCGAGGGCAGCGTCGGCTGAGCCGCCTGCGCGTCACGGCAACACGGATGGACATGATGCTTCAGATCGAAGACCTGCACGTCGCCGTCGAGGGCAAGGAGATCCTCGAGGGGGTCACGCTCGAGATCGGCACCGGCGAGACCCATGCGGTCATGGGTCCCAACGGCTCCGGCAAGAGCACGCTGGCCTATGTGCTTGCCGGCCGCGAGGGGTACGAGGTGACCGGCGGCCGGGTGCTGTTCATGGGCGAGGACCTGCTGGCGATGGAGCCCGAGGAACGGGCCGCCGCCGGCCTGTTCCTGGCCATGCAGTACCCGGTGGAGATCCCGGGCGTCTCCAACATGTATTTCCTGCGCCAGGCGATGAACGCGGTGCGCAAGGCGCGCGGCGAGCCGGAGATCGCGGCCGGCGCCTTCATGAAGATGCTGCGGGAGAAGGCGAAGCTCGTGGGCATGCGCGAGGAGCTGATCCGGCGCGACGTCAATGCCGCCTTTTCGGGCGGCGAGAAAAAGCGCAACGAGATCCTGCAGCTCGCCATGCTGGAGCCGAAGCTGGCCATTCTCGACGAGACCGATTCCGGCCTCGACATCGACGCCCTCAAGGCGGTGGCCGAGGCGGTCAACAGCCTGCGCGCTCCCGAGCGCTCCTTCCTGGTCATCACCCACTACCAGCGGCTCCTGACCT
>Ga0256841_1003152_pt1 | contig 12528 bp, 3 predicted proteins | sample 356308metaG_FD_185971 | JGI IMG/M metagenome (GOLD analysis project Ga0256841, IMG submission 185971) | Hydrothermal vent microbial communities from Mid Atlantic Ridge, Atlantic Ocean - 356-308 | ecosystem: Environmental > Aquatic > Marine > Hydrothermal vents | place: Atlantic Ocean: Mid...
TGGTGTACATGCTCACCGAATAATTACCGGCAGCCGCCTCCTGGGTGGGGCCGTAGTCGTGCCACATCCAGTGCACAATGGGCTGCGAGGCGTGCCGCAGGATGCCATCGATCTCGGCCTGCCACTCGGCCTCGGCCTGCGCCGGGGTCTTCTTCAGCCAGTTGATCAAGGTGAAGTCCGGCAACATGTTCAGGCTCATGTAAATCATCTGGTAGTCGGGCTCCAGCCAACCGAAGGCGTTGGGGTAGCCCGAGCCCACTGCACCGTAGCGGCCCGAGATGTAGTCGAAATAGTCGTTGAGCTGACGGTCGACGGCCAGGCTTTCAGGGTTGCCGGGAATCGCCGCCCCGACCACGTTGATGCCGAGCTGGCGGGAAATCTCCTGCTTCGACTGATTGAACTCGAAATCCAATTGTGCCGGCGTCAACTGACTGGTGTAGTCGGGATGGGTCCAGGAGTGGGTGCCAATCTCGTTGCCGATCGCCATGTAGTTCTGGTACAGCGGCCCGGAGACGCTCCAGTCGGTATACATGCCGTTGGCCGGATCGTTGCCGATATTGATGTAGTAGGAACCGACGAAGTTGTAGGCGTTTTTCCATGTGGCGAGAAGATCGTAGAGCGGGATATCGCTGAACGCCAGTTCATCGGCATACATCGACTGGTCCATGTCGTTGCGGGAGATAAAGATATTGTTCTGACGCCCCATCTTCAGCACCGCCGGCTGCTGGTCGCCGAACACCGACCAGCGCAGGGCACCCCACATGATGTTGCCGTCCGCCATGATCTGCTCGTTGGCGAAATGGACGTTGCGCCCTCCGCGCACGGTCGCGATCACCGCATTGTAAGTCACCCCTCCGGTGGTCATGTCCGCCAGCACACTGGCCGGCTGGCCTGCGACCGGGACAAAGGCGTTGTACCAGATCTGATCATAGTGATGAATCAGCTCCCCGGCAGAGTAGTCCTGCATTGCCGGGTGGGCCACATCCTGTGCATGGACATCCAGCGTCACTGGCCCGCCCCAGCTTGAATAGGCGATACCAAACAGGTCGATGAGACGTTGATAGACGTTGGGCGTCAGGGTGAGCACCGCCCCGTTTTCATCGTTGGTCATGAAATCGCCAGCCGTGATCAGGCCCACCCCTGCGGCAGAGGCCTGGGTCAGGGCATCCGTGATCGCAGCTGCCTTGGACGCCGTTACATACTGCATATAGGGAATGAGCAGAGTGCTGTAGCGGCGAAGTTTGGCGGCATCGGCAAGGTCATCCTCCGTCAGTAGATCGAAGGGGATGCCGGCCATCATGGCCTGATGCTGCATGGACATGAACAGTTGGTCGTAGGAAAAGTGATCCCAATATTTCGCTGCGGTGGGATGCGAGTAGACAATGCCCACGCGCGCGCCCCCGGCAAAGACGCTTGTCGTTACCAACAACAACAGGATGGCAAATGCCATCCAACGGAACGGATGTACTACTCTGGACATACTTCAGTTTCCTTCATCAACTTGCTCTGGAATTGCCCGTTTTCGCGCTCCCTGCCACAAAAGGAGATCGGACAGACGGGGTGTGTTCAGGGCCGTGTTTCGTGGCAGCAATATCTATACCCGGAGGCCCACCAGCAACACAAGCAAATAAACAATTTCTAATAATTTATTTCCTTGATCATGCTCATTTCGAGAATGAAATATCTAAATGGGAAGCCTGTTAACCAATATTCGTGAACCCCGTTGCAGTCCTCTGATTATTCAAGTAATTAATCAGGCAACCATTCCTCGGGCGTTGTCCGGGAATATCGTTGTTGAACAGCATTTAGAGGACGATCTCCACATGGCATATACGAAAAAGACACTGCTTAGAGGATTGATTGCCGGCGGCTTCGGCGCCTTTACCCTGACCGGCGCTGCCGCAGCGAACTCGGTCTTCGTGCCGGACCCGACAGATCTGGTGGAGCCCTCCGGCCTCTACTATCCCGAACCGCCGGACGTGTTGAATGTCCAGGTGCGTACTGTCATTCAGGCAGGGGCCTGCGTCCCGGGCGATTACACCGGTTGCACGCTCGCCGATGTCAACAACGACACCGATCCGTATGACAACTTCAAACCGCAAATCAAGGTGCACTTTCAGGCGGACGACTTTCCCGATGACGGCCTGCCCAGCAATGCAACCCTGCGCATCCGCGGCAAGACCTCCCGTCTGGCAGATCAAAAATCCTATCGCATCAAGCTGGACAGTAAGAAAAATCTGTGGCGCAAGGAGCGCAAGCTCCAGCTCAACAAACATCCCTGGGACTTGACGCGCGTCCGCAACAAGCTCAGCTTCGACCTGATGCGGGACATCCCCAATCTACCCAGCCTGCGTACCCAGTTTGTCCACCTCTCCATCGATGGTACCGATTACGGGCTCTACACCCATGTGGAGAACGTGGGCAAGGAATACCTGAAAAACCGCAACTGGGACAAGGACTCGCCCACCTACAAGGCGGAGAACTTCACCTTCCGGATGGACCCGAAACTCAACCTGGACGCCAATGGTCAACCCGTGGATCTCGATGCCTTCGAGACTATCCTGGAGATCAAGCGCGGCGATGAACACAGCAAGCTGATCCAGATGCTCACCGCAGTGAACGACAACAACAACGATTTCCGCGCCGATGTGTTCGACAAATACTTCAACCAGAACAACTACCTCAGCTGGCTGTCCGTCAACGTACTGATGGGCAACCGGGATACCATCAACCAGAACTTTTATCTTCACAACCCCAAGGGCACCGAACGGTTTTACTTCCTGCCTTGGGACTATGACGACACCTGGGGTTTTGCCGACCAGCCGGACAACGTGGCCCAGGGTCTTGGCATCCCTCATCGGCAGCTCTCCGTCGGCACCTGGTGGAACGTTCCGCTGCACCGGCGATTCCTCGAACAACCCAATGGCCTGGCGCTCCTGACGCGGGCCGTCACCGAGATCAAGAACACCTACCTCAACAAGGCGAAGATCCAGGCGCGACTCGATGCCTATCACGATCTCGTCTTCCCCCTGGCCACCGGGCAGCCCGATATCGACTACCTGCCCACCACGAAAAGCAGCACGGCCGAGATCAAGCAGGAATATAACGAAGTGTATGCCTCGCTGGTCAACAAGGTGCAACAGAACTACGACGATTTCATCCAACACCAAGAGGACCCCATGCCCTTTTGGATGGACCCACCCACCGTGCACGGCACCACGGTATCGTTCAGTTGGGATGACGCCGTGGACCTCCAGGGCGATAGTGTGACCTATGATCTGGACATCGCCACCACCCCCGACTTCAAGAGCGGAACCATCAAGCATTCCATCACCGGTCTGACATCGCCGACCTATGACCTCGTCTGGCCGCTGCCCAAGGGTGACTATTATATGCGCGTCATCGCGCGCGACAGCGCCGATCCCGCCGCGCACTGGCAGATCGCGTTCGACGACATCTACGACCCCGCGAAGGACATCTCCTACTTCGGCGTGCAGAAGTTCCATGTCGACATCGACGGCAGCGGCGGTGGCGGCGGCGGTGGGAATGGCATCTCCAATTCGGCCGACGGCATCGTGATAGACGGAAACAGCAACGACTGGAACGGGTTGACCTCCTTCGGCACGGACGCCAACGATGTCACCAACCCGGCCAACAAGCTCGACTGGCTGGAGGGCTGGATGGCGCACAACAGCACCAATCTCTACATTGCCTATCGTAACGACGGCCCCATCGATCCCGCCAAGTGGTGGTCATGGAAGCTCTATTTCGACATGGACAAGAACGCCTCCACAGGTTTCCAGACCCAGGGGGTTGGCGCGGAATACATGATCGAAGAGGATACCGTCTGGCGCTATACCGGCACTGGCGACAACTGGTCGTGGGCCTACGTGGGTACCGCCACCTCGGCCCTCAACGGGGACTTTGCCGAGATGACCCTGCCGCTGGAATGGCTTGGATCGCCGGACACCCTCAACTTTATCTTCTACGGGACCAACTACGCCTTCTCCAACGTGCGGGAAAACGACCGTTATCCCCAAACGGGATACCTGACCTACAACGTCACGCCAGTCACGGAGACGCTGGTCTCGAATCCCGGCGCATCGATCACCGTCGACGGCGATCTGGGGGACTGGGGTCAACTCACCTCGTTCGGCAGTGATCCCGACGATGTGCAGGGCAGCGCCAACAGGCTCGACTGGCTCGAAGGCTGGGTGGCCCACAACACCAGCACGATCTATTTCGCCTACAAAAACCAGGGGCCGATCGATCTGGATAACTGGTGGGCCTGGCATGTCTTTATCGACACGGACAACAACCCGGACAGCGGTTATGGCCGCAACGGCGCGGAGTATCTGTTGGAGGAAGACGCCATCTGGCGCTATACCGGCGACGGCAGCAGTTGGGCATGGCAGTACGTGGGATCAGGGCCATCCGCCATCAGCGGGGATACGGCCGAGATCGCCATACCCCGCGCGATGCTGGGCGATCCACAGCGCATGAACCTGCTGTTCCTCGGTAACAATGCGGCCTTCCCGGGCGGTACGCACGTTAAGGACTTCTATCCGGATACCGGCGCCTTTGGCTACAACTCGGGCAACTGAACAACAAAAACAATAGACAACAAAAAACAGCAGAAGGACCTGGCAGCCGATGCTGCAAGCCCCCGCAAGGGGGCTTTTTTTATGCCCCGTAGAAGCCGCCCCTCGCAGAAATGGTGGTCATCGGTGATAGGGAGGGCTCAGCTCATGCACCGCCTCGACCATGGCGGCGGCATGCTCGGGTTCGATATTGGGATGGATACCGTGCCCCAGGTTGAAGACATGGCCCGGCCCCGTCCCGAAGCTCTCCAGGACATCGGCCACGCCTTTGCGAATGCGTTCGGGTGAGGCGTAGAGCAGACAGGGATCCATGTTGCCCTGCAGGGCGACCCGGTCACCCACGGCACGGCGGGCATCTTTCAGATCGGTGGTCCAGTCGACGCCGAGGCCGTCGCAGCCACTGTCGGCCATTTCCGGCAACCACTGTCCACCTCCCTTGGTGAACAGGATCACCGGCACGCGGCGCCCCTCTGCCTCCCGCGTTAAACCCCCGATGACGCGGCGCATATAGGCAAGGGAGAATTCCTCGTAGTCCCTGGGACTGAGCACCCCGCCCCAGGTATCGAAGATCATCAGCGCCTGGGCGCCGGCGGCCACTTGGGCATTCAGATAGGCGGTGACGGCATCGGCCACCTTTCCCAGCAGGGCATGCATGAGATCCGGACGGTCAAACATCATGCCCTTGGAGAGCGCAAAATTCTTGGCCCCCCCACCCTCCACCATATAGGTGGCCAGGGTCCAGGGGCTGCCGGAGAAACCGATCAGGGGCACCCGGCCCTGCAACTCGCGGCGAATGGTGCGCACCGCATCCATCACATACCGCAGTTCCTGTTCCGGGTCCGGGCTGCCCAGTGCCGCGATATCTTGTTCATTGCGCACCGGCCGTTCAAAGCGTGGCCCCTCCCCCTCCGTAAAGTAGAGGCCAAGACCCATCGCATCCGGGATGGTGAGGATGTCGGAGAAGAGGATGGCGGCATCGAGGGGAAACCGCGCCAGCGGCTGAAGCGTCACTTCACAGGCGAGTTCGGGTGTCTTGCACAGATTCAGAAAACTGCCCGCCTTCTCACGCGTGGCCCGGTATTCCGGAAGATAACGGCCCGCCTGACGCATCATCCAGACAGGGGTGACATCCACGGGTTGGCGGAGCAGGGCCTTGAGCAGGCGATCATTTTTCAGCACGGACACGGCTAGTCCTCGTCGTTTCGATCAGGCGGGAAGGACACAATTCTACACGGATCGCCGGGAAACGGCATGCATGAAGCCGCGACGAGGTCCCGCCATTCGGAAGGCGACCGGGGCTATGCCTGACGAACCGTTGCCTTCGATGCGTCCTTGACGGACGTCGAGGGCAATGCGCTGATGACGCCCATGACCACCGCGGCCAGGTAAGGCAACGACTGAATCATGAGTGCGAAAATCCACAGGCGCAGATCCCACGCGACGGGCACATCCAACTGCGAGATACCCAGCGCCGCCGACCACAGCGCTATCAGCAACAGCAACTCCTCGCGCACCGAAAGCCAGGCCTGGTAAAAGCCAGAGCGCCCCTCCAGCTTCGGCGTACGGAAAAAGGCGGCCTCCCGCGTGAACATACCCGAAAGCACGGCCCGCCCGATGGTGTGCGACAACGCCAGGCCCGAGAGCGCGGCGGAAAAGCTGCGCGCACAACCCTCACCAATTCGCGTGCAGTAGAGGTAGAACAGCTTGAATACCTTGAACAGAAACAGCCCCACCGGCAATATCGTGAACGCCGCCAGCGGGGGGTCGATACGGTCCGGCATCCAGATCATGGCGGCCGACCATATCAAGGCCGCCATGGTGAAGAGGATATTGAAGCCGTCCGCAAGCCACGGCAACCATCCTGCGACGAAGTGATAGCGTTGGCCGGCGCTCAGCCCGCTGGGCCGCAGGCCGAGCAATTCACGACGATAACGACGCAGGATCTGCATGGCACCAAAGGCCCAGCGATGGCGCTGTTTTTTGTAGTTGACAAAGGTATCCGGCATCACGCCGCGCCCATAACTGCGAGGGGAATAGACCGCCTCGTAACCGGCGGCAAAGATGCGCAACCCCAGATCGGCATCCTCGGTAATGGTCCAGTCACCCCAACCGCCGACATCCTCCAGCACCTTACGCCGCACCATGGTCATGGTGCCGTGCTGGATGATCGCATTGCGCTCGTTGCGGGTCATCATGCCGATATGAAAGAAACCCTTGTATTCGGAGAATATCATCGACTTGAACAATCCCTGCTCACCGTCATGATAGTCCTGCGGCGACTGGACGATGGCCACATCAGGACGGGCAAAATAGGGCACCATATCCTGCAACCAGTCGCGATCCACCACATAATCGGCATCGATCACGGCCACGATTTCAGCCGCCGGATCGGTATGCTTCAGGGCGAAATTGAGCGCCCCGGCCTTGTATCCCGCCAATGGATCGACATGAAAAAACCTGAAGCGCTCGCCCAGTTGCCGGCAATGCGCCTCGATGGGCCGCCATACCGCCGGATCCCGGGTGTTGTTGTCCACCACCACCACTTCGTAGTCGGGGTAATCCAAACGCGCCAGGGCGTTCAATGTTTGCCGCAACATGTCCGGTGGTTCGTTGTAGGCCGCCACATGGATCGAGACCCGCGGCCGGGCATCCGATTTCACCGGCGGGGCGGTGAACTGACGCCGCCATCGGTGGATCCAGCGGGCCTCCACCCACTCGTGCGCTTCTACCAGAAAGACCACCAACACCCCGATACTCCCGGTAAAGAGCAGCAGTCCCGTCAATAAGGTGGTCATATCGAGGTAACGGTTGAAATAGGAGAATGCGACCCATACCACCGCCGTAACCGCAATGGTAGAAACAACAGCCAGAAAGAACCGGCCGGTCAGGTGGATTCCATGACCATCGACCAGCAACAGCAGAAACAGCGCCATCGCCAACAGCGAACACCCCATCGCCAGCATCGGCCATTCAGGCAGATTGATGATGTCGGACGTGAAGGCGAATTTCGGCTGCCGGTTCAGATCGTAGACCCCCCAGTAGGCCCCGGCTGCGCCCTCGAAGGACTGCTTCCACGGCTGATCGAACGCCTCCATGACATAATAGACATAGCCCGCCTTCTCTACCCAATCGATGAACCGGCGCAGAAATGTCGCCTCGTTGGCCGGCGACGCCACGGCGCCATCACGTGTACGGCCGTTGCTCGGCCAACCCACCTCGGCGAAAACGATGGGCTTGTCGGGAAAGGCCGCGCGCAGCCTTTCGACGGCCTGTTGGACATGGCCCAGTGCGCCGTCGATGTGCACACCTTCCCAGTAGGGCAACATATGCACCGCTAGAAAGTCCACATGTTTGGCCAATTCGGGATATTTCAGCCAGATGTGCCAGGGTTCGGCGGTGGAAACCGGGATATGCAACGCATTCCGCACCCGGTCGAGATAGCCGGCCATCTCGGCAACGGTCGCTTCCTGGCGCAGGATCGCCTCGTTGCCTACCGCCACACGCACCACATTGCGGCGATTTTCCTTCGCGATCTGAATGAGCCGGCCGATCTCCTTTTCGTTGGCATCCTCATCGCTGCCGATCCAGCCGCCAAGAAAGACGTTCAGGTCGTGCTTGCGCGCCAGCCGGGGGATCTCTCCGAGCACGCCTGCCACCGTATAGGTGCGGACCGCATGGGCCTTGCCTTGTAACAATGCGAGGTCGGCGTCCACCTCTTCCTCGGAGGGGAAACGCCCATCCTGCGGATTCTGCCCTGCCCGAAAAGGCGAGAACGAAAAACCGTCGATGCGTGCCGGCCACGCCGGCTCTGAAACCGGCCGATTGGCAAATGCCCACAACAGGAAACTGATCAGTGCAACGATAGACGCGATAAGAATATTGTGTCCGTGAGTCCAGCGTTTTTTCGTCCGTTTCATATCCCGTTTCCCCCTTTCAGGAGAACCCCCTAGGTAAATCCGCAATATCCCTAACTACATCAGGAGGCTCTTTTTACCAGATCGAAGGAGAAAAATCACAAAAAATTTTGTGAAATCAATAAATTAGGAACTTACGGCCCATGCTTGAACCAGAGCCGGGAGACACGCACACAACACTTTGATTTATCAGGATATTTTTTCGACAAACGGCGCTAAGGAATGGATTTGCAAGGAGATTTGGGCGCCGGCGCGCTTTCCGCGCCACCGGCGTTCATGGACGCTGCTGAAGACACAATGACAACAACGCGATATCCGTTCAGCGGCTATCCAGTTGCTGCCAGGATTGGCGACCATAGGAACCTGGACCCGGATTTTCCAGCACCCGCTCGATTTGGCCCTGCTGGGAACCGCTGGCGTACTTGTGCTCCTTTTTACCGTCTCCGCTGGTTGCAATGGCCGGGGTGTCGGTGATCCCAACGGTGGACCGCTTGCCGCTCACCGGGACGGTGACGTTTACGTCGCTGCCGCCATTGTTCACCGTGACCGTGATGTAGTCGCTCGAGGTGAAACTGCTGTCGCCGTTGACATCGAAGGGGGTGTAGTCGAGACGCCCTCCGGTATCGGCATTCAGTTCCATGAGCCAGCTTGTTCCACCGAAATCGCACGGGTCTTCCGACGGTAACAAGGTGGTGAAGATGATCCGATGGTTGCGCAATATCGCCTCACTGACCTGACGTTCACCGTGATTGTCTAGGTTGTGATTCTGGGTATTGTAGAGATCGATATACCAACCCAGTTGGGTGGAAGCATCACTCGGCACACCATTGCCCGTATGCCAATGGAGTGTGTGTTTGCTGGTCACGCGCCAATCGAAACCGTTCACCGTGGATTCCGCAAGGACCTCCTGCTTCAGCAGGTGACCGCGATTGAATGATGCGAGACTGTTCTTCGATTTGTCCCAGATCGCGTAGAAGCTCTGGGTGGTCTGCCCGGTGGCGGTGGCATCCGTATTCTCGAAATACTGGCCAGTGCCAAAATAGACCATGTAGCCCCGCCCCAGCGGATGGAACCCCACCTGCGGCCTGGTCGTGATCGGCTGGTGGTTCGCGCCGGAGCACGGGCCGGCGCAGGCCGTGAAAAGCGGCTTGTTGTAGGCGATACCCCAGGTCGTGTCATTGCCGGTCACCTTGAATTTCCACAGATTGCCGAACAGGTCGCCTGCATAGATGAAATCCACGATGTGATCGCCGTCGACATCCACGGGCGCGGGGGTCGAAAGGCCGTTGGCGCGTCCGAGTCCTGTCGGATCCTGCGCAGTACCGACCCCGGTGTCGATCTTCTTGATGACATTGCCGTTCTCGATGTCGACGATATAGAGCACGGCATCCCCCGTGGTGCTGTCATGGGTGGCGCCGCCATCCCCGCCGTTGTCGTCGGTGTTGTGATAGCCGTTACCGAACACCGCGGCCCACTTACCGTTGTGCATGCGCACGATGCTGGGTTGGGCATAGGTATAACCCAGGTCGGCATCGTCACTGTCATCAAACTCCCACAACACCTTGTTGGCCACCGCCGCCTCGGTGGTCATCGCCGCAGGGTCGGTGACGTCAATGGCGTAGATGCCCTGCCCGCCGCCGCGCAGTCCCCCGACCAGGACGGTGTGCCAGGCCCCGCCGAAGAAGGCGTCCACCACCACCGGCGGACCGTCCACGGAGTATCGGTGGCTGTAATTGGCCTGGGCCAGCGGCGCCAGATTGGCGAGGACCGCGCTGGGGATATAGGCAAACTTCTCTTCCCCCGTGGTGGCATCGAAGGCGTGCAACATGCCGTCGTTGGCCCCCACATAGACCATGCCGGGGCGGCTGGCCACGTTCTGTTTGAAGATCGCGTGCGGGGTCTCCGCTGCGGAGGCGCCCCAGGAGGCCGGATAACGATAGATCGACTTCTTCACGAAGACCGGATTCGAATGGACGATGTCGCCCAGCACGGTATTCGGCCGGTTGCGGAAATTACCGCCGTTGCGCACCTCGTGATCGGTATCGCCCCGCAGGTAGTCGAGAAGAGTCGCATCGTTCATCAACATTGTCCGTTGCGTGGCATCGAGATCCCCCCAGCGGAACGGCACTGCGGCGCCGCCTTTCTGGATCACGATATTGCGGCTGTCGGCGACGGGGATGTGGTCCGCGGCGTCCCACGAAAGCGCGCCGAGCGTGCCGTCCGCATTGATCGGATAGGCGAGCAAGTGGCCATCCCATTTCACACTGCTGAAGCGCGCCTGGTAGACCCTGCTCTCGCTGTCGATGGTGCCGGAGTTGAGGGCGATGGCGGCAGACGAACTGGTGCGCCGGAATATATCGTTGACCACGTTATTGAGTGCGTCCACCAGGCGCTGGGGATCGGAGGCGAGCACATAGTTGTCCGGCTCACCATCGCCGTCCTTGTCCCACTCGGACGGAAGGTCCGGCCGGTCGTTGCCATTTATGTCCTCGAAGCCACCGTACTTGCCCGCCAGCCAGAGCATGTTCATCTGTCCGGTGAGGGGATGCGCGTTGTACTCCTGGGTGTCGATCATGTAGGTGGTGACCGTCTGCTTGTCTTGCAGATCGCTGCGCAGGTCGTGGGTGTTGGCGTAGTAGGCCAGGCCGGAAATATAGTAGGAATTCTCCTTGCCTGCCCACGGTGCCGTACCGCATACCTCCCCCAAACCCGGAATCACCTTTTTGTTGGATGCGTTCATATCGCAGTTGCCGCTCACGCAACCGATTTTTTGCAGAGTACCGTTCAATCCCTCCATGCTCCCCACCTGATTGGTCAAGGCGGTGACATTGATGTCCGTATCCGGGTTTGAGGGCTGGCCGAAATCCCCTGCCCGCAAGGTATGGCCGCTGAAACCGGACGAGGCGAAATAGGTCCCCGGCAGACGTTTGTCCAGCCAGGGATTGGCGTCATTGATACCGACGATGAAGTTCTTCTGGCACCAGTGGGTAATGGGGTCGTCCCAGTGGGTGATGACGGGAAATCCTCCTTTCTGCGCATCGGTGAGTCCAGCGGAATATTCCGGCGTTGGTCCCAGATTCTTGAAGTAGCGCACCACTTCATAATAGAGTTCGCCCACCGGATCGTGGCCTTTGTACCCGGGGTTGGAAAATTTGTTGATGTAGTTGATGATACCCGAATCATTGACGCCCCCGCTCCCGGCCAATCCATCCGGATCCGAAATCAGCGTGCCATCGGTCTTGTTGAATTCGACATTGGGATTGGTCTCCCATGCGCCACTGCTGTTACGGCGCTGCGGACCGACGTACTTCATGTTGGCGCGCAGTACCCCGCCATCGCGTGTTTCGCTGCTGTCGAACGTGTAGGAAAAGACACTGAAGCGCAGACGGTCGGCGTTGTTCTGGATAATCCCTTGTGGCTTGTAGGTGGGCGACCCGCCGTTGGGATACATGACGCAGTTACTCTCCAGACCCTGGGCTACGTCACAAACCTTCACCCTTACGTTATAGGTACCCTTTTCACTGCCCTTTCGTGTGGTGCCGAACCTCACACCGAAGGCGGTATTGTAGATGTAGATCTTCGCCGCCCCCCAGGGCGTAACGGTGGAAGGTTTAACGTTGTAGGCCGACGACAGAAGCTTGGGTTGGAACCAGCTGTCGTTACTGTGCTTGCGTGCGCGGCGAATGACGGTTTCGGTCGCTGTATCCACCACCCGGTTGCCCCCCGTGGAGGCCCATATGAATTCGTCGATGGCGGTCATCGTGGCCCAATTGAGCATGTTGCCGCTGAATTTTCCGGAACATTCGTGATGACTGTCGGTTGCGCCGTTGGGCTCAAATCTGGTGCTGTTATAGGTATAACATTTGTTGGGATCGAAATAGCCGATATACCGTTTGTCGGGATCGTAGCAGACACCCACCTTTCCACCACCATCCTTCACACGTCCTCCGCAGCCATCCCCTGGTTGATCGTTGTAAGCTGCGCCCCCCATCGGCGTCTCCACGGAAAGGTCG
>Ga0256841_1003153_pt1 | contig 12524 bp, 9 predicted proteins | sample 356308metaG_FD_185971 | JGI IMG/M metagenome (GOLD analysis project Ga0256841, IMG submission 185971) | Hydrothermal vent microbial communities from Mid Atlantic Ridge, Atlantic Ocean - 356-308 | ecosystem: Environmental > Aquatic > Marine > Hydrothermal vents | place: Atlantic Ocean: Mid...
CATGAATTGAAATTGATTGTTGATTTAATGTATGAGGGCGGTATTGCCAACATGAATTATTCAATTTCAAATAATGCCGAATATGGTGAATATGTTACTGGCCCTAAAGTTATCAACGAAGAAAGCCGCAAAGCTATGCGAGAGGCATTGAAAAATATTCAAAAAGGTGATTATGCCAAGCGTTTTGTTATGGAAGGAATGACGGGTTATCCAGAAATGACCTCGCAACGCCGATTAATTGCAGAACATCCTATCGAGCAAGTCGGCGAAAAATTACGAGGCATGATGCCGTGGATCAGCGCCAATAAAATTGTTGATAAATCAAAAAATTAACGCTATCGATTTTTTCCGTATTTGCGGAAAAAATGAAATACTGTAATACTGAAAGCCTGTCACTTGACAGGCTTTTTTGTTTGTCTTGATACCGGTTTTTCCTGCATTTTCAAATTCCTTGACTATACTTAAATAAAGATTCTGCGGCTGAAATAATCTTTTGCAGTGCCAGCTAAGACCTTTTGAAAAATTCAAATCAGTTACCCAGGAAGATGACAAAGTCATTCAAGATTAAATAATCATGTACACCGAATTTTTTGGAATGGCGAAAAAGCCATTTTCCCTGATACCGGATCCGGAATTTTTATTCCTGAGCCCCAAGCATAAAAAAGCTTTAACAACGCTTCAGTATGGGCTCATGAGTCAGGCCGGTTTCACAGTCATAACGGGGGAAATTGGTTCTGGGAAAACCACATTAATCCGGAGTTTGCTCAGTAATTATATGGAGCAATGTGAAGTTGGCTTGATTACCAACACACATAGTACTTTTGGCGATTTATTAACCTGGATTTTAGGTGCGTATAATATCAGGAATGATACTAGTCACAAAGCTGAGCGATATCAGAAATTTGTTGATTTTATCACCAAAAAAAACCAGGAAAATAAACGGGTCGTGTTAATTGTTGATGAAGCGCAGAATATGGATATTCAGACCTTGGAAGAATTAAGGTTGCTGTCCAATATTAATACCAATCAAGAAATTATGCTGCAATTGGTTCTGGTTGGACAGCCTGAACTGGTCGACAAACTTAATCGGCCGGAATTAGTCCAGTTTGCGCAAAGAATTTCTGTTGAATATCATCTCAATCCGCTTAGTTTTGAGGAAACAGAAAGTTATATTGTTTATCGTCTGAAAGTTGCAGGTGTTGAAGATCCGATATTCAGAAAATCAGCTTGCGCAGCCATTTTTTATTACAGTGCTGGCGTACCTCGTTTAATCAATAATATTTGTGATTTGGCACTTGTTTTTGCATTTGCCCAGGATGCTAAACAGATTGGCTGGAAGACAATCGTGGATGTTGTGAATGAAAAGAAAACTGGCGGAATTAAAAGATTTAAAGGTAAACATGTACCAAAACCAGATTTAATCCAGCGTGCCGCCGAGGCTGAAAAATTACGCCGCGCCATTTTGGAAAAAACAGATGTGGATATTGCTAAGACTTTGTAAGCGAGATTACTGAAAACTTGCCCTGAATATTTTTTTCGTTATAGTGGTAGCTATACTTCGCGCGGTCATGACTACGGATTTCTAACGACTGAGTATTTGCCGATAGCTGCGTTACTAAAACAGTTGCGTAGCTTGCTATGCGCCTGCTTTAGTGCCTTGCTCTCGACAAAAATCAGTGCGCTATAAATTCCGCATCCGTGACCGCGCGAAGTATCATATTGATAACTCTTATCATTATCAGCGAACGAAAAAAATATGTGAAAAAAAATGGCAGAAAATGAACAGCTCTGGGAAAAGCATTTCCCGAGTTTTTTTCAATGCAAAGATCCTTGTGTTAAACAATTAATAGCAGCAGCCAAAAAAGTTGTAATTCCTGCCGGACAACAGGTTTTTTATCCGGGCGGATCTTGTGAAAATTATCTTCTGATGCTCGCGGGTAATATTAAAGCACAATTAATTGCTGAAAATGGTCGGGAAGTGTTGCTTTACCATGTTTTGCCAGGCGATTCATGTGTATTGACTACGTCCTGTTTGCTTAGCGGAGAATCTTATCCAGCGGAAGCAGTTACCGAGCAGGAATCGACCGCTTTTGTAATTCCTGGAAAAATTTTTCATCAATGTTTGTCCGAATCTATTTTCTTTCAGCAGTTTGTATTCAATAATTTTGCCTCGCGGCTATCCAACATTATCAACAGGATAGAGCAAGTTGTTTTTGCACCCATAGATTTGAGGCTGAGCAAGTTACTGCTGGCTTACAATACAAAGCAAATTAATAAGACGCATCAGGAGTTGGCTTCAGAATTGGGTAGTGCCCGCGAAGTGGTATCCCGGCATTTAAAAGTTTTCGAGGCAAAAGGATGGATACTGCTACGGCGTGGAATGATAGAAATTATTGATGCCGTAGCACTGAAAAACCTGAGCTAGTTTTGGCGCAATTCATTTCTTTGAGATTGTCATAAAGCTGTCATATTTTTCGTTCAAACTACTTCTGTATTAATTATTTTTTCAGAGTAGGTACCATGAATCTTAAAATAAAAACATTGTTGACCGGGGTTGGTTTAGCATCAACCGTATTGTTGAGCAGTCCTGTAGCAGCTGTGCAAACAGTTGATGCGGGGATTCCTGAATATCAAAAAGCGAGTGGTGTATCAGGTAATTTATCCAGCGTTGGCTCAGATACCTTGGCAAATTTAATGACCTTATGGGCGGAAGAGTTCAAAAAACTCTATCCTAATGTAAATATCCAGATCCAGGCAGCAGGATCATCAACAGCGCCACCGGCGTTAACGGAAGGCACTTCAAATTTAGGTCCAATGAGTCGTAAAATGAAAGATAAGGAATTGGATGCATTTGAAAAGAAATATGGTTATAAGCCCACTGCAATTCCTGTCGCCATTGATGCTTTGGCGGTTTATGTCAACAAGGAAAATCCCATTCCAGGGCTTTCTATTCCTCAAGTTGATGCAATTTTTTCTTCTACTCGTAAATGTGGTTATGATTCTGATATTACCACCTGGGGACAGGCTGGATTAGCAGGTGCCTGGGCTGATAAACCAATTCAGCTCTACGGACGAAATTCAGTTTCGGGTACCTACGGCTATTTCAAGAAAAAAGCATTGTGTAAAGGTGATTATAAAAATAATGTCAATGAACAGCCTGGTTCTGCTTCCGTCGTTCAATCGGTCACTTCATCCGTTAATGGCATTGGTTACTCCGGGATTGGTTATAAAACTTCAGGTGTTAAAGCAGTACCTTTAGCAAAAAAATCTGGCGGTGAATTTATTGAAGCAACGCCTGAAAACGCTGTTACCGGAACCTATCCTTTGGCTAGATTTTTATATATTTATGTCAATAAACAGCCGAATAAATCTTTACCACCCCTTGAACAGGAATTTATAAAAATGGTGTTGTCTCAAACCGGACAACAGATTGTAATTAAGGATGGATATATTCCTTTACCAGCTAAAGTGGTTGAAAAAGATCTGAAGGTTATTATTCAATAACTAGGAAGAGAAATATGGATTAAACAAGGATGTACAGCAAAGGATTGCAGCTTTATTCATTCCCATCCATCCCTCATGAGGGTTTGAACAAGCTGATTTAAAGCAGGCTGGAAAAGGTGACTCCACTTCCAGCCTGTTTTTTTAGGGTGAAACAATGCTGTTGTTATCACAGACATAGCGGTTAAATTTTTTCTATGACTGAAGTAAATTCCAATCAATCAAACATCTCCAGCTTGCAAAAAGTCAATCCTCAATATCAGAAATGGCGGTTGATCAAAGACAAGATGACTGAATATGCTGTTGTAGCAGGTGGCCTTGGAGTTATTGTAGCTATCGTTCTGATTTTCTTTTATTTACTGTATGTGGTTTTTCCTCTTTTTGAATCTGCTGAAGCAAAATCGCTAAATCAATATCCTGTTCCTGAACAAAACCTGGGACAAACAGTTTTTTTGGCGATGGAAGAACAGAATGAAATTGCAGCCAGATTTACAGAGACAGGAAAAGTAGTATTTTTTGCGGCAAAAGATGGCAAGCCAGTAAAGATTGGCACAATTAAAATCCCAGAGCAGCTTGAGATAAGTAGTTTTGCACATGGTAATTTACCAAAAGGGAATATAGTTTATGGCTTGTCAAATGGTGCCGCAGTTGTTGTAAAACAGGTTTATAAAGCCAGTTATTCCGATGATGTTCGTACGATTACTCCAATTTTGGAATATCCTCTCGGAACTAAACCGGTTATTCTGGATGAGCAGGGAAATGCTTTAACTCAAATTGCTGTAAGAATAAATGAGGATCAGACAACACTGGTTGCCAAAACCTCTGCCAATAAAATTCTGATGAGCCGGTTTATTAAAGAAGAATCATTATTTGGCGATGATGGGGAATTTGAACGTACTGATGTGATATTGGATGTTCCAGCAGAGACTATTAGCTATTTTCTGTTGGATAAAAGACAGCAATATCTGTATTTAATTGGCAAACAAGGCGATATTACAGTTGTCGATATCAATAATGTTGAAAATACCAAAATACTACAAAAGCTGAGTGTATTAGAGCCAGATAGTCAGGTTACTGCAACTTCTTTTTTAACTGGAGAGCTTTCACTGTTAATTGGTGATTCTAGCGGAATTGTCTCGCAATGGAGCATTATCCGAGATGAACATGGTCAGATAAGTCTTCAAAAATTAAGATCGTTCAAAGTTTCGCAAAGACCAATTGTTGCAATCAGTCCTGAACAGCGTAGAAAAGGTTTTATTGCGATTGATGCGGATGGAGTTGCAGGGGTTTATCACACTACAGCTGAAAGGGAGTTGATTCGTGAACAAGTTAGTGAACAAAAGCCCGTTTTTCTTACCTTGTCACCTAGAGCTAATGCATTTTTAATGCAAACCGAGGATAACAAAATACACTTTTGGAGTGTTAAAAATGAACACCCTGAAGTTTCATGGAAATCATTATGGGGGAAGGTTTGGTACGAAAGCTACCCAAAGCCGGACTATATTTGGCAATCTTCATCATCCAGTAATGATTTTGAACCCAAGATGAGCTTGACACCTCTGGTGTTTGGGACATTAAAAGCTGCATTTTATGCGATGCTGATGGCGATACCGCTATCAATAATGGGGGCTATTTATACGGCTTATTTCATGGCGCCAAAAATGCGAACACTAGTTAAACCTAGCATTGAAATTATGGAAGCCTTGCCGACCGTTATTTTGGGATTTTTGGCGGGATTATGGTTGGCACCCTTTGTCGAAAAAAATCTGTTAGGAATTTTTGTGCTGTTGATGTTTGTGCCTATGGGGGTGATTATTTTTGCCTGGAGCTGGCAGTTTATTCCTAAATCCATCCGACATAAAATTCCTGATGGCTGGGATGCGGCTTTGTTAATTCCAGTCATTATATTGAGTGCCTGGGTGGCGTTTTTGATAAGCCCATCAATAGAAGACCTGTTATTCGATGGCAATATACAGTATTGGATGAAGAGCCAATTTGGCATCGGATACGATCAGAGAAATGCACTTGTAGTTGGTTTAGCAATGGGGTTTGCAGTCATTCCAACTATTTTTTCAATTGCGGAAGATGCAATTTTCAGTGTCCCAAAACATTTAACAGTGGGTTCCCTGGCATTGGGAGCAACGCCGTGGCAAACTATGATCAGAGTGGTCTTGTTGACAGCAAGTCCGGGAATTTTTTCTGCAGTAATGATTGGATTCGGCCGAGCTATTGGAGAAACCATGATTGTGCTGATGGCCACAGGCAACACGCCGGTGATGGATTTTAGTATTTTTCAGGGAATGCGAACCTTGGCGGCTAACATTGCAGTAGAAATGCCGGAAGCTGAGGTAGACAGCACTCACTATCGAGTGTTGTTTTTAGCTGCGCTGGTATTGTTTGTATTCACCTTTATTTTTAATACTCTGGCTGAAATTGTCCGCCAGAATTTACGAAAAAAATATAGTTCATTATGATCAAGTCCTGGTTTAAAAGCGGTTCCCCTTGGGTTTGGTTAAATGCCGCTGCTGTCAGTATGAGTTTGATTCTGGTTGTTGGCTTGTTGATTTTGATTGCTGTAAGAGGCTTGGGTCATTTTTGGCCGAAAGATATTGTCGAATACCAATATGATGATGGTTCCCAACAAACCATAATTATCGGTGAGTTGGTAGAAGTCAACCGAATGACTGCTCAGGAAGCAAAAGCTTCAGGATACAAGTTGCCTGACGATGCCAAATATTTGGAGCAGCGATTAATTAAAACGGGCAATCGTGATATTACAGGAGCAGATTTTCGTTGGATTCAGAGCCAGTATATCCAACAGGAAAGCTATCCCGAAGATTTGATTGTTGTTGAAAGAAGAGAGTGGGGTAACTTTTATGGCCGCTTGATAGCAGCAAAAGAAAAGGGAAAGATCATTGCTGAAGACGATCAAGCATATCCGGTTGCTCAGCAGCGAATCGAGCGCGCTTTGGCAATATTTGATGAAATTGAACATTTACAGAAAAAACAAATTGGCGCAATCAATTATGCCTTAGAGCGATTACGTTTAAAACAACGGCGCTTGCAACTTGAAGGCAAATGGAATAAGTCACAAGAACAAGCTCTGGCAGCTGAAAAAGCGTCTTATAAAAAATCATATCAAGAGTTGCAAAAGCAACTAAGTCAGTTACATGAGAAAATCAGGCGTGACAGTTTGGTGGTTAAGGAAGCAACAGGTAAAAAGATAGAGATTCCAGTTGCCAAAGTGGTATTAATGCAACAGCCGAATGCGATGAATGTTGTTGAAAAAGCATGGCAGTATGTCGTTAATTTTTTTAATTTTGTTTCTGAAGATCCGCGTGAAGCCAATACCGAAGGCGGTATCTTTCCAGCCATTTTCGGAACCATCATGATGGTGATGTTGATGGCTGTTATTGTTACGCCGTTTGGCGTGATTGCTGCTGTTTATATGCGCGAATATGCTTCACAGGGATTAATCATCCGTATTATTCGCATTGCAGTTAATAATTTGGCGGGCGTGCCTTCTATTGTTTATGGGGTGTTTGGTTTGGGTTTCTTTGTTTATATTCTGGGTGGCAATATTGACCAGTTGTTTTTCCCAGAGGCAGCACCTGCGCCGGTTTTTGGTACTCCCGGATTATTATGGGCTTCCTTGACGCTTGCATTATTGACATTGCCTGTTGTGATTGTTTCTACAGAAGAAGGTTTGGCGCGTATTCCTAAATCTATCCGTGAGGGTAGTTTGGCCTTAGGCGCAACAAAATCAGAAACCTTATGGCGTACTGTATTGCCGATGGCCAGTCCTGCGATGATGACAGGATTGATTTTGGCCGTTGCTCGGGCAGCGGGCGAGGTTGCACCGTTAATGTTGGTTGGTGTGGTCAAAATGGCGCCAACATTACCGCTGGATGGTAACTTCCCTTTCTTGCATCTGGAGCGTAAATTTATGCATTTAGGTTTTCATATTTATGATGTGGGATTCCAAAGTCCAAATGTAGAAGCAGCAAGACCATTGGTTTATGCTACTTCTTTATTATTAGTGCTGGTTATTATCGGACTGAATGTTTTTGCGATCAGAATCAGGAATCATTTGCGTGAAAAATATCGTGCTTTGGAAAATTAAAAAATACGTACTGCTCAGTATTTAATTTAGATAAAAACCTCAATATCAGTGGCTTATGGAAGAAGTGTATGTGTCATGGATGACACAACCAAGCCTACAGGGACGTATTTACGGCGTCTTCTGGAATAAGTCACTAATATTGAATCTATCAATACGCTGAATAGTTATAAAAATACATTTATTTTATAAGATGACGATGATGAGTACAGAACAACTCAAAACCCATGCCATCAAGATAGGCTCAATAAAAGGATCAGGCGTTGAGATAAAGCAAGAGGCGCTGGAAACAAGTATCAAGATAGACAAGCTCAATTTGTTTTATGGCGAAAAGCAGGCTTTGTTTGATGTTGATATGGATATTCCGAAAAAAAAAGTCACTGCTTATATTGGTCCAAGTGGTTGTGGTAAATCGACTTTGTTACGCAGTATCAACCGAATGAATGATTTGGTCGATTCTGTCAGAATAAACGGGAAAATTTTTCTGGATGGTGAAGATATCTATGACAAATCGGTTAATGTTGCCGATCTTCGTCGGCGAGTTGGAATGGTTTTCCAAAAACCTAATCCGTTTCCCAAGTCAATTTATGAAAATGTTGCCTATGGACTGAGAATACAGGGCATCAATGATCGTCGAACCCTTGATGAAACCGTTGAGAAATCACTTCGTGGAGCAGCATTGTGGGATGAAGTTAAAGACCGTTTGAATGAAAATGCCTTGGGAATGTCGGGTGGGCAACAGCAGCGGTTAGTTATCGCCAGAGCCATTGCTATTCAACCGGAAGTCATGCTATTGGATGAGCCTGCATCTGCACTTGATCCTATTTCGACCCTAAAAATTGAAGAACTCATTAATGAATTAAAAGAAAAGTACACGATTGTTATTGTTACTCATAATATGCAGCAGGCTGCCAGGGTTTCTGATTTTACGGCGTTTATGTATATGGGTAAGCTGATTGAATTTGGTAACACGAGTGAATTGTTTACCAATCCCAAGGAAAAACAGACTGAAGATTACATTACAGGCAGATACGGTTAAAAGGTATAACAATGGATAACAAAAAGATTGGCCAACATATTTCCCGTCAATTCAATGAGGAAATGGAAGATATACGGCATAAGGTTTTAACGATGGGTGGCATTGTTGAAGAACAAATTGAACAGGCTGCCCAGGCATTTATGCAGTGTAATCTTGAGCAAGCAGAAAAGGTTATTCAAAAGGATGATTTGGTTGATAGTCTGGAAATAGAGATAGATCAGGAATGCACTGAAATTCTTGCAAGAAGGCAACCTGCGGCATTTGACCTGAGAATGCTGATTGCAACACTCAAAATTATTACTGATTTAGAGCGGATCGGCGATGAATCTGTCAGGATCGCAAAAATGACTATGGCTTTGGAAAAAACAGAATACTACCACGATAAATATCATGAAATTCATCACTTGCTTGATATGGTTAAGGGTATGCTGCATAACTCGCTGGATTGTCTTGCCAGGTTAGATGCAGATAATGTCATTGCAATAAAGATGGAAGATGAAAAGGTGGATAGGGAATATGGCAGTATCATCAGGCAACTGATCACCCGCATGATGGAAGATCCAAGGAATATTACCCGGGCATTGGATGTCCTTTGGACGGCGCGTTCTTTGGAACGAATTGGAGATCATTCCTGTAATATCAGCGAACATGTTACTTATATGGTTAAAGGCAAGGATGTCCGGCATATCAGCCGTGAAGAGTTGGAAAAAGTTATCAACACGTAATGAAAATAAAGATTCTGGTTGTAGAGGATGAGCAGGCAATCAGGGAAATGCTGGAAATGGTGTTGGAAAATGGAGGCTTTGAAATAATATCAGTTGATTGCGCTGAACGGGCAATAGAAAGTTTATCTGATCAAATTCCTGATTTGATTTTGCTAGATTGGATGCTTCCAGGGATCAGTGGCATTGAGCTGGAAAAAAGGCTAAAAAAAAGTGATAGTTATAATGCTATTCCAATAATACTATTAACTGCAAGAGGTGAGGAGGAAGACAAAATCAAGGGATTAGAAACTGGCGCTGATGATTATATAACCAAGCCATTTTCCCCCAGAGAATTAATTGCAAGGATAAAAGCAGTGGTTCGAAGAACAAATAAATCATTCGGGGTGGAAAGAATTGTTTTTGGAAATTTGGCCCTTGATGTTGAACAGCACCAAATAATGATCGCTGATAATCCTCTTGAAGTCAGCCCTACAGAATTCAGGTTAATGCAGTTTTTTATGAGTAACCCTGATAAAGTTTATAGCCGTAACCAGTTACTCGATCAGGTATGGGGTAGGAATATTTATATTGATGAACGTACCGTAGACGTGCATATTCGGCGATTAAGAAAAATTCTGGCTAAATACCAGCTTGATGAACTGATCCAGACAGTTCGTGGTTTTGGCTATCGGTTTTCATTTTCAGGAAAATAATTAATGACGCGATGGTGGAGAGAGATTACTCTCGTCATTTTTCTTTTGTCGTTAGTCAGCATAATCAGTATTTTTACAGGCCATTTTGTTGAATGGCTTTTGCTTGTCAGTGTTGGCATGCTGGTTTGGCAAACTATTCAGGTTAACCGATTGGAGAGAAGGTTAAGTACGGGAAAGATAGGTAAAAATATTCAGGCAAAAGGAATATGGGAAGATATTTATTATCACCTGTATAAAATTAAAAAATCCGAAGCAAACAGAAAAAAGAAACTCGGTCGAATGATTGACCAGTTCCGTAAATCAACAAATGCTCTTCCTGATGCGGCTGTTGTATTAGGCAAGCAGGGAGAGATTGAGTGGCTCAATAAATCAGCAAGAACTGTATTGGGCTTAAAAAAGTCTGATAAAGGCCAGCGTATTACTAATTTAATTCGGATACCTAAGTTTGTCGAATACTTCAATGCCAAAGATTATGATAAAAAAATCAGTATTGTTGCACCTGCTGATGAAAGCAGTATTTTACAAATTGCTATTGTTCCTTATGGCGCATCAGGGCTAAGGTTGCTTCTGGCACAAGATATCACGCAATTAAAAAACATGGAACGCATCCGAAAAGATTTTGTTGCTAATGTTTCACATGAATTAAGAACACCCTTAACAGTTTTAAAAGGTTATCTTGAGACGTTGCAAGACATGGAAGAAGTTTCTCCGATTTTAACGCGTTCACTTCAGCAAATGGAGACACAAACTGAACGGATGAAAATTCTGGTTGATGATTTGTTGATGTTGACACGTCTCGAAACCAGGGAGAAGCAGACTGATTGTGTTGACATACCAGCTTTATTACAAAATATTGTCCAAGAAAATAGTGTCTTGGAAACACAAGCGCAGCGAATTAAGTTGTCGATCGATAGTGATGCCAAATTACAAGGGGACCCAGATGAGTTACGTAGCGCTTTTAGTAATCTGATTGAAAATGCCTTGAAATATTCACCTACAGAATCAAGGGTTAAGGTTAGGTGGTACGATGTTGATAATTGTGCATGCTTTGAAGTTGAAGATCAGGGTGAAGGCATCGCGCAAGAAGAAATTCCTCGAATCACAGAGCGTTTTTATCGTGCCGATGTTAAGCGGAAGAGCAAAATCAATGGAACAGGTTTAGGTTTGGCAATTGTTAAACATGTTTTAGTCAGGCATGATGCAAAGCTTGAAATTTACAGTGAAGTGAACAAAGGCAGTTGTTTTCGATGTCTGTTTCCAAAAAGGCGGTTATGTTGACATTTATCGGTAGCGAGGCAACCGCAGTAGTATCTTCCTTAATCTGACAACCTCCTAAGCTATTAATACCGCTTGAATCCTTGACTTCATTACGGCACAGGGCGCAAGCTCTTGATTCCACCGTTGTCAAAAAAATACCCGTTTAACCGATGGGTGAAGCTAATGATTTCACAGAAAAAAATTTGTAAAAAAACATATTTATTGTTTGCAGCATTTTGAGAAATTTAGATAAAACTCTTATTTCAGGTTGTACAATGAATGGGGTATATTCATAAAGTATGAAAGGCATATAAAAAGAGCATAAAAACAGTTTTATCGTTATTTCTTGGAGGCCTAAAATGACGAATCAACAGATGTTAATGATAGATGGAAATCAGGCCGCAGCAATCGTTGCTCATAAGCTAAACGAAGTTATTGCAATTTATCCCATTACTCCAGCATCGCCAATGGGTGAGGCAGCAGACGAGTGGTCGGCTCGGGGGCAACCCAATCTTTGGGGAACCATTCCTAAAATTATTGAAATGCAATCAGAAGCCGGTGCAGCTGGTGCTGTTCATGGTTCTTTGCAAGCTGGGGCATTAACGACAACTTTTACCGCATCACAAGGTTTGATGTTGATGCTACCCAATATGTACAAGATTGCGGGGGAATTAACTCCAACCGTTTTCCACATTGCCTCACGATCACTGGCTTGCCAGGCATTATCAATATTTGGTGATCACAGTGATGTGATGGCTGCAAGAATGACTGGTTTTGCCATGCTCTGCTCCTGTTCTCCTCAGGAAGTTATGGATTTTGCGTTGCTGGCAACTGCTGCCAGCTTAGAAGGTCGGTTACCATTTCTGCATTTTTTTGACGGTTTCAGAACCTCACACGAAATTGCCAAAATCAATGCCATTGATGATGGTGTTTATCGGGCGATGATGAATGACGACTGGGTAAAAGCGCATCGAGGGCGTGGCTTATCTCCAGAGCATCCAGTTTTACGTGGCAGCTCTCAAAATCCAGATGTATATTTCCAGGCGAGGGAATCGGCTAATCCTTATTACACCAAAATGCCAGATATTTTACAAAAGGCAATGGACAGTTTTGCAACATTGACAGGCCGTCATTATCACCTTTTTGATTATATTGGCGCTCCACAAGCCGAACGAGTGATCATATTAATG
>Ga0256841_1003154_pt1 | contig 12524 bp, 9 predicted proteins | sample 356308metaG_FD_185971 | JGI IMG/M metagenome (GOLD analysis project Ga0256841, IMG submission 185971) | Hydrothermal vent microbial communities from Mid Atlantic Ridge, Atlantic Ocean - 356-308 | ecosystem: Environmental > Aquatic > Marine > Hydrothermal vents | place: Atlantic Ocean: Mid...
AGCCACCCCTAAAGATAACTGATCGGTCGGTTTGTATTGCAGACCCAGGTTAAAGCCCATTCCGTTACCGTTTGCTTTTAACTTGGAATAGACATCGGAATGGTTTACCGGAAAGTCGATCGCTTTTTCCATGGTTACCGAACCCATAGCATATTCGAAGCCGACGGCCAGAGACAGATGATCCATTACTTTGTAGGCAACTACCGGATTCAGGAAAAAGGTCTGTACGCTGGTTTTGGTGGCCAGATAACGGCCGGCCCAGTCATTTCCCCAGTCGCTACCCAACCCGAAAGGCGTGAAGAAGCCGAAACCGAAGGATAACTGATCATTCATCTGGAAAGAGGAATAAAAGGATACGGGAGTAAAAACTTCATTTTTAGCGGCTGTGAACAAATTGGGATCAACAGAGGTTGGTCCTGTAAAATTAGCCTGAGGCATAATGATGGTTGTGCCCAGTCCTACGTGGGTTCCCTGCAAAGAAGTGATACCTGCCGGGTTGTAAAAGATAGCAGTAACGTCGTTAGCCTGTGCAACGAAAGCACCTGCCATTGAAGTCGCTTTGGCCCCCTGTTCGTAAATGGAAAAACCAGATGCGAAAGCCAGAGAGGTGGTTAAAATGAGTGTCACTAATGCGACAGTAAACTTTTTGAGCATAATGCCTCCTCGTGATAAATTAAACAGTTATTTAAATAAATAGCTATTACAGGAACAAATAAAGCTAATGGTTTTTCATTTTAAAGTCAAGGCGGATGCCGGGAGCCGATAAAGCTGCGGGGTATGGTTACTGCTTGAAATATCGGCTGAAAAAGAGCAGATGATATTCCAGAGCGTTGACCCAGTATTGCCAGCTATGTCCGCCCGGGCGTTCGATATAATCATGAGCAACCCCGGCCTGGACCAATTTTTGATGAAGGGTCCGGTTATTCTTTATAAAGAAATCGTTTACCCCGCAATCGATAAATAATCCAAGCCCGGCGCTTTGAAAAAGACCGATCATGTTAATAAGGGAATGGTTGTACCAGCGTTGGGGAAACTTCTTATAAGAACCCAATTTTTCGGCTATTTCCCATTTACCGCTATATGAAGCTAAATCCACTCCTCCGCTCATACTTCCGGCGGCGCTAAATAGACCCGGATGGCGTACGGCTAAATATAAAGCGCCGTGGCCCCCCATGCTTAAACCGGTGATCGCCCGGTCTTCTTTTTTTGCAATACTGCGAAAGTGCTGATCTACGTAAGGGATGACTTCTTTAATGATATGAGTTTCGTATTGACTTTTCGGATCAAGCGGACTATCCAGATACCAGCTGTTATATCCTCCATCGGGGCAGACCAAAATAAACTGATAGCGGTCGGCCAGGGGACGCAAATCCAGGTGTTTCGACCAGTCCAGATAGTTTCCGCTATATCCGTGTAAGAGATAGACTGTGGGGAAAGAACGATTGGTATCCGCATAGGTATCGGGTAAAATGACCAGGGCAGGAATTGTTTTATCCATACTCGGGCTGTAAATATGCAGGGTATCGATGCTTCCGGCCCGAAGCGGGACAATAGCGGAAATGATAATTAAAGATAAAATTTTTATTGAACGTGACATGGGAAGCCCTCTAATTAAATGAATTCAGTTTGATATGTAAGGATGTTATTTGTCATTTACTTAGATATATTTTAGATTTGTTTGTTTCTATCGCAAAAGAATCATTTTACGCACCTGTATAAAATTTCCGGTTTGTAATTTGTAATAATACACACCACTCACCAGACCGGAGGCATTAAAGATAACACTATGGGCTCCCGGATATTGGAGTTGATTTACCAAATCCCGCACTTTTTGTCCTAAGGCAGTATACACGGTTAAATGCACAGGAACCCGCTTACCGTGCAAGGGTCCCACTGTATATCGAATCACCGTACGGGCAACGATTCGGCCACCAAACGGATTGGGGTAATTCTGGCTTAGTTTGAATTCTTGCGGCGGCCTATTCGAAGCAGGCAGACCGGCTGTTAGTGAGACATGAACAGTGACCGGCACTTCCACCAGGGCTTCATCCGGGTCATTACTGTGAATTCGAATGGTTGTAGTATAATCGCCATCCGTTTGCCCGGAAGTGAATGAAACCCGCAGGTAGCTATACGTTTCCGGTACCAGCGTGAAAGAAGTCGGCGTAACCAGGAAATCCGGGCTGGTCGATTCCACCGAACTTACACTAAGATTTTGATTGCCGGTATTTATTACGGCGATGGAATAGATTGCCGTTGTGTTATGAGCGACATCTCCCATGTCAACGCTAAGCGGACTGACCGCAATTTCCGGCTCGGAAGTGAGGGCTATACCGGACAGGCTGGGCAGCCGGTCGGTAAATTCGGGGTGGTCGATAAAAGGATTGCGATTGTGCTGCCAATGGTTATAAATGCGATCGTTCCTGCGTCTTTCCCAGGCATCCACCGGATCACTCCAGTGCCATTCATAAAGGGTGGACTGTTTTCCGAACAGAGGTTCCTTGCTGGTTGTAGAAGGAGTGAAATCCACCAATTCCAGATCATAAGAGGTGTCGTCACCCTCGTAGCGTACGACCATATAGTACAGCATTCGGGCCACATCCCCTTTAACGGCATCACGCGGTTCCCAGGAATCATTATCATAGCGACACTCGGTAGGGCCGTCCCCGTCGGTATACAAGTTGCCGCCCATATCAAAATCCAGGCTGCCCCGTTTGGCATTGACCGAAACGTCGGTAGGTCGGATATGATGCACATCCGTGCCGGCCGGAGGAGAGGTGCCGAAATTTCCGTGTGATTTGGCCCAGACATGTTCCCGGTTCCATTGATCCACATTCCCACCGTGATTTGCCTTGGAATAGGACCAGCCCGTATACAATAAAATAACATTATTGGGATTATCGGGGTCTTCGTCCGTGTCGCTTAGGGCGTCCCATAACCGGCTGTAACTGAGTTGAGTTTGCCCTTTTATTATATTATGAAGGGCTGTTTTTAAATCGGCTCCCCATAAATTTTGAGTGTTCCGGTAATACGTATCCTGGTATTCGTTCTCTGCGGAGCAGGCTACAATTATAGAATGACTCCCGGGGTCTGTGTCAATTCGCAGGAAATCGGTGAAATTAACATTTTGATCGCTTTCGAAATAAATATGAAAATCACGGCTGCTGTGGGCAGGAATAGTCGAGGGTTCCAAATCGGTGCTGAATTCGTTTTCTTCGAAGGAAACGTTGAGGACACGGATAGCCTGGGAATCATTGTTGAACAAGGTAAGCTGCAGGGAGTGTTGTTCGTAGGCCGAAACGGTGCCAAAATCCACGACTGTATCCGATACGGTGACGGTTTGCCAGGAATCCGAAGCAAAGGAAGGGAGAAACAAGAGCAGACACAACAGAATTATTTTTTTAAGCATGGAGACTCCTGAAAAGATTTTTTACAATCGCTAAAAGTTAGTCAGAATCGGACGGTTTTACAAAAATAAGTATTGAAAATTGGGCGGGCCGTCCCTTCTGTGTGTCCGCGAATAAAGTGTTTTCGAGTTTTAATTCATGCCGCAGGGGTTCATCGAAGAATGATTGGAAGACCAATATTTCATTGATACGATCGCCGGGTTTGGTGAAGGCGGAATCTAAATAGAGGGCTCCTCTGCCTCCCGGCTTCAGTCGTTCCCCGGCGCTCTTAAGAAAAGAGAGCACATCGAGCCAGCGTAGGAAAACATGTTCACATGCTTTTAATTTGTTTTCACTTAATAATCTGGTCAGAACCTGCTGACCGTAAACGTTAAATAAGCGAAAACGATCCCCCTCCTTTGAGATTTCTTCAGAAACATCGAAAAGAGGGTTACTCTTTTCAGGGAATTGAAAGATGTTTCGAATCTGTGGCCAGGGGTTTTTTTCATACGGATCGGAGCTCGAAAAGATACCCAATATAGTGTCACAGGGAGTCTCACTCCGGGAAAAAGTTTGCGGTGGGTGTTGCAGCTTAAAAAAAGAATTCATATGATCCTGAGCATAAGCCGCTAAATAGTTTTTACGCAGTTCCTGATGCAGCTTATCCATGAAGGACACGGATGGTTTTTTGGTAAGATGTTCTTTAAGGGCATCGATGAGCGATTTTTGTAAAAAAGAGCGTCCTGCAGCTTGCATATCAAAGGGGGCGGAATCCAGCAAAAAGCGGGCTGCGGTCAGTACTTTAAGGGTAAGATCGTTCCATTGAAGGCCGACAATGGCTGGCAGCCGTTTTTTTTCATCCTCCCAATAGGAAGAGAATGATTCCCACATCTTGGACAGGAAGAGGTCGGATTGATCGCTCGGGTTCTCCAGGATCAGTTGCCGGATATAATGCATATAATTCGAAATTAACCTGCTGAAGGATTCACGGGAGAAAACAAAGCGGCTAAGGTACGCTTCCATGAAATATTGAACCATCGGATCAAGGGATTCATAGTTAATAGTGGTACCGGTCCTCCAGTTAATTTTGCTGAGATCGAAAGGGATAGAACTTAGGATGGAAAGGGTTGTCTTTGAGCTGTTTAACAGATGGCTTACCAATCCTTGTATAATCGTAAGCCGGGTATTTTCTCTTTCGCCCGGCATAGCGGAGGGAGTATACGAGGGATCGGAAATTATTTTACGAAATCTCTTTTCTATCTCCACTTCCGTATGGGCCGAAGCAATACGGAAGTGGGTTAGTAAATGAGGAAAGGCGGGCACTTGAAAGATTTGCCAGTTGTATATTTCATAGGAAGAAGCCGCTTTCAACATGGTTTCCCGGAAAAAGGGCGGAGCCATATCGCCCAGTTTGTAAAAGAGAAACATATGCTGGACGGTAGAAGCGCTGGCCAAAAGCGCTTCGATATCCGGCCATTGTTCCCCACTCCATAGATAGCCATGGGGAGGATGATGGGGCAGATTCCGGGTAAGTTCTTTTTGCAAGTTAAGATTCTTAAAAATTAACATCCTCAGATCGGGAATTTGTACGATTTGCAGAATATTATCCACAACGGAAAATGTCCGGAGAAAAGAAGAAAGGTTCAGCCGGGATAATTGATCATAAAAAGAATCGTATTGCGAAGTTTGAAGGCGTTTAAAAAAAATGTATTTTTTGCTCATTAATGCTGATATTTGTTATTAGATAATGGTGTTATCAGGGACAATGGCACCTTTGGGGATGATAATAATCCGGTCGCGGATCGCATAATAGGGGCCGTCATCATGTTCCGTATTTTCTTTATTAATCAATTGCACGTTATTACCGATTTTGCAGTCCAGGTCTATAATACAATTACGAAGAATGCAGTTATTGCCAATACCTAAATTGGGGGTTTGATTCTTTCTGTTTTCATTGCGTTCATAAATGGTCTCATAACGGGAGTTACCCATGATAATCGACCGCTGAATAAAAGTTCCCTCTTCCACGAAACCACGAATTCCTATAACGGATTGTTCGATAATGGAACCCAGCAAAATAGACCCTTCGGCGATCAGAGAATGATTGATCTGGCAATTATAGATCTTCGAAGGGGGCAAGAATCGCGGATGGGTGTAAAAAGGATAATCCTCATCATAAAAATTAAAAACAGGGACCGGTTTGGTCAATTCGAAATGGGCTTCGAAAAAAGAACGAATGGTTCCGATATCTTCCCAGTAATCGTCGAAGAAATAAGCGGCTACCTTATGCGTATCCAGACTGCCGGGGATGACCTCCCTACCAAAATCTTCTTGCTCGTTGTTCTCCAAAAGCTTGAAAAGGATTTCTTTTTTAAAAATATAGATGCCCATGGAGGCGATGTGCGTATTGCCGTGAGGGTCCATATTAAAGTGGTTAAAAAGGCTTTCTTCCACTTTAAATTGTTCCAATATTGCGGGATCGGTCGGTTTCTCGTAAAATTCACTGATCCATCCTTTCTCGTCGATTTTTAGAATTCCGAATTCCGAAGCCTTGTGTTGAGGAATCGGTTTTACGGCAATGCTTATATCGGCTCCGCTCTCTATATGATGCTTAAAGAATGGATTGTAGTTCATACGGTATAAATGATCACCCGATAAGATGATAATATGCTCATCCACATTATGGAAATATCTTAAGTTTTTTCGTACCGCATCCGCGGTTCCCTGATACCAGTCATCATTTTCACTGGTTTGTTGAGCAGCCAGAATACGGGCAAAACCTTTACTGAAAGTATCGAAGCGATAGGTGTTTTGGATATGACGGTGCAGGGATTCCGTATTGAACTGGGTCAGGACGAATATCTTCCTGATTCCGGAATGCAGGCAGTTGCTTAACGGAATATCGATCAAACGAAATTTACCACCGAAAGGAACGGCCGGTTTTGCTCTGAAACGCGTAAGAGGGTCCAGCCGGCTGCCCCGACCGCCTCCCAGGATAACTGCAGTAAGTTGACTCATATTGCCCTCCGGGCTCTATAAAGTAGGTTAGATATTATTGTCCATCCTCGGAGTCAATAAATTCCATTATCTGTTCGGCGTCGAAGCCGTTTATACCGACCCAAAATTTCCCGTCCTTCTCGATTAAAGGTCGTTTGATCATCGCTTGTTCTCGAAGCAGCCACTGAACCATCTCTGCGTCGTCCGGATTCTGTTCTTTTAATCCTAATTTCCGGTAAGTTGTTCCCTTTTTATTAATCAGATTTTGTAATCCGACCTGTTTGATCGCTTCTTGTAAAAGTGATGCGGAAAGGGGTTGTTTTTTTACATTTATAAATTCAAAATCAATATTTTTTTCTGTGAAAAGTGCTTTTGATTTTCGAATTTGCTGGCAGGAGGGGACTCCGTATAATTTAATCATTTTTCTATTCTCCAAAAGTCTAATGGTGCAGGTTAAAAAATATACCTGAACAGTGTTTTTCTTTGCATAATACCCTGTCCTATTTCATAATGGCGCCGGCCACAATATTTGCCACATAACTACGCAGACGTACGACACTGCCCCTGTCGTGGGGATGAACACGATTGGCAAGTAAAATAACCACGACCTCTGTCCGGGGGTCAATCATCATCGAAGTACCGGTGTACCCGGTATGTCCGTATGTTTGATCCGAGAACAGATCCCCCTGATTCGAGCTGTAATCGGAATCCAAATCCCAGCCCAGCCCACGTCCGAATTTTTCGTAGCCCCGGGGAATTCGGGTCATAGCTTCCACGGCCGCAGGGCTGAGAATGCGAACGCCGTGATATATTCCTTTATTCAGCATCATGGCGGAAAAGATAGCCATATCGTCCGCGTTGGAGAACAGACCGGCATTTCCTGAAATGCAACCCATCATGATGCGGGCCAGAGGATCGTGCACCCGGCCGAGCAGCACGTGGCCGTCCGCCTGCATCTCTGTAGCGGCACAATTACGGATCAGGTTTTTGCCCGGTTTGTATGTGGTATGGGTCATTCCCAGGGGAGCGAAAATATTTTGATGCGAAAAATCCTGAAGCGACTGCCCGCTGATGGTTTCGATAACGCGTTGAAGCGTAATGAAATTTAAACAACTGTATTTAAAATATGTGCCGGGAGCATGTTGCCGTTTAACATGTGAAATATATCGGATTAAGGAATCCGGCTGAGGAGAGCCGTATTTTTTTTCCAGCTTCTTTACCGGGGCATAGGGCGGCAACCCGGAAGTGTGGGTGAAAAGATGAATAATCCGTATCGGTTTTGTTTTATGGGTGGAATCGTCTTTCCAGGGTTCAAAACCGGGGATAAAATCGGAAACCCGGTCCAGCAAGCGAAGTTTACCGCGGTCAATCAGGATCATGGCCGAAGTAGCGGTAGCAATGGGCTTGGTCAGCGAAGCCAGATCAAAGTCAGTATCCATGGTCATCCTGAGCTTTTTAGGAATCAATTCTCTGTAACCATATGCTTTGCGATAGACTACTTTATTGTGCCGGGCTACCAAAATAGTTGCACCGGGAATCGTACTGTCGCGAATGGCTTGCTGAATCACCTGATCCACCCGTTGTAAACGGGTGAGATCGAATCCCATAGAGGAAGCCGAAGCCTGTTTAAGGGATTGGCCTTTTAATAAATAAGAAGTTAAGAGCAATAGGAATATGCTGAATAAAAAGGGACGATACTTATTCATAACTACCTCGGAAAGGTTTATTCATTTTTTTTGTTGCCCCTAATTTAAGGGAAAAGTGTTAATAATTAAAGGAAGAAATTATACTAATTATTTTACGGAATTGATCGAATATGAAAAAAGAAAGAAATTATGTAATCGGAATGAATTAAATTTTATGGATAAAATCGCTCGGCTCGTAAATAAATATTTCCCTTATATAAAAAATACACTCTGCCGAAAGAATCAGAATTTCGATTTAACGGGATTAGATAAGATTCCCATGGAAATCGCAGTCTATGATTACGAGGGTAAATATATCTATTTTAATCCCAACTATTTTACGGGCAATAGAGATAGAGCTGATTTTATCGGCCATGACGATCGTTATTACTTTGATCGCTTAAAGATTAATTCGGAGGCCTATGAAAAACGGGTCAGTAATCTGAATACCGTTATTCAGCGGAAAGAAATGATACGTTTTACGGAACAGTTACCCTTTGACGGTTCCGGAAAAACCATGTATTACAAACGAATTTTTCAACCGGTACTGGACCCTAAAACCAAAGAATTGCTTTATATCATCTCTTTCGGGAACAATTTAACGGCCGTGGTCCTTTCTCAAAAGGAGCTTAAATACCTTGCTTTCCACGATAAATTAACCAACCTGGGCAACCGGGATGCATTTAATTCGCAAGTGGATCAAATGATTATTGAAATGCCTCGTGATGAAAAACCGCTGGCTGCAATTCTGTTCTGTGATCTGGATAATTTTAAGCTGGTCAATGATTCCCTGGGCCATGATATCGGAGACCTCGTACTCATCGAAGTAGCCAAAAGAATGCAGAGCACGCTACGCAAAAGCGACTTGCTGTTTCGGCTCGGTGGAGATGAATTTACCATCATTTTAAAACATCTGAAAAGCGAGTACGATCCGGCAACCGTAGCCCAGAAGCTACTCTACACTTTAAGTCAGCCCTACCAAATAAAAGATCATCGGATCGATTATCTTACGGTAAGTATCGGGATTGCTCTGTATCCGAAAGACGGTACGGATCGGGAAATGCTTTTGGTTAACGCGGATATGGCCATGTACGGCTCCAAGAAAAAGGCCAAAAACACATTCACTTATTTTTCGGAAAAGATGAATGCCGGTAGTGTCCAGCGCCTTGATATTGTGAAAAATTTAAGAAAAATGTTATCTGAAAAAAATTTGGATCGTCAGTTTTACATGGTATATCAACCGATTATCGAGAAAAGACGGGACAAGGGATTTAACATCATCGGTTCGGAGGCTTTAATTCGCTGGAATAATCCCGAGCTTGGGGAGGTCTCACCGGAGATATTTATACCGATTGCCGAGGATACCAATTTAATTTATGAATTCAGCCCCTGGATCATGGAAAAAAGTTTACATGATTTTAAATATCTTAAAAAACAATACCACTTAAACCGTTTTTATGTTTCTATTAATATATCCGCCAAACAATTAAAATCTACGGAATTAATCGAGTTGCTGGCGGAACTGATTAAAAAAATGGATATTTTACCCGGTAATATTCAAATCGAGGTGACCGAGACCAGTCTGTTGGATGAAGGATTGACAACGTATCGTAATATGCAGAAATTACAGAAGATGGGTTTTCGTATTGCCATCGATGATTTCGGTACAGGATTCGCCTCGCTGACCTATTTGCAAAAAATTCCGGCTAAAACCATTAAAATAGACCAGTCCTTCATAAGAAAATTGAATTCCCCTGATGACCGTGTTTTACTCGAGTCGATTCTAATGCTTGGTAAAAACATGAAAAAGGATATGATTGTGGAGGGAGTAGAAACCCATAAGCATGTCGAGTTTTTGGCGACACATGGCTGCTTTACGTTCCAGGGATACTTGTTTAGTAAGCCTCTTCGGTTAAAAAAGTTTGAGAGGTTGCTTAAGAACCAGGTGGGTGCTACCATGTTTAGTTAATCGGCCGATGCTTCTGTACCTACTCTGCCTGCGGTAAACCAAACCAGTATAATTTACTTTCCGAATCACTGACTATGTAGGCCATATGCTTTACCGCATCAACGGCAATTCCTTCCGCCTTTTGGATCCCTAAGTAATATTGATGCAGCGGACGGGCCAGCGAATCCATGCAAACCAGAGATTGTGAGGCATCGCTGACCATCCAAATCCACCCGGTTGAGGACGCATAGAAAAGTCCCGAGCAATCATCGGTGAAATCGATGGCAATGGAATGCTGAATAGAAAAATCGGGATTGAGGATCAAAAACAAGCGGGGATTCTTTTCATTTACAACATACATCTGGCCATGGGCTGCGTCGATGGTAAGGCCTTCCAGACCGCTATTGGGGCTGCGGTTTTCTACGGCTATTTTATGACGATCCAGTTCATTGCCCAGCGTGTCCAAATGGACCAACTCCCGTTTCTGTTCTTCGGCAACCCAAAGGGTATGATCCCTGGAGTCTTGAGTGATTCCTTCCAGATCATTTCCTATAAAAGAGAGTGTTTTAAGGATTTGACCTTGCAGGTTCGTCAAATATATTTTGCCGGTCCGGTCACTCACCATCCACAAACTTTTTTGATCGCTGTTTATGGTTAGCCCGGAAGGTTCCGGCACCTTTAGTGGGAAAGATTGGATAAGCTGTATTTCACTATTTGAGGGAGGCTGATCCGTTGCCTCTTTCAGGCTGCAGGCATAGATCAAACTCAGGAACAATAGGCCAATTATTTTCATAATATTAAAAAGTTATCCGTCGAAAAATCTTCGGCGGATAACTTCATCCCGTTTTATTTATTGATTGCTTGCCCCTGGGGTGGGTGTTTCGTCTACAACCCAGTTGTTGCTGCCATCCGGTTGACGGGCACAAGATTTGTCGGTATCCAAACCGTATCCGATGGCACCGGCCGTACCTGCATCATAGGTTAAAGAATCGATCACCGTAGTGCCGTTTGGCGCGGTTAAACCGATCTGTTCTCCTTTTCCGGATAATTTTATTTCCACATGCAAGATGCCCTGTTCCGATTGTTTATCCGCCCAAAGGATTAAGAAACCGCCGGGTTGAATCGTTGTGGAATCCGGAGTCCGATCCGGAATTTGCCAGGTTGTTAAAGCTTCCAGATCATCCGTAATATACATACCGCCGATGTCGACAGCTTCACTTCCCGGATTATATATTTCAATCCAGTCGTCATATTCGCCGAACTCATCGCTGTAAGCGGAATCGTTGCTGGCCATAAATTCATTGATAAACAGCACGGGCGCCACGTAGCCCACTTCGAAGGAAAGGGTATCGGAAACCGTTGTTTCCGCTTCAGCGTCGGTGGCTGTGATGTAAAAGAAAATACGGGTGCCGTCATTAAAGGTACCCAGATTGGCCTGATAAAGTGCGCCGGAAAGAGTCATATCGGCCGTATTGGTAATGGCTCCATCCGGACCGTACGTAATACTAACGGTAGATAGATTGTCATCGGCGTCGGTTACTTCTGCCGAGACCAGTACCGGAGTGGATGCGGAAATTGTATCCGGGCTTACGGTAATATTTTTAATCTCGGGGGCCACGTTAGCGGGTGCTCCGGAATTGGAGGCACCGGGCGTGGGCTTACTCATGGTTTCCCAGTTATCTCCTCCATCCGGATTTCGGCCGAAGGACACGTCGGTTTGTTGGGGACCATAGGTGTAGGAATCTATAATGGTCCTGCCGTCCGACATGATTAAGCCGATGGCCTCGCCGCCTCCGGACAGAGCAAAGTCTACATGATTAACTCCCTGCTGCATCTCCTTGTCCGCCCAGATAACTAAAAAGCCGCCGGGTTGAATGGTTGTTTTGGCAGGAGATGAAGTGGGAATCTGATAATTGTCCAGTTTTGCCAGATCATCGGTTACCCACATACCACCCACATCCACGGCGACGGAATCGGCATTATAAATTTCGAACCAGTCATCATAAGGATCGCCGTCATTGTTGTCTTCATCCGGGTCTGCGACTGCAACGTCATTACTGGCCATGAATTCATTGATATATAATTTGGGTGTTTTAACCTCTTTTGATCCGGGGCCGCTGGTATCATTCAGACTACATCCCCAGATCAGGGCGCTGATAATCAAGGCGAATAGCCCGTTCTTAAAATACTTCATTTGCTGCTCCTTAATATAATTTTACTTAGAAAAAGACAACGGCCATGGTGTGCAAAACACTGAAGTGATCCCCTCCGATAAAACCGTCTCCGGTGGCGTTTTGAGAATTCTGAACAATGGTATAGTCCAAAATAATTTTAAGGTTGGGGTTGGCGTACCAGTTGAGTCCCAGTGTATAGTTATTGGCGCGTCCGCCCAAAATGCCTGCCCGGGTATCCGATAGGTTTAAATAGCTATAACGGGCAGCCAACTCCCAGGCGCCACGATGATTGTCTTTGGGAATGACCTGGCCGAATTCTCCCTGTGTTTCGTCC
>Ga0256841_1003155_pt1 | contig 12524 bp, 7 predicted proteins | sample 356308metaG_FD_185971 | JGI IMG/M metagenome (GOLD analysis project Ga0256841, IMG submission 185971) | Hydrothermal vent microbial communities from Mid Atlantic Ridge, Atlantic Ocean - 356-308 | ecosystem: Environmental > Aquatic > Marine > Hydrothermal vents | place: Atlantic Ocean: Mid...
AATGGCGGGAATGAAACGTTTGCACAGGAGGTGGCCGGAAGGTTTACGAAGAGCACGAACGTTTATGCCTATCACCAATTTAGAAAGGGTCCGGATCATGATGACTTTACGCCGCTCCGGTCAAGGAGTTTTTCACCCACCGGAGCCTGGCAATTTACCGCACCCGTGGCTTTGTTGATCGGGGAAAGGTGCATGAGTTCGTCCGAGTCGTTTATCTTGATGATGCAGACGCTGGATCACGTCGTCAGTATCGGGGATACGACGAGGGGAAGCTCGGGGAACCCCCGGGAATACGGTTTGGCTGATGGGACCAAATATCGTATTCCAAGCTGGATCGCGTATAAGACGGATCAAACGGTTCTCGAAGATCACGGGATAGCTCCAGATATTTATATTCCCGGGAATGGGAGCATCATTAACGGCAGAGATATGGTGCTCGAAGAGGCGATCCGTGTGTTGAAAGACAAGCGATAGGTTCCGGGAGGCGTCTCCGTATTTTCCACGCCGGGGCGCCTTTCGCCCGAACCCGCACGCCCGCTCGGGGATACAAGCGGGCGCGGGCCGGGCGGCCCGTCTTTTTCCCACCGATTGTTTCTGCGAGTCGATGAACCGCGCACCCACGCCCGAGTCGAGCGAGACCCCGCCCCCGCGCGTCGCCGGGAAGCGGCGGTGGGGGCTGCGCGCGCTTCTCGGGCTTGCGCTCATGCTCGTCGGGGCAGCCCTTGCGCTCCGGACCGAGTGGGGCGCGACGCACGCCGTACGTTTCGCGCTCGACCGTCTCGACCTCTTCGAAGGCGCGCGCCTCGAGGTCGGCCGGGCGGGCGGCAACGGGTTCACCCGTCTGGCGCTCTACGACGTTCGCCTCGTGCGCGAGGACGGGACGCCGCTCGCCCACATCGACACGGTGACGGCGCGATACCGGCTGTGGCCGCTCCTTCGGAAAGAACTCCGGCTCGACAGCGTGGCCGTCGTCCGGCCCGTCGTGACCATGCGCCAGGAAGCGGACGGGTCGTGGGATCTCGTGAACGCGCTCCCGCTCGAGACCACGGCGGCGGACACGGCGGCGAGCGGCTTCCGCATCCGCCTCGACGCGGCGACGCTCCGCGCCGGGCGCGCCGAGGCCCGTTTCTTCGCGCCGGACCGCGATTCCCTCTTCCGCCTCGACGACCTCGCGCTCCGGCTCCGCGACGTCCGTCTGGCCGAGACGACGGCGTTCACGCTCGACACCCTCACGGCGCGCTTCACTCCGCCGGGGAGCCGCCGCGAGGCGCGCGTGCATCTCGGCGCGGAGGCCGGGGACGGTCGCCTCACGATTGCGGGCTTCGAGTTGCGTTCCGACGTCAGCCGCCTCGCGGCGCATGGCGCGTTGCCGTGGTCCGGAGCGTCGCTCCCCTCAGATTCGGTCGCCTTCGTCCTCACGGCCCATCCGCTCGCCTTCGGCGATCTCGCCCCGTTCGTCCCGGTGCTCGATCCGGGCGGCTCCGTCGAGGCCGAGGTGCGGGTGACCGGGACGAGGCGCCTGACCGACCTCGACCTCGACGCGCGCTTCTCGGACGGGGGGCGCCTCACCGTGCGCGGAGCGCTCACGCCGGACCTCGCCGAGGCGCCCGTCGTGCGGCTCGAAGCCACGGCGCGCCGCCTCGACCTCCGGAGCTTCGCCCGCGGAGACCCGGCCGGCTTCGTCAACGCCGACGTCTCGCTCGACCTCGCGGGTCCCGCACGCGACCGCCTCGGCGGCGCGGTGCGCGCCGTGCTCTTCGACAGCCGGCTTGCCGGAGAACCTCTCGCACGCACCGCCCTCACCGCCGCCTTCGACGACGGGCGCGCCGCGCTCGAGCTCACGAGCGGCGTGCGCGGCGCCGCCCTCACCCTGCACGGCGTCGTCCGTCCCTTCGACGAGAGGCCCGCATACGACCTCACGGGCGACGTGCGCGGCCTCGACCTCGGGCGCTTCCTCGACGATCCCACGCAGTCGAGCGATCTCGGCGCGACGCTTCACGTCGCCGGGACCGGCTTCGATCCGGAGACGGCGGATCTGACGGCGCGCCTCACCATACGCCCCTCCCCGATCAACGCCGCCCGGCTCGAATCGGGGCGCCTCGACGCGCGGCTCACGGGCGGAAAGCTCACGTTCGACGGACGGCTCGTCTTTCCCGGCGCGCGCCTCTCCGCCGCCGGAAGCGCCGCGCTTGCCGACGAACGCACGTACACGATCCGAGACGGCCGCATCGAGAACCTGCCCTACCTGGCGCTCCTCGGCGACACCACGCGCAGCGCGCTCTCGGGGACGTTCTCCCTCACGGGTCGGGGCACGGACCCCGAATCGCTCACCCTCTCGGCGGCGGCGCGTCTCCACGACAGCTTTTACGACGGATACGTCCTCGATGCGGCGGATCTCCGCGCCGCGCTCGAAGCCGGCGCGCTCACCTTCGGCGTCGACGCGCGCCTCGGCGGCGGCGGCGTGCGGCTCGCCGGGCGGATGCGCCCCTTCGACGCGGCCCCCGCATTCACGCTCACCGAAGGCGTTTTTCGCAGCCTCGACCTCGCCGCGTTCACGCCGTTCGAGGGGCTTGCCACGGACCTCAACGGCCGATTCGCGCTCGCCGGGCGCGGCGCCGATCCCGCCGCCCTCACCCTCGAGGCCCGCCTCGACCTCGCCGCCTCGCGCGTGAACGACCAGCCCCTGACCCACGGCTTCGTCACGATGAACGGGTCGGGCGGCGTGCTCGACTACCGGCTCGGCCTCTCGATGCCCGAAGGAGAGCTTCGTCTCGACGGCAGGCTGGACACTCGGCGTGAAAACCTCGGTTATTCGATAAAAAACGGAAGCTTCTCCGGTCTCGACGCGGGTGCGTGGCTCGGGCGTTCCGGCCTTCGTACGGCGCTCAACGGGGCGCTCGTTCTCGACGGAAGCGGCACGGACCCGGCCACGATGGACCTGGCGGCCCGCCTCACCTTCGCCGCCGATCGGCCTTCGCGTTTCAATGACGAAGCCCTCACCGGGGGCGGCTTCGAGGCGGTGTTCGCCGGCGGAAAGATGCGTCTCGAAGCGGACCTGGCGTTCGAGGAAGGGCGGGTCACGCTCGAGTCCGAGGGGCGCTTCTTCGATCACCGGCCCGCCTATACCCTGCGCGGCGGCGGCGACCATGTGGATCTCGCCGCGCTCGCCGGCCTCGACGCGATCCGCGCCGGGCTCTCGTTCGACTTCGAGGTGACGGGCCAGGGGCTCGAACCCGACGATATGCGTCTCGACGGCCGTTTCCACGCCGACGGCGCTCGGTACGACAGCCTCACGCTCGACCGCGCCGACGCCGTCTTTCATCTCGAAGACGGGCTGCTCCGCGTCGATTCGCTCGCCGTCCGCTCGAACGTGGCCCGCCTTTCCGGAAGGGGGCCGGTGGCGCTTTTCGACACGCGCGGCGTGCACGCCTCCGATTTCAACTTCGACGCCGATCTGTTCGCCCTCGCGCCCGTGGCCGCCTTCTTCGACGCCGACGGCCTGCGTCTGGGCGACGGGCATCTGACGGGCGCTCTGAAGGGGCGCCCCGGCGCGCTTCGCTTCGACCTCGACGTGAACCTGAACAGCCTCGTCGTGGGCGATTTGCGGGTGGCCCGCGTCAGGACGCGTCTCCTCGGCGCTTTCGCGAAAGACCGCACCGTGGCCGAGGCCGAGGCGCGGGCGGACCTTCGCTTCCTCTCCTTTCCGAACTTCACCGTCGAGCGCACGCGCCTTCTCGCCGAATACCGCCCCGACTCGCTCGGCTTCGAACTCGACACCCGCCTCGACCGCCGGCGGGACGGCTACCTCGGCGGACGCGTCTCCTTCGAGCCGGGCGGCGAACGCCTTACGCTCGACTCGCTTCGTCTCCGTCTCGATGCCGACCGGTGGCAGTTGCTTCAGCCCGCCCACGTCGAGCGGCGGGGCAGGCGGTACGAGGTGCGCAACCTGCTCCTTTTCAGCGAGAGGGGAGCCGCCGGGGACGGAGGCGTCAACCAGCAGATCGCGCTCGACGGCGAGATCGACCTCGACGGCGAACAGAGCCTCATCCTCACCATCGAGCAGTTCCGCCTCGACGCCGTGGCGGACCTGCTCGGGTACGACGGCCTCGGCGGGAGGCTCGACGGGTGGCTCACGCTCGGCGGCGCGGCTTCGGCCCCCGTCGCCGAGGGCTCGCTCGAGTTCGACCTCTCGCTCTCCGGTCAGGCCGTCGGAGACATGGCGGTGACCCTTTCATACGAAGACCTCGCGCTCGTGCTCGATGCGCTCCTGACCGACGACCGGGGCAGCGAACTGCGCTTCGGCGGCACGCTCCCGCTCGACCTTCGCCTGACCGCGCGGGCGGACGAGGCGGCGGGCTTCCGGGTCGATGCCGAGCGGGCCGCGCCCGAAAGCGCCGTCGATTTCAAGATCCGGTCCGAAGACTTCTCGCTCGGGTGGCTGATGCCCTTCATGGATCGCACGCTCGTCGACCGGCTCGAGGGGCGGCTCACCGCCGACGTGGACGTGCGCGGCACGGTCGATGCGCCGCTGCTCAGCGGAACGGCCATGCTCGACGAGGGGCGCATCGGGCTGCCGAAACTGGGACGACCCCGGCACAGCCTCGTCTTCTCGGGCGTCACCGTCGAGACGGAACTCGAAGACAACCGGGTGCTCGTCAACCACTTCCAGGTGCGCTCCGGCGGCGGGACGCTGATCGGCAGGGGCTCGGTGCGCCTCTCCGAACTGACGCTCGGCGCGTTCGACCTCACGATGAGCGCCGAAGACTTCCTCGCCATCGACACCCGCGTGTACCACGCCGTGACGGCCGCCGACCTGACGCTCCAAGGCACCACGCGGAGCCCCATCCTCAGCGGCGACGTCTCGCTCATCAGCGCGGACGTCTTCCTCACCGAGGAACTGACGAGCGACGAGTTCGAGGCGGTCAAGCTCTCCGAGAACGATCAACAGATCCTCGAACAGCGCTTCGGCCTGCGCCTCTCCGAAGCCGACACCACCACCTTCGATTTCTACGAAGCGCTCACGATCACCGACCTGACCGTGCGCCTCGAACGCGACTCCTGGCTGCGCTCGAAGAAAAATCCCACGATGGACATCCAGTTTACCGGCAACCTCGACGTGCAGAAGCAGCCGTATGAGGACCCGCTCGTCTTCGGCGCCATCGAAGTGATCCCGGACCGGAGCCGGATCATCCAGTTCGGCAAACGTTTCCGGATCGAACGCGGCACGCTCACGTTCAACGGCCCGCCCACCGATCCTTTCATGGACATCAAGGCGGTGTACGTGGTGAAGGCGCGCCAGTCCACCGACGACGAGGTGACGATCTCGCTCACGTTGAAAGGACCACCGGAAGCGCTCGACCTCTCCCTCGGCTCCGATCCCCAGATGGAGTTTGCCGACATCGTCTCCTACCTCGCTTTCGGGCGACCGGCCAGTGAAGCGCTTCGGATCGGGAGCGCGGGGGAAGGGAAGGGCTCCCTCCTCGATCCGGCGGCCGGGGCGGCCATCGGACAGCTGGCCTCGCTCATCGAAAGCCTCGCGGGAGCAAGCCTGGGCCTCGACGTGGTCGAAATCGAGCAAAACGGCCTCGAAGGCGCGACGCTGACGGCGGGTAAGTACGTCTCGCCCCGGCTGTACGTCGCCGTCAGCCGGCCGATCACCTTCCGACGAACCGAGGCCGGGGTGGTGGAGGAGAACCCGACCGAGGTGGTGATCGAGTATGAGGTGATCGACCGACTTTTGCTCCGGCTGTTGCGTCGCGGCTCCATCATTCGTATTAACGTGAAGTGGGAATACGCGTTTTAGGGGGAATGACTCGGGGGCATCGGATGGATGCCTGGAAACCTACTCACCGCCGACCCCGGTCGGGAACGACGTTGCATGCAGTTTTCGAAAAGGGGATGGCCCGGAAGGAGCGGACCTCTCGCGCAACCCATGATGAGCCGTCCCTCACGGTCTGTCCGGAGCAGGTTGTTTGTCTTCTTAAAAACCAATCGTTTATGGCATTTCGAGGGGTTCTTTCCGATGATCTCGGGCCGTTTCAGCGGGTGATGGAACGCACGGGCGAGCTGGCCCTGTTCACGGTCACGTTCTTCCGGCGTTTCTGGCGTCCGCCGTACGAAGGGCGGGAACTGGTCAACCAGATGGACGAGGTGGGGACGAAGAGTTTCGTCCTCACGGCGGTGACGGGCTTCGCCATCGGCATCGTGCTCTCGATGCAGACGCGGGGCACGCTGGTGCGTTTCGGCGCGGAGGCGATCTTGCCGAGCGCGCTGGCCCTTTCGGTGGTGAAAGAGATCGGGCCGGTGCTCACGTCCCTGGTGTTGGCCGGACGCCTCGGGGCGGGCATGGGCGCCGAGATCGGTTCGATGCGCGTGACCGAGCAGATCGACGCGCTCGAAGTGGCGGCGCTCAAGCCGTACCATTACCTGGTCATCACCCGTGTGCTGGCGTGCATGCTCATGTTTCCCATCCTCACCATATGGACCGACAGCCTCGCCATGCTCGGTGGATACCTCGAATCGGTGCTGGCTTCCGGCATGGACTACCGCGTCTTCTTCAACAATGCCATCTCGGCCCTCCGCTTTCACGACATCATCATCGATACGATGAAAACCGGTATCTTCGGCTTCATCGTCGCCATCGTGAGCTGTTATCTGGGCTACACCGTGCGCGGCGGGACGCGCGAGGTCGGGCAGGCGACGATGCAGGCCGTCGTCATTTCGTCGCTGCTCATCCTCCTGGCCGACGTCGTCCTCGTGCGGCTCTCGATCACCTTCTTTTAAGGCCCCGCATCGGCGGGGGCGCCTCGCGCATCGCCCCGGCCGGTCGTTGGCCCGAACGTCTACCGTCACCCCCGAACAACCAACGTACCCCGCCCGTGCCCGAGCCGTCCACACCGAGCGCCCCGGCCGCCGCCGCTGCGCCCCCGCCGCCGGATACGATCATCGAACTGCGCGACCTCCACAAGTCGTTCGGGGCCAACCACGTGCTCAAGGGCGTTTCCCTCTCGATCAGGAAAGGAACGAACGCCGTCATCCTGGGCGGCTCGGGGTCGGGCAAGAGCGTGCTTCTGAAGCACCTCGTGCAACTGCTCCGGCCCGATCGGGGCGAGGTGTGGGTGTGCGGCAAGCGGATGGACCTGCTCGAAGGCGACGCGCTCGACGAGATGCGCCTTTCCATCGGATACCTCTTTCAGAGCGGCGCGCTCTTCGACTCGATGACGGTTTTTGAGAACATGGATTTCATTCTCGGGAGGCACACCAACCTCACGCCCGGGGAACGCCGCGCGCGCATCGAGGAGACGCTCGACTGGGTCGACCTGCGGGCGAAAGCGCCGAACTATCCCGCCGAGCTTTCGGGCGGGCAGAAGAAGCGCATCGGGCTGGCGCGAGCCATCATCCTCGAACCGCAGATCCTCCTTTATGACGAGCCGACGACCGGACTCGACCCCATCTCGGTGCGCCTCGTCTCGGAGCTGATCGTGCGCCTCCGCGACGAGCGGGGCATCACCGGCGTGGCGATCACGCACGACCTTTTGTGCGCGGATATCATCACCGACGAGGCCTTCTTTCTGTATCACGGCCGCTTCATCGAACGGGGGACGCTGGAAGACCTTCGGCGCTCGGAGCACCCGCTGTTGCGGGAGTTCTTCGGCGAATGAAGGACGACACCCCGGGGGCGAAGACGATGGGCGGCGCGTCCGGGCGGGCAGAAGCGGGCGCGCGGGCAGAAGCGGGCGCGCGCGGAACACGCCGCCGGTCCGGTTCATCACACCGGGTGCGTGGGGAAGCCTTCGGGCGGTTGCACGCAATTTATTCACGTATGAGGAATGACCTATGTCGCGTCAGGCTCGTGTGGGTTTGTTGGTGTTGGCCGGGGCGCTATTGTTCATCGTTGCGCTTTTCGCGCTGGCCAACCGCTCCTTTTTGTTCAGCAACACGTTCTACGTCCGGTCGGAGTTCAGCCGGGTGGCCGGTCTGGTGCCGGGCGCTTCGGTGCAATATCAGGGGGTGGACGTCGGGCGCGTCGAGAGCGTGAACCTGCCGGAGGAGCCGGGGCAAAAGATCGTCGTGACGATGGCGATCTCGGAGCAGGCGAAGCACCTCGTGCGCAAGAACACGCAGGCGCAGATCAAGAGCGACGGGCTGGTGGGCAATCAGATCGTGGTGCTGGTGCCTTCGCCCGAGGTGGGGGAACCCGTGCGTGAGGGGGATTTCATCCCCGGGGTGGACCCGTTCGACCTGTTCGAGATCACGGACAAGGCGCTCGCCTCGGTGCAGCGCTTCGAACTGGCGGCGCAGGCTTTCGAACAGATCATGCACGACGTGCAACGGGGACAGGGCACGCTGGGGCGTCTCATCTACGATCCGACCATGTACGAGGGCGTCGTCGCCACGACGGAAGAGACGCGCCGGGTGCTGAACAACCTGGCGGACAACGCCGAGGCGCTCGTCGGGCTGGCGGGGGAGGCCACCACCGGCGTCAAGGACATCCTGGACAAGGTGAACGAGGGCGAGGGCACGCTGGCGAAGATGCTCAACGATCCGGCGGTCTACAACACGTTGCTCGCCACGGCGGACACACTGCAGAGCATCGCCGGGGACCTGCGGGCGGTCACGCAGAACGCGGAGAACATGACGAACTGGGGTTCGCTCGGGGCCTTTCGCTTTGCCGAGCTGATGGAGGCAGGGAAGCACAACTGGCTGTTCAAGCGGTATTTCGAGGAGCGCGGGCACATGGAACAGGCGCCCTTCGAGGTGCGGGAGCGCGCCCTCGCCGAGACGTACAGAGAGATCCAGGAAAAAGAGCGCCGGCTCTTCGAATGGGAGCAGCGCCTGAAAGCGCTCGCCGAACGGTTGGAATCGGCGGCGGCGGCGGTTTCGGAAGGCGACGGCGCATCGTCGAACGAGCAGTAGGCCATGACGGAAACCCCTCCCCCGATCAGCCGCAGGACGGAGACTGCCCCGCCGTCTTCTCCGGGCGCCGCTGCGCTCTCGGCCTCCGAGGTCGCGCTTCTGGCGGGCGGGCTGACCCTCTTTCTGGTGTTGCTCTATCAGATGCGGGACATGCTGAACCCGCTTCTCGTCGCGGCGGCCTTTCTCATCCTGGTCTGGCCGATGCGGGCGCACCGGGCCGCGCGCGCCATAAAGCTGAGCGGCAGTTTTCTGCTCCTGGTCTGGCTGCTCAACAGGCTGAGCATCGTGCTGCTGCCCTTCGCGCTGGCCTACCTGCTTGCCTATCTCTGCGATCCCGTGGTGGCCTATCTGCGGCGGCGGCTCCGGGTGCCGCGCTGGCTCTCCGCACTCGCGGTCACGGCGCTCGTCGTGGGCCTCGTGGCGATGATTCTGTTGATGCTCGTGCCCACCATCGTCGACCAGCTCGAATCGCTGGCGGAACGGATCCTCGGCAGCATCGGCAACCTGCAAACATGGATGGGGAACCTCGCCGCCCTCGATCAGCTTCAGGCGGCGGGCATCATCGACAAACAGGAACTCATCGGGCAGCTGTCCGGCGCGGTGCAGGATCAGGCCACCGCCCTGGCGAGCAGCGTCCCGAACGCGGCGAAAGCCGTCCTGCAGTCGATCAGCTCTCTCTTCGGCATCCTCACCGTCGTGGCGCTCATCCCGGTGCTTTTTTTCTATACGCTGAAAGACTATGCGGCCATCCGGAATCGGCTCATCGAACTGTTTCCCACCTTCGACGGGCGGCGGGATTATCTGACGGAAGCCGGAGGGCTCGTGGGCAAATACCTCCGGGGGCAACTGACCATCAGCGCCATCGTGGCGATCATCGTGTCGGCGGCGCTGCTGATCTTCGACGTGCCTTTTGCGCTGTTGATCGGCTTGATGGCGGGGCTGTTGAACATGATTCCCAACCTCGGCATCATCATCACGTATGTGATCGGCGGCCTTCTCGCGCTCGCCTTCGGCGGCGTCGTCAAGCTGATCATCGTGGTCGCCGTGCTGGTGGGGGAGTCGTTTCTCGAACAGAGCGTGCTCACGCCGAACATTCTGGGCCAGAAAGTAGGCCTGCATCCCGTGCTGATTTTGCTCTCGCTCTTTGTCTTCGGCTATTTTATGGGTATGTTCGGGCTGATCATTGCCGTGCCGGCCACCGCGCTGCTGGTGACCACCTATCAGGCGACCCGCGAGCACTGGACGTTTGATCTGGCGAGGAGCGGAGAAGCGTCGCGTCCCCCCGCGCGGGAAGAGGCGGGCGAAACGTTTCCGCCCGCGCCGCGACCCATGGGGGGCGCCGCCGCGCCGGGCGAGACGCCGGACCCCGTTGCCTGAAGATCGCGCGCGGATGTCCCGGACCCGTTCCCATGGGACCCGATTCCCGCGCCCGGACGCACGAGTTTGTTTTGACGAACCCATGAAAGTCACGTTGTCGCAACGATTTGTCATGTCGGCCCGCTTTCATCCGGGCTATTCGCTGGTGGGCCGCTGGGTGCGCCGCCGCGTGGGGGATGCGCGCCGCGCGGAGGCGTACTTCATCCTCACCCTCGTGGGCGCGGTGGCGATGCTGGCGCTGGCCCAATACGCGGCGTGGGCGCTGGTGCAGGACGCCGTCACGGCAAACCCCGGCGGTCCTGCGGCAATGGCGTTCTGGGGCGGGCAGGTCGCCGCCGTCGCGCTCTATGCGCTCACGTGTGTGCTGGGTTTCCAGCCTTCGGTCGAGGTGGCGGTGACGCCGGAGGGCGTTCGGATCCGGCAGGGGAAGGAGGCGCTGATGCTTGCCTCGGACGAGGTGCTTCGGGTGGAGACGATCCCGGCGCTGGTCTTTCACCGGCATCACCGCCGCTATGCCGGCACGCGCGTGTTCGTCAACCGGATGCCGCCGGAAGTATTGCTTCTCCACACGAGAGAGGGTCCGGTGGCGCTTGGCCTCGCGCCCGGCGACCGCGCGGCGCTCATCGCACATCTGCAGGCGCATGCGTCGTTCCCGTACGAGCCGGCCCGCGCGCGCGTAGCCTGAACCGGCCCCCGCCGGTCACTCTTCCGAGAAGTCCGCCGTCATCAGCGCCCACGTGTTCGGGTCGAGGACGACGCGGGAAGGGGCGGCGTCGAGCGGGAGGGTGAAGGTCTCCTCGGAATCGTCGACGTCGAGCGCTTCGATGCGGGGGAGGAGGGCGTCGCCGGTGTAGATGCCGGCTTCGAGCGCCAGGCGGAAGGGCGGCCCGGGTTGGGTCTGACGAAGCGTGATCGTGAGCGAGCCGTCGGCGTATCGCCACGATCCCTCGAAGTGCGGCTGTCCGGGGCGATGGATCCACTGCCGGAAGAACCACGCGAGGTCCCGTCCGGAAGCCTCCTCCATGACCCGCCGGAAATCCTCGGTTCGGGCATTCCCGTCGCGATAGCGCCGGTAATAGTCTCGGATGCCGTCCCAGAAGACGTCGTCGCCGACCTCGTGCCGGAGCATGTGGAGCACCCACGCTCCTTTTTGATAGGCGTTCGGGCTCAGAAGCGCCATGAGGTTGGTGATGGAGGGATCCACGACGGGGCTGTTCGGGGCGCGCCGGGCGTAGGCGAGGACGCGGTCGCGGGCGGTCCGCATCCCGGCCACGAGGCGATCGTGCCCGTAGGTGAACTCCATGTAGAGCTGCGTGAAGTACGTCGCAAAGCCTTCGCTCAGCCAGATGTGGGGCCAGTCCTGCTCCGTCACCGAGTCGCCGAACCACTGGTGGGCGATCTCATGGGCCAGCAGCCCCTCGCTCTGCCGCGTGCCGGTCACGGAGCCCTCGGCGTAGAAGATGTTGCTCGCGTTCTCCATGCCGCCGAAACGTGTCTTCGACTGCACGTTGGCGAGCTTGGCGTACGGATACGGGCCGATGTGTCCGGAGAAAAAGCGGAGGATGCGTTCGGCAAGCGCGTAATCGTAAAAGCCGGGGTCGCGGTCCTGCGGATAGACCCACGTCTCGACGGGCACGCCCTCCACCTCGTCCACGCGGGCAACGGCGAAGCGGGCCGCGCCGATGACCATCACCTTCGTCGCCATCGGGACGGTCGAGCGCCAGCGGGTGCGGCGGAGCTCGCCCGGGAGATCGGTCTCTTCCAGCCGCTCGCCGCATCCGACGACCTGATAGTGGACGGGCGCGGTGACGATGAACTCGCAGATCGCCTTGTCCGAAGGATGATCGACGGTCGGGAGCCAGTGATGGGCGCGGTCGGGCCAGTTGTCGCCGAAGAAGGTGCGGTCGCCGAACTTGTTCTCGGAGATGATGAGGCCGTCGTCGGGGACGCCCTCGTAGGCGATGGTGAAGGTGCGCCGCTCATCGGGCGCCGCCGGCGGTTCGAGCCGGATGGTGAGCCGGTCGTTCTCGTGCGTGAAGGGCGCGTCGGCGCCGTCGCTGCGCACCGCCGTGACGGTCATGCCCGCGCCGCCCCGCGCAGGCCCCGCCAGGTCGAGGTGCAGCGCGTCGACGCCGGCGAGGAAACGCACCGCGAGCGTGGCCTCGCCCCGGATGGCGTCGGTGTCGTCGCTGAGCGTGAGGCGGAACGTATACCGGCGCACGTCCACGTCC
>Ga0256841_1003156_pt1 | contig 12523 bp, 13 predicted proteins | sample 356308metaG_FD_185971 | JGI IMG/M metagenome (GOLD analysis project Ga0256841, IMG submission 185971) | Hydrothermal vent microbial communities from Mid Atlantic Ridge, Atlantic Ocean - 356-308 | ecosystem: Environmental > Aquatic > Marine > Hydrothermal vents | place: Atlantic Ocean: Mid...
GGCCAGGGCTTCCAGATATCGAAGAGTCGAAAAAGTAAAAAGGCAGCCACCAGGTCGTCGAAGTGGGGGCCCGAGAACCGGAGAGCAGCGATCCAGACCCCTGCAGCTTCGTCCAGAACGAAGGTCTGGGGGTCCTTGACGCCCGTCGATCGAATCATGACATCGGCGAGGGGAGGCCCGGCAACCGTCGCGAGGAGGGCGAGAACTGCAACCGCGAGAGTGTAATGAGCGAGGGGGAGGAGGGCGAGGGTGAGGACGGCGGCAAGGCTGCCGAAAGTGCCCGGGCAACGCGGAAGATAGCCTGCGCCGAAGTAGCTGCCGAGGAGAAGGGCCGTGCGTCGCATCTCAGATGTCGGACGAGCCCAGGTTGCGGGCGGCGCGCTGGACGTAGACGAAACCCGAATACAGCGTCAGGGCCACGGTGGACCAGACGAGGATCACGGACGTGAAGTGAACCCACCAGGGCACCTCGGGTTGGAAAGCGATGACGCCCATGAGAAATCCCACGAGGAGACTCTGGAGCACCATCTTGACTTTTCCGGTCATGACGGCGGCGAATTGGATGCCCTGACTCTCCATGTAACCGCGAATACCGTTGACGAGGAATTCCCGGATGAGGATGGCCGCGACCATCCAGGGTCTGAGGTAGGCGGCCGTCTCGGGGATCACGGCGAGATAAATGAGGCTACCGCCGACCACGGCCTTGTCCACGAAGGGGTCGGCGATGCGTCCGAAGGCCGTCACGGTGTTGTCCCTGCGGGCGATGTAACCATCCAAACCGTCGAGAGCGGTCGCGAGAATGAAGAACGTGATGCACACCCAGGCCGTGGTGGAGCGAGCCAAGGGAAAGGCAATCGACTCCTGGATGATGGTCAGAAAGACGAGCGCCACGAGGGCGAAGAGAAGCCGGATCAACGTGATCCTGTTTGCGAGGTTGAATCGGGGCATGCTCACGTCGCCAGCCTAAGGGAAGGCGGGCATGCCTTCCAGGTTTCCAGAGGTCCAGCACCGAGTCCCATCGGAATCGGGGTGCGAAGGATCGGCACTCAGAGCCTTTCCGCTTCGAGGTCATGAGCTCCCGCGGCCGTCACCCGGGCCCGAACGATCTCACCCGGTGCCGCAGTGCCGCCCCGGATCACCACCGTGCCGTCGACTTCGGGAGCATCCCGCCGGGAGCGCCCCTGCACGCCCTTCCCATCGTCGAGGGGACGGTCCACGAGGACGTCGATCTCCCTCCCGATCAGCGCCGTCTGTTTCTCGAGCGAGATCTTCTCCTGGAGGGCCATCAGTCGGCCGAGTCGTTCCTGCTTCACGTCCTCCGGCACGTGATCGCTCAGGTCCCACGCCGCGCTGCCTTCCTCGGGAGACCAGATGAAGGCTCCCAGCCGGTCGAATCGACTGCGAGCTACGAAATCCAGAAGCTCCGCGAAGTCCTCTTCCGTTTCACCGGGGAACCCGACGATCATGGTGGTGCGGACCGTGATCTCGGAGTCTCTCGCCCGAAGGCGTTTCAGGAGCGTCTCGACGTCCGACGCCTTGGTCTTGCGATTCATCAGCCGAAGCATGCGGTCGGATGCGTGCTGAAGCGGGACGTCGATGTAGGGCAGGACCGGAGTGCCGTCGGCGGATAGCCGATCGATGAGGTCCTCCGACACCTCGGTGGGATAGGCGTAGAGGAGGCGGATCCAGGCCAAGCCCGCGATGGCCGAAAGGCGGTCGATCAAGTCCACGATGCGGAACTCTCCATAGAGATCGACTCCGTACATCGTCGAGTCCTGGGCGATGAGGTTGAGTTCCTTGGCGCCACAGCCCACGAGGCGTTTCGCTCGCTCGACGAGCTCGTCGAGGGGGACGCTCTTCATGCGCCCTCGGATACTCGGGATCACGCAGAAGCTACAGGTGTGGTTGCAGCCTTCGGAAATCTTGAGGTAGGCGAAGTGCGCAGGCGTCAGCCGAGCCTGGACATGCCGGCCGGGAACTGTGAATCCGGATTCTCCTCCCGAGGGCGGGAGGTGCTCGTCGACAAGGATGCCCAACCGGTCATAGTCGGAGAAGTCGAGGAGGCGATCGACGCCCGGGACCTCCGAGCGGATCACGTCCCCATAGTTGCCGACCATACAACCCGCAACGAAGACGGCCTGCACACGCCCCTCATCCTTGAGACGTGTGACCTCCTTGAGAGCGTCCAGGGATTCCCTGCGCGCTGAGCCCAGAAAGCCGCACGTGTTGACGAGAACCAGATCGGCGTCGGCAGGGTCCTGGACCATGTCCAGACCCTGCGAGAGGAACTGGCTGACCAAGCTTTCGGAGTCCACCAGATTCTTGGGGCACCCCAAGCTGATGACGGCGACGCGTCGGTTCACGGAGCGGGTCGACGTCTCCATTCTTCAAGGCTCCCTAGAATCTCCCGGCGTCCGGTCCCTCGATAGGGGCCCACCAGCCCCTCAGCCTCCATCCGTTCGATGAGAGACGCAGAGGTTCGGAAGTCCAAACCGAGTTCCCGCTGAAGAAGCGACACGCTGCATGCATCCCGCTCCAGACAAAGTTCCACGGCTTGATCATAGACGGGGATGGCTCCGGGGCCAGAGGCGGGGGCTCCGCGGGCTTCACTGCGCGTGGGGGGGACGGAACTCCATTGGGGCGTCTCGTCCCAGGGGGCCCAGTCGAGCTCGTCTTGGCGAGCGCGGAGAGGCGGGGTCTCCTCGTCCGGTGAATCCGACGTGTCGCTCCGCCTGGGGCTCTCCGCCGTCGATTCCGCCTCCGTGGCGCCGGACCGAGAGTCGAGGAATTCCACATCCTCTTCGTCTTCGAACAGATGGGACTGGATGGCTGAGGGCTCGCCGTCGTCCTCGGCGTCGTCGCGCTCTTCGAGTGTCCAATCCTCGTCCTCGGGGTTCGGAGTCTCGTCTTCGAGTTCGGACCAAGCGGCCCCCAGATCCTCCGACGCATCGTCCTCGAGATCTTCCTCGAAATCGGCTTCGGCGGCGAGCTCGAGGACTTCGTCGAGTTCGCCCTCCTCCGCGGAGAGTTCCACGACCTCGTCGGTGTCCTCCTCTTGATCCTCTTCGAACTCGTCCTCTTCGAGGTCGCCCTCGGCGTACTCCTCGAGATCGGCGTCGCTCTCGACCTCCTCCTCCTCGAGGGGTTCATCCTCGTGGGCCCAGGTGGGCGGACCGAATGCGCTGGCAAAGACGGGAGCGGGGGCGTCGGCTTCTGTCTCCGTGGCTTCGACCTCCTCTTCGGAACCGGTCTGGAAGAACTCTTCCTCGGACGGCGGTAGCTCCAAGGCGTTGGCGAGTTCTTCCAATTCTCGGTCCTCGGCGTCGAGGCCGGCGGCGAAGTCCTGGAGCTCGATCGGGACTTCCGCGGTGATGGATTCCTCCACCTTCACATCATCCCGGGCCATATCTTCCGTGAGGTCGACGGCTTTCTCCTCGGTCGTGTCGGTCTCCCGAGGCGCCTCGATGCGATTCACCGGCGTCACCGGCCGCACCTCGTCCTCGTAGGGACGAAGGTCGATACCGCTCAGCTCCGATCGCCGGGTTGCGGGACGTGTCGGGTCAGGTTCCTTCTCGGGTTCGACCTGAACGCCTCCGCCGCCGGGCACGCCCCAAGCGAAGGCCTCGCCCGTGGACCTTTGGACCCAGTCCTTCAGGCGGTCGAAGAAGAACCAATCGCGAGCGAGGATGAGGGCGAAGGCGAACAGGGCCAGGGCGAGGACGATGGCCAATCCATGGGGAAGGACCATGAGGAAAAACACCCGCAAGCTCTCCCCGAAACGTCCTCCCCAGACGACGCCCTGTCCTTCCACGAGGCTTGCCAACCCGGCGAGGGACAGGAGCAACAGGGGAAGGCCGATGGCGCGCCTCTCGGCGTGGTCGATGCCCTTTTTGACCCACCAGACGACCACGAGGGTCAAGAGAGCTCCCATGAGCAAGTAGGCGCCGGGGAGCCCCAGGCTGCGCACCGGGAGCCCCACGAGACGGGCGATCGGAGACGCCGGGGTATCGAAGAAGCTGTCCGCCCCTTGCTCCAAGTGTTGCCCGACCAGGGCCGTGAGCTCCAGGATGACGAGAGCGAAGAGGACCACGGGCAGGACCTCGATCGTCCTCTCCTTCGCTGCGTCCGATTTGCGGGAATCCGTCATGTCCACTCTCCATCCGTGGGATCCAGCACGTGGCAAGTCAGGTCAAGAAGTCTGGGCTTCCCGCCGCGCTTCCCAATCCTCCAGCGTCATGAGCACCTCGCGGGCCTTGCTCCCCTTGAAGGCACCGACGATTCCGTCCTTTTCCATGAAATCCATGAGGCGGCCTGCTCGCGTGTAGCCGATCTCCAGTTGCCGTTGAAGCATGGACACCGACCCCCGCTGACTGGCGAGAACCACGCGAACCGCCTCTTCATAGAGTTCGTCTCTGTCTTCCATGCGCCTCTCGTCCGCATCGGATTTGGTGCGCACCTGTGTCAGTTCACGACTGTACTCCGTCTGACCGACATCCTTGACGTAGCGAACCAGGTTGCGGATCTCCTTGTCGGTGACGAGAGCCGCCTGACAACGGGTCGGAGTCGAGGTGCGCGGAGCGATGAAGAGCATGTCTCCCATTCCAAGCAGACGTTCCGCGCCCATCTGGTCGAGGATCGTTCTGGAGTCGATCTTGCTCGCGACCCGGAACGAGATGCGCGAGGGCATATTCGACTTGATGAGGCCCGTGATCACATCGACGCTGGGCCGCTGGGTGGCGAGGATGACGTGCAGGCCCACGGCGCGGGATTTCTGCGCCAGCCGGCAGATGCTGGTCTCGACTTCCTTCGCCGACGTCATCATGAGGTCCGCCAGCTCGTCCACGACCAGGACCACATAGGGAAGATTCGTGGGCAGACCGGCCAACTCGTCGGGCGTGTAGTGCTCCGACAGACGCTGGGTGACCTCGTCCTCGCCGAGAGCGTTGAACCGCTCGATGTCCCGCACGTTGACGGCGGAGAGAAGACGGTACCGCTGCTCCATCTCATTGACGGCCCAATCCAGGATCTTCGGGGCCTTTTTCATGTCCGTCACGACGGGCGTGAGCAGGTGGGGGACGTCGCGAAAGGATTGGAGCTCCACCATCTTCGGGTCGATCAGAATGAGTCTGAGCTCGTCGGGGTATTTGGTCAGCAACAGGCTCGCGATGATGCTGTTGATGCACACGGACTTGCCGGAGCCGGTCTGGCCTGCGATCAGCAAGTGCGGCATCTTGGTGAGGTCTTCGATGAGAGGATCGCCGGACGCGTCCTTGCCGAGGAAAAGAGGGATGCGGACCTTCCTCTTTTGCAGAACGTCGGAGACGACGAGCTCTCTCAGACAGACGGGTTCCCGGGTGTCGTTCGGGACCTCGATGCCCACCGTCGACTTGCCGGGAATGGGGGCCACGATGCGGATCGTCTTGGCCTTGAGGGCCATCGAAATGTCATCGGGAAGCGACGTGATGCGTTTGACTTTCGTCCCCGCCGCGAGTTCGACCTCGTAGACCGTGATCGTCGGGCCTCGGCTGATTTCCACGACCCGTCCGTCGATCCCGAACGTGGTCAGGGTCTCTTCCAACTTGTGGGCCTTGCGTCGGATCTCGGCGTCCCGTTCTTCCACATCGGATGTGGCGGGGGCGTCCAGCAGGCTGAGCGGCGGGAGGGGGTAGGGCTCCTTCCCCTTGAGGTGTTCGGCACGGGAGATCTGGAGGATTTCGATGTCGTCCCCGGTCGCCTTCACGCCCCCGCGGCGAATGCGTGGTTCGGAGGGAGGGGCCGCCACCACGGGCTCGGCCTCCACCTCGTCCGGCTCCGCCTCTTCGACCTCAGCGTCCGCCTCTTCGACCTCAGCGTCTTCGTCTTCGATCTCCTCGTCTTGGTCTTCGTCCTCGAGGAGGGCATCCAAGTCGTCCTCTTCCTCTTCCCCGGTCTCTTCCCAGTCGAACTCGTCCTGGGAAATCTCTTCGATCTCGGGAAGCTCGGCCAAAGCCGCCTTGGTCCTTTTCGGTTTCGACTTGGGCTTCGACTTCGACTTGCCCCGTCGCGTCCTCGTCCGACCTCCGGGCGGTCCGAGAAACGCCAGACGAAAACGGGGACGCAGCTTTCCGATGTCGCCCAGGATCTCCGGGATACCGCGGGCGAGTTCGACGAGAAACGTGTCGGTGGCGAGGACGAGCGCCGCCAGGGACGAGAGTCCAAGGATCAGCCCGGTCCCGAGAGCTCCAAACCAGATCAAGAGTTTCGATGAGAGGACGTCGCCGATGATGCCCCCCAGGAGAAAGGGACTCCGGGCGTAGCCGGAGGTGGGGAACAGGGCTTGCAGCGCCGTCGAAAACGACACCGCCAGAAAAAGGGCACCCAGGCACTTCACGACCGGCGCGGTGACGGCCCGTCGTACGAGGACCGAGTACCCGACGAAGAGGAGAAAAAAGGCGAGCACGAAGGCTCCGGCTCCAAAGTATTCCAACAGGAGCGCAGCGAGGGCCATGCCGGCCTGTCCGCCCAAGTTGGAAAAAGGGCTCAACTGGGAGGGAGGACTGACTCCGTCGTAGGAGACGAAGGAGACCGCCATGAAGAACGCGCAGCCAAACAAGGTCGCAGCGACCAGGATGCGCTTTGCCGGCATCTCATCCTCCCTACCGACTCTCTCCCGCCAAGCAGGGTCGAGCCTGTTCCCATGAGGGCGCCGCCGCCGTGGCGGTTCGCCCGTGCTCAGTCGGCGCGGGCCTCGAGGCCCGTGTGTCCGAAACCACCGCCGCCCCGCTCCGTTTCGGAGAGACGGACTTCTCGAATCAGTTCAGCCCGCCCCACCGGTGAGATCACCAGCTGAGCGATACGCATCCCCCGCGTCACCGTGAAGGGCTCGTTCTTGAGCACCGTCAAGATCACCCCGATCTCTCCTCGATAATCGGAGTCGATGGTGCCCGGACCGTTGACCAGCGAGAGACCGTGTCTGAGGGCGAGCCCGCTCCGGGCGCGTACCTGGCCCTCCCAACCCCGAGGAAGGGCGATTCTCAAGGCCGTGGGCAAAAGATGGATTTCTCCGGGGCGTAGGGTGACCGGTTCGCGGACCGCAGCGTGGAGGTCCATGCCCGCGGACCCGTCGGTGGCGTAACACGGATCGGGCAAGTCCTCGTGACCCGGTTCACGGAGAATGCGAACTTCGATGGGGGAGGCTCCGCTCACGGCTCGCTCCGAGGGTCGCCGGACGCGAGACTCTCGACGCGGTCGATGAGGATCTCCGCCAACTCCAGTTTGGAGACTTCGAGGGGGGATTCGAATCCCGCTCGCGTCAGCAGCCGACAACGGGCGGTCTCCGAGCCTAGATTGTCCGGACCGTTCAAGACGAGGAGATCCATGCCCTTCGTCTCGAGTTTCCGGCGCGCTTCGGATTCCGCGTCCTGCACCTCGAGGGCAAACCCCACGACGACCTTGTCGCCCTTCGCGGGCCTCAAGGTTTTCAGGATGTCCGGGTTTCTCACCAGCTCGAGAATGAGAGGTCCCTCCGTCTTTTTCAGTTTGCCGTCGAATCGCCGCGCGGGTCGGTAGTCGGCGACGGCCGCCGTCATGACGAGGGCGTCGACGTCCGACCAGGCCTCCTCGATGGCGGCATGCATCTCTCGGGCACTGACCACGTGCGTCACTCTTATCCCCCGAGGAGGGGACAAATGAACCGGTCCGGAGACGAGATGAACGTCATGATCGCGGGCAGCGGCCGCTTCGGCCACGGCGTACCCGAGACGCCCCGAGGAGAGGTTCGAGAGATACCTCACGGCGTCGATCATCTCTCGAGTCGGTCCGGCGGAGACGAGGAGGCGCATCAGGAGAGGGGGGGCAGAGCGTCCCGCACGCGGCGGAGGATCACATCGACGGGGGCCAGACGCCCCGGCCCCTTTTCGCCGCATGCCAGATCCCCGTCGTCCGGGGGGATGACCTCCCATCCGTCCGCCTCGAGGCGCCTCGCGTTGTCCTGGACGATGGGTTTGGACCACATGCGCCAGTTCATGGCGGGGGCGATGAGGCGCGGTCCTTCGAAGGCGAAGGCGGTCGTGGCCACGAGGTTGTCCAGAATCCCATGGGCGAGTTTTCCCATCGTGGAGGCCGTGGCGGGGGCGACGAGAAGCAACGCTCCGTCCTGCGCCATGCGGATGTGATCATGGTCCCGCGAAGGGCCGACGGACCAGGGGTCGTGGTAGACCGTCTCCAGGCTCATGGCCTGGAAGGTCAACGGCGTGATCATCCTTTGGGAATTGGGGGTCATCACCACCGTCACCCGGTGCCCCGACTTCCGCAGCTGCGAGGTGATGTCGAGAGCGCGGTGAATGGCGATGGACGCGGTGACGCCCAAGAGAATTCGTCGAGAATCTGCCATGGGACGGTGCGTCGTCCCGGTGGTGGTGACCGGGACGACTTCCTTCGACTAGGCTTCGGTATCCTTCGAGAGAGCGGAAAGAATCCGTCGTTCCAGCTCGTCCTCGGAGGACTCGAGAGGCACTTCGGCCTGGGGAACCCGGTGCCCCCCCGTCAGTTTCTCGATCTCCTTCCGAATCAGCTCCCGGTTTTCTTCGGTATCTTCCACCAACTCGATCTTGTCCTGCTCGATCTCGGCGATGGCGATGTCGATGGGGTTGCGGAAATCGCCGTCGACCAGGCGTTTTGCTCCCTTCGTCAGCTCGCGAATTCTCATCTGGATCAAGACGGTGGCGCGGAAAACGCCGCCGCACTTTTCGAAAAGGTTTTCAAGTCTCTCGGGATCGATCATGGTCCTGGGTCCTCGTCACGGTCTGTAGGGGCCTTCGACCTCGGAACGGAGTCGACCGTCGCGGTCAGAAGGGCGTCTCGCAGGGCTGCGGTCGTCGTCTTCAGGTCATCATTCACGAAGACCTGATCATATTCATCCTTGGCGTCCAATTCACGTCGGGCTGTCCGAAGTCTCTCGGCCACGGCCTCGTCGGTGTCGGTTGCACGGCCTCGAAGTCGCTCTTCCAGCGCCTGCAGGCTGGGAGGAGCGATGAAGACGGAAATGTGGGGAATGCCCTTTTCCCGGAGGGACCGGGCGCCCTGGACGTCGATGTCGAGCAAAACGATCCGGCCCGCTCGCACCAGGTCCGCCACGTCTTTCTTCAAGGTTCCGTAGTGATGGCCGTGGACCAGGGCCCATTCCAAGAATGCGTCCTGTTCCACGAGTTCCCGAAACTTGGTCTCGTCCAGAAAACGGTAGTCGACACCGTCTCGTTCGCCCTTGCGCGGCGGCCGCGTGGTGGCGGAAACGCTCAGGGCAAACCGCGGGTCTTCGAGGAGGCGCTGGATGAGCGTGCTCTTGCCGACTCCGGACGGGCCGGAGATGACCGCGAGGACCCCTTGGGGAACACCGGCGGTCATTCGACGTTCTGCGCCTGCTCGCGCAGGCGCTCCAGATCCGATTTGATTTCGACCACCCAACCGCTCACCTCGGCATCCGAGGCCTTCGAGCCGATCGTGTTCGTCTCCCGCAACATCTCCTGGACCAGAAAGTCCATCCTTCGACCCACCACGTCCTCCTGGGTGAGCGCATCGAATTGATGGAGATGACTCTCCAGTCTCTGGATCTCCTCGCTGATGTCGGAACGATCAGCCATGACGGCGACCTCACGCATGAGCGTGGACTCGTCCAAGGATACGTTTCCCGGCAGATCCGTCAGGAGTTTCGTGAGTCTCTGGCGGAGCTTGTCTCTGTATTCGACCACGAGTTGCGGAGCGCGCTCCTTGATCTGCGCGACGACGACGGCGATGCGTCCCGTGATGGACTTCAGCTCCTTCGAGAGGCGTGCCCCTTCGTCGGTACGCATGGTGACGAGAGCGTCCAAGGCATCTCTCACTGACGCCTCGAGGTCGTCGAGGAGGGCCTTCGGAAGCTCATCGACGGAGTCGGACGGAATGATGACGCCGGGGAGCTTGAGAATGTCGCCGAGGGACGGAGTCGAATCCTCGCCCAACTCCTGGGCAAGGAGTTTCGCTTCGTCGTGCAAGCGGGTGGCCAGGGCGCGATCGAGTCGGTGTCCGCTGGGGATGGATTCGTCTTCCACGCGCAACACGAGGCTGACCGTACCGCGGGAGATGCGCTCCTTGAGCAAGCTCTCGATGCGCGACTCCATGGCCGCAAGATGTCGTCCGAGGCGCAACTGGATCTTCAGGAACCGATTGTTGACGCTCCGCACCTCCACCTCGATATGACGGTCGGAACCGTGCAGCGACGAGCGGCCGAAACCTGTCATGCTTCGCATCAGCATCCCTCCTCGGGACGGCTGCCGGGCTTCACCACGGGCAACTCCTGCGCGCAGAGCGGGCAGTCCTCAGGCTTCCAGACCTCCAGACTCAAGGAAACGAGGGGGGTGAAGGGGATGTCGAAGGGCTCGTCCGTGCCCCGATGCACGAGGGATTGAACGCCGACGACCTCTGCGCCCAAACCCCGAAGAACCGGGATGAGTTCCCTCACGGAGCCCCCCGTCGTGACCACGTCTTCGGCGATGAGGATCTTTTCACCGGCGCTGATCGAGAATCCTCGTCTCAGGACGAATTGACCGCCGACGCGCTCCGCGAAGATGCCGGGCACGTCGAAGGCGCGCGCCATTTCGTAAGCGAGGACGACCCCCCCCATGGCGGGGCCTACGATCACGCTCGGCCGCGGGCCGTCCCACAGATCGCGCAACGCGCGGCAAAGGGCCTCGGCGCGTCGCGGGTGGGCGAGGACCCGTGCACACTGGAGGTATTGATCGGAATGGAGGCCGGAAGAGAGCTTGAAGTGCCCCTTCATGAGCGCCCCCGTGGCCTTGAAGTGATCCAAGGCCTCTTCCCGCGACGATGAGGAGGATGTCACTTCAGAGGACTGTAGGCTTGTCGACCAAGGCGATGACCAGGGCGACGACCATGAAGAGAACGGCCACGATGGTCGTGAAGCGGTTGATGCCCCCCGTTCCGTGGCCGAAGGCCTCGCCGCCGACTCCGCCGAATGCGGCGCCCATACCACCACCCTGACCTTCCTGGAGCAGGATGATCCCGCCGAGGATGACGCAGAGAAGGAAGAAAACGATATACAGGAAGAGGCTCATATCGGGGCCTTCCTCAGGTTCGGGTTTCGAAGTTCACGATGCGGGTGAAGTCGTCGGCCGTGAGACTGGCGCCTCCCACCAACGCTCCGTCGATGTCCGGCATGGCCATCAGGCCGTCAACGTTGCCGGGTTTGACGCTCCCGCCGTACTGAATGCGCAATGCGCGGGACACGGAGGCCTGAAAGAGCTCCTCCACCTCACCGCGGATGAAAGCATGGGCCGCGTTGGCGGTTTCGGGCGTCGCCGTCTTGCCCGTGCCGATGGCCCATACAGGTTCGTAGGCCACGGTGACCCGAGTCATCAGGTCGGGGGCCACGCGAGCGAGTCCGGAGCGGATCTGCCGCGACAGCACCTGTTCGGTGAGACCGCCTTCTCGCTCCTCGAGGGTTTCGCCGACGCAGAGGATGGGGTTCAGATTCGCCGACAGCGCAGCCGCCATCTTCAAGGAGATCCAGTCGTCGGATTCGCCCAGGATGTGTCGGCGTTCACTGTGCCCCACGAGGACGTGGACGGCTCCGACACTTCGCAACATGGGGCCGCTCACCTCGCCGGTGAAGGCCCCTTCGTTCTCGAACCAAAGATTTTGGGCGCCCACCTGGATGGGGGATTCCTCCAAGGTCGCCGCCACGGCGGGGATCAGGGGAAAGGCGGGGAAAAGAGCGATGTCGCGGTCCCGAACCCCCTTCAAGGACGTCGCCAGATCCGCGGCCAGCTGGCGCGCAGCGGCCCTGTCCAGGTGCATCTTCCAGTTTCCGGCGATGAAGGGGCGTCGCATGTCTTTGTCTATCAAGTCCTTGGGGCAATATGGAACCGGACTGTCCACGGAGATTCCGCGTCCGACATCTTGGCAATCCACGGTCGCAGGATCAAGGTGCCCGACATGGGGAAGGCCGACCCCACAGGAAGCGGGGTCGGCCCATTCGGTCGAAGCGACGAGATCGATGCCTCGCGGATCAGTACATGTCCGCTCCGGCGGGGTTCGGAGCCGCCTTCTTCTCCGGAAGATCGGCGATCAAGGCCTCGGTGGTGAGCAGCAACGCCGCGATGCTCCCGGCGTTTTGCAGCGCGGAACGGGTCACCTTGGTGGGATCGATGATGCCGGCCGTGATCAGGTCGGTGTATTCGCCGACGGCGGCGTTGAACCCCTCGGAGTTCTTCATTTCCTCCACCTTCGAGACGACGACATCGCCCTTGTGGCCCGCGTTCTCGGAGATCCAGTAGAGCGGCGCGGACAGGGCGCGGTAGACGATGTCCATTCCGATCTTTTCGTCTCCGTCGCACTCGGCCTTCGCGAGAATCTTGCGCGAGCGAAGGAGCGCCGTGCCGCCTCCGGGGAGGATGCCTTCCTCCACCGCGGCGCGGGTTGCGTTCAGCGCATCCTCGACGCGGGCCTTCTTCTCCTTCATCTCGGTCTCGGTCGCGGCGCCGACGTTGAT
>Ga0256841_1003157_pt1 | contig 12521 bp, 11 predicted proteins | sample 356308metaG_FD_185971 | JGI IMG/M metagenome (GOLD analysis project Ga0256841, IMG submission 185971) | Hydrothermal vent microbial communities from Mid Atlantic Ridge, Atlantic Ocean - 356-308 | ecosystem: Environmental > Aquatic > Marine > Hydrothermal vents | place: Atlantic Ocean: Mid...
CCGCGCGCTGGAAAACGCCGAACAGAACGGCATCGTCTTCATCGACGAGATCGACAAGGTGGCCAAGCGCCAGGAAACCAGCGGCTCCGATGTCTCCCGCGAGGGCGTGCAGCGCGACCTGCTGCCGCTGGTGGAAGGCTGCACGGTCAGCACCAAGTCCGGCATGATCAAGACCGATCACATCCTGTTCATCGCTTCCGGCGCCTTCCACCTGTCCAAGCCCAGCGACCTGATCCCGGAACTGCAGGGCCGGCTGCCGATCCGCGTCGAGCTGTCCGCCCTGTCGGTGGAAGACTTCGTGCGCATCCTGCGCGAACCCGATGCCTCGCTCACCGAACAGTACCAGGCACTGATGGCCACCGAGGGCGTGCAACTCGAGTTCACCGACGACGGCCTGCAGCGGCTGGCCGAAGTGGCCTGTGACATCAACGACAAGCAGGAAAACATCGGCGCACGCCGCCTGTACACGGTGATGGAGCGCCTGCTGGAGCAGGTCAGCTTCGAAGCCAGCGAAATGAGCGGCCAGCAGGTGGTCATCGATGCCGACTATGTCAACCGGCACCTCGGCGACCTGTCCCAGGACGAAGACCTGAGCCAATACATTCTTTGAGGAATCCCCCATGAGCGACACCCCCAAGCCCACCGAAATCATCCTTCACAAGGCCTCGCGCACGCTGGAGCTGGCCTTCTCCGACGGCAGCCGCTTCCACCTGCCGGCCGAGTACCTGCGCGTCTATTCGCCCTCCGCCGAAGTACAGGGGCATGGCCCGGGGCAGGAAGTGCTGCAGTTGGGCAAGGAGGATGTGAACATCACCCAGCTCGAGCCGGTCGGCCATTACGCGATCAAGATCGCCTTTGACGACAACCATGACACCGGCATCTACAGCTGGGAGTACCTCTACCAGCTCGGCGCCCATCAGGACAAGAAATGGCAAAGCTACCTGGAACGCCTCAAGGAAGCCGGCTACACCCGCAAGGAAAACAAGCTGCAGGACTGAGACCGGTACCGACCGGCGCCTATCTTCGCCGGCCTTGATCCAGATCATAGCCGTGCCGTGCGGGCGGGCCAACGATGGACTATAAGTGAAGTTTCATCACTTAATGCAGGGATAATCATGTCCGCGTCCTTCCCCCGTAGTCCCGTTCCACACTTCTCGAAAACCCTTCTGCCCCTGGCCCTATCGGTCGCCCTCAGCGCCTGCGGAGGCGGCGGCGGTTCAGGAAGCAGCCAGAACCTGACCTTGAGCGGCAGCGTCGATACAGCCGACTACCCGCTGGCGGCACGGAGCGGATGGATGCAGAAACTGGCCAGCGCCTTCGGCTTTGGGGCGGCCCATGCCCAGGCCATCCGCACGGTCGACACCCTGGTCGCCATCCCCTCGGACGGCGGCAACATCGACATCGGCGTCTACGACCATATACGAAGCGCGCGCATCGCCGGCGACGGCTCTTTCGAGCTGGCCCTGACCCGGGAGTACGACTGGGTGCTGCTGCTGATCAATTCCACGGCGCTGACACTGGACCAGAAGGTAGTCGCCTATGTGACCGTGCCGGCCACCGCAGCGGTGGCCGCCGACGGATCGCTGGTGGACCTGCCCTTTTCCGCCGCCAGCGGGTCAGCCATCGACCTGGGCAAGCTGTCCGCCTCCGCCACCGATGCACGGGCCGCGCGCAGCGGCAACGATGCCCAGTCCATCGAAGCGCAACTCAGCCTGACACTGGACCAGCTCAAGGAATACGCCCGCAACGACGACGCCTACCGCCATTTCGCCAATGTGTACCTCAATTACGCCTCGCGCAGCCGGGAGTTCTACTTCCCCCATGTCGAGTGGAGCTGGCAAGGCGCAGCCCTCGACACGCTGGGCAACGATGCAAGCGACCCTGCCGCGTTCTCGCTGTCCCGAGCCAGCGGCGAGATCGAAACCAATACCAACAGCCTGGCCTTTGCCGACTTGTGCGACGGAACCGCCTCGCTGGGTTTGTTCCCGCCCGTAGCGGTCACCATTGGTGGTGCCTCCTTCAACACCACCGACGGCATCATGAACACCGCCATGCAGAGTGGAAACAGCGGCTACGGCTACTGCTACAACGACCGCATGGGCATCCAGACCAGCGACAGCAGCGCTTCAACACTGAGCGTCCGCTTCGATCTGGCACCCACCGACAACGGGCTGTGGCGGTTGAAAGCCGATGGCCAGCAGATCGCCGCCTTCGACTTTTCCCTCACCAGCCCCCTCGATACCAATGGTTACCCTCTCGGCTTCGTTCCGGTGATCCGCATCAACCGCGACGCACAGAATGCCGACCGCATCGCTTCGATCGACATCCAGTGGAAGCAGTATGACAGCGTCAGCGGCAGCTACACACCGGTCAGCGACGACGCCGTAACCGACAAACTGGTCGCCAATTCCTTTGTCAACCTGGTCGACTACAGCGCCGCCGCCAGCGGACAGGATGTCAATTTCATCCGCTACGACCCGACCGGTCTGCTCAGCGGCACGGTGACCATCGACGGTGACTACCAGTGGCACAGCGGTACCGCCACCGCCAGCGATCCGGATAATGGCATCGCCCATGTCAGTGATCTCAGCATCGGCTACCGCCAGGGTGGCGTCAGCTACCGCTTCACCTGGAACGACAGCTGACGCTCCCCCGACGGCTGCGCAGCCGCCTGGGCCGGGCAGGGTTTCCCGCTGCTGCGGGGCGCATGCGGGCTGACCGGCTCCCCGGCTTGTGGTAGTGTTCGCGTTGTTTTCCAGCCCGGTCCGCAGCCATGAGCGATCGTCCCACCACCCATTTCGGTTTCCGCGAGGTGCCGGTCGAGGAAAAGGTCCACAAGGTGGCCGAGGTCTTCGATTCGGTGGCGCGCAAGTACGACATCATGAACGATGTGATGTCCTTCGGCGTACACCACCTGTGGAAACGCTTCACCATCGAACTCTGCGGCCTGCGCGAAGGCCATGTGGTGCTGGATCTGGCCGGCGGCACCGGCGACCTGGCAATCCGGCAGGCGCGCCGGGTCGGTGACCGCGGCCATGTGATCCTGGCCGATATCAATGCCGCGATGCTCGACGAAGGGCGTGACCGGGTCATCGACAAGGGGCTGATCGGTCGCATCTCGCCATGCCAGTGCAATGCGGAGATTCTGCCCTTTGCCGACAACAGCTTCGACTGCATCACCATCGCCTTCGGGCTGCGCAATGTGACCGACAAGGCGAAGGCGCTGGCTTCGATGCACCGCGTGCTGAAGCCCGGCGGCCGTCTCTGCGTGCTGGAATTCTCCCGCCCGCTGTACGCGCCGCTGGAGAAGGTCTACGACTTCTATTCCTTCAAGATCCTGCCGAAGATGGGCGAACTGATTGCCAACGACCGCGACAGCTATCAGTACCTGGCCGAGTCCATCCGCATGCACCCGGATCAGGACAGCCTGCGGCAGATGATGATCGATGAAGGCGGCTTCGATGAAGTGGAAGTGTTCAATCTGACCGGCGGCATCGTTGCCCTGCACCGCGGCTTCAAATACTGAGCAATGAGCCAGGAGGTCGTACATCCGCTCGTTCAGCCCGCCGGCTTTGGCCGCCGTCTGCTGGCCTTTGTGCTCGACGGCATTCTGGTCAGCCTGATCGCCACCGGCCTCGCACTGACAGTGTTCGGCTTCGACAGCCTCAGCGATTGGCAGGCGTTCAGCGAGCAGCAGCCCACGGGCACGATCAGCCTGCTGCTCAACCAGGGCCTGCCGGTGCTGTGGACACTGCTGTTCTGGCAGCTGTGGCAGGCCACGCCGGGCAAACTGCTGCTGGACTGCCGTATCGTCGATGCGCGCAGCCTGGGCAAACCCTCCTTCGGTCAGTTCGTGCTGCGCTACCTGGGATATCTGCTGTCGGCGCTGCCGCTGGGGCTGGGCTTTGTCTGGATCCTGTTCGACAAACACCGCCAAGGCTGGCACGACAAGCTGGCGAAGACACGGGTCATCCTCGAGGATGAATCGCTGATTCCATTGGAGCAGCAGCTGTCATGAGCGGCGCACTGGAGACCCTGATCCAGACCGTCGGACAGAACCTGCTCGGCGTGGCCGAGGCGCTGGGCAACCGCCTGCTGGCCATGGACGAACAGGCACTGGAACGCTGCGCCGCCCTGCAGGGGCGCATCATCGCTCTGGAACTGACCGACCTGCAACAGACACTCTATTTCCATCCTGGAACCTGGGGCCTGCGCATCAGCCTGCAGGCGCCGCCGCGCGAACCGGACGCGCGCATCCGCGGCCGCCTGGTCGGGCTGGGCAGCCTGGCGCTGGACGACGACCGCATCAGCGGCTCGATGCAGAACCGCATCGAGATCTCCGGCGACGCGCGGGTGGCCCAGCGCTTCCAGAAACTGCTGACCGAACTGGACATCGACTGGGAAGAACAGCTGTCGCAATGGATCGGCGACGGTCCGGCCTTCCGAGTCGGGCAGGCGCTGCGCGGAATGCAGGGGCAGCTGCGCCGCCATCTGGAAGCGCTGCAGCTGGACGGCAGCGAGTACCTGCGCGAGGAAGCGCGGCTGACGCCGACGCGCCCCGAGTTCGAGCAATTTCGCGCCGGTGTCACCGAACTTCGCCACGACGCGGAACGCCTGCAGCGTCTGTTCGACCGGCTGCGTGAGCGGCTGTCCGATTCGCGCCCATGATCTCGACCTTCTACCGCCTGTTCATCATCAACTGGACACTGGCCCGCTACGGGCTGGACGAGATCATCCTGTCGCTGCACCTGTTTCGCCCGCTGCGCTTTCTGGTATGGCTCAACCCCTACAACTGGTTCCGCAGCCAGCGGCTGTCGCGGGCCGAGCGCATCCGTCTGTGCATCGAGGATCTGGGGCCGATCTTCATCAAGTTCGGCCAGTTGCTGGCGACCCGCCGCGACCTGTTGCCCGACGAACTGATCGACGAGCTGGAAAAGCTCCTCGACCGTGTGCCGCCGTTCCCGGTGGAGCAGGCCCGCGCCATCATCGAGACCGAACTGGGCCTGCCGCTGGAGCAGGCCTTCCTCTCTTTCGACAACGAAGTGCTGGCCTCTGCCTCCATCGCCCAGGTACACCCGGCAGTGCTCAAGGACGGCCGCGAGGTGGTGGTCAAGATCGTGCGGCCCGGCATCGAAAAGGTGATCCGCAAGGACATGGATGTCTTGCTGATGCTGGCGCGCCTGGCCGACCGCTACTGGGAGGAAGCGCCCCGGGTCAAGCCGGTGAAGGTGGTGCAGGAGTTCGAGAAAACCCTGTTCAACGAGCTGGATCTGGTGCGCGAGGCCGCCAATGCCAGCGAACTGCGCCGCCACTTCGTCGATTCCGAGGATCTGTATGTGCCCGAGATCCACTGGGACTACTGCAAGAAAAACATTCTGGTCATCGAACGCATCTACGGCATTCCGGTCACTGATCTGGAGCAGCTGCGCGCCCACGGCATCAATCTGGAGGTGCTGTCGCGCAAGGGCGTGGAAGTCTTCTTCAGCCAGGTCTACGACTTCAATTTCTTCCACGCCGACATGCACCCCGGCAACATCTTCGTATCCCCCGACAACCCGGACAACCCAAGCTACATCGCGGTGGATTTCGGCATCATGGGCACCCTGTCAAAATCCGATCAGCGCTATCTTGCGGAAAACTTCGTGGCCTTTTTCAACCGTGACTACCGGCGCGTGGCCGAGTTGCATGTGGATTCCGGCTGGGTCGACCGTGACACCCGCATCGACGATTTCGAGCAGGCCATCCGCGCCGTCTGCGAGCCCATGTTCCAGCGCCCGCTGGCCGAGATCTCCTTCGGCCAGCTGCTGTTGCGGCTGTTCGAAACCGCCCGCGATTTCAACATGGAGATCCAGCCCCAGCTGCTGCTGTTGCAGAAAACCCTGCTGCACATCGAGGGCCTGGGCCGCCAGCTCTACCCGCAGCTGGACCTGTGGGACACGGCCAAGCCCTTCCTCGAACGCTGGCTCAGCCGTCAGATGGGCGTGCGTGCGCTGGGAGAGGGCATTCGCGACAACCTGCCCTTTCTCGCCGAACACCTGCCCGACCTGCCGCGGCAGGCCTTCCGCGCGCTCGACAAGCTGGCCAACGACCGCCTGGAAATCGAATGGAAATCGAAGCAGCTGGACGACATCCGCCGCGAGATCCGCCGCGCCAACCGCCGCAGCATCAAGGCCATCGTCGGCGGCAGCCTGCTGGTCAGCGCCAGCCTGATCGCCGGCCTCGACGGCATCGCACCGACCATGATCGGCAGCGGCCTGTTTTTCACCCCACTGGTCAGCGCCCTGCTGGCCGTGCCCGGCCTGTGGCTGCTGTACTCCCTGCTCAACGACTGACCCGAAAACCCATGCCCACGATCCAGGATATCTACCGCGCACGCCCTGCCGTCTACCGCCATCTGCGGCCGACCCCGCTGTACCGCTACGCCCCCCTCGACGAACTGTTGGGCACCGAAGTCTGGGTCAAGCACGAAAACCACCTGCCGGTCGGCGCCTTCAAGGTACGCGGCGGCCTCAATCTGGTCGCGGGTCTGTCGGAAGACCAAAAGCGCGGTGGGCTGTACACCGCCTCCACCGGCAACCACGGCCAGAGCATCGCCTTTGCCGCCCGCGCCGAGGGCATTGCGGCAACCATCGTGGTTCCCGAGAACGCCAACCCCGGCAAGGTGGCGGCAATGCGCGGCCTCGGTGCCGAGGTGATTCTGCACGGACCGGATTTCGACAGTGCCCGCGAACACGCCGGTGAACTGGCCCGGCGCAACGGCGGAACCTTCGTCGGTCCGACCGATGACCCACTGATTGCCGGCGTCGGCACCTATGCACTGGAAATCCTGCAGGATCTGCCCGATGTGGACAGCATCATCGTGCCGGTGGGCGCCGGTAGCGGAGCCTGCGGCTGCGGTATCGTTGCCAAAGCGATCAATCCCGACATCCGGATCATCGGCTGCCAGTCGGCCCAGGCACCGGCGATGCAACTGAGCTGGGAACGCGGTGAACCGGTGGAAGCCGAGATGAACAGTTTCGCCGAGGGTGTCGCCACCCGCGTGCCCTTCGAGAACACCCAGACCCTGATGCGCGAACTGTTGGATGACTTCCTGCTGGTGGAGGATGACGACATCCGCCGCGCGGTGGCGCTGATGATCGAGCATACCCATAATCTGGTGGAGGAGGCCGGCGCCATTCCCCTGGCCGCCGCCCTGCAGATCCGCACGCAGCTGGCCGGGCGCAAGACCGTGCTGATCGCCAGTGGCGGCAACATCTCCATGGACAACCTGCGCGCCGCGCTGGGCGCTGTGCCGGCCGGCACTTGATATGTATCGTTGGCGCAGGCGATGGAATCCTGTAGAAATCCGCAGTCCGATCACTGACCCTTGACCGACCATGAAGCTTTCCGCCCTGCTGCAGACCCTGCGCCCGCCCTTCCTGCTGTTGACACCGGCCGTGCTGCTGCTCGCCTTCGGGCTGGCGCGGCTCGACAACGGGTCGATTGACGCCGCCATCGCCTTCGAGATTCTTCTGACGGCATTGATGGCGCATGTCAGCGTCAATGCACTCAACGAATACCAGGATTTTGTTTCCGGCCTGGATGCGGCGACCCGGCGCACGCCGTTCAGTGGCGGCAGCGGCGCGTTGCCGGCGAACCCGGAACTGGCTTCGGCCACGCTGCTGGTCGCCGCCGCCAGCCTGATGCTGTGCATCACTCTGGGTCTGCACCTGGCACTGACCCGGCAGCCGGCGCTGATCGGCTTCGGCCTGCTCGGGGTGGTTCTGGTGGTGGCCTATACCCGCTGGATCAATCGCCTGCCCTGGCTGTGCCTGATTGCACCGGGCACCGGTTTCGGGCTGCTGATGGTGCTCGGTGGCAAGTTGGCACTGTCCGGCCACCTGGTGGCCACCGATCTGCTGCTGTCGCTGACGCCTTTCTTTCTGGTCAACAACCTGTTGCTGCTCAATCAGTACCCGGACATCGATGCCGACGCCCGCTTCGGACGGCGCACCTTCCCGATCACCCATGGCGTGGAAGCCGCCAACCGGCTCTATCTGCTGTTCGCCCTGGCCGCGTTCGCGCCGATCCCGCTGCTGGTGTTCAGCGGCCATCTGCCCCTGACGGCCCTGCTGGCCCTGCTGGCCCTGCCCCTGACCCTGCTGGCCTGGAGCGGTGCGCGGCGTTTTGGCGAGCGCATCGGCGAGCAGCCGAAGTACCTGGCCGCCAATGTGGCCGCCAGCCTGCTCACGCCGGTACTGCTGGGCGCGGCATTGCTGGTCGGCTGACCGAAGCAACTGTAACGGTCGCCTGTATCGGGAATTGTCACTGTACTTGCCGCTGACACTGACCGATCATCGGCGGATGCTGCAGCGTTCCTACAGTCTCTATCTGGCCGCGGTACTGATCTGGGGTTCCACCTTCTTTGCCATCCGTTTCCAGGTGGGCACGGTGGATGCCCAGGTATCGGTGGCCTGGCGCTTCGCGCTGGCGGCGCTGATCCTGTTCGGCTGGTGCCGGCTGCGCGGCCTGCCGCTGCGCTTCAGTCCGCGTCAGCATCTGTGGATGGCGCTGCAGGGGCTGATGCTGTTCTGCATCAACTACATTCTGGTGTACTGGGCCACCACGCGGCTCACCAGCGGTTTGATCGCGGTCATTTTTTCCACCATCGTACTGATGAACATCGTCAATTCAGCGCTGTTCCTGCGCAGCCGCGTGCAGCCCTCGATGATCGTCGGTGCGCTGTTCGGGCTGGCCGGCATCGCTCTGATCTTCCGCCCGGAACTGATGAACCTGAACCTGAAATCGAGCAGCCTGACCGGCATGGGACTGGCGCTGGCCGGCACCTGGGTGGCCTCGCTCGGCAACACCCTGTCGGCGCGCAACCAGCTCAACGGCCTGCCGGTGATCCAGAGCAATGCCTGGGGCATGGCCTATGCATCGGTATTGCTGTTGCTGGCGCTGGCGGTACAGGGCATTCCGCTGGCGATTCCCACCACGCCTTCCTACCTGCTGGCACTGCTGTATCTGGCGCTGTTCGGATCGGTGCTGGCCTTTGGCGCCTACCTGACACTGGTCGGGCGCATCGGCCCGGAGAAGGCAGCCTATACCATGGTGCTGTTTCCGATCGTGGCGCTGGGCATCTCGACGCTGTTCGAGGATTACCACTGGCAGCTGGATTCCGCGCTGGGCGTGGCGCTGGTGCTGCTGGGCAATGTCATCATCATCCTGCCGCGCCGCCTGCTGCGCCGCCTGCTGCGCCGTCTGTGGGCAACGACGGGATAAATCGGTTTTTTTCTGCAACCGCTTCTGGTTAAATCAGGGCTCCACCCGTCGCAGTCCCTACGAGGTACCCATGGCCGTTCATGTCGCCACCCACCCGCTGATCCAGCACAAGCTCGGCCTGCTGCGCAAGGACGGCATCAGCACCAAAAGCTTCCGCGCACTCGCCAGCGAGATCAGCATGCTGCTGACCTACGAGGCCACCGCCGACATTCCGATCGAAACGGTGACCATCCAGGGCTGGGCCGGCCCGGTGGAGATCAAGCAGGTCAAGGGCAAGAAGGTGACCATCGTGCCGATCCTGCGCGCCGGACTGGGCATGCTCGACGGGGTGTCCGAGCTGCTGCCCAACGCGCGCATCAGCGTGGTCGGCCTGTACCGCAACGAGGAAACCCTCGAACCGGTGCCCTATTTCGAGAAGCTGGTGGCCGACATCGATCAGCGGCTGGCGCTGATCGTCGATCCGATGCTGGCCACCGGCGGCAGCTTCAACGCCGCGGTAGATATGGTCAAGAAGGCCGGCTGCAAACAGATCAAGGGGCTGTTCCTGGTGGCCGCGCCCGAGGGCATCGCGGCCGTCGAGCAGGCACACCCGGATGTCGACATCCACATCGCCGCGGTGGACGACCACCTCAACGAGAACGGGTACATCATTCCCGGTCTCGGCGATGCCGGCGACAAGCTGTTCGGTACCAAGTAACGCGACAACACTATTCAATAACTCACAACAATAAAGAGGGCCTTCCATGTCTGACGACGCGTATTCCATGTCTCCGTTGCACACCGCCATCGTTGGCGCCCAGATGCTGTTCGTCGCCTTCGGCGCGCTGGTGCTGGTGCCGATTCTGACCGGCCTGGATCCCAATGTGGCGCTGTTCACCGCCGGTATCGGCACCCTGATCTTTCAGCTGGTGACACGCCGCCAGGTACCCATCTTCCTGGCGTCGTCCTTTGCCTTCATCGCGCCGATCATCTATGGCGTACAGACCTGGGGCATTCCGGCAACCCTGTCGGGACTGTTCGCCGCCGGTCTGCTGTATGCGGTGATCAGCGCGCTGATCTTCTGGCGCGGGGTCGGCATCGTAGATCGCTACCTGCCCGCCGTCGTGGTCGGCCCGGTGATCATCGTCATCGGCCTCAGCCTGGCACCGGTGGGCATCAACCTGGCACTGGGCAAGACCGGCGACGGCAGCGCCGAGCTGGTCACCCATGACACCGCGCTGACGATTTCGATGATCACGCTGGCGACCACCATCATTACCGCCTTGCTCGGCCGCGGCCTGTTCAAGCTGATCCCGATCCTGGTCGGCATCATCGTCGGTTACATCACCTCGGCCTTCTTCGGCCTGATCCATTTCGACGCGGTGGCCAAGGCCCCCTGGTTGGCCGTACCCAGCTTCACCGCCCCGGAATTCAATCTCGAGGCCATCCTCTACATCGTGCCCATCGCCATTGCGCCGGCCATCGAACACATCGGCGACATCGCCGCGATCCGGTCGATCACCGGCAAGGATTATTTCAAGAGTCCGGGGTTGCATCGCACCCTGCTCGGTGACGGTCTCGCCACCTCGGCGGCCGCCGTGTTCGGCGGCCCACCGAACACCACCTATTCCGAGGTCACCGGCGCGGTCGCCATCACCCGCGCCTACAATCCGGCGATCATGACCTGGGCCGCGGGCTTCGCCATCCTGCTGTCCTTCTCGGGCAAGACCGGCGCGTTGCTGGGCACCATTCCGACCCCGGTCATGGGCGGCATCATCACCCTGATGTTCGGCGCCATCGCCGCCATCGGCATGAACACCCTGGTGCGCTCCGGCGAAGACCTGTCGGAGACCCGCAACATGATCATCATCTCGCTGGTACTGGTGTTCGGTCTGGGCGGCATGACCCTGGGCATCGGCGAATTCAGCCTCAAGGGCATCGGCCTGTCGGCAGTGGTCGCCATACTGCTCAACCTGATCCTGCCCCGCCGTCACGACAAGAGCGGGCTGCACACCGAATGAGCCCTTCCGGCGCCAGTACCTCCCGGGCCTGCATCCGCGGGCCCTTTTTGTCTGCGCCGCGGGGCGCGGTACTGCTGCTGTTGCTCGTCGCGGTATTGCCGCTGGCCAGTCCGCTACGGGCCGCCGAAGAGTCCGACTGGATCCGCCAGAGTGACGCCCAGTCCCGTCTGTTGCTGGAACTGATGGGGCGCTACTCGCCTGAAACGGCCTCGGCGCTGGGGCTGGAACGGTTCGATGATGCCATCGCCGATCTCGGCGCGAACCGGCACCGCCGCATTCAGGCCGACCGGCAGGCGTTACGGGAGCAGTTCGCAACCCGCCGCGCTCGGGAAACCCATCCACGGCTGCGCCAGGACCTCGACATCCTGATCGACAGCCTCGACAAGGCCATCACCGGGGAAGACCTGTCCTGGCAGTACGAGCTGCCCTACTACAACCTGGCGCAGATGCTGTTCCAGGGCTTCAACAATCTGCTCGACGCACGGGTCGACACGCGCCGCTACCCGGCGGCACTGCAACGGCTGAAAAAATACACCGGGCAGGCCTATGGCTACCGGCCTATCACCGATCTGGCCCGTCAGCGCAGCGAGGAACGCTTTGACGAGGACGGCCTGATCGGCCCCTACATCGGACAAGTGCAGCAGGATCGCGACAACCGGACACGCTATGTGGAGGGCATGCGTCAGCTGTTCGAACGCTCCGGCCTCGATGGCTGGCAGCACGACTTCGAGCGCCTGCAGCGGCAACTGGAGGATTACGACCGCTGGCTGGGCGAGCAGATACTGCCCCGCGCCCGCAAGGACCACCGGCTGCCCCCCGCCCTCTATGCCCACAACCTGCGCGAGCTGGGGGTCGAACTGGAACCGCGTCGGCTGATCGAACGCGCCCAGGCCGGTTACCTCGACATCCGTTACCGGATGCAGGACCTGGCCGCCCGCATCGCCCGCGACCTCGATCTGAAGGACAACGACTACCGCGCCGTACTGCGCCATTTCAAGCAGCAACAACTGGACGGTGAATCCATTCTTCCCGTGTACCGCCAGCGCCTGCAGCAACTGGAAGCGATCATCCGCGCGCACGACCTGGTCACCCTGCCCGAACGCCCGGTGTCCATCCGCCTGGCCAGCGAGGCGGAATCGGCGCAGATCCCCGCGCCCCACCTGTCGGTGCCCCGGCTGATCGGCAACACCGGCCAGCCGGCGGAGTTCATCCTTCCGCTGGTCAACCCCAATGCGCGGGAAGGCGCGCCGATGGACG
>Ga0256841_1003158_pt1 | contig 12519 bp, 11 predicted proteins | sample 356308metaG_FD_185971 | JGI IMG/M metagenome (GOLD analysis project Ga0256841, IMG submission 185971) | Hydrothermal vent microbial communities from Mid Atlantic Ridge, Atlantic Ocean - 356-308 | ecosystem: Environmental > Aquatic > Marine > Hydrothermal vents | place: Atlantic Ocean: Mid...
TGGCCTTCTGGGCGTTTCGGCCCGACACCCTCTTCGTCGACGACCGGGTCGACGAGCAGCTCGACGAGGCGTTCGCCGACCCGACGCCCGTCGCCGCCCTGGCGGAGGACGAGCCGGCCACGGCGACCCCCTCCACCGTGTCCCCCGACACGACGCCCGCCGCTCCGACCGCCGTCGCCTCCGGAACCTTCCGGGGCATCGACCATCGTGCCGCCGGGACCGCCACCGTCTACGAACGGGAAGGAACCTTCGTGCTGCGGCTGGAGGACGACACCGACATCCAGAACGGCCCCGACCTATATGTGTGGCTGCTGCCCGCCGCCGACTACCAAGGCGGGACCCCCACCGACTTCATCGACCTGGGGCGTCTCAAGGGCAACGTCGGCGGACAGAACTACGACCTGCCCGAGGGCTTCGACCCCGACGGACCCCTCACGGTGCTCATCTGGTGTCGTCGCTTCGCCGTCCCCTTCGCGGCGGCTCCCCTGACGTGACCGCGCCGGGCCCCCGACGTGGCGGACCCGGAACCCAGTGAGGAAGGGGTGAAGCCCACAGAGCACGTCCCTGCGGCGGTATTACCCGCATCAGGTGTTGGCGGTCGCCGACGCTTCAGTCGGCCTCTCAGCCGGGGAATCCGCCCGGCTCCCGCCGTACCCCGTGGGCTCCACCACAGCCACCATGCCGCGTCGGGGACCGGCTGGATAGGGACGAAGGTCCCGACTCAGAGCGGAACCTCGATCCGAGTCCGCCTCTCGAAGGCGAGGCGCGTCCGGTATCCGGCGGCCCGCGCCGCCGCCCGCACCTCGTCGTACCCCCAGGCCGCCTCGTCGGGAGCGTGGGCGTCGGATGCCAAGGTGATGGGGACACCGGCGGCGCAGAACTCCTCGAGGAACCTCGGAGCCGGATACACCTCGGCGGCGGGCTTGCGCAACCCCTGACTCGACACCTCGACCGCCGTCCCCGAGACGGTCGCGGCCTTCACGACTTCCCGGTAGAGGTCGAGGGGCTCCTCGGCGGGCCGAACCCCCGCCTTCTTGCAGACGTCCACGTGGGCCAGGACGTCGACGGTCCCCGATGCGGCGAGGGCGGTCTCCAGTTCGAAATACTGCTCCCAGGCCCGACGGACGCCCCGCCGAACCATCTCCTCGCCCGCCTGGGGTCCGTCGACCGCCCAGCCCCCCACCCAGTGCACCGACCCGATGAGGAAATCCCAGGGGTAGGGGGCGATCAGGTCGAGGACGCCGTCGATCGTGTGAGGGAAGAAGTCGATCTCGAGGCCGAGCCTCACGGGGAGGCCCGCCTCCTTGGCGGCGATGACTCCTTCCACGTAGTCCTCCAGCCGGAAGATCCGGTCGAGACGCACGAAGGACTCGGTGTGCTCCGCCAGGTCCCGACGCTCGTGTTTCCAGAACTCACCCAGAACCGGCCCGGATTCGACGAAACGGTAGAGGTGCTCGGTGAACCCCAGCTCCGTGACACCCCGCGCGGCGGCCGCCTCGACGTAGGCCTCGAACCGTGCGAGGGGGAAGTCGACCGGTGCCGGGTCGTCGTCGGAGTCACGGTGCTCCCAGAGATGCAGGTGGTAGTCCCCCATCAGCTCCGCATCTGCTCCACCATCGCCTGCAGCGGCCCCGGCCCGACGGCGTCGGCGAGCTGGTTCCAGGTGGCTTCGCCGATCTCGCCCTCTTCCTCGAGCTCCGTCGCCGCCAGGTAGACCGCGTCGGCGAGCTGGGCGAACATGCCGGTCTGGTCGCGCTCGATGGCCGCCGCCACCGCCATCCTCGCCCCGGCCGGGTCGCGGCGCCCCAAGGCCTCGATGGCCCGTTCGGCGGCGGTGAGGGCTTGACGCTGCTGGTGTCCGTCCATGAACGCGGACGCTACCACCGCCGGGTCACGTCCCCGACAGCCGCGCCACCACCGGACCCATCGACACCAGATCCGCCTGGTTGACGGCCAGGTAGTTGATCCCGAACCGGGACCGACGGGCCTGGAGCAGCTCGCACACCTCGTCCACCGACCCGGCGACGAGATGGGGCGACTGCGTCGCCGCTTCGGGAATGGTGTCGAAGCGCCGGGCGAGCCGTTCCCATCCGTCGGGAGTCCCGATCTCCACCCCGAAGAGGAGCACGTTCAGCTCCAGCTCGTCGAAACGCTCCCCGGCACCTTCGCGGATCCACCCGATCCTCCGGTCGAGCACCGTGCCGGCGTCCCCGATCTCCGATGCGAGCTGCTCCGCGGTGCCTGCTCGGAGCTCGAGGCTGATCCCGACGATGTCGGCGCAGCGCCCCGCCAGGCGCAGCATCCTCGGCCCTCCCCCACCCATGAAGAGGGGGATCGGATCCTGGACCGGCTTGGGGAACCCTTCGTACCCATCGAAGTGGTAGTGCTCTCCGGCGAAGCTGAACGGTCCCGGCGCCCAGCAGCGTCGGATCACCTCGACGGCCTCGGCGAGGCGGGAGATGCGTCTCCCGGGGGGATCGAAGGCGAGTCCGATGGGCTCGTAATCGGCCCGCGCCCACCCCGCTCCGATCCCCAGCTCGAAACGGCCCTCGGAGATGACGTCGAGGCTGGCGGCCTCCTTGGCGACGAGCGCCGGATGCCGGAAGTCGTTGCCGAGCACGACGGTGCCGATCCGCAGCCGCGTCCGCTCGGCGGCGGACGCCAGGGCCGGGGTGGGCGCCAGCTTCTGGGTGAAGTGGTCGGTGCAGAGGACGATGTCGTATCCCAGGTCTTCGGCCATCCGCACCTGCTCCACCCACTCCCTCCGGCTCCGTACCGAGCCGAGGATGGCTCCGAAGCGGAACGGATGCGACGAGCCCACGGGGCGCTCAGATCTCCTGGAAGAGATAGGGGCGCAGGATGTCGAGCCGATCCTCCATCGTCTCCGGATCCAGGTACCACAACATGGCCGCGACGGTGGAGAGCAACGGGTTCCCGTCCTGGGGGGTGAAGCAGAACCCGACGACCTGGTTGCCACCTCGGACGGCCAGCGTCTCGATGGCGATCACCGTCTGGGAGAGGATGCGCCCGTAGTAGCCGTGATCCCTCCCGAAGGAGAAGATCTGGTTGGCCGAGCGCTTGTAGCTGATGGCCACCCGAGGATTGGAGATGAGCCGCTCCTTCACCTCGTCCAACGTCATGTCGTGGTCGAGGGTGATGGAGAAGTGGATGGCGTGCATGTACTGGGAGTTCAGCTTCAACGCCGACGAGTAGAGGTCGAGGTCGTACCCCAGGGTCTCGAAGAGATGGTGGGCGTCCCGGGCGTGATGCGTCCCGAAGCGCTCGTCCTTGTGCCGTTCCACGGTGGGTGAGGGCACGAAGCCGCCGTCCTGGGAGATGTCGTTGGCTCGGCGGATGCAGATGAAGCGCCCGTCCTCGAGATGGCAGGTGCCATCCTCGTCGAAGGCCAGGGTCTTCAGGAGCACCGCGATGTTGTGGGTGTTGCAGGAGACGATGTGCAGGAACCGGTCTTCCCCCCGCACGAGCGCCTCGTCGTTGACGCCCCGGGCGTACATCTTGCCGAACCCGAACTCTGAGCCCTGGGCGAGAAAACCGACGGGCCCCTTCGCCTGCTCGTAGTACTCGACCTTGTTGTCGTTGCCCGCCGGGGTGCAGTCGATCACCACCGTCGCCCGCTCGATCGCCTCCCGGGTCTCGTATTTGGGAGCATGCCCGAGCTCCTCGAAGGTGGTCCACCGGTCTTCGTCGACGACGAGGACCGCGCCCCGACGGATCAGGTCGTTGACCTTGCCCCGCTCCGTCACCAGGGGGGTTCGCTTGTGGAAGGTCACTTCGTCGATCCCGAAGGCCTCCCTGTTGTCGGCCAGCAGGCCGATCAGGGGCTCACCGATGGTCCCGGTGCCCTTCACATGGACGATCTTTGGCATTGGATCCCTCCGCTCGCGCGCCCTTCAGGCTATCGAACCGAGTCCCGGCTTCAGAACTGCTCCTCTTCGGTGCTGCCCACCAGAGCGAGGGTCGAGGCGGATCCACCGCTGATCACCTCGGAGACCCGGTCGAAGTACCCGGCGCCGACCTCCCGCTGGTGACGGGTCGCCGTGTACCCGTCCGCCTCCATGGCGAACTCCTGGTTCTGCAGGCGGACGTAGGCCGACATCCCCTCCTCGGCGTATCCCCGGGCGAGCTCGAACATCGCCGCGTTCAGGGAGTGGAAACCGGCGAGGGTGATGAACTGGAACTTGTAACCCATCGCCCCCAGCTCCCGCTGGAATCGGGCGATGGTTCCCGGGTCGAGGTGGGCGCTCCAGTTGAACGAAGGGGAGCAGTTGTAGGCGAGGGGCTTGCCGGGGAACTCGGCGTGGATCGCCTCGGCGAACCTCCGGGCCTCGTCGAGGTCCGGATGGGCGGTCTCACACCAGAGCAGGTCGGCGTAGGGCGCGTAGGCGAGGCCCCGGGCGATCGCCTGGTCGAGCCCGGCCCGCGTCCGGAAGAACCCTTCGGGGGTCCGCTCCCCGGTGCAGAACTCGCGGTCGCGCTCGTCGATGTCGCTGGTGAGCAACGCCGCCGAGTTGGCGTCGGTGCGGGCGATGATCACCGTCGGCACCCCCGCCACGTCGGCGGCCAGCCGGGCCGCGCTGAGGGTCCGGATGTGCTGTGAGGTCGGCACGAGGACCTTGCCCCCCATGTGCCCGCACTTCTTCTCCGAGGCGAGCTGATCCTCGAAATGCACGCCCGCCGCCCCGGCGTCGATGAAGGCCTTGGTGAGCTCGTACACGTTGAGGGCGCCTCCGAATCCGGCCTCGCCGTCGGCGACGATCGGGACGAACCAGTCGGTCGAGTCGTCCCCCTCCGCCCAGGCGATCTGGTCGGCGCGTCGGAGCGCGTTGTTGATCCTGCGGACGAGCGCCGGCGCCGAGTTGGCCGGATACAGGGACTGGTCGGGGTAGGTCTCCCCGGCCAGGTTGGCGTCACCCGCCACCTGCCATCCCGACAGGTAGATGGCCTTCAGCCCCGCCTTCACCATCTGCACGGCCTGGCCGCCGGTGAGGGCGCCGAGGGCGTTGACGTAGTCGGTGTGCGAGATCAGATCCCACAGCTTCTCGGCGGTGATCCGGGCCAGGGTGCGGTCCTCCCGCAGCGAGCCCCGGAGGGACACGACGTCCTCCGCCGTGTAGTCACGCCGGATCCCGTTCCAGCGGGGATCGGTCTCCCATGCTCGGGCGAGGGCGGCGGCTTCTCCGTTGGTGTTCATGTTGGTGCTCCTAGTCGATCAGTTCGTAGGCGGGCAGGGTCAGGAAGTCGATGAACTCTTGGTCGAGGGCGACCCGGTCGAACAGGCCGCGTGCGGCCCGGTAGGGGCCGGCGTGGAAGGCGTCGTCTCCGACCATCTCCCGGATACGGTCCATCTCCTCGTCGGCGATGGCGTGGACGAGATCTCGCGTCACGGTTCGTCCGTCGTCGAGGCGGGCTCGGTGCCGCACCCACTGCCAGATCTGGCTGCGGGAGATCTCGGCGGTGGCGGCGTCCTCCATCAGGTCGTCGATGGCGGCGGCACCGTTCCCCGCCAGCCATGAGGCGACGTAGCGGATGCCGACGTTCACGTTCGTCCGGATCCCCTGCTCGGTGATCGTCCCGCCCTCGATGGTGGTGTCGAGGAGGTCCGTGGCGGTGACCTGGACGTCGGGACGCTGCCGTTCGATCTGATGGGGTCGATCCCCGAGGACGGCGTCGAATTCGGCCCGGGCGGTGGCGACGAGATCCGGATGGGCGACCCAGGTCCCATCCGAGCCCTGGGTGGCCTCGCGACGCTTGTCCTCCGCCACCTTGGCGAGGGCACGTTCGGTGACCTCGGGCTTGCGCCGGTTCGGGATGAAGGCGGCCATCCCACCGATGGCGTGCGCTCCACGCCGATGACAGGTGGCGACCAGCAGATCCGTGTAGGCCCGCATGAAGGGCACGGTCATCGTGACCTGGTTCCGGTCGGGCAGGAGGAACGCCGGGTCGTTGCGGAACTTCTTGATGACCGAGAAGATGTAGTCCCAGCGGCCGGCGTTGAGTCCCGCCGAGTGTTCCCGCAGCTCGTAGAGGATCTCCTCCATCTCGAAGGCGGCGAGGATGGTCTCGATGAGCACCGTCGCCCGGATGGTGCCCCGGGGGATCCCCAACCGTTCCTGTCCGTACACGAACACGTCGTTCCAGAGCCGCGCCTCGAGGTGGTTCTCCAGTTTCGGGAGGTAGAAGTAGGGGCCGGTGCCCGCTTCGAGCGCCACCCTCCCGGCGTTGAAGAGGTAGATCCCGAAGTCGAAGAGCGAGGCCGAGACCGGTTCCCCGTCCACGAGGAGATGTTTCTCGGGGAGGTGCCAGCCTCGGGGACGCACCATGAGGGTCGCCACCTCGTCGGCGAGGCGGTACTGCTTGGTGGGGGTGTCGAGGGCAAGGGTGCGACGGTAGGCGTCGACGAGGTTCACCTGACCGGCGACGACGTTCTCCCAGGTGGGCGTGTTGGCGTCTTCGAAGTCCGCCATGAACACCTTCGCCCCGGAGTTGAGGGCGTTGATCATCATCTTGCGGTCCACCGGGCCGGTGATCTCGACCCTGCGATCTCGGAGATCGTCGGGGGCGGGGGCGACGCTCCAGTCGCTGGCACGGATGTGCGCCGTATCGGCGAGGAAGTCGGGCCGGATCCCGGCGTCGAGCTCGGCCTGACGTTTGGTGCGGAGCTCCAACAGCTCGGCGCGGCGGGCTCCGAAGGTGCGTTGGAGGTCGGCGACGAACTCGACGGCCTCGCGGCTGAGGACCTCGTCTCCCCGTTCGGGGAGGTCCCGGGTGATCTCGATGCTCATGACGCACCCTCCATGCTCGGAAGGTGCATCATTCTTTTCATCTACTGCGTTGCTGTCGAGCCCTGTGTTGGATAAGATCTGGCATCCTTTCATATCGTGAAGGATGAGGTGAACTTTGACACCCCTCTTCGATCCTTTGGTCCTCGGTCAGCGGATCCGCCACCACCGACGCCGCCGTGGTCTCACCCTCGACGACCTCGGCGAGAAGGTGGGGCGCCCCGCCCCCTACCTGTCGTTGGTGGAGAACGGCCGTCGCGAACCCAAGCTGAGTCTCGTCTCCGACATCGCCAACGCCCTCGACGTCACCGTCGCCGACCTCCTCGACCCCACACCGCCCAGCCAACGGGCCGCCCTCGAGGTCGAGCTCCGCCGCATCCACGAGGATCCGCGGTTCCGCCGCCTCTCCCTCCCCCACCTCAAACCGTCGGCCCGGGTCCCCGACGCAGCCCTCGCCCAGATCGTCGGGCTCTTCCGAGCGCTGGTCGAGGATGGCGACGAGACGACCGAGCTACGACGTGCCCACGGACGGGTCACCCGGAGACTCGCCGAGAGCGACGGCCGCCTCCCCGAGGTGGAGCGAGTCGCCGCCGCCGCCCTGCAGCGAGCCGGATACTCGGGGGCGGGTCCCCTCACCGCCCGTAACCTCATCGACCTCGTCGCCGGTTACGGCTACCGCATCGACGCCGTCGAAGCCCTCCCACCCGGCGTCCGTTCGGTGCTCGACCGTCGCCGCAGAGTCCTCCTCATCCCCCAACGGAACGAGCTCCGCACCCGCCAGGCCCGCAAGGCGGTGCTGCAGACGATCGGATCCATCGCCCTGGAACACTCCGAGGCCGCCGACGTCGAGACCTGGCTGACGCAGCGGGTCGAGACCGCCTACTTCGCCGCCGCCGTGCTCGTCCCCGAACGGGCTGCCGTCCCCTTCCTCCTCGCCGCCCGCGGGGATCGGGATCTCTCGGTGGAGGACCTGAAGGAACGCTTCTACGTGTCCTACGAGATGGCCGCCCAGCGTTTCTGCAACCTCGCCACCCACCACCTGGGCCTGCGTACCCACGTGATCCGCAGCGACCCGGCCGGGATGGTGATCAAGGCCTACGCCAACGACGGGATCCCCCTCCCCACCGACCCCTTCGGATCCGCCGAAGGGCAGTTCCTGTGTCGCCGCTGGGGCGCCCGGGCCGCCTACCGATCCGAGGATCGCTTCTCCCTCCACCACCAGTACACCGAGACCCCGGTCGGTGCCTTCTGGTGCGCCACCCACATCCAGGCGGACTCTGACGCCCACGCCGTCACCGTCGGGGTACCCGCCGACGACGCCCGGCTGTTCCGCGGACGCGAGACCGCCCACCGCCAGCGTTCCTCATGCCCCGAAGGTGCGTGCTGTCGTCCCAGCACCTCCCAGCATGCTCGCTGGGACGGGCAGGTGTCGGTCGGCAGCCGGGCCCAGGACCGCATCGTCGGCCTTCTCGCCTCCGATCCTCGGCCCCGGGTCGACTGGGTCGAGATCCTCGACCTCCTCGACGACCACGACCCCCCTTCCTGACCGGAGAAAATGGGTCCTCCGACCCATGAATCGGCGTCACCAACCGGCCGATGCACGTGGTGGAGCCGTCTCGAGAAAGACCTCGAGCGATGCGTGAATTTCCGGCGACCTTGAGACTTCCGGGTGAACGTGGACCCGGGCTGTCGGTGACGGTGTTCCTCGACGACGACACCATCGCCATCCGAACGGGCAGCGTCGACCTGGGCACGTGGGCGCGCCGAGAGCTGATCCTCTACGCCGAGGACGACGGCATCCACCTGCGGGCCGAGGGCGAAGAGGTGATCCTGTACACCGACGACGATGCCCTCTTCGCCGTGGAGCTGGGTCTCCGCCATGGACCGCCGATCCTCCGCCGTCGCATGGCCGAGCTGTGGCGCCGCCGCGACCACGACGATCTGGTGGCCCACCCCACGGTCCGTTGACGGCGCTCTGCCGCCTCGATCCCTCCCCAATCCCCGTCCGAGCGATACCATGACGTCATGCGACGTCGGATGCTCATTTCTGCCGTTGTCGGCGCCGGGATGTACCTGGCCACCCCCTTCGCGCTCAAGCGAGCCTTCGCTCCGCCGCAGCGCGAGATCCCCTACACCCCGAAGGATCTGGGTCTCCCCGAAGAAGAGGTGTGGATCGACGGCCCCAACGGCACCCGTCTGCATGCCTGGTGGGTACCGGTCGGCCGCCCGGCACCGGCCGTGATCGTGCTCCACGGGTGGGGAGGCAACGCGTCCCTCATGCTGCCCATCGCGCCCCACATCCAGCAGGCCGGATTCCACGCCCTCTTCCTGGACGCCCGGAACCACGGACTCAGCGAGCACGACGACTTCTCGTCGATGCCCCGCTTCGCCGAAGATCTCGAAGCCGCCTTCCGGTGGCTCCACCTGCGCGACGACGTCACCGACATCGGCGTCGTCGGCCATTCGGTGGGAGCGGGTGCGGCGATCCTCGCCGCCTCGCGGGGCCTCGGCGTCAGCGCCGTCGTCTCCGTCTCCGCCTTCGCCCATCCCGGCGAGCTGATGCGCTCCCAGGGGCCGCTGGCGAAGCTCCCCCAGCCCCTCCGCTGGTGGATCCTCCATCAGGTGGAACGGATGATCGGCTACCGCTTCGACGACATCGCGCCCCGCAACCGGGTCGCCGACGTCGAGGTTCCCCTCCTCCTCGTCCACGGTGACGCCGATCCGGTGGTGCCCGTCTCAGACGCCTACGAGCTGGCCGAGCGGATGCCGGAACGCCGACTCATCATCGTGCCCGGAGGTGGACACTCCGATCTGGAGCCCTTCCAGCCCTACCTGCCGGATGTGCTGGAGTTCCTGTCGGAGCACCTCTCGGCCCGGGTGTGAATCGTCAGGCCAGGAACAGGGCGGGCTCTGCCAGGTTCTCCAGCACCATGGCGATGAACCTCCGCCCCACACCGCCGTCGATGACCCGATGGTCGTAGGAGAGCGAGAGCGGCATCACCGGTGCGACGTCGACCCGTCCGTCACGAACGACGGGTTGATCGACGGCACGTCCCACCGAGAGGATCCCGGTGGTGCCCGGCGGCACGATGGGCGTGCCGAATCCGCCGCCCAGCGCACCGATGTTGGAGACGGTGAAGGTCTGCCCGGTCAGCTCCTCTGGGGCAAGCCTCCGCTCCTTCGCGCCGTCGGCCAACCGGAGGATCTCCGCCGACAGGTCCAACAGCCCGAGCCGGTCGGCCCCTCGGACGACCGCCACCATCAACCCTTCCGGGGTGTCGACGGCGACGCCCACGTCGACCCGACCGTGGAGCACCAGCTCGTCGCCGTCCAAGGTGGCGTTGAACTCGGGGAAGGATCGCAGCGCAGGGATCACGGCCATCACCACGAGAGCGTCGAGGGGGATCTTCACCCCGTGACGCTCCTCCAACGCCCGACGGGCCGCCAGCAGTCGGGTGGCGTCGACCTCGTCGAAGGTGGTGACGTGGGGGATCTCCGACCAGGATCGGACCATGTTGGCGGCGATGGTGCGGCGGAGCTTGGAGAGGCGGCGACGCACATCGCCGGGTTCCGTTGCGGGTCCGCGGTCGGCCGTCGTCGGCGTCGGCTCGGCCTCCGGCGCCGCAGGTGGGGCTCCTTCGGCGGCCGCCAGGACGTCCTCACGGGTGATCCTGCCCCTCGGACCGGTGCCGACCACGGTGGTCAGATCGACGCCGAGTTCACGCGCCAGTTTGCGCACCACCGGCAGTGCCTGCACCTTTCGACCACTGCTCGACGGTGACGGGACGGCCAGCTCCTCCGCCTCGTCGTCGAGGGTTCCGACGATGGGGGCGGCGTCGGCGCCGGTCTCCCCGCCCCACGTCTCCCCCTCTTCGCCGATCACGACCAGGATCTCCCCCACCCTGATGGTCTCGCCCTCCGCCGCCCCGTGATGGAGCACGACACCGGCGTACGGCGACGGGATCTCGACGACGGCCTTGTCGGTCTCGACTTCGACGACGGGTTCGTCGGCGGCGACGGTGCCGCCGACCGGCACCAACCAGCGGACCACCTCGGCCTCGGTGAGGCCCTCTCCGATGTCGGGAAGCCGAAACTCGTGCGCCATCGTCCTGCCTTCCTCGCCCCGACCCTATGCCGAGAGCGTCTCCTCCACCGCCGTCACGATCCGTTCGACGGACGGCAGGTAGTACCGTTCCGATTTCTTCAGCGGGAACACGGTATCCCATCCGGTGACCCGTCTCGGCGGAGCCTGGAGCGAGTACAGCGCCCGTTCGGCCACCAACGCCGCCACTTCGGCTCCGAACCCCAACGTCCGCGGGGCTTCGTGGACGACGACGAGCCGCCCGGTCTTCTCCACCGACGCCAACAGCCGCTCGGTGTCCAACGGTACGAGGGTCCGCAGGTCGACGACCTCGACGGACACCCCCTTCGCGGCGAGGACGTCGGCTGCCTGACGGGTCTCCCGCATCATCGCCCCGTAGGAGACGAGGGTGACATCGTCGCCGCTCCGTTCGACCGCCGCCTCACCGATCCGGGTCGTGTACCACCCGTCGGGGACCTGCTCTTTCACCGCCCGGTAGAGCCGGATCGGTTCGAGGAAGATCACCGGGTCGGGGTCTTCCACTGCCGCCGCCAGCAGGCCCTTGGCGTCGGCCGGTCGGGAGGGCACCACCACCTTGAGCCCCGGGGTGTGGACGTAGATCGTCTCCGCCGATTCGGAGTGATGTTCCGCCGCACCGATCCCCCCGCCGTAGGGGATCCTGATCACCATCGGTGCGGTGAATCGATGCCGGGAGCGGTTGCGGATCCGGGCGACATGGTTGGCGATCTGGTCGAAGGCAGGGTAGGAGAACCCCATGAACTGGATCTCGACGATGGGGCGCATGCCGCCCACCGCCATCCCGAAGGCCATCCCCACGATCCCCGACTCGGCGACCGGGGTGTCCACGACCCGCTCCGGCCCGAACCGTGCGTGAAGGCCGTCGGTGATCCGAAACACACCGCCGGTCCGTCCGACGTCCTCGCCGAGGACGACGACCTCCTGGTGGGTTTCGAGGGCCCCGGCGAGGGCCTGGTTGAGGGCCTGGGCGAGGGTGAGGACCGCCATCAGTCCTCCGCCGCCCGGATCGCTTCGGCACGCTGCTCCACCAGATGGGGCGGAACCTCGTCGAACATCCCCTCGAAGATGCGGGACGGCCCCAGCCCGTCCATCCCCTCTGCCAGCTCGACGGCCCGCTCGATCTCCACGGCGGCTTCCGTCTCCAGCTTCTCCTGCCATTCGGGGCTCCACGCGTCCCGTTCCGAGAGGAAGATCCGGACCCGCTCGAGGGGGTCGCGCCGCCTCCATTCCGCCACCTCGTCTTCGTCCCGGTAGCGGGTGGGGTCGTCCGACGTCGTGTGTGGCCCGAGCCGGTAGGTGACCGCTTCGATGAGGGTCGGGCCTTCCCCGGCCCGCGCCCGGTCGATCGCCTCCGCCGTCGCCGTGAAGACCGCGAACAGGTCGTTGCCGTCGACCTGGACCCCCGGCATCCCGTAGGCGATGGCCTTCTCGGCGATCGTCTCCGACCGGGTCTGGGCGTGGCGGGGCATGGAGATGGCGTACTGGTTGTTCTGGCAGAAGAACACCACGCCGAGCCCGTACACGGCGGCCAGGTTCATCGCCTCGTGGAAGTCGCCTTCGGAGGTGGCGCCGTCACCGAAGTAGGTGATGGCGATCCGG
>Ga0256841_1003159_pt1 | contig 12516 bp, 11 predicted proteins | sample 356308metaG_FD_185971 | JGI IMG/M metagenome (GOLD analysis project Ga0256841, IMG submission 185971) | Hydrothermal vent microbial communities from Mid Atlantic Ridge, Atlantic Ocean - 356-308 | ecosystem: Environmental > Aquatic > Marine > Hydrothermal vents | place: Atlantic Ocean: Mid...
GAATGATATGGGAGTTAAAACAATTATGTACAATTGTAATCCCGAAACTGTATCTACAGATTATGACACTAGTGATATATTGTATTTTGAGCCTATAAATTTTGAGGGTGTTAGAAGTGTGATAGAGCGTGAAAAACCTGATGGTGTTATTGTTCATTTTGGAGGACAAACACCATTAAAATTATCTGGGGATTTGACTAGAATTGGTGCTAAGATCATAGGTACATCTGCCAAGGTAATTGATTTGGCAGAAGATCGTGAAAAGTTTTCAGAATTTATTAAAAAAGTTGGTATTAAACAACCAGCAAATGACACTGCAACAAATAAAGAAGATGCTTTAAAAATTGCAAATATCATAGGATATCCTGTCTTAGTCAGACCTAGTTATGTTCTAGGTGGACGTGCCATGAGGATTGTTTATAATGATAATGAATTAAATGAATATATGCAAGAAGCTGTTAATGTAAGTAATGATTCTCCAGTATTAATTGATAAGTTTTTAGATCATGCAATTGAAATTGATGTAGATGCCATAAGTGATCAAAAAGATGTATACATAGGTGCAATTATGCAGCATATTGAAGAAGCAGGTATTCATAGTGGTGATAGTGCTTGTTCTCTTCCTCCTATATCGTTATCTAAAGATTTACAAAAAGAGATAGAAATTAAAACAAAAGAGATTGCTCTTGGTTTAGGTGTGAAAGGATTGTTAAATATCCAATATGCAGTTTATCAAAATGAAATCTATATGATAGAAGTAAATCCAAGAGCGAGCCGTACAGTTCCATTTGTAAGTAAAGCTACAGGCATACCTCTGGCAAAAGTAGCAACAAGAGTGATGTATAAAGGTGATTTGCAAGAAGCCCTGAAGTTTTATGACAGATTTAATATTGTCTATCAAGAAGGTGATATATTTAAGCCAAAAACAAAAGAATACGTATGTGTTAAAGAAGCAGTTTTCCCATTTAAAAAGCTTTCAGGAGCTGATTTGATTTTGGGTCCTGAGATGAAATCTACCGGTGAAGTGATGGGTATAAGTGATAGTTTTGCTCTTTCCTTTGCTAAAAGTCAATGTGCAAGTGATAATAGATTACCAAAATCAGGAACAGTTTTTATCTCCTTAACTGATGTTGATAAAGTATTTGCTAAAGAATTAGCCAAAAAATTTGAAGATATTGGCATGGATATAGTTGCAACAGGTGGTACACATAAAAAATTAGAGTCTGTTGGTATTGTCTCTCAAAAAGTTTTAAAAATTAGCGAAGGCAGACCTAATATTTCCGACATGATTAAAAATAATGAAATATCTCTTGTAATAAATACAAGTGATAGTTCTGCTACTAAACAAGATGCAAGGCAAATTAGACAAAATGTATTAAGATTGGGTATACCATACGTGACAACAGTTGCAGCGGCATTAGTAACAGCAGATGCAATTTCTGCAATGCAAAAGCGTGATGGATCGCTAAATCCTAAAGCAATTCAAGATTATCTTTCATGAATAAAGATACGGTATATCTGACACAAACAGATACTACCGTAGGATTTGTATCACAAAGTAATAGTAAACTCTCTTTGGCCAAACAAAGAACTCCTTCTAAGCCTGCAATCATGTGCGTTTCTTCTTTTAAAAAACAGAAAAAACTAACAAGAGTTCCTAAAAAATTTAAAAAATATATCAGGCGTAGGGATAAAACAACATTTCTTTATCCAAACAAAAAGGCAATAAGAGTTGTAAAAAATGGTGAACATCATATGTTTCTAAAAAATTTCTTTTATCTGTATTCCTCTTCAGCAAATAAAAATCTTGAAAAATTTGACTTAGCATATGCAAAAAAACAAGCAGATATTTTAATACAAACTCATATAGGCTACAAAGAACAAACAGCATCTTCTATTTTAAAATTAAGTAAAAATAAAATTCATAAACTCAGATAACTTTAGAAAAAAGTCCATAAAAAAGTGGATTTTCTACAAAAGTGAATAAAAAAGTAACAAAAATCTATCTAATATAATATTAATATCAATATTTATGGAATAAAGTAAAAAAAACTTGTATACTGAAAGTAGTTATAGGAGGATTTATGATGAAGAAAATTACTTTATGGATACTTGTTTTTGGAAGTTTGCAATCTTTAATTAGTGATGATATCCAAAACAAAATGCAATTTAATTGGCTAAATGATTTGGAAACACTTGTAAGACTTGATACACAAAGAGATAATACATTACAAGGGCGTGATATCAATAACAATGGTATTCGTGATGATGTAGAAAATTATGTAAAACAAAAATATAAAAATGATCCTTTCCAAAAAGGTATATTTTTAAAAGCTGCACAAAAAATTCAAACAATACTTACCTTGCCAAAAGATGCAACACCACAAACCCACTGGATATTGGATCGTCAGTTACTATCTTATTATACTTGCAGGGATTATATCCTATATAGACAAAATGAAAAAAACATTGAAAAAGAGATGCTAAGTAAGACAATTTTTAAAGGAAAAGTTTTAAACACTAAAGAGAGATTAACAGCATATATAGAGCATAAAAAAAAGATTCCTATAAATTTTGATGATTTGTCTAAAGATGAATTAAAAAGGGAAAAAGAAAATTGTTTATCCATGTATCAAGCATTTGTAGATAAAGAAAGCCCAAATAGTATCTCATTAAATACAAAATAAACTATAGTTCTTCTTAATCCCAGTATTTAGGGATTTGCTTGGAAATGGTGCTTTAGCTCCATCAAATATTGGTAAGTTTTTAAAGATTTCAACTTCAAAAAAAGTGCAAAATTTAATATATGTACCAACTTTTTAGGTGTAGATAAAAGCACTACTTCCTATAAAGACCTGAATTTAGGCTTTTTGGCTTAAAATATTTCTGCAGAAAGCTATAACTAAAGTCACTATTTACAAGTATAAAATCCTTAACTTAATGGCAGTGATAGGTGATCTATATATATTCATGTTATACTAAAAACATGAAAAGAGTTATAGTATATGGTGATTTACATGGTTGTCTTGATGAATTTGCAATATTGCGTCAAGAACTTAAAATCACTAAAGAAGATATAGAGGTAAGTGTTGGAGATATTCTCAACAAAGGTCCCTATCTGGCAGATAAGATGATTGCATATATGCAAGAGCATAGCATAAAAGCTGTTATTGGAAACAATGAAGCCAAAGCTATGAAACAGTATGAAAAATATCTACAAAGTGGCGAAGAGTATTTAAAAACACTTAGACCATTTGAAATAGCTACTGTATTAAGTATGCAAGATAATGAATATAGTTATTTAAAATCATTACCATATTATTTAAAGTGTGAGAATCTTACTATCTTACATGGAGGATTGACTCCTGATATGAAACTCTCTAAAAACATGGATATGGTGTCAAAAAAAGAGATGACTTTAGTCAGATATCTTAATAAAAAGTTAGAACCCATTCCCTGGAGTGATGAAGATAATCGTTATAAGTTCTGGAGTGAAGTTTATGACGGAAGAGAAGGTTTTGTTATATCTGGACATCACCCATTTCCAAAGCCAAAGATAGAAAAATATGCTTTAGATATTGACACAGGCTGTGTTTATGGAGGTAGATTGACAGCAGTTGTTTTTAAAAAAAATAAAAAGGGATATGATACAAAAAATTATGAATTTTTCTCACAAAAAGCAAAAAATGATTATTGGAAAAAGTATTTAAAAGGTGTGTAGTGTTTCAAGAGTGATATCAACACTTTTTACTAATGATTCGATGTTGTATCCACCCTCAAGTAAAAAAGCTACAGGTTTATCTTTTGTGAAAGTTAGAATTATTTTGAGCATCTCATAAAGTCCATCAAAAGTAACTTGAGATGTTGAAATTTCTTCATCTTTCATAAGGTCATAACCAGCTGAAACTAAAACAATATCAAAGTCAAAATCTTGTGGTAATTGTTCAAAAAGTGTTAAAAACTCTTTATCATCAATATAATCTATATAAGGTAAGTTTTGAGTAAAACCATAGCCTCTACCTTCACCTTTTTCTGAAAAATCACCTGTAACATAAGGGTAATTATTTTTCTCATGAGTACTAAAATAATAGACACTATCATCATTATAAAATATATTTTGAGTACCGTTACCATGGTGAACATCAAAATCTATAATCATTACCTTTTTATAACCTGCTTCTTGTGCATAACGTGCCATGAGTGCGATATTGTTAAAAATACAAAAGCCTTGCCCTGTGATGATTTCAGCATGATGTCCTGGTGGGCGTAGGTTTAAAAATGCTCTTTTCCCTTTACCCTGTGCAAAAAAATCTATTGCATTTTTTGTGCTTGTCGCTGCTTTTAAAGCAACATAAAAACTATCTTCTGAAATGATTGTATCACTTGAGATGATCGATCTCACACCATTATCATATCCATTCTCAATCCAGTCTACATATTCATAATCATGTACGGCAAGTAGCTCTTCTTTGTCTCCTAAGCGACTTGGAATAGGATACATATCGTGATACTTCTCTTCTACAAGAAGATTGATAGATTCAGTACGAAATTTATTTTCTATATGAAATTCGCCTGTATCGTGTAAGCTAAAATCAGGATCGTATAAATAACCAACGTTTTGCATATATTTACTTTGTTTGTATAAATTTACCAGCTTTTTTAGCTTCAACTTTAGCTACACTTTTAGATATAGTAGCAGCAGCTTTAGCCTTTGCAATTTCAGTAGTAGCTACTGCTTTGGCAACATCCTGAGCACTTTTTAACTGGGCTTTTTGTACATCTTTTTGTGTTAGAGAATGGTTTTGGTCTTGAAGTTGTGCAAGTTTTACATCTGCTACAGCTTTAGCTATATTTGCTTTTGCTACTGCTTTGGCAACATCTTGAGCACTTTTTAACTGGGCTTTTTGTACATCTTTTTGTGTTAGAGAATGGTTTTGGTCTTGAAGTTGTGCAAGTTTTACATCTGCTACAGCTTTAGCTATATTTGCTTTTGCTACTGCTTTGGCACTTTGAACAAAGGCAACAGATTTTGCTATTTTTGCAATCGCTTGTGCTTTTGCAATATCAACAGTAAGAGAGGGTGGTTTTGGTAAATCATGTTGAGTTATGGGTTTTATTGCTTTGATAACTTTTATTGACTTTAAAATCTCTTTAGATGCGTTTACTTTGACAACTTGAATTGAAGAAAGTATCTTAGCTATTTGTTCATGTGAAATAACTTTTACAGGTTTGACTGGTGTTGGAATTTTTTCTACTAAAAGAGATAGATTATTTTGTTTTTGTGTTGGAATTTTGTTGATATGTTTGGGTGCTGTATCTAATTTATGCGTTTGTTTTGAAATATTTTTCCTGGCTTTGTCTAAAACTAAAGGATGTAAAGAAATCTCTTTTTTAATTTTTACCTTTTTTTGTAAGGAAGTTTTTTTATTTGAAATCGATGTATGATTATTTGTGATAGTTGTTTTTAAAGTGCTTTTGTCTATCTTGTCTGGAGTAGGTTTTAATATTTTATTTTGTGTGTTTTTTATGCTTTTAGTTTTAGTGCCAGAAGTTTTTTGAGGATATAATGTATGTGGTATCTTTTGGTGAGGATTGTAAAGTTCATTTGTTTTTTTAGTATCTTCTCCACACCCTCCTAGTATCAGGAGTGTACTTAAAGAAAGTGCAGATGTAAAAAGTTTTTTATACATTAAATATCCTTTTTAATTATTTGAAAATATTATACTTAAAAAGAACTAAATTGGATATTAAAAGACTATTTTCCCTTGTTCCTGTAGTGAATTTATGATCTCTTTTGCTTTTGCATGACCATTGAACGCTGCTTTTCTGCACCACTCTAAAGCTTTTTCGTGATCTTGTTCTACTCCTTCTCCTGCATCATAAAGCTGACCTAGATTATATTGTGCTGTGGAGAGATTTTTTTCTGCTGCACGTGAAAAACAAACATATGCTCTGTGAAAGTTTTGTTCTACTCCACGACCTTCTTTATATAGTACTCCTAGATTATTAAATGCTTCTATATGTCCTCTTTTGGCTGCTTCTTCATACCAAAAAGCTGCCTCTGAATAATTTTGTACACATCCAGCTCCTTGTTCAAACATTAAAGCAACTTCATATTGAGCTAAATCTACACCCCCAACGGCTGAACGTAAAAAAAGTTCGTGTGCTTTTTCTATATCTTGTGTGATATATTGGCTACTGTTTGCATACATTAAACCTAAGTTAAAAAGGGCATATGGCTGCTCTTGTTCTATGGCTTTTTCATACCAGTATATTGCCATCTTTTCATCTTTTGGTACTCCTTGAGCTTGCTGATACATAAATCCTAGTGAAGTTTGTGCATCTGGATTACCTTCATTTGCCATCTTTTCATAGCGGACAAAAGCTTCAGGATATTTTTTCTCATTGTAAAGTTTATGTGCTTCTTTTAGCATAATTATTCCTTGGTTTGTTTGATTTTTTTTCTCCATTCATGGAGTGTTTTTTCAAATCCAATTTGATTTGAAGTATAAAACTTTAGAGGTTTTTTTAAATATTTTTGTTTGACCCATCCTCCAAAATCATGAGGATATAAATATCCTTGAGGAGAGGGACTTTTTAAGTGGTCTAAAAAAGGTAAAGGCTGCTCTTCTTTTACATATTTTAAAGCATCGTTGATTGCTCTATATGCACTATTTGATTTTGGTGAAGAGGCAAGATATATAAGGCATTGTGAAAGGATGATTCTGCATTCTGGATAGCCTATTTTTGATACAGCACTCATTGTAGATACCGCTAAATTTAAAGCATTTGGGTTCGCATTTCCTATATCTTCACTAGCCAATATCACTAAACGTCTGGCAATAAAATCAGGACTTTCACCTCCGTCAATAAGTCTTGCTAGATAATATAGTGCGGCATCAACATCACTACCTCGGATACTTTTAATCATGGCACTTGCTAGATTGTAGTGGCTATCATCACTGCTTACTCCATCTTTTAACATTGTTGGACGTAAAGATTTTAAGGTGTCTACTGTGATATTTTTATCTATTTTAATAGCAAATTCCAATAGATTTAATAAAGCTCTACTATCCCCTGCACTTGATGTTATAAGATATTTTTTAGCATCATGATCAATTGAAAATTTTATCTCTTTTTGTACTTTTTCAATCAACTCTTCCAAATCTTCAAAGCTCAGAGGTTTAAATTCAAATAGCATAGACCTTGAGCGAATACCTGCTGTAAGTGTAAAATAAGGATTTTCAGTTGATGCACCGATAACAATAGCGATATTTTCTTCCATTGGGATAAGTAAAACTTCTTGTTGTGTTTTACTTAAACGATGAACTTCATCTACAAAGATAACAGGCTTGATAAGTGAACCTTTATATTGTGAGAAAATTTTACGGAATTGTTCAACTTTTAAACTTGTAGCATCAAGTTCATAAAAAGGAGCGTCAAGTTTATTTGCGATGATTTTAGCCATTGTTGTTTTGCCACATCCTGGAGGACCAAAAAAGAAAGAGTGTGGAATATTTCCTTGTTCTAGTAATTTATAAAAAGCACTCTCTTTTGAAACAAGATGTTTTTGCCCAACAACTTCTTCAATCGTTTTTGGACGAAAGATTTTAGCAAAATTAGTCACGTTTGTTTTTCAATCCTTGTAGATATGTGTGTAGTGAGTGATATTCTGTTTTAGTTAGAAAACGACTTTTCCCTGGTGGTATATCTAAACTAATACCCCCAAATTCTACACGTTTAAGATCCATCACATCAGCATCAAAATATCCAAAAAATCGACGAAGTTCTCTATTTTTTCCTTCTGATATTGCAACTTTTAATTTTGTGTAGCCACCACTCTCTTTTTGGACTTTATACCATAAAAAAGGAGCAAAATCCATAGAAACAATATCACTTTTAGAATGAGCACCCTTGGTGGCTACATCTGCATGAAGACCTTTTTTCATAGCTTCTTGAATAGCTTCAGTAAGAGAGCCTTTGATTTTTAGATAGTATACCCTCTCAAGTTTACTTGTCATCAAAGCAGTTGCAACATCTGGTGCATCTGTCAATAAAACCAATCCCTCACTTGCAAAATCAAGGCGACCGACAGGAATATAATGATGATATCGTTTAGATAAATTATCAAAGATAGTTTTTCTACCTCTGTCATCTTTTTTTGTAACAAGTTCCCCTTTATTTTTATTGTAAACTAAAACAGTAAATTCATTTTTGGGATGAACAAAACGTCCGCGAAGATAAACTTTATCTCCTTTGTGGACTTTTGTAGAGAGATCAGTGATAACTTTTCCCTTGATTTTTATATGACCATTTTTGATCAATTCATCCGCTTCACGGCGTGAGTGTTTTGTGTTGTGGGAGAGGTACTTGTTTAGTCTTATTCCATCGTTCATTTTATTCCTGCTTCTATGAGATCATGAATATGTAAAATACCTTTGATCTTTTTGTTTTCATCTGTGATTACGAGATGTTGTAGTTTGTGCTCTTCTATAATTTTTAATGCATCACTTGCGAGCATATTTTCATCAGTGATAAATTTTGGATTTTTGGTAGCATAGCTAAGGGCATTAGCATCAAGTGAAAAGTCTGTTTTCATGAGTGCTCTTCTTAGATCACCATCGCTAAGGACAGCTTCTAGTTTGCCATTATCTGCAATTAGTACATTGCCAAGTCTTCCTTCACTCATGACCACAATAGTATTTTTCAGTGGTGTATCTTTTTCTACAATAGGTAAATTTTCAACTCTCATAAGATCTTTTATCTTAACAAAAAGCATTTTCCCTAAACTTCCACCAGGATGAAAAGAAGCAAAATCCTCTTTTTGAAAACCTCTTTTCTCCATCATGCAAACTGCCAAAGCATCACCTAGTGCCATCGTTAATGTTGTAGATGATGTAGGTGCAACACCAAGAGGACAAGCCTCTTTTGAGATAGATATTGGGATAAGTACGTCTGAATATTTGCCTAAAGTTGTATTTTTATTTTTTGCCATTCCAATTAGTGGAATATCAAAACGCTTGATGTGAGGAAGTATTTTTGTTAATTCTTCACTCTCTCCACTATAACTGATTGCTAAAACAGTATCATCTTTTCCAATCATCCCAAGATCACCATGAAGTGCTTCTGTAGGATGTAAGAAAAAACTACTTGTACCAGTGCTTGCAAAAGTAGCTGCCATTTTACTGCCTACAAGACCACTTTTACCTACACCTGTGATGATGAGTTTACCTTTTGTCTGATCGATCAATTTTACAGCTTGATCAATCTCTTCACCTAGTCTTTGTGCATTATCCTGTAGTTCATTTGCTTCAAGAAGCAATACCTTTTGTGCTATTTCTATAAAGTTCATGAATATCACATCAAAAATATTGTTGGTACAATAGTTGGATATTTTTTCTTTTGTCTGAAGATATGTTTACGAACTACTTGTCTGATACCATTTTCAATACCTCTTTGATCTTCAAACATTTGTGGTTTTGCATTGATCAAAAATTGATCTAATATCTCTTCCATCTCTTTAGAAAATGCTTTATCTCTTCTATCTGGTACTATTCCATATGTTCTCACTACTGGTTTAGAGATTAGTTTTCTTGTTTGTTTGTCAATCTGTGCAACTATCATAACTACACCAGCTTCTGCTAGATTTTGTCTATCTAATATAACATCATCATCAACTTGTTTATTGATTTGGTTATCAATATAAGTTTTACCTGCTTTTACACTACCTACTTTTTTGAGAGATCGTTGTGAAACTTCTACTTGATCACCATCACTCATAAGGTAAATATTTCTTGGATTAACTCCACACGATATACCTGTTTGTGCGTGTTTATGGATATGGTTGTATTCACCATGTACTGGCATGAAAAATTTTGGCTTGATTAAACGAAGCATCAATTTTTGCTCTTCCATTGCAGCGTGTCCACTTACATGAATCTCACTAAAATCTTGATATGCTACTTTTGCACCAGCTTTTATTAAAAAGTTTAATACTCTTGAAACACTTGCTTCATTTCCTGGAATAGCTTTAGCTGAAATGATGATTTGATCAGTTGGTTTGATTTTGACATGACGATGTTCATCAGTAGCCATTCTATAAAGAGCACTCATAGTTTCACCCTGACTTCCTGTTGTGACAATTAAAACATCTTTATCATCATATTTATTTACTTCATGAGGATCTATAAAAATACGACGATCAAGGTTAATATAACCTAGTTCCATCGCGATATCAAGATTTCTCTCCATAGATCTTCCAATAACACATACTTTTCTATTGTATTTGATTCCATGAACTATAGCTTGATAAACTCTATGAATGTTTGATGAAAAAGTGGACATGATGACACGACCTTTAGCAGAGCTAAAGATTCTATCAAAAGTTGGTCCTACAGTGCTTTCACTTTTTGTGATACCTGCTCTGTAAGAATTTGTACTATCGCTTAAGAGTAACAATACCCCTTTTTCACCATAATGTGCAAATCTGTGTAGGTCAGTTGGATATCCATCAATAGGTGTATGATCGATTTTAAAATCACCTGTGTGAATAATAGTACCAGCAGCAGTTGTGATTGCTAGTGAAGAAGCATCGATAATCGAGTGAGTTACATGCATCCACTCTATCTCAAATTCACCGATTTTATAAACTTTTCTTTTTTGAATAGGTCTAAAATAACTTTTATCTTTTTTGAGTCCATGTTCATCAAATTTATTTGAAATCATACCAAGTGGTAATGGTGTAGCATAGATTGGAAATTTAAATTGTTTGAAAAAATATGGAACAGCACCGATATGATCTTCGTGTGCGTGTGTGATGATGATAGCATCTATTTTATCTTTTATCTTTCTAATGTAACTAAAATCAGGAACAAGAATATCCACACCATGCATATCTTCAGAAGGAAAACTCATTCCTATATCAATGATGATAGCAGAAGTGTTAGTCTCCATGACCATGAAGTTTCCACCAATCTCACCAAGACCACCTAACGGTGTAATTTTAACGCTTGCAGATGGATTACCTTTTGCTGTATTAAAAGTTGTTAGTGCATCTGTACGTACTTTTTTATTGGCTTTTATAGCCTCTTTTATATCTTTTTCCCACTCTTGATTTCCTAATTTTGCAGAAAATTTAGGTGGACCTTTTCTTTTCTTGTTCCGATTTGGGTTTTGGTTTTGTCCCTGTGGACGTTGATTTGGGTTTTTGTTTTGGTTGCGGTTAGGATTTGGCTTCCTGTTTGGGTTGTTATTATTATTTTGTTGTGTTTTGTTTTCTTCCATGTTTATATTTCCTATTTATTTAAATTTTTAAACAATAGGTGATAATCTGAAATTTTGAGTTGATGTGGTCTTGATTTTAGTTCTATTTTCAATATATCAAATAGTTTAGTAAGCTCTTCTTTTTGATAAGTATGCTGTAGATTCTTTATCAAAACTTTTCTTGGTTGTCGAAATGCTATCTTTAAAAAAGTTTTGAATTGTTCTACCTCTGTAGTTGTTTCAAATAAATCTTTTTCAAGATACTTACTAAATTTTACTAATCGTAACACTGATGAAGTCACTTTCGGAGGAGGATCAAAACATTGTGATCCTACATCAAAAAGTATCTGGGACTTCGCAATTATATTTGCTAAAATAGATAATGCTGAAAAAGTTTTGTCTCCACTTTTGGAAGCAAATTTTACAGCGACCTCTTTTTGTATCATAACTAAAATAGACATACACTTATCATCATCAAGTGCTTTTAATATGATATTTGTAGCAACATAGTATGGTAGATTTGCGATTAGATGGTACTCTTCTTCTCTAAGTGAAGTATTTTGATACTCGTCCAATACATCACCACAAATCAACTCAAACTGTCCGCTTTGAATTTCGGTCTTAAAAATATTTTGCAAATAACCGCATAACTCTAAGTCAATCTCAAAAGCTACTACACGCTTTGACGCTTTGAGTAGCTCTTTCGTTAAATCACCTAAGCCAGGTCCAATTTCAACAACTAATTTGTCATCATTGGGCATCGATTGGATGATTTGATTTTTAATCGACTCATCTTTTAAAAAGTTTTGACCAAATTTTTTCTTTGCTTTAATCAAATTATAGAGCCTTTTTGTATATCGGCTGATATTATACTTTAATAGAGCTTATTGTTTGTTTATTCTTGATATGTATAATAAAATTTTGCTTTTTAATAATTTATCATGAAGATTAAAGTATCATGAAATAAAAGGAGTGCATATGAATTTTGACAAGGTTATTTCTGGGTTTTTCTTTATTTTGGCGATGACTGTAAATTTTGGATTTTTTTATGGAAATCCTGAAGTTTTGGCAGAACATAGTAAGTATGAATTATTTGCTGCTATTGTTGTGAATTTAATTGCAACTATTTTAAAGTTTGGAGATAAAACACAAGTTGGGTCAGTCTTGCTTGCTACAAGTTTGGTCGCAGATATTCAGTTGATCGCTTCAGCTTCTGTATGGGTCATTGCATTATATGGATTTGACTCGTTTGGT
>Ga0256841_1003160_pt1 | contig 12515 bp, 10 predicted proteins | sample 356308metaG_FD_185971 | JGI IMG/M metagenome (GOLD analysis project Ga0256841, IMG submission 185971) | Hydrothermal vent microbial communities from Mid Atlantic Ridge, Atlantic Ocean - 356-308 | ecosystem: Environmental > Aquatic > Marine > Hydrothermal vents | place: Atlantic Ocean: Mid...
CGCCCACCCTGGCGCGCACGTCCGCGGCCAGGCGGGCGAACTCGGCCACGGCGCGCGCATCGCGCGAACCGTGGCCACAGATCATCAGACCGGTTTTTTCAGCCATGGAGACGGGCCCGGCGGCGCCCGGCGATCCTTTGCGCCAGCAGACCGGCCAGGCCGATGGCGGCCAGTCCCAGGGCGGCATAGCCGCTGATGTGGGAATGGCCCTGGCCATTGTCCAGGACATGGCCGGGATGGGCCAGGGCGCTCGCCGCGCTCATGGACAGGATGGCAAGGGAAGCGAACAGGGGTTTCATGACGAGATCCTCCTTGGGTGTGACAAGGCAGGATCCGCTCTCGGGTCTCTGGCAGCATCCGGACTTGGCCCCCGATTTGGGTCGGCCGCACCGGAATGGCTTTCAGTCCCTTCAAACGGAACGCTGCGCGACGGGGCAAGCGTTACATGCCGGGAGGCTCAAGGTCAATGCCCACAACAGACATCGCCGCCGGCCGGAGGACAGGCCCTGTCCCGCCGGGACGGGGCAGGGGGGCGCATCAGCCGCCGCCGGGTTTCTCAGTCCTTGTGATAATCCGCGCCCAGGCCGGTGCCGCGCTTGGACATGGGTACGTAATTGCGCATGACGGGGCCGGTGTAGAGCTGGCGCGGGCGGCCGATGCGATGGGTGGGATCGGCGATCATCTCGCGCCAGTGGGCGATCCAGCCGACGGTGCGCGCCAAGGCGAAGAGCACCGTGAACATGGAGGTGGGGAAGCCCAGGGCGCGCAGGGTGATGCCGGAATAGAAGTCGATATTGGGATAGAGCTTGCGCTCCAGGAAATAGTCGTCCTTGAGGGCGATCTGCTCCAGTTCGTGGGCCACCTGCAGGAGCGGATCGTCCTTGTGGCCGACCTCGGCGAGGACCTCGTGGGCGGTGCGCTGCATGATGCGGGCGCGCGGATCGTAGTTCTTGTAGACCCGGTGTCCGAAGCCCATGAGGCGGAAGGGATCGGACTTGTCCTTGGCGCGGGCGATGAACTGTGGGATGCGCTCCGGGGTGCCGATCTCCTCGAGCATGTTGAGGGCCGCCTCGTTGGCGCCGCCGTGGGCCGGCCCCCACAGGCAGGCTATGCCCGCCGCCACGCAGGCGAAGGGATTGGCCCCCGACGAGCCGGCCAGGCGCACCGTCGAGGTGGAGGCGTTCTGCTCGTGATCGGCATGGAGGATGAAAATGCGGTCCATGGCGCGCGCCAGCACCGGATTGACCTTGTATTCCTCCGAGGGCACGGAAAAGCACATGTGCAGGAAGTTGGAGGCGTAATCCAGATCGTTGCGCGGATAGACGAAAGGCTGGCCGAGGGAGTACTTGTAGGCCATGGCGGCCAGTGTCGGCACCTTGGCGATCATCCGCCGGGTGGCGATCTCGCGCTGCTCGGGATCGTTGATGTCCAGGCTGTCGTGATAGAAGGCCGACAATGCGCCGACCACCGCCACCATGATGGCCATGGGATGGGCATCGCGGCGGAACCCGCGGAAGAAGATGCTCATCTGCTCCTGCACCATGGTGTGGTAGGTGATGGCGTCATCGAACTGGCGGCGCTCGGCCTGGGTGGGCAGCTCGCCATAGAGCAGAAGATAGCAGGTCTCCAGATAGTCGCCATATTCGGCCAGCTGGTCGATGGGATAGCCGCGGTAGAGCAGGGTGCCTTCATTGCCATCGATGAAGGTGATCTTCGATTCACACGAGGCGGTGGAGGTATAGCCCGGATCGTAGGTGAAATAGCCCGAGCGCCTGTAGAAGTTCTGCACGTCGATGACATCGGGACCCATGGAGGCCTTCAGGATGTCGAGATCCAGGGTTTCGCCCCTGATGTTCAGGCGCGCCTTGTCACCGGCGTCCTTGCCGGCGGCGCCCGGATTGGATTTCGCGGATTTGCTCATGAAAGACACCTTCCTGCGATAAAAGTGGTGAAATCCCGGGGCGCAAGGGCCAATGCTGGCGCGCCTCGCCGGGCAGGCTCTTTCCGGCCGTTTGCGGGGCCGGACGCATCCTTGAACGGTTACCCTTCATGGCTAGCGCATTGGCGCGCCGCCCGCAAGGGCGCACAAGGGATCATGCGGGCCGGCCAGCGGCGCATTTCAGGCGGCGGACATCCGCTGGCAAGGATCTTGCGCGGCCGGGAGCCCGCAGGGCCGAAAGGCAATGGAGTGATCCGCAACAGGGGACATGCCGCCCTTGGCGGACCCATGTCCATAATTCGCATAATATATATTATGGAAACTTATTTCCATGTGGATGACGGGCCATGGCCAGCAAGCGGTTCTCGGTCTTGCTTCCGGCATTTTGAGCGGCCGGCGAAAAAATATCGCGCAAGCCATTGAAGCATCAATCCATTTTCCCCGTGCGCATGACCTTCAGGCCAAGATCGCGGATGCGGGTGCGCAAGGTGTTGCGGTTGATGCCGAGAAGCTGTGCCGCCTTCAGCTGGTTGCCGCCGGTGGCCGCCAGGGCGGCTGAAATCAGCGGCGCCTCCACCTCGCGAATGACCCGCTCATGAAGCCCCGGCGGCGGCAGGCCGTCCCCATGACGGGCAAAATAGCCATTGAGCCAGTCCTCCACCCGCTCGGACAGCGAGGCCGGTCCCGCCGGACCGTCTCCGGGAGTCTCATGGCCGGCATGGGCAAGTTCCTGCTCGATGATGTCCTCGCCGATCTCCTCTTCGGAATAGATGGCGACGATGCGGCGCACCAGGTTTTCCAGTTCGCGCACATTGCCCGGCCAGCGGTGCTTCCGGAGAATGCCGATGGCGGGCGGCGCAAAATGCTTGTGGGCCAGGCCATCGGCGCTGGCGGTCTTGAGGAAATGGGCGACGAGATCGGGAATGTCGTCGAGCCGCTCACGCAATGGCGGCAGGCGCACCGGCACCACGTTGAGGCGGAAGAACAGATCCTCGCGGAACTGACCGGATGAAATCATCTGCTTGAGGTTGCGATGGGTGGCGGCGATGATGCGCACATCCGCCCGGATCGGCCTGGAGCCGCCCACGGCGGTGAACTCGCCTTCCTGCAGGACGCGCAACAATCGCGTCTGCGCCTCCATGGGCATGTCGCCGATCTCGTCGAGAAACAGCGTGCCGCCGCGGGCCTGCTCGAAGCGCCCGGCATAGCGCTGCGCGGCCCCGGTGAAGGCGCCCTTCTCGTGGCCGAAGAGCTCCGATTCGATCAGCTCGCGCGGGATGGCGGCCATGTTGAGCGCCACGAAGGGCCCACGGCGGCGGGTGCCGAAATCATGCAGGACACGCGCCACCAGCTCCTTGCCGGTGCCCGATTCGCCATAGATCATCACCGTCAGGTCATTCTGGGTCATCCGCGCGATGATGCGGTAGATATCCTGCATGGCCCGCGAGCGGCCGATGATGGGCAGATCCTCGGAGCTGAAACCGGTGGGCGCGCGCTTGGCCGGGTCGGCGGAACTTTGTTCAATCGCTCTGCGAACAACATTGAGCATCTCATTGAGATCAAATGGTTTTGGAAGATATTCAAAGGCCCCTCTCTCGGCTGCCGTGATGGCCGTCATGATTGTATTCTGGGCGCTCATGACGATGACCGGCAGGTGGGGTCTTTTCTGTTTCACCCTGGGGATCATCTCGAAGGCGTTCTCGTCGGGTAGCACCACGTCGGTGATCAGCACATCGCCCTCCCCGGCCATGATCATCTCCCACATGGCGGCGGCGGTGGAGCCCGATGAAACCTTGTATCCGGCCCGTGTCAGGGCCTTGGTGAGGACCGTGCGCACGGCGGCGTCATCATCCACGACGAGAATGGTCTTGGTCATGGCGCTTGCATTTCCTCTCATTGGCCGGCATCTCCCCTGCCCTCTTCGTAAAGCGGCAGGAGGATGCGGAAGGTTGTATGGGCATCGGTGGAATCGCATTCCACCACGCCGCCATGGTCGCGCACGATCTTGGCCACCAGGGCCAGCCCCAGGCCCTTGCCGGAGGGTTTGGAGGAGATGAAGGGCTCGAAGATGTGCTGGCGAATCTCCTCCGGAATGGTTGCGCCGGTATTGACCACCTTGACCTCCAGGGGCAGCGAGACCTTGTGGCTGGAGCCGGCCACGGCGATGCGCACGCCGGTGCGAAAGGCGGTGTGCAGGGTGATCTCGCCGCCATTGCCGGATTCCACGATGGCCTCGGCGGCATTCTTCACCAGGTTGAGCAGCACCTGGATGAGCTGATCGCGGCTGCCCAGCACCGGCGGCAGGGAGGGATCGTAGATTTCATGCATCGGAATGCCCGCCGCAAAGCCGCTTTCGGCTACCCGCCTGACGTGATCCAGGACGTCATGGATGTTGACCGGCCGGCGCTCCGGCGGGCGTTCGTCGGTAAAGACCTCCATCTGGTTGACCAGATCGCGGATGCGGTCCGTCTCGGCGCAGATGAGCCGGGAGAGCGCCTTGTCCTCCTCGTCCAGGGAGGGCTCCAGCAATTGCGCCGCGCCGCGAATGCCCGAAAGCGGATTCTTGATCTCGTGGGCCAGCATGGCGGCCATGCCCGAAACGGTGCGCGCCGCCGCGCGCGATGTGAGCTGGCGGCCGATCTTCTGCGCCATGGAGCGCGGCCATATCTGCAGGATGATGACGCCATCCAGGTCGGGAACATGCGCCGCCTGCAGATCGACCGAGCGCTCCCCGCCGGTGCGCGGGGTGCCGATGCTCACGTCATATTCGTTCATGGTCACGCAGGTGTCGCGCACCTGGCCGATCATCTCCAGCAAGGGCGAGGAAAAGGGAATGATGCCGGAAAGACCGTATTTCGCCAGGGTGCGCGCCGAGGTCTGGAAGAAGAGCTCGGCGGCGGCATTGGCGAAAATGATTTGCTCTTGCGCATCCACGGCCAGCAAGGGATTGGGCATGGCCATGAGCAAGGAGGCGCGAAAGTCCGTGCTGCCAGTATCCATCACGCCGCCCTTTCGCCACACAGAACAGATGAAAGCTCATCGAGCCTGCCGCGCACCACCGCCGCATCCGCCTCGCGCACCAGCCGCGCCCGCCATGCCCTTGCCCCGGCATCTGTCAAAAACCCCGCCTCGCGCCAGCGCTGGAGCGCCCAGCCCAGATGCTTGCGCGATACCAACAACCCGTGACGCGCTCCATGATGAAGCAGCATGTCCTCGAACAGCCGCACCGTCTCGCGCCATTGCGCCGCCGCATCCAGGGGCCTGACGCCAGATCCCGGATCGAGCGCCCCGGCGAGCTCACCGGCGAACCACGGCCTGCCCTGGCAGGCGCGCCCCACCATGACCCCGGCCGCGCCCGATTGCGCCAGCGCCGTTTGCGCGCTTTTCACATCCACGATGTCGCCATTGACGATCACCGGAATGGACACCGCGCGCACCACATCGCGCACCGCCCGCCAGTCCGCCGCGCCACCGTAGAACTGGTTGCGGGTGCGCGCGTGCATGATGATCATGCCCACCCCGGCGGCCTCGGCCCTTCGGGCGATTCCGGCGGCGGTCAGCGATTGCGCGTCCCAGCCCAGGCGCATCTTGAGACTGACGGGCCGCCCCTGCGCCCCGCGCACCGTGGCCTCGACGAGCCGCAGGGCCCTGTCCGGATCGCGCATCAATGCCGCGCCGGAGAGCTTGCCGGCCACCATGCGCGACGGGCAGCCCATGTTGATGTCGATGATGTCGGCCCCCATGCCGGCGGCCATGCGCGCGCCCTCCTCCATCCATCTCTCCTCCCGTCCCGCCAGTTGCAGGACGAAGGGATGAATGTCATTGTTGCGGGCGCGGCGGCGCACATCCTCGCGCCCGGCCATGAGGGCTTCACCGGCCACCATCTCGGTGGTGACCAGCCCCGCCCCGTTGCGCCAGGCACAGGCGCGAAAGGGCGCATCCGTCACCCCAGCCATGGGGGCGAGGAGAACGCGGTTGCGCAGGACGGTCTTGCCCAAGGTTATGCACATTTTTTAATCAGTTTCTGATAATGCCTAATATATCGGCATCATACGTGCGCCAAGGCGGGCTGACAAGAGAAAAAGCCCTTTCCGGGGTGGAAAGGCCGCCTTTGCGCTGTCGGGAATGGAAAAGGGGTCACAAATCCGCGGCAAGGGACGCCCTGGCGCGGGCGCGGCGGCGATGTTCAGCCGGAGGCGGACTGGCGGGCGGCGATCTTTTCGGGATCCTCGGCCAGCATGGCGGAGACGACGGCCTCGGCGCAGACCTCATCGCCCACCCTGGCGGTGCAGTCGAACCAGTAGATGTTGCGCCGGCCCTTGATGGTCTTCACGTCGAAGCGCACCGTCTCGCCGGGCACCACGGGGCGGCGAAAGCGCGCCTTGTCCACCGAAACGAAATAGACCAGGGAATCGGCCGCGCGGATGCCCTTGTGGGCCAGCACCATGACGCCGGCCGTCTGCGCCATGGCCTCGAGCAGCAGCATGCCGGGAAAGACCGGCTTGCCGGGGAAATGGCCCTTGAGAAAAACCTCGTCGCCGGTGACATGCTTGTAGCCGACGGCGGAGGATTCGCCATCCATCTCCTCCACCCGGTCGATGAGCAGCATGGGATCGCGATGCGGCAGGATCTCCTTGATCCGCGCCAGATCGGCGTTGTCCAGATTCTTCTCGCTCATGATGTCTCCCGGCCGGAATGTCCGGTTTTTCAGAACTTGGTGCCAACGCCGAACTGGATCAGCTCGTCCTTGTCATACCTGGCCTTCTTGACGGCATAGGCCACGTCGAGCCGCAGGGGACCGAAGGGCGATTTCCAGATGACGCCACCGCCGACGGAGGCGCGCAGCTTCGGCTTGTCGCCGAGATTGGTCTCGGGGGAATCGAAAACGGTGCCGAAATCGGAAAAGACGGAGCCGGTCAGGCCAAGGCTCTCGGGCAGACCGAGGGGGAAGAGAACCTCCACCGTGCCGATGGCGTAGGCCTGCCCGCCCAGATAGTTGCCCGCCGCGTCGCGCGGGCCGATACCGGCCACCTTGAAGCCGCGGAAGGAGGGGCCGCCCTTGACGAAGCGATCGTTGATGCGGACGGAATCGCCGTTCCAGCCGTGGATGTAGCCGCCGGTGGCCTTCAGTTTCAGCGTCATGCCTTCCATGAACAGCGGATGGAAATAATATCCGGCCACCTCGGTCTTGACATAATGGACATCGCCGCCGACGCCGGCGAAATCCACCGCCAGCTGGCCGCGGAAGCCGGACGTGGGATCCACCGGGCTGTCCAGGTTGTCGAAGACATAGGTCGCACCCAGGGTGGAGATCAGATCCTTGCCGATGGAATCGCAAACGGCGGGAGAATAGTCCGGATTGGTCCCGGGAGGAACGTCCGGCGTACACACATCCACCCCTCCCTTGACCTTGGTATCGCGATAGGTCAGGCGGTAGCGCGTATAGAGGTGCTGATAGTCATCGAGCGCAAAGCCCAGCCGCAGGCCGAAGCCCACCTGGTTGGTGCGATACTTCGATTCCTTCTTCATGTCGGTGTGCGAGCCGAACAGATCGAAACCGGCGCTCATGTTGCGATCGAGAAAATAGGGTTCGGTAAAGCCGAAATCCACCGACTGCTGCTTGAACGACAGGGAGGTCTTGAGATTGATCTGGCGGCCGGTGCCGAGAAGGTTGCGCTCGGTGTAATCGGCCGAGCCGATCACCCCCTCGGTGGTCGAATAGCCGGCCGAGAAATGCAAGGATCCGGTGGACTTCTCGGTGACGTGGATCACCAGGATCATCTTGTCCGGGGCGCTGCCGGGCTTTTCGGAAAAGTCGATCTTGGAGAAATAGTCCAGGGCGGTGAGCCGGCGCCGGGCGCGGTCCACCAGAATGCGGTTGTAGGCATCGCCTTCGGCGAGCCGCAACTCGCGGCGGATGACCTCGTCCAGGGTGCGGGTGTTGCCGATGATGTCGATGCGCTCGATGTAGACGCGCGGCCCCTCCTGGATGTTGTATTTCACCGTCAGGGTCCTGTCCGCCGCGTCGCGCTCGATCTGCGGCTGCACCTGGGCGAAGGCGAAGCCGGCCTTGCCGGCCTCGACGGTGATCTTCTCGATGGACTTGTCCACCCTGGAGGCGTCATAGATGTCGCCCGGAACCGTCTCCACCTCGTGGCGCAGTCTCTTGGGGTCAAGGTCGGTGTCGCCGGTGTTCACCACCACGTCCTTGATCTTGTATTGTGGTCCCTCGTCGATGGTGAAGGTGATATAGAAATCCTCGCCATTGGGGGCCAGCTCGGCATCGGCGGAGAGCACCTGCACATCGGCGAAACCGTGCTTGAGATAGAAGCGGCGCACCAGCTCCTTGTCATAGGCCAGCCGGTCGGGATCGTAGCGGTCGGCGGTGGAGAAGAACTTCCACCAGGCGTGCTCGGAGGTGGTGATGACATCGCGCAGGGTGCTGTCGGAGAAGGCGTGGTTGCCGACGAACTTGATGGAGCGCACCCGGGTGGCCTTGCCCTCGTTGATCTCGAACACCAGATTGACGCGGTTTTGCGGCAGGCGGATGATCTTGGGCTCGACGGTGACGCCATAATGCCCCGAGCGGCGATAGACGGTCATGATGCGCTGCACGTCCGCCTGCACCCGCGCGCGGGTCAGCATCATGCGCTCGCGCAACTGCACTTCCTTGCGGATGTCCTTGTCGGAGATTTCCGAATTGCCCTCGAAGTTCACCCGGTTGATCATCGGGTTTTCCTCGACCTTGACCACCAGCGCGCCGCCGCGGCGCAGGATGCGCACATCGGAAAACAGCCCGGTCTGGAACAGGGCCTTCAGGGATTCGTCTATGCGCTCCGGATCGAAGGGGTCGCCGGGCCTGACCTGCAGATAGGAGCGCACCGTTTCCGGCTCGACGCGGTGATTGCCCTCGACGATGATGCGCGAAATGCCCATGGCCTGCGCCGCCGGCAAGCCAGCCAGCGCGACAATCATGGGCACAGACAGCAGCAAGGCCGCCACGAGGCGGCTCACAATCCTGAATTTATCTTTGTACATCAGACTGTTGCGTCCCCATTTTCATGCACCCCAGCCGATGGCGGGTGAATCGTTTATCCGTTTTACGCTGTTTCCATCCGGTTGCAAACAGCAATCGCATATTTTTTTCATCCCCCTCAGGATGAAAAGAGCCGCATGATGTCGTTGAAGGTGGCCGCCGCCATCATGGTCAGGATCAATGCCAGCCCCACCTTGAAGCCCAGTTCCTGGGCGCTTTGGCCCAGCGGCTTTCCGCGCACCGCCTCGATGAGATAATAGAGCAGATGGCCGCCATCGAGCATGGGGATGGGCAGGAGGTTCACGAACCCGATGCTGACCGACAAGACCGCCGCCAGCTGCATCAGGTAGAAGAAGGATATGGAGGCTGCCTTCGCGGTGACCTGAGCGATGCTGACCGGTCCGGCCAACTGGTTGGTGTCGGCCTCGCCCATCACCATTTTGGCGAGGAAATGCATCGTCCCGGCGATGATCCGCCAGGTATGCCGCGCGCCCAGTTCCAGCGCCTCGATGGGCCCCTTGCGCTCGTAACGGAAATCCCCGGTGGTGTTGTGGGACACGCCCAGCATGCCCACCTTGACCTTGCCGCCCAGGCCGTCGGGCACCTCGCGCACCTTGGGGGTGACGAAAAGGATTTTGCGATGCCCGCCGCGGCGGATCACGAGCTTCAGCCGTTCCCCGGCATGCATCGCGACGATGCGTTGCAGATCCATGAAGGAGCCGATCTTTTCGCCATTGATGGCGACGATCCTGTCACCGGGCTCAATCCCCGCCTCGGCGGCCGCCGAATTCGCCATGACGGCATCCACCACCGGTTTGGACACCGGCACGCCGACGATCATGAAGGTGGCGGCGAAAATGGCGATGGCGAGCAGAAAATTGGCGATTGGCCCGGCGGCCACGATCAGGACGCGCTTCCACAGCGGCCTGGTGTGAAAATTGCCCTCCTCCGCGCTTTCCAGCGCATCGGCGGAGGGCATGGAGGCGGCGTTCTCGTCGCCGGCAAATTTCACATATCCGCCCAGCGGCAGCCAGGCGATCTTCCAGCGCGTGCCGTGCTTGTCATTCCAGCCGAAAATCTCGCGCCCGAAGCCGATGGAAAAGGCCTCGATCCTGACCCCGCTCCAGCGCGCCACCATGAAGTGGCCCAGCTCGTGAAAGAAGACGATGAAGGTCATCACGCCCAGGAATGGCACGATGTATCCCAAGGGGGTGGAAACCAGACCTGAAAAGTCCATGAATTTCTCCGGAAAACCTGTCAGGCTCCATGAATGGAAGCCGCACGTGGCGAAAATAAGATAAAAGCCGTTAAGAGAAACTGAAAATTTCGTTACTTTCAGGAGGCCGGATCCGCCATTCCCGTCCGCCGCGCGGGCGCCCGGCGAAGGCCAGCGATCAGTTCGCGCGCCTTTTGCCGCCCGTAGTCATCCGCCGCCCAGACATCATCCAGGTCGCGCAAGTGGCCGAAAGCGCCCTGCCCTTGCGCCCTTTCCAGCACCTCGGCGGTCAGCGCCACGATGCGCACAAAATCGATCCGCTCCTCCAGGAAGGCGGCCACCGCCACCTCGTTGGCGGCGTTGAGAATGGTGGTGGCGTTGCCGGCCTGCTCCAGCGCCGAAAGCGCCAGCGAGGGGGCGGGAAAGCGACCGGCATCCACCGGCTCGAAGGTGAGCGCGCCAATCTCCACCAGATCGAGGCGCGCAACCGGGGCGGGGATGCGCTGCGGCCAGGCCAGGGCGCAGGCGATGGGCGTGCGCATGTCCGGCATGCCCAGTTGCGCCAGGGTGGAGCCGTCCACGTAGGAGACCAGGGAATGGACGATGGATTGCGGATGAATGACCGCATCGAGCTGGCCGGCCTCGACGGGATAGAGATGATAGGCCTCGATCAGTTCCAGGCCCTTGTTGGTCAAGGTGGCCGAATCGATGGTCACCTTGGCTCCCATGTCCCAGTTGGGATGCTTCAGGGCCTCTTGCGGCGTCACGTTGCGCAGCGACTCCAGCGAGCGGGTGCGGAACGGCCCGCCGGAAGCGGTCAGGGTGATCTTCTCGACCTGGCGCGCATTGTGCGGTTCGAAACACTGGAAGATGGCGCTGTGCTCGGAATCCACCGGCACGACATCCACGCCCAGTTGCCGCGCCCGGCCCATGAAGAGTTCGCCGGCGGAGACCAGGCATTCCTTGTTGGCCAAGGCGATGGTATTGCCCGCCTCGAGCGCCGCCAGGGAGGGTTTCAGCCCCGCCACCCCGACGATGGCGGCCATGACCATGTCCACCGGGCGCGCCGCCGCTTCCAGCACCGCCGCCTCCCCGGCCGCCGCCGCGATGCCGGAGCCCGCCAGCGCCTCCCGCAAGGGCTCCAGAAGCCCTTCGTCCGCCGTCACCGCCACCCTGGCGCCGAATTCCCTGGCATCGGCGGCCAGCCGCCCGATATTGGCATTGGCCACCAGCGCCTCGATGGCGAAGCGCTCCGGATGATGGCGCACGATGTCCAGGGTCGATTGGCCGATGGAGCCGGTCGATCCGAGGATGGTCAGTCTCTTGCAAGCCGTTTGCGCCAATGATGTCTCCTTCGCCTTACCAGATCAAAAGGCCGCGCGCCGCATCCCAAAGACCGGCCCGCCAAGTGCCGATGAGCAGGGCCAGAACGGCCGCCGCCACCAGCCCGTCCACCCGGTCCAGGATGCCGCCGTGGCCGGGAATGAGGCGGCCTGAATCCTTGACCCCGAAGCGCCGCTTGGCCGCACTCTCGAAGAGATCGCCCATCTGCTCGAAAGCGCCCATGAGCGCCCCCAGCATGAACAGGGCCAGGACGGACAATCCGGCGAAAAGCGCCACGATCCCCCCCGCCAGCGCGCCGCCGAGCACCGCGCCGAAAAAGCCCGCCCAGGTCTTGTTGGGCGAGATGCGCGGGGCGAACCTGGGTCCGCCGATGCTCTTTCCGGCGAAATAGGCCAGGGTGTCGGCGCTCCACACGGTGGCAAAGAGGAACAGGATGGCCACCAGTCCGTGTTCTGCGCCGCGCAGGGCGGCAAGGGCAAAGGCGGACAGCGCCATGTAGGGAACGCCCAGCACGTGATGGAGCGTAAAGCCGCGCATGTCCCAGGCGGTGAGCAGAATGGAGGCCACCCAGCAGGCGGCGACGGTCAAGCCGGCCAGCGCCAGCAGTGGAACCAGGATGGCGCCGAGCGCCCCGCTCACCCCGGCCATGGCCAGCGGAATGAACTGGCGCGGATCGCCATCATGGACGATCCCGGCCCATTCATGGGCCATGAGCAGGCTCACGGCCGCCACCAGCAGGGCAAAAGGCACGGGGCCCGCCCAGGTGAGCAGGAGAACGGCCGGAATCAACACGGCAGCCGCCACGATGCGCGTTTTCAGCCTGCCGCCCCTGTCCCGCGGGCGGGATGTCCCGGCCTCACTCATGTCCCTTGCCCCCTCACGCCAGCCTGGCCTGTCTGTCCGGCCGGGTTCCGAGACCGCCAAAACGGCGCTCGCGGCGGGCATATTCCCGCACGGCGGCGCGCAAGGTCGCGGCGGTG